>QGNH01000572.1_pt1 | contig 43812 bp, 58 predicted proteins | sample 1735481 | NCBI WGS metagenome assembly QGNH01 (sample SAMN09239004, study PRJNA386568) | Viral metagenome, whole genome shotgun sequencing project. | reverse complement strand
ATGCCTACGGTGATCGGACTGGCAATATCGAACTCTGGATTAAGCGCCACGATTTGATTCAACGTAAGAAGCGATTGAGTTCCAGTGTTTGTAGCTTGGATCTGCCAGATATCGCTGACGCTGTTTTTGAAGTACAATCCTGGGGATGTGGATGTCGGCCCCGGCCCAAGGAGGATAGACCCGTCTGTGTTGATATTCATCAACGTGGGAGTGCCGCCGTAGGCTAGGAGGGAAAAGGCCGGGGTGGTTTGGAGGTGAAACTCGGTGGTGGTTATGGCGCCGGTATTTGTAAGAAGTTTATCTGTCAGCGAGAAAATCTTGGTTGGACTAAATGGCGCTGGCGTAATTGGGTCTAGCGATGAATTGTAATACACGTCCAACTCGGTATCCGGCATTATCAACTCCATCGCTTGAGTATCGGTCGGAAACCATGCGGAGCCAGTCTTGTATGAGCCGGAAGATACGGCGATACCGGAAGCCAAGCTTCCGAACAGAGTACCCGCAGTGACGTTGGGGTTCGAGATATCCCTGATGCTGATTTGCCCCGGCATAGATCCGGTCACTAGGGGATTGAGGTGTATCTCATAAAATCCTTGGGTTTGGGCGAATAAGGGAACCGCCAATAATGCTATGAAAAGACGTTTCATGTTTCCTTAGCTCAAACTCGTCGCCGACAGGAATTGCCATTCTCCAGGCGTAAGCGTCTGCGTGAAGTGATATGTAGTCTGCGCGTTTGAAAGCGGGCTTGGCGCGGTCGGATTTCCCGTATAGGATGCATCAAACGCGAGCGTGCGGCCTCCTGTGGCATCCTGGATTGCGATGAAGTAGAAATCCTGTCCAGACCCGGATGGTGGGTTGGCGATAGCGGTAAGCACAGTGGCCCCGCCCATTATTAGCTCCTGTTTGGCTCCATTATCCCAGTCCGGCGTAATCGACGATGCCCACGGCAGGATATTATAATATCCCGGCGCGGTGGTTCCTGGGTTGCCCCACAGATACAGAAACCGGTACGGAGAAAACGCCGCGATTGCTAAGTCCTCCTGAGAGTCGGATGTAAACGCCTGAACAAATACGGTCTCGCCTTCATAGTTCGTCGCATCCATCGTGGCGATTAACGGCGCAGGGGACACTTCCGGTTTGCTGGCGGTGTACGACACGCCATACGTTGCCTGCCATGCTGGCTCCAGTACGACGAACAGAACCTCGGATAATCCGGGAAGTGGAAGCGGGGATGACAGCGTTATAGTTGTTGATGTATTCGATATGATCGTTCCCTGCAATCCGAGTGGGTTGCCTAGTGCGGAAGTAATCATCACGACATTTCCAACTTCCGCTCCAGGCGTCAAGCCACCAGCCGAAAAGGTGTTCACGAAGTTCGCGTTCGATATAATCGTTGACGTGGAATCGAGATGGCCGATACTAACTTGAGCGAATACCGAACCAGCAACTACGCCAATTGCGGTAGGATCTGGAGTGACCGTCAACGTAGCCCCGGCAGTGCCGGCCACGGCGAACGTTACTAGTGGAACCTGAGTAGTAATCCCTTTTGGGTTGGCCAGCAGTATCAGGAAGACGCTGGTAGGTCCGAAGCTGTGTCCCGTGAAAGTAATGCTTCCCACTCCGGTACTAACATGCGCGACAGCGGAACAGGCCGCGCCCCAATCGCCAGCGTGAATGGCGCGCTTCCACTTGAATACGATCTGCGTCGCAAGTTGGTCCGGTGGGCCGTAATTTCCATTAACCAAGGATGTTATGGTCAGGCTAGATGGATTCGTCGTGCCTACAACCGCTCCGGTCTGTTGCGCAGCGAGGCTGCTCTGGCTTCTTCCGCCAAACAGAATGTAGGATACTATGCCGGTCGGCCAGTACAACTCCGGAATGGTCGCCGTGTTTGCTCCCGTAACCCCGTCGTAGGTTCCTGGCATTACAGCGGTGCATGCCTGCGACAACGCGGTCAGTAGTCCGGCAGAGTCCACGCCGCACAGAAACATATACACGGCCTGCCCATTTAGGAGTGAGCCTCCCGTATTGGCTGACAGGCCCTGCATGTCGCATAACGGCGGGTTTAGGCCGGGCGAGAATTGATTGACTGGGCCGCAACCGTATATCTGAATTTGAGCCAGCGCCGTACCGTCCGCGTTGGGTGTATACAACACGGCGATGCCCATACCGTAGTCGGTCGCTCCGGTCGATAGATCCTGCGTTCCGTATGGTTTCCACGGAAACGGAAGCCGCGCTGGGATGCCCTGGCTTAACTGACTGTAGAATGGCGCTGGTGCTTGTCCAAATAGCCACGTGTACCAGATGTCGTTATGCCACGAGGCGACGATGCGAACGCGCTCATAGTCTCCCGTAGGAGTGATGCTGAGTACTCGAAAACTCTGCATCGATATCGCTGGGTTGATGAGATTCAGCCCGAAGATTGCCCCGCTGGTTAAGTGCTCGCCTCTGACGGTTGTCTCAAACTCTACGTAGATCGTCCCCCGCGGCTGCGAGTACGGATTGCCGTAATTCTGCTCGGCCATGTAGACGTTAGACACTCGTACCGCTTGGTCGAAGTTCGTAATGCCGATTTCCTGAAGTTGCTCGTCATTCTCGATCTGCGTCCCACTTGGGCCGCCAATACGCGCCATCGCCTCTTCGTCAAGCAAACGCAGAGAGTCTTGAACGTAGGAGTTGTCTTCATCCTGAAACGCAACGATGATACAGTTGGGGCGTTGGACGTTCGGTAGGGTATATAACCGGAAGGTAGGGGGGCCATCATTCGCGGGACGATAAATAGTCGTCTCATCGAACAGGTAAGCCCAATAGCCATTACCGGATGTGCCGTCCGCGTGAATCGAACCAACCGCGGTATTGTAGTTAGATCCAGTTATCGCTGTTTGCTGTTGGTCCGCTACGGACTGTCGGACGATTAACTGGAGTAACCCAGTCTGCGCGTTATAGACTAACTGCGCGTTGAAGCTACGCAGAAGCATGTTGACGATTTCCGCCGCGGCGCGTCGCTGCTGAATGACGAAGCCGCAATTATAAGCCGCATGCGTGGCTGTCGCGCCAGTCAAATCCAAGTAGGAGATCTGTGTGTCGCAGGTGAGCGCCGCAAGGTACCAACTATTCCAGTCGAACTCAGTCGCAGCCCAGTTCGCCTTCTTCATCACGTCTGCTAGAATCCACACCGGGTTGCTGGTCTTCAACTGTGCGCAGATGAAGCCGCCCGTGCCCGTACCGGAAGGAGCACCGGTTAGCGTTACCGTCCCTGGAGGTCCGGAAGCGAACGTCGTAGCGGTCCACACGCCGTTTGCTGCGGATAGTGAATTACCGGCGATGATAACGATAAAACTTCCGGCACCCTGTACGTAGAAGTTCTCGCCGGTAAGTGTTACTAGTCCGCTATTGTATGTGGCGATTGTCTGATAGGTCCAAACACGAGGACCGCTTGCGAGGATCTGGAACGTGGGCAGTTGGCTACTATCCAGCAATTCACGGTAGACTACCCACTCAATGCATGCGAGATTCCCGTATGGGTCGCCATTCCTATTCCACGGTACATCGGCATTCGGCCCACCGTTGCGAGAGCCGCATTCAGCGTTGATGTAATTCCATCGTTCGAGCGGGTCTGTGCTTCCAGCGGCTACGCTTTGCGGTAGGATGATTCCGTTCAGCACTACTTGCTGAACGCCGTAATTAAGAATTGCTCCTTGGCAGATAACCGTTTCTCCGCGCGTGCTGTTGCCGTCTCCAAGTTCATTTGCGTTGATTGGATACGTTACATATTGCGTGCCGTACAGCATTGGGAATCGGGAAGTAAAGATAGAGTCGTTGGCCGCATCGAATACTGTTACGTTTTTGCCCGTAACGTAGGACTTACTTCGCGCCTCGCGTGTTGTTGGTGCCCACTGGATACCGGAGAATCGCCCCGTCTGGCGACTAGAAGAGTCTTCCGTGTACATCCCACGCGCCACGCAGGAAGCTTTTGTATAATCACATATGGTGTATGGGCTTCCGGCGATCTCGTTGCCGCGCGCCGCGGAGCCGCCGATATCCGGGTCTGTTCCCGTCACGTCTGGGGAGTAGCCGCAGAAGTAATACTGGCTCGATGGGTCCGTGGCTCCAGACAACCGCTGAGCGGCGGTCGCCGGGAACACATTCGAGCATCGCTGTTGGACGCTCCAATTAGGAAGGTAGACCTTCCCCATGTTGTGATTCGAGGTTGCGGTAAGCGTGAGCGTTACGCCGTCCATCTCGCGGTTCGGGGAGTCGCATATCCCTACGAACTTCTGCGCGGAATCGCTCGAATACTGGAACGTGCCATCTGCTGGATTGATATCTTTGAGAATCAGGTTAAGAACAAGTTGCGCGCCGCAGAATCCCTGGGCCGAATTTAGTTCAAAGTTATTCCACAGGTAGAAATCGGGATCTGCCAACTTCAGCGTTACGCTCGGAATTCGATCTACGCCTAATTCGCTCCTGCTCTGCGTAGCCGCGATACTGTAGGCGGTGACGCGCGCCAAGTAACTTTTGCCGTTGTAGACATACCCGCCCTCTCCAGTATTCAGCGGGTACGAACACAGATGGATGGTGGTGCTGTCCTGAAATGTGAGATCCACAAGACAGAGCGGCTGATAACCTAACGGAGCCTGTTCTTTCGATGCGGCTACTGTAGTAAGTGACATACTAGCCGTTTGTCTGAATCACACGCAGGCTTACTTGGCTGAGATTATATTGCGCCATCTGAATAGTTAACTGGTCTTGGTCGAATCGGCAGTTCGGATACGATACACTGTCATCTGGATCAATAAAGGTAAAGCTGCCGTACCGCCCGCAGCAGCCACGAAAGAAGTTCTCGATGGTCGCCATGTCGTTATCGCCAAGCGCGCCATATTGGATCTGCCATGCGCTCAACGCGCCCGTAGGAAAGTTGGCGAATCCGGCGTCATAGTACTCGAAGGCGTACCGTGGGCCTGATGGCTGGTCGGCGATCATTGTGTAGAAGCGCCGCGCCTGCGTGTACGGACGTTGCGCCGTCAACCCCACGGAAAGCGTGGGGTAGTTCGCACCGATGCTCGGGGTGGCGATGCCTGGATTCTGCGTCTGCCGCGCGTTGAACTTTACGGTGTACGTGGTACTCAGCGTTTCCGTAGCCTCGAACGAATCCGCCGTCAGCGCCATGTTGCCGTAGTACGTGCCCCACCGCGTATCAGCCCCGCTGACGCCAGTGGAAGCCGCAGCGGTCAGCGTTACCTGCGTGGGTGAAGTGTAGCCGCTGATTGTGGTGATGAGTGGAGCACCAGCCACGCCAGCACCAGCGACGTAGACTGACTGACCAACGACCATCGATCCAAGAAACTTGCGATGCGCGATGGTCAGGTTGTGCGATGCTGCGCTTATCGTTCCCGTATCAGCCAGCCCGAGCACGAGGAACCAGGACGGGTCGAACATTCCCTTCTGCGTCTCAAAGAACGTCGTTAGGGTGTTTTTGTCGGCCTTCGTGAGATTGTTATAGACGAACTGAAGCGTTGTCAGCGGCGGGATCTTTCGGTACCGCTGCTCGGACGCAGCCCAAGCTATATTCACGCCGGAGTTGTACAGAACGTTGCGCGTGAGAGGGTAGAGGGCGGTTGCGGTGCCCCGGATAAGAGGTAGGATGCCTGCCATGGTGAGAAGTTATTTCAAGACGAACGCGGCTTCCCTTGTCCGAAGCCAAGTCTTCAGCAAACCTGCCTTTCGGGCCGCCCCCAACTTTCCAACTATTACTTCACCAGTAGGCTATCCCGCTCGTACATACAGTTGGCTTCCACGTCGGCGATTGTTCCGCTCAGCGCCGCAATTAAACCGCGCGCCTCGCTCAGGTTTAACTGATACGTGCCACCGCGAGGTACGGCGAGGTCGATAAATCCATCCAGCGTCCCCGCTGTCTTAAATACACCGGTCTCCGATTGCACCTCATGCAACTTGGCAACGTACGTCTTTTTCGGCATTTCCATTACCGTGCCCATGACTTTATTCCTTTTGTAATCATCACGTTTCGCTAATCCTTCGCTACTATCTTCATTCCGCCTCTTGCGTTACGATCACAACCGTGCGATATTGTAATTACCCGCTGCAAACGGGCAAGGAGAAAAGAAGATGATGAAAGCCGGTACGGAAACAGGAAGTTTGACGAATCACATGTACAGCCGCACGGTTGTAGCTAAGGACGGCGAACCAATCAAGCCCACTGTCGGCGTCGGCGTAACGATGCTTTCGTGGACCGACCGCCGTCCAGGAACAATCACGAAGGTTACGCCATGCCAAATCCACGTACAAGAGGACAGCGCCACAAGGATAGACAAGAACGGTATGTGCGAATCGCAGCATTATGAGTACGCCCCGAATCCAAATACTCCTGTTACGGTGTTTCGCAAGACCAAGCGCGGATTCAGAGACAGGGGTGGGCGCGGATTACTTATCGGCGTTCGCGAAAAGTACTACGACTACAGTTTTTAAATCCTCTGATGTGCCTCTCGGCACGTCATGCCCTCCGGGCACACAGTAGCGCGGCGCGAACGGTTTGCAGCCGGAACGCGCACAGGTTGAGAACGTGAGGCTCAACATCTAAAATCAAAGGAGATAACCATGAAACGTTTGCTGCTTTCCGCACTGCTGTTAATCGCCCCGGCATTCGCTGCCGAGGTCAACTTTCAATACTTCCCGGTCGGCTGCACGCCGCCGCTATCGCAACTTCAGGACGGCAAGTTCTGTACCGGTACCGCTGGCGTATTGGTCCTCTTCTCGTCCAGCCCGGACGTGATAGTCGATTCGTACAAGGCAACCGTATCGTTTTCGCTGGATGGTCACGCCGGAACAGCTACTGCGTCGATACCATACACCACGGTCGTGGACGGCAACCGCGTTTCCCTGATGCCGTGGATGTTGGCCGACGTGCCCGGAGTGACCATCAATTCTATCTCGGTCACGGCTGTCATGGGGCAGATGGAGGTAACAAAGACCGTAAAGCTGCCTTACCCTGCGGCGACGTACTAAGAGCCGTGAAAACAAGGAAGCATCACAACAATAAGGGTTGCCATCAAGTACGTAGCGGGGGAACGTCAAAGTCATTGAAGCGGATAGCGAAACGACTAGGCATCCGCTTTAATGACCAGCGTCCAGCCGTAGAAGTTACGCGCTTCCCAACTGATTCCTCAACGTCCCCAGAAACGGCCCGCTAGCCTTGCTCGCCACGTGCGTCATGACGTCTTCCAGCATGTCCGAGTTGCGCGTCATGGCATCGTGGAAACTCTGCGAATCCAGCGCCGCGATATTCACGGTCGGAGCAGGAGTTGACGTGATGCCAGAAGGTCCCCCGAATTGCGAAAGGATTCTGCCCGGTACCCACGTATGGTTCGACGGATCGTAGTACGGCTGTTGGACGATAGGCCACGGACTTAAATCGGACCCGCGCGCCTGCCCATTGTTGCCGTAGTCCGCAAAGTTCCCGGTCGTGTCCATTGTGACATTCAGCGCCTCGGGGGCCATGAATTGTGAATACTCCAACTTGTTCGCAATCGACTTTGCGCGATTGGCGCGCGGGTCACCGAAGGCCGCCGATACGACTGAGGATAACAGGCCAGCAGCCATCACGAAAGGTGCTGCTGGACCAGTCAATGGCGCTACGGACATTAGCGTGGTCCCGAGTCCCCCAGCGATGTTCTGCGCGCCGCCTTTGGTCATTTCTGAGATACCCTTGAACGCGCCGAATCCAGCACCAGCTAATCCTACAATCGCGCCAGCTGTCTGCGCGGTATTGGGCGAGTAGGTACCGCCCTGGCCAAACAGCACGCCAATTGGGTCCTTTACGCCGCTAGCGAATTCCCCGGATGTTTTTGACATACCGCTAGACGCCGATGCGGTAAGTCCAGCGGCTGCTGCAACGCCACTAGGAGATGATGCCGGCCCCATGTTATTTGCATTCCATGGGCTGCTGCCGGATATGTCAGGCATCCCCGGCAGCGCCTGTGCGCCCCAGCCCCCATCGATGTCTGTTCCGGGCCACGACAGCCCGTATGGACTGCTGGACAGATCAGGCATCCCCGGCATTGCTACGGGCGACCCAAGCGGATTTGTCACGATGCCGTTGATTATGGCGTCCGTCTGCGCCTGTGCGCCGGCTTGGACCGTACCGGACGGGCCACCGACGAACAATCCTGCGATGGCGCTAAGCGCGGAAGAACCGGACGCGCCAGTGGACGGAGAACCGCCCAGTCCCACCGACTTCAGTATCGAGCCAATCATGCTGGTTGGCCCACCCGTCAGATTCGACGCTGTGGCCCCTAGCGCGCCCGCTGTGCCACTGAGGCCCGCGCTGCCTAGTCCTAGCGTCCCTATGACGGCTCCGGCCAGCGTTGCGGGACCGCCTAGCGCTGTACTGAGCGGGCTAAGGTTGGCGCTTGCATCGGTCGGCACGTTGGACGGCGTACCGCCGAACAGGCTAACCATCGTGGCGATTTGGGCATTCAGTTGATCCATCGAACTGGTATTGAACGCTGTCTTGTCGCTGTTTTCCTTTATCTTCTCCGCGTTGTCCTTGGCCGCCATCGCCGGGTCATCCCTACCCATCGCGAACGGCGTACCTTTAAGCAGGTTGCCAAGGAATCCTTCGCCTGCCTGCGGAATCATCTTTAACGCGGTGGGGGCAACGTATTGCTGTAGGAAGTTGCTCATCACAGTATCGCCCATGTGGACGGCCTGTCCACGAACGAACGATGCACCGTGACCTGTTGTCAGTGCGTGAAATAACTCGACGCCCTTGCTGGCGAATTCCTGCTCCTGCTTGAGCCGCAAATCCGCCATCTGCTCTTCATACTTGATGGCGTTCGAGTAACGGCGGTCCTGTAACTCCTCCAGCGCTTTCTCGTTTGCGCGTTGTCGATTCTGGCCTTCAAGTACGGTATCGTTGTATTGCTTCTGAAAGTCGTATACCTTCTTGGCTTCCTCGTCATCCATCGACTGCGACAGGCCGATTCTGCCACCTTCGGTAGCTGTTCGCATTTGGGCGAACTTCAGTTGCGCGCCGCTGGCTATCTGTAACCGCTTAATACGATCCTGGGTATCCATTCCGGGAATGTACGGAGCAGTCGGAGTAGCGTCTTCAAGCATGCGGCTTATCAATGGATGGTCGATGGAGAAGTCTTTCAGGTTTTTAGTTAGCCCCTGCTTGGCTTCCTCCGTGACATCGAACTGCATCTTGCTGTACAGTTTATTTATTTCATCGGTCGCCTTTGCGATTGCTTCGTTGTATTTCTTGATGCTTCCTGCCTGTTCCATCAACGCCGCATTCGTGGCGCTTTGCTGTAAATCAGCAGGGACACCACCCGGAAATGTTTTCTGAAGTTCTGCCATCCGCGCTTTGCGTTGGTCTTCTATTGCGGTATACTCTCCCATCCGGCGCTCAAGCGGTGTGCGGTTCCCGGCCTTGTCTTCGGCCTCTTTAGCACGTTCGGTCCACGCAGTGGCTTGCTTACGGGCTTCCGCCAATTTCTCTTCGGCCTTTACAGCCGCCTGAATGCCACGAATCTTAGCCTCGGTCTGCTGTCTGTCTTGCACATCCTTGCTTACGTCCCGGCGCACAGCATCCGCACTTAATGATTCATATGAGGGTATGGTCGAAAGATGCGCCTGGAGTTGTCCGATCTGGCTATCCCGGCCACCGCGCTGCGCTTCCGTTGCAAGCAACTGCTTGATGCGTGCCTGCGTTGCCGTTGCCGATGCGGCTAGCGCGGCAGCACGCAACTCGGCATTGCTTTTCGTTACAGGAATTTCAATAGTATCGTTAGCGGCACTGTCTGACACTAAGTAATCGGGATATCCACCGGAACCCTTAGATCCACCACCTGTATATCCGATGGCATGCGGATCGTTAGTCGGAATGCCGCTTGTTGGGTAACCAAACCCTAACTTACGCAACAGCCCAAGCGCGGGTCCATCGCGAAACGTGATATCGAGAATAAATGGCATTGCCAACTTTTGCTTAAGTTGGTCAACCCACTGCCCAAGCTCGCTGACCTTCTGCGCATACAATGTAGCGCGCTGTATGTCGGCGTCGGTCATAACGCCGTGGATATGCTGTTCCAGTTCCGCGAACTGATTTATCACTGGCATTATAGAGCCAGCGCCTCCGCGTCCTCCAAATCCAAGGGTTTGAGCAATCCAGTTTTTTTCTCCGCCCTGGGGCATTGCCTGTAGTTTACGGGCGGTCTCCTCAAACAGCGCACCTACGTCATCTCCGAATTTCTGGTAGTCAACGCCTAATTCACGCAAAGCCTTTTGCTGTTTCTTTCCCTCCTCGCCGCCTTCTGCCATTGCTTGCGACATCTGGCGAACAGCGCGCATCAAACCGGTTACCGGTACGCCAGCGATTTCTGCCATGCGCGAAAACTTCTGTACCTCAGCCACACTCATGCCGGTGCTGGCTGCTAAATTGGACTGCTCCCTAGCGTATTGAGATACTTCGCTGGTTAACTTGAAGATAGCCGCGCCGAGAGCGGCAACGCCTATGCCCGCCCCAACGGCCTGTATGCCCGCCTCGCCGAAACGAAGAGCGAAGTTTTTAGCCGCATCGCCAGCGGCAGCCATTGGGCTGGTAATCCATTTCTGTATGGAATTGGCCTGAGCCTGATTGGCGGACTCGCGTTGTTTGGCTAGGTCAGCCTCTCGCTTGACCTGTTCTTTAATTGCCGCCTCGTGCGCGGAGTTCATGCGCATCATGGCGCGCGTCTGCTGATCCCAGTACTTTTCGGAAAGATCCGCTATCTTAGCCTGCTGGTCGGCGTAAGTCTTCCCCGCAGATATAACATTCTGATGCTTGGCGAGATAGTCCTGTAGCGCGGCGGATAGGCGCTTAGTCCTATCCGTCTGCGAATCCGTAACGCTGCCGAGTTTCTCAAACTCAGCCATGCCCGGAACGGAAACGGGGATCTTTAGTTCTAATGGTCCGAAGTCGCCCATATTATCTCGCCGCTGCGGTCTCCGCTTCTATGCGGGCGTTCTCAATCAGGATTCCCTGCCGATGAATTTCGCGCGCCGCGTCCACGATGAATCCGGGTGTGTCATCCAGGTTCACCACTGCGCCGATTTGGTCGTGGCTCTTATTCATACCCATCACGATGTTAACGAGTCTGCGTGACTTCTCTGTGATGTAAGACGCTGGACATTCGTTGATTTCCAGTTCCTTGATGTAGTAAGGCAGGTCTACATAGCCACGCTGCGACCCAGTAACACGCGAAGGCGTTTGCGTAGTGTGCATTGGCATCCACTGTTCACCAGCACGCGGCTCAACGTCACGCGCGAAGTACTTCAGACAGTTGCGCCCGTGGCTAATGTGGAGGGCTTCGGCTCTACAGTTTCCGCAGTGCCAGCGGTACTGGAGGTCGCTTGCCGAGGCACTTCTACCGAACTGGTAAGCGACAGCGAGTTTTTTGCTTCTTCCTGCGTCAAGGAAGCGTGCTCCATGATGAATCCGTACACTTCATCGAATAGTTCACCAGGGGCGCTCTTTATGAAGGATTCCGCCGTAGCCTGAACTCCATCGAATTCAATACCGGATACGGAAATAAGCGCGGCATTGACATAAGCTGGCTTTTCCTTGTTCACCAGTCTTTGCAATTCCACGTCAAGCGGCGCACGGGCCTTCGCCACGTCCTGGGGTACGACCGCGCCTAACGCGCGCTGTATCTCAGCCGCTTCTACTATCAATCGATCTACCGATTCTGTATCGTCCGCCGGAATTCTCTTCAGCGCTTGATTTGCGAGATTCAAGTTCGAGTAAAGCTTGCTCTCCTCGTTGGTGACCGGGGGATACATGGCGCGGCATTCCTGCTGACGCTGCAAGATTGGAAGATTCTCCATCTCGATATCGAATCGGGCAGGAGCGGACAACCTACGGATGACGTAGGAAACGTCTGTAGCGATCTTTGATTGTACGGTAACGGTTGTGCGGTAGTTCATAATATTTACGCGAAGACGACAAAGCAGTCGTTGACGGAAGCGACCGACGTAGCGTGCGCTGGGGAAGCCGCGAATGATGTACGGATACGCGCCGTATCGTCTTTCATGTCGGGGATGTTCAACTGAACCTGCATGAAGACGAACGAAACGGTATAACCCGCCGCGCCAGCCGCCGTGCTGCTGATTTGAATGCCAAGGTTCACTACGGTCTTGGTCTTCGCCATGTTCTTCAGTGCTATAAGACTTGCGGAGTCCGTATCCATGAAGTCCAGCGCTACATCGACCATGCGCGCGCCGCCGCCTTGCAGAATCGGATAGCCGAAGTATACGCCGTCGTTGTACAGTAGATTCCCGGTGCGGATGGTCGTGCTCATACCGATAATCGGCGCGGTAGTCGGGTTTAGTGGATTGGTTCCGAATACAGGTAGGGTCGTCCCAGTTGCATACGCCACTTGGCCGAGAAATCCAGGGATAATCGCGCCGTGGATCGTCGGGCTTCCAGGCTCTAACGGGAATGCCGTCAGGCCAGCCGTTCCAATCGTGTCTTCGTTTGCGAAGTTGTCGTTATCCAGCGAGTAAAAACCCGTACCGGAGAATGACCCCTCGAACGTATTCTGATTGAATGTAAACGAAGCCTGTTCGGTGTTGGCTCCTACGATGACTTTTTCCGTTAACGTAGGCACGTTGTGCGCGAACTTTAGGATCGTAAACGGAAGTGCTGGGCTGTCCGCAAACGTATATGTGGCGCTTACGCCAGCGGCGATGGCAGGCGGGTTCCAGAACACACTTTGCAAGAGCACGTCCACATCTGGCGGTGTTCCAGCCGTTCCGCTCGGTACGATGGGGATGTTATTCAGCGACCAGGAGGCGGACTTGCGCCCTACGATACCCGGAAGATTCGACCGAGTGCCGGTCTTCCAATCCTGCGGAGTGAGTGGGATATTCGCATTGGCCGACGAACTGCCATCGTTAACTCGGAGCAATTGCGCTCCAGTGGCAGTCCATACACCGGCAGTATTATTGACGATACCCAAACCGCCAGACTGGAGTTGCACGAAGAGGCGTTCGGTGCGTGGGGTGTTGAAATTCGGCATGGTTAAATCTCCTTCTGTTGTTCGGTTATGGTCGCGTCGATTGACGGTGCAGCGACCGGCTCTTGTGGGGTAGGAGAACTCAGTTTAATCCTGAGTTCATGGTGCGCGATACGCGCCGCGCGCAGTTTGTCCTGGAAGTCAGGCTTGGCTCTCGCCAACTTCGCCGCAGTGTCGTGCTGCTTCCAGTCTTCCTCGGTGATGATTTGCGCGGCGGTTTCTTCCGGCAACATGGAAGCGCCTTCGATGATGGCCTTTTTCGCTATCGCTGGGTCGATATCGAATGTCTGCCCTACGCGGTCGCCTTGGATTTGCGTGTCGAGGATTTGAAACTCGCCGCCTATTTGTCGATACAGTGCCATTGTGATTCTCCTTTTACGCCACAACCATATCCCACGTTCCCTGAAACAAGTAACTGCGCCGCAGTCCTTCGCCGTCGCCAGTGATTGGCCCTCGCGTTAGCATGAGCGGGCCTCCGAACACATTATTGAATGTCCAGGCTTGGTAATTCGGATTGGTTATCGTCCCGAACATCGCATCCTCGACAGCATCACCCCATGCGGCCAAGTTTCGCGGTACATCTTCAGACTTCCATGAAAGATGAAACCGAATCACGGCAACTACTGGACCGGCGAAAGTAGCGCCCTTTACGTAGGACTGACTTCCCGGCGCGTGTGAACTGGTAGCCACGTCCACGCTCATCATTGGGTACGTGAACGCGGTGGACTCTTCCATTAGATCCGGGTTCACGTCGCCATAGAAGAAGTTGTACGGTTTCGCCGGAGGAATATCTATCGCGCTCGTTGGAAAATCGATGCCAGCAGACGGCCAACCGATAATACTAGGGTCGAGTCCGTAAGTGGACATCGCGGCAATGAAGTTGCCGTTGAAGCCATTGCCTGCCGCTTGGACGCCAGCGAGGCGAAGGCCTACGTCCGTGCGAACCACGAACCCAATCTTTGGCATTTTATACGTCCGCCTTCACTGGAGCGCCATCCTGAATCTCGAATCGATTAGCGCCGTATTTGCATTCTTGACAGCGCCAAAGATTCTCTGGAGTCCACACGCCGTTACTCGCGGTACCTAGTTGCTGAAGTTGGCCGTGGCAATGCGGGCAGCGGTACATATTAACCAACTTGCCCCATTACCTTCCATGCGCCGTATGGACCGAAGTACCACCCACCCCACGGCGTTTCCCAAAGCGGAGCGCGGCGACGTTTCCATCCTGCCGCGAGTAATTCGCGCTCCATTAGTTCGGTGGTGGATTCGACGGCGGTCATGTCCGACCCATAATCCGCGATTGCTGGCGCTTTACTATCGTCCCCTTCATAATCAGCATATCCACGTCATTCAGACCAAGCCAATGGCGACGTGGTAGGGTGCGCGTACCTTCGTTGTGGCCGCGGCCACGCGCGGCACGCTCGTCGTATACTCCGATCATAAACTCAGCACATGGCTCGTTATACGCAGTGACCGCATTCAGCATCGACGCCTCATTCATCGAAAAGCCCACGTCCTGCATTTCCTGCGTGGGGTCCGACGTGGCGCTTCCTGCCTTAACGATAAGACCATCCAAGAGGTGCGGGTGCTGTTCCATGCCGTACAGATTTACCGTGTCGCCGCCGTGCGCGGCTTTGGCTGCCGCATACGAATCGAACCTGATACCCAGCGGAGTACGGGAAGCGCCATAAATCGCCCCACGTGCGATTGATCTCCCGGATAGGCCGATAGCTTGCCTGCCGAGTCCCAACTTGCTCCAGCGCCCCTTGGACGCCGTAGCGCGGGCTTTAAGCGCAGCAGCGCCCCGTGAGCCTACAGCATCTTTGTTGACGTAGAGGTAATAGGGCCCTTTTTCGGAGTACGGAGCAAAACTGCCACCATCTGCGCTTTCTCCTGCCAGCGTGCGCCTGCGGATTTGCGACCTGCCAATCTGGCCGGCCAGGAGGCAATCGCCAGCGGTAGGCTGCGCCGCAACGATTAGCCGACGTACGACAGCGGATGCAGATTGACCACCAGGACCGGTGAATGTTGCGTCAGCCATTGAGGAGTTCCCGTAGATTCACGTGTACGCCGAATTGTGGCTTCCGCCTTGCCATAACAATTAGGGCATGAGCCTGCAACTTGCGGACGTCGGTAGCGTTCGAATTAACTTCAAGCCATCGCTGAAATGCGCGTCCCGTCTCTTCAATCGGCGCGAGCGTTTTTTCCGGGATCTTCATTTTTTATGCCGCCTGCTGTTCGGACGATTGCAGTGCATCGATGGATATATTCCAAAGATGACGACAATTCCAGCCGCCATTTGTCGTAGCAACCGGGAGGCCGGTCCCGTTGTCCATCTGCTGAATCTCATCCATGGTCCAGGACTTGCCTGATTTTGATTCCCTCATCATCTCGGCGCAGAACGGTCTAATTAACAGATCGACTGGACCAGAATATTCGTAGCGCAACGGCTCATCCTGTCCCTTCTGCGCCGCCTCGAATTGCCCCTTGATGGCTACGCGCATAAATGTAGACATGCTTGTATTGGCGAGTGTTGTGCTTTCCGCCAACGACCTATCGAACGTCTTCGCGATGTGCGACACCAGATCCCCGAACTCCATCCCAGCCACGGCGAACAGCGTTCGATTCATCGTGATTTGCGCGGCTCGCGTGACTAGTGATTCCAATACTTGCGTTGCGTTCACCTGGAAGCTATTGAGGATATCCCTAGTCGCCGCCGTTACCTTCTCTGGAATCAACTTACGCTTGATGGAGTCATTTAGATCTGAGATAATCTCCTGCATGAATCGCAGTTGACCGGGGAATCGCGAGACGAACGCCTCGATTAACTGCTGATAGCCAGCGTCGTCCATCGCCTGCGCGAAGATATCGTCGAACTGCCGCAAGAGCCGCAGGTTACTCGGGACTGAATCGAGGACGCCATCCGTTATCTTGAGGTCTCGCTGGAGTTTACTGATTACCTTCGCCTGCGCTTTGGCGATGATGTCCTTAAGATGATTCTGGAACGCAAGCGTCATGGAGTCCAAGTACTTGCCGTATCGCCCGTTGATTTCGTCTAGCGGCATTCGGGTTATTGCTTCACTAGCGCCGCGTACCCAGCGTACACGGTCGTCGTTGGACCACCAGCACTAAGAACGCCAGTTACTTGAAGGTTTTGAATCTGCGTGGTGTCTATCGTGACATTGGAAGTCGTGACGTTGGAGTATCCGCCGCCAGCGCCGTAGCCGTTGCACCACCCGCCGGCGGTGCCGCTGGAGCCGGTAGTTATCACGGTCACGTAGCAATCGACGCCAAGCGTGGCGCTCAGGCTCGATACGGTCGTACTTAGCGTGATCGGTAGCGTGGCCACGATGTTGCCTGACGGCGGAGTCGTGGTTCCAAACCGAACGTTATAGGTCAGCGTGCCGGATGGCGTCGAGGCATCGTTCACAGTGGCGCTGAAGTGGATTCCGTAGGTCGTCCCGACGTTAAGCGCGTTGGCTGGAACGCTGTAGGCTAGGATCGCTGTCTCTGCTGTGCTGATCGAGGACGTTGGGGCGGTCAGTTGAGTGACGACATTACTTGCACCAAATGGGTTACCCCAAACGTTCGGAGCGGTGCATGGATACGTCAGGTTATTCGTGGTATTGGTATACCACTCGTAAGGCGTGCATGTGCCCGGAGTGCTCTGGCTAACGCGCACTGGAAACGTTTGCTGCGCATTCCTGTGGTCTACCGTTTCTTGTGCTGCCAAACACGCGGCAAGCGCGAATAGCAGAGCGATCGTTTTACGCATCCATAACTCCTTCTACGCCCGCTGGAGGACATTCATACACGAGAACGCGAAATCGGGAGTCTGTCCGGGCTGTAACGGATACGTATTCCCAATCGGCGCATTCGGTAGGGTAAAGCTCGTGGTTCCAATCGGAATCGGCGTGGAATTCTGCAACCACAGCGTGTTGATACTCGGCTGCCCGGTTGGCGCAGCACCTAGTCCTACCGGAGATTGTCCCACGTAGATATTCCACCCAGTGGCCGACATTACAGTGTAGAGGCCAGCAGCCGTTCCAATAGCAGGGAAGCTGGCGTTGTTCGGCGGGGTGAGATTGGCGATGCTTACGGAGATGACTTGCCCGACTGTGCTGTTGACGGAAATGATTGCGGACCATCCGCTCTCGCTGTTGTTCTTCGTCAATGGGTTCTGGTAGCCTTGCCCGTATGGTTGCGAACCTGTCCATGTAATCGCAACGATATACTGCTGGGCACCTGGATCGGCAGAGCCACTTCCGCCCATACTCACATTCGACTGCGTGAACGTGCCGACATTGAACTCACGTACGGCACCTGGAACCGGAAGCGGAATCAGGACAACACTCACGCCTTGAGATTCAATCCGACGCCAGCATTTCGTAGCCTCTTCGTCCCATGCATCCCGTTTCGCCTGATAGCGATCCGCTGATTTATTGAAGCGGCGAAACGCTGCCGCATAAATCTCTTTCAGGACGCGGAACTTAACCCACCGATGCATCATGCACAGCGATGGATCTGGCTCCATCACAACCACCTGATTTAACCTCATGCGCGGACGCGAAATGGCCGTCGTGAGAATGTTCATTACGGCTGCTTGATGGTTAAGGTTCACTCCCGGAGAAAGCAAGTATCCGCTGAAGTTCTGGAATCGCGCCATGATGTCGTGGCCGCACGATTCAACGGTCTCGCGGGTAATGGATGCGGGACCATCTACTACGATGTTTTCGACCGCAGCCACGGCTAATACTTCAGGGTCGATCACCTGAAGGTCTAAGCCGCATACCGGGTCGTAATCGTTAAACAGCATGATATTATAAAGCCATGGCTGAAAGCATCGGAAGCCCGTTTCTGTTCCAGATGAACAACGCGCCTAACGCAAACGCGATGGATCTGCTGCTCAGGGAAACGCGCGCTGCTGGCGTTGCCGAGGGGCTGCGGATACACGCGGCGCAGATCGCAGTGAAGGACGATGCTATTGTTCGACTTCGCGCCAAGGTCGTAGAAGTGCAACGCGAGTTCGCTGGTGCCGTAAGCCAAGTAGCCTTTTTGAGCCAGCACCTATCTGATGCACTGTCGAAGATTTCCAAACTTGAAAAACGTGCTCCGCCTAGCACTATGCCTATTCCGGACAATGCACCCTGCTTTAACAAATCGGACAGTCCGGAGGATATTATTAACGCCATCTTTCAATCTGGTTTTCGCGCTGCCGCGTTGCGGTATCACCCGGACCACGGAGGCGATACCGAATCGATGCAACTTCTCAATAAGGCGAAGGAACGCTTTAAGCGCGCGTTCTAGGAGAGCAGCGAGCCGATTGTAGTGATGCCGTCCAACATTTCACCGCCGCCCTTCACTCGCAATAGCGCATCATTGAGTTGATGTACTTGCTTCAGTGTCATGTTCTCTGGAGCGATAGCCAGCAACGTAGTAAGAGTGCTTGCCGTTAGGCTTGGCGATAGCGTGGTACTGCAAGTCTTTGACCCACTGACGGATGCGGCCATGAAGTTATCTCCTTACCTCACCTACGACGCCGGGGTTACCTGGCGTGCCTTTGAAAGATTCCTTCAACTCGGCAGCGAGTGCATCCCGGTTGATATCGCGCTCTCGCTTGGCTACTTCAACCTCTTCGCCGGTCGCGAGCCGGTGCGAACCTTCGACTACCATATGAGCGGCGGCTTCGTGGGTCTCCAGCGTTACCTTACCACTTGGGCCGGACTGCCCCTGGCGCGGAAGCGAGGCGACATAGACGCCCTCTTCCCCGAATTTTCCGTGATAGTCTTCGGCGACCGCTTTCGAGCGCACGTCGAAAATGCCGTTCAGGTGATGTTGTGCCTGATCGGCCCACTGATTGTCGGCTTGCTTGTCGCGCACCCATCGCAGCAGGAATTCAACCGCTGATTCGTGGCGGGTAGTTACTGTCTTGACTGGCTGTTCGTCGGTCCTGGTTTCGATGGTTTCCACAGTGATTCTCCTTGGTCAAAATACCTGGAAGCACTGGGCCGCGCTAATAAACGCGGCCCGAAATCACGCAGCGCTTGTTACGATTCGAGCCAAGCGTGCAGCGACAGGCTGGGCGTAGTGCCGGCCAGCGCGGTAACGTTGACGCGAATCACTGCGCTCGATACGCCGAACTGGTTGTTCGGTAGTTCGTACTTGCGCTTCGATACGCGAGTGGATGCCTGATAGACGGTCCCGGTCGGTACGTCGAAGACCCACAGCGCGGTAGCGGCGGTAAAACCGTTGGTGCTGTCTTCGAACTGGATACGGGCCGATGCGGTACCGGAAACCTGCGAGAGGTTAGTCACTTCGAGGCAAAGCGTTACGTCTCCGGTGTAGCCGGAAATCGCAAGCCCGGTGGTGGGCGCGACAGCACCCGTCGCAGTGACGGTCTGTACGCCTGTGGTGATATCGGTGGGAACGGCCATTAGTTATTTCCTCCTTGTGCCTGTTGCGCCCTGCCCTTGGGCTGGGCAAGGCCTGCCAGAACCGCGATAGTCTCTGGCGCAAACTGCGTGTAACTGACCTTGCCGGCCGCTTCCGCGATCCGCTGGTCGTCTTCGCGCAACCGCCGACCGCGCTCCTGTTGGGCGCGTTTGAAGCCAGCGATTTCTTCCGGCGTCGATTGCCGATGCGTCTTTTCGACGATGCGCTTAGCCGCGTCGTGACACGACATGTCACACACACTGCCCGGCGTAATGCCGCGATCCGTTAACTCTTCGGATGTGACGAAAACCGCGTCGTTAACGCGATTCTCTTTTCGCTCTTCGTCCGTGGCTGAATCCCACGCGAACTTCTTCAGTTCCGTGGTCTTCTGTTTGATAGCGAACCAGTATGCTTGGTTCTTTGTCATCGTCGCCGGGTTAACCGTTTCTTCCATCTGTAGAATTGCCATGGTTGTTTTTTCCTATTTCTCCCGGTTGCGATTAGTTATTGCTCTGAACTTGGATGCCGAAGTTGTTACGAATGACCGCAACACCATACAGGCAATCGACGGTGAACTGTTGCGCGAGCGAATTGGGCGCGTAGCTCATGATGATGCGAAGCCCGAAGTTACCCATTTCGGTATACGCTGCGACCGCGCCAGTGCCGGGAATCGGCTGCGCGAGAGAGCGAATTGCCAAGCCGATGGCGTCGCGGGCAAACGCAATGTTGTAGGTGGTGGTCGAAGGCTTCTGCACAAACTGCGAACGGAATACAAGGAAGTCCTTGATTTTCCCGTTTGCGCCCATCGAACCAGCACCGGCCATGTTAGCGGTCTCGATACCGTTAGTTCCGCCAGGACCGCCAGCCGCAAAACCCATCGTCTGGAATTCGGTGAAGCGCGAAATCTGGCGCATCGCGGAAAAGGTACCGGCGCTCACCAGCAAAAACTTGGGCTGGTTCGTGGGAACCTTCGCGGTAAACAAAGCCGTCTCAGCCGAGTCGATAAACGATTCGGTGATGGACGATGCGGAGCCGACTGGGGTGTTGGCCGTGAAGTTGGAGTACAGCGAAAGGATGTCCGTTTCGATCTTCTCGGCAATCGCGATAATCGCCGGTTGGACATACGTTTGCAGCAAATCTGGTACGGCGATGGCCTTGGTTACGTCGGGAATCGAGAAGGTCGATTCAACGTGCGTGTTAAGCACGATCTGGGCGTTGCCAAGATTTGGCTGCTGGTTGGTAACCGTGCCGCCCTCACCAATGACGTTTGCCGCCATAATAGGCGGAATGGCGATGTTAACGGTATCCCCGGCCTGGGCCAGCGTGCGTTCGTAATCGCGGTTAACCAGTCCACCGAGGACTAAGTTACCCACAATCGGAGCAAGGGCTTCGGCGGCTACCAGCTTAACAATCGCTTCCGCGACGTTTTGCGAAGTTAGCATGCAAGTCTCCTAAGAGAATCTGATTTTGTGGTTTTTGCCGACCCCCCAGAGAAACGCTGGGCCGTTGGACTACTTTTGCAGGAAATACCCCGTGATTAACCCCACGGCAGGCTTAAGTAAATAGTACGCACACTTCTATCTGTTTGTCAAGACCGAAACGATATCGGCGGCGATTGCGTCTCGCTTACCTCTGTCTTTGACGTTTTCTTGCGTGATATCCCCTAGGTTCGTTCCGCCCTTTTGCCATAGGATATTGCCGTTGGTAGCGCCGGAGCCGCGGCGACCTTCCGCCTTGAGCCAGTTGGGATTTTCTGTGGCGATCTTCTCAATCCAATCCTTAGCGAAGAACGGCTTGCCGTCCGTGGTCTCGAAGAAGTACGCGCCTCGGTCGTCCTGCTTCATCTCTGGCAGTTGAGTCTTGAACACGATATCCCGCGTAGTGTCGTTGAACCACGGAACGCCTTCCATCGCATCCTTCAGCGCTATGGCTCGATCCTTCGCCATGCCGTCTTTCTTCAGCGTTTCCTTGTCCTGCTCCAGCACGGTCACTTTACTCATCACTGCTGACAGTTCACGCTGTAAGCGAAGGACTGCGGCGTTTGCCTTCGGGTCGCTGTCGCCAGCGGCGGCTGTCCCGTTGGTGCCATTCGCTCCGTTTGCGGCGTCAGCCGCGTGCGCGGCGTCTGTGCCTTCAGCGGCGGCAACTGCCGTTCCATTGGCGTCAGTTTGCGCTTCCGGCGTTTTTGAGAATGCCTTCAACCGCTTGTCGATGGCATTGATCTTCTTATCCATCGACTGTTCCAACTTGGTGCTTGTATCGTTGAGTGCTGTCGCCAGTGCAGCAGCAAACCATGCTGGCGGCGCATCTGCCGTACCTGCTCCTGCGTTGTTTGTATCGGAAGCGCCCGCAGCGGCGGCTTGTCCCTGTTTATCCATACTGTCCTTTTTTGGTTCTCCCGCGAGACGGCGCGGCCCGTTTGATTTACTGCTTAGACTTTTGCGATTGTTGCCAGAGAAACTGACATTCCGTTAGCGCTTGTACAGCCGGAACTGATGCGTCTGGAATTACTCGATGCAGTTCCGTGTAAAAGATGAACGCCCTGACGATTTCGATGATACGCTGCGCATCTCGGCATTCAGTGCAGGAAGCTTCACAGCCAGTGTCGTCGTGGTCCAGTAAGGCTTGGATGTAATTGCGGACCTCATCCACGAGCGCGCTCTGGCTAAACTGGACACAGAAAGACGCTACCGATTAACCATCGGACAATCTGGAGCCGATGTAATTCGCTTCGTCCAACTTGGTAACGAGCGCGCGCTGCGCCTTGAGTTCGCCGACGTGACGGTCTGTGCGCTTCTGGAGATGATCGAAGAGATGCGCTGTATGCCGGTCGCCTTCGTCCATCGCAGCCGCACCGGCGGTCTCCGCGAATTCCGCAACCGCCGTCTCGTTGCCGATAGCAAGGTCGAGGATCGCGGCCACGCTATCGTTGTAGACCACGGCGTCCGCCTGATACTTGACGCTGGCACCCAACTGGCACAGGCGCTCCATGATATCGCCACGCAGCCAGCATTCGGCATCTTTATACATGCCCTTGATGAACCTGCTGACCCATTTCACGTCCTGGTATTTCAGGACGGTCATGTCGAGCGAATACTGACCGGCCAGCGATGCTTCCATCTGGGCTGCTGTGATTAGGTTATCGATTGTTTTACTTGCCATTACTGTCGCTCCTTTTTCCGAATCTCGCTAGGACCTTGGCTCTGTAAAATTCATACCAGTTAGGCGTCCCATTTTCGGCCATCCGCACAAATCGTTCCACCGTATCGGTTGCCGAGTCTTCGCCAACATGGCGGGACCTCATCGTCTTGCCCGCTACGACATCATCGATCTGGCTATGCCAAATGGCATCCGGCGGCACTCCGCCTGCCGCGTAAAACACATCGCCAGTATCGATAGAGCCGAGTATGATTCCCGTGTGCTTGTCAACGTACATGCGCGCATAGTGCGGGAGTAATTTCCATTCAGGATCGAAGCGGCTCATTGGATGCTCTTTTTATGTAGGCTGAGCCTAATTCTTTTCGGAGCGACGTCACGAGAGCCCCTGTTGAGCAGCGACCCAATGCGTCGTTAAACGCCGCGCTATCCATCGCGTGTACGTGGATGCTGTTCACCGGCGCACTCGCCGTCTTCTGCCGTAATCCGCACCACTTACACCACAGCACCGTATCGCCTTCGGGATGCACGGGCGGCGCGTAGTGCCAGTTGAAGCGGTGCGCTAAGCGCATGGTTACGCGGTAAAGTAGGCCACAAATCATGCCGACTCTTTAGTCTCTGGATACGGCACGGGATTCTCGCAGTATCGCGCCATGGCATCAAAGGACGCTAGGTCAATCTCGCTGTCGTCCCACCCGCTGCGGCGCAAGATATCGAGCAGGATGTACGCTGGATTTTCTACCGTCATATCCCAACCTTCTTCAGTCGTACCCGCTCCAGATTCTTAATTCCGTCCACCTCGGGGTACTTCTCGCACGGAATGCCAAGCAGCATTAAGCTAACGATATTGCCCCATACGTTCGTAGGGTACCCGTTGAAGTTCTGCGGGTTGAACAGCGGCGGCTTGTGCAGATGCACGCGGTAACCGTGCTCCATCATCCAATGCGAGATAGCGGAGTACGCTCCGGGACGGTCGGCCTCTACGTACAGGATCGGTCGGCATCGCGCTATGGTTTCTTCGCCGCCGTTGAGTACTTGCATTTCGAACCCCTCAACGTCGATCTTCGCGAAGTCCAGCCGCTCAATATCCAGGTCGTCCAACCGACGCACCTGAATATCCGCTTCGTCGCCTTCCTTCAATTCGTACCCACCGGGGTTGCGCGGGTCGGGCTTGCCGCAGCGGATGATTTCCTCGCGTTCGCCTAGCGCGCAGTTGCGCACATCTAGTAGCACGTCACCAAGCGCCAAGCACGACGTTATGTTGTCGAGCAGGACCTTATACGTGGCCGGGAACGGCTCAAACGCGTGGACCATGCCTTCCGCCCCAACAATGGCACTTAGTGCGATGGTATGGCTACCGATGTTCGCGCCAATATCCGCTACGTGGTCGCCGGGTTTCACAAGCGCGCGGAATAGGTCAACTTCGGATTCGCTCCACTCGCCATACGTTTCAAGGCTGCGGCCTAGCCATTTGTCGGTCGGATAGTACTTCATGCGACCGTAGCGGCAGTCGGATACGGACGTGAATGGGATTTCGATAACGTCTTCGTTCGCCACAGGCACTTCGTGGTTATCGTACGCCTGTTTGGCTATGGCCGATTGCTGCTTTACGTTAAAGTCGTCAAGGCTTTCGATTGGAAACCGCGTAACACTCCGCGCAACTCCGAGATGCGTCGCATACCATGCGCGATGCCAGCGCCAATCGCTGTATGTAGTCGGTTGTATAAGCACGAACGGAACGCCTAGCGCGCCGGCTAAATGTGCAATCGCCGTATCAACGGTTATTACCAGATCGAGCGCGTCGATCTCGTCCGCTGTCTCTTGCATGTCTACCGAATTAGCGCACAGATTGACTAGACCCGATTCCGTATCGTCTTGTTGTAGCGAGAAGAACCGGCATTCAGGAAGTTCTAATAGCGGACGCCATGCATCGAAACTCACTGACCGCATCGGATCTTGATAGTGCGCCGGGTTGCCGCGCCAGCACAGGCCAACGCGATAGACGCCGTCGTTGATGGGCCTTCTTTCGCCGGCGAGATAGCGCTCGTTTAAGCGCAATCGTAGTTGTCTGTATACTGGATTTTCGTATGAGGGATGCGGGTTCGGGATGTGCTCGAAATAGGCAGGCAAACTTCCCATCGCTACCCAGCGGTCGATATCGGCGGGTAGTTCTGATTCGGTTGTAGTGATGTGAACTCGCGGCGAAAGATCTTTTGCTGTGTTGCCATCAGATGCAAAGCTATTCACGAACAGCCTAACTAGTTCTGGCCTGACATGCGCGTGAACTTTGTCCGCAGCCAACGCCAGCGCTGGAATATACCGCGCGAACATGATTTGGTCGCCCAATCCCTGCTCCGCACAAACTAGTAGATTGTGGCCTTTCAGTGACTCGCCTTTCCACTCCTGGATGTTGTCGAGGCGTTCTACTAACTGTACATGCGCGGGCCGATGCTCGTAACATTCCCACGCGCGCTTCCATTCCGCTGGCGTGCTGGCGGACTTCAGCAGGTACATCGCCTGCGCATACAGTAAGTCGTGGTCATCGGAGCAGGCAAGTAAGCCCATGCGGATGATATCCTCAGCCGCATCCCACTTTTCTTGGCGTTCTAGCGCAGCAGCCCAATGCGAGTATGCGGCGGGGAACTGCTTGTTTAGTTTAACCGCTTTAGAACAAGCCCACTCAGCATGAGTGTAATCACCGTACGCAATATTCGCAGCAGCCAGATTGACCAACGGCTCCGGTGATGCTGGCAATAAGGCGCACGCGATAGTAAATGCGTCAGCGGCTTCGTAATGTTTGCCTTTGAGCAACAGGCATCGACCTATGGCGTTCACGGCCACGCCGGACGCAGGGTCCAACTGGAACGCCCACTCGTAGCATCGCAGCGCGTTGTCGTCCTGCGGCTTATGCTTGGCAACCTCGACTAGGAAAGCGGCTACCTCCGCGCTTACCCGTCTAGATTCCATGTTTGCGTTAATAGACGGAGATTGCACTTCTCGAAGGTCACGACTAATACATCCTAGCGATTCAGACAATGCTGCTCCGTTACTCATTTGTATCTTCCGGCAGTTCCGTGTACACAGGCAATCCATTGCTGCCGATTACCCATCGGTGCGGAGGCGGTTCGCCGATAAGGTGTTCAAACCCCGGCGCTGGCATTGTAACGCCGTACTGGTCTACGAATCCGTACATCTCCACGGTTGCCATTACTGGACCTTCCTATCTGGATTCACGTCGATAATGTGCGGTATGGATTTGGCGATCTGCACAAGATTCTGCGCGGCCAATAATTCTTTCGCGTGGCCTGGGCATCGATGCATGTCTAGGTCAATCAGCCATCCGTTCTGCGCCAGCGCTGGTAGTAGCTGGACGTGGCCTTCGCGTGCGTTGGCGAACGGAAACTGAAGCGAGATGTACGCGCCACAATCACGCTCATCGCACGCCACGAGAGCAATGGGCGTATCGAGCTTCTGGAGCGTTCCGCTTTGTGCGAGTTGGACTCGGACTATTTTGAACATTACTTCATTTCCCCGCGTTCAATAACCCGCTGCACAAACGCCTCCGTAATCGCGCGCTTGCCCTTAATCACGTCGTTTAGGTAGGAAGTGGAGAATCCCAAGTGCCGCGCCAGTTTCGCTTGGGTGTATTCACGGCAGGCCCACAAGATGTACAATCTGGCATTTCCGATTACCCCGCAATACTTACTCATTACCTCTTGCGACTGCCCGCAAAGGGCAATTAGGCCGCTGTAACCATGACGCGGTATTCCACCACCAGGTAGATCTAGCATTTACGCCGTCGCTATTCCCGTGCATTGCCTAGCGCGATGGCCCGGCTGGTGGCACAGCGAACATTTGCGCGCAGCCTTAGGTTTTACGCCGAGCTGAAGCGAGTAGGACTCGTTGAAGATGCGGTTGAACTCCCCGACCGCCTTGGATAACTTCTCCAATTCGGAGTCCTTACCAGCGGCCAACTGTTCCGCTAATTGCTTCAGCCGATCCGATAATGCTTTTTGCTCGGAGGCGATCTCTGCGGGAGTTCCCGGTTGAGGTCTTGTCTCCGCAATTACGTCATTCATCTTTGCCATAAACTACAACTTATCACATTCGCGGATGGGCGTCAAATACTCGCCGTACTCAACTGCCCAAGTTCATCCTTCGCCGTAGCCCGATTGTCGGCCTTATCGAAAGCCTGCCCGTACATTGAGGCTTGCGTTTGCGCCTGCTGCTCCTTAAGCTCCTGCTGCGACGGGGCCGCATCCACTTCTTTGCACGCCTTGTCGATCACATCTTGGTTGTAGCCGTCGAGAACATCGCGCACTGTTCGCTTCTGGACTTCCTTCTCGGCGGTGACGGAGGGGATTTGCAGACTCAGATATTCATCACACAAGGCGATTGAGATCGTTGCGGGCTTGACCTCAAACCGAAATCCGTTCACGTCCCACTTGAGTGTATCGATACCATCGCGCGCCATCGATACGTCATCAAGCACGTTCTGCATGCCCTGGCGCACGACTTTACCGAATCCGTTCAGCGCGTCGGATGCGGGAATCATGTCTACTTCTTTGGAATAGCCTGACGCACCGGCAGCAGTTGCGCTGGAATCCTTGCCCTGCGCCTGGAGATATAGGACGCGGAAGATTTCCTGGCGTAAGTTGTCGATGCGCTTCTGCATCGCCTCGAACGACGTGCCTTTTGGCTCAAGCCACTCGATATGCGCGGCGGCATCCGGCAAATGCAGGAAGCCGGCCTCTGTGATTGTGAGGTTGGTAAGATCCTGCTGCCCGATAACCAGCAGTTGCGCGAGGCAACTCATCGTCAACGCCCAGTCGTACTCGTTCTCTTTGTTGATGTGCGTCATCATCTGCATGTACGCACGGTTGCCTAACCACAGAGCGTCGGGCACTTCGATGCGCCGCACGGGAACGCGATTGAACTTCGACAGCGAATGCGGACCACGGTCGATTAACGTGGCCATCGGAGAGTTGTTATCGATGCGGTCACCGCTGCTGTTGTAGATTACATAAGTTTGGTCCAACGTCGTGCCGTGCGTAGCTTTACGCTCATACACGCGGTATTCCTGGCGGTCGAAGTAATACCACGTCGTTACGTCTTTCGTCTCACCAAGAAATTCCTGGTCTTTGCGCTCCGTCTTTATTACGATCCAGTCCAGATTTCCGCGCGTATCGGCGCTGAAGTTAATCACCTGCCGTGCATCGTACACAGTGAGCAGTGGCTTATCGAGACCCTGCGCCTGTTCGTCCGCTCTGCTAATCGGAATGACGCCGGGGTTATCTGTATTCGGAAGATCCACCAGCACGTAGCAGGTGCGATTCAAGCACAACTGCTTGAAGATTTCGCGCCACACGTCGATGAACGTCGTATTCGCGCCATCGCAGTTTTGAAGGAACGCGTCATACCAAGTGCCGCTTGCCGTCCCGCCGCCTTTCGGTTGCTGAATGGTCGGGTCTTTGCGGAACATGGCCGAGATGTACCAGCCGACCGCTACGCCCAATATCGGCTCATGCGTGAAGCGCCGGATGCGCTCCTGGTAAACGTCAAACAATTCCTTCGGTCGCTTAATCAGGAATCGCTCGGCCTGATTTTTCATCCGCACGCCGGAGGCTTGAATTAGATCGATGGAAGTCCACGCATCCGCATAGAGCATATGCTCGGCGCTTTGCACGTCGAGCTTTGTCACGGGGACGCGGATGCTGTCATCCTTGCGGCTCGGGACTTGATACGTAGATGCGGGGACTAAGGCGGGAGCGGCCATTTTAGATGGTCAAAGCAGAAATCGTGCAACCTTCGCCAGCGGTTCCGGCAACAGCGTAAACGCCTGGGTCAATGTTGTGGTCCGACCCGGATGCGGCGTCTACGAATCGGTCAAGTGCTACCCCGGCTGTGGGGATGCCCATTTCCTGAACCTTGTTCACGCCAGACGTGGTTAACGCCGCCGCGTTAGGAGTAATCAGACCCACCCACGATGCATGCGTGTTGGCCCGTAGCGGCTCGATGATGAGGCGGCGAAGGAATGTATCGACTGGAAGTCCTAGCGCGGTCACTACGCTTGTGACGCTCGCGCCAAATGTTACAGTTGCGTTGTATGCTGCCAAGTTACACCTCCACGCGGTCGATAAGCGATTGGATGGCCAGTGTGTGGCTCGCAATCGTCCGACTGATTTCCGCTATGCGACTGGCCAGCGGCGCTGTCGGAGCGTTCGGCGACAACCCAACGGCCGTACCGTTTGGAGGTACGACGGATAGGATTGGCGCAATCTTGTTAGATAGGCGCAGAATAGAATCGTCCAAAGCGCCCAACTCTTTCGCGAGCACTTCCAAATGCGTGGCGACTTGCGGCGCGCGCGCCATGGCCTGATTCTCCAGGCCGATGTTTCCGCTAAGATTAGCAGCATGTTGGTCTGCTATGCCATAAATAGAATTCATATTGTTCCTTTTTAGTGAATCGTTTCTACTGCCGCTTCTTTCCACGTCAGCGCCGTGCATTCTCGCGGATACCAGACCGGCACGGCTGTATGCTTCTGTTCCGCGCGTACGCCTAAACTCCAGTTCGCCTCAAGCCGTACCTCACGATTTGGAATGCACCAGGATTCGCCAGTTTCCTTAACGAAGACTTGCCAGAGCAAGTCGTGCTCTGTTCCGTAGTCGATCAAGAAATGGGCGTAGGCCGGACCTCGCGGCGTGTTTAGGGGGATCGGCGGGTCGATGCGGATTATCATTCTTGCGGCCTACATTAACTATCTTCGTTGCATCGTCTTGGTTCCAGGCGCTAACGATACCCTCTACGAACGTCTTGGCGCTATCGAGACTAATGAAGTCGAACCCCTCGTCCGCTGCATCGAATACCGATTTCGGAACGTAGAAATAGGCGCGATAGTAATACTCATCGGCGCGCGGAATGGAAATCCTGGAAAGAATCTTGCCGGTTCCGTGAACCAGCACGGCGGTATTGAACGTATCGCCGTCCGCATCACGGCCCTTGCAATGCTGCCATTCGTACTCATTCGGAGTCATTTACGCAATCCGTATTTGCTGCCGCTGTCGATGCCATATCCGCCATTATATCAATTGCCGCGCGCTGTAACCGCCCGCCGTGCGTAAGCCCATCTCTGCCTCAATCGCGTATCCAAGCGCATCCGAATTACCGATAATGAGCGAGTCCGTGGCGAAGTTTCCAAGTGAGGTATGCAGGCAATAGACAGGCGCTCTTCCAAGCGGCTCAATTCCGGTTATTTTATGGTTGTTCGGTTGGCGCTGCTTGCTTTGGCGAATTGCGACAGAGATAGCGGCACGCCGTACAGGGTCTGCCCACATAGCCACATTAGCGGCGCTCCTACGTTCACTGCGTGCTGCGCGTTCCTCGTCACTCATTGGAGTTTTGCGCGTATTTGGCAATCCGCGCTTATTGGCATCCGGTTCTTGCATGTGGTGCGCTATGTGCTCGCTTGCTGTTCTAAATATCAGATTGTCTGGATGATTGTCCTGCTTGTCTTTATTATCGTGGTCCCAATGGTTGCGATGGTTTGACTTCTTGCCCTTGATATCCATTCCAACCAACCGATGCGCCCACTCCCAATCACGAAATGATGGAGACTCCATTTTGCGTACTTTAAGGTACCCGTTTTCCATGACGCGCCAATACATCGGCATCAGTGAGTCGCCTACGCTAAGATCCGAAAGCATTGCGTAGGAGCCATCGCGCCTTAAAAACTTGTGGTTTATCGTGCAGTCGATATGGGAGCCATCATCCAACTGCACGCGCCAGACTTCTGCGTCCGCGAATGTCTGGGCGGCAACGTCGTAACGCGCAACGGAGGTTCGCTTTAACTTGTGGCTCCAACCGTAAACATACCCGGTCGCGCCAACCAACTCGCCGATCGGCTTAAGCCCCTGCACGGTGAAAACTTTCGTATCGCCGGTAACACACATATGACTCAGCATCTTGTCTTTGTCTTTGTCGATCATTGCCGTGCCTGGCTTCCACGAAACCTTTTCCAGGTCCTCAATCAGATGCTTACACTTCGCATCCACGTACATATTGATAAGGCCAGTGGACGACCGTAGTGCGCCGTTAACCGCCGCAACGCGGTCCTTTTGGAACGGATTGGCCTTCTTGTATTTGAAGCTTACCTTGTACTCGGGATGACGATTGAACCATTCGCGCACGGTTTGCCAATCGGACGGAGCGCCGCTACCTGCCGTCTGCCGTGCGCCGCCAGAGGCATCGCCATAGACGTACACTTGCAATCCGCCGTGCATCGACTCCGCAATCTTGCGCGTGCGGTTACCGAACTCCTCGCACGCCTGCAACGTCGTGGCATTCTGAATCCAAATCTCATCAAGCACATGCGCGCGCTGTACTTTGATTCCCGCGTAACGGTCGGCTGCCGTCGTATGGTCGATGAACTGAAGTAGCACGCTTGCCATCGGGTTGACGTTGAAGTCCATCGCCCAACACAGCGGATAGCCGGTGTCGAAGCCGTAGGAGATGGAGTTTTTCAAATGCACTTCGCGGTCGAATGCGTGGTAGCAGCGGCCCGCGAAGATGTTGAGGTATTGGCCTTCAAGTTCCTGTGCTGCGAATTGGGTGTCGTAGGAACGCGCCAGCGTATCGTAGAAGTCGGATGGCAGGAATACGTTTTCGCGCGGTGTGGCCAGTACCGCCTCGTAATCTTCGCCCTTATTCGGACCAACGAACATATCGTAGACCCAATCGAATCCGTTAGGTGTCCATGCAGCGATGCCGGACAGCTTGGTTGCGAGCGGGTGCCGTAACCGACCCATCATTCGCAGCCATGATTCCTTTTCGCAGTACGTCAACTCATCAAATGCAAACCACGCGATGTTGGTACCACGTAGGCGTTCAAATTCATTTGCTGAGCGGAAGAGAATTTCGCTTCCGGGCTCCGTTAGCGTTACGAGGTTCTCCGATTTCTGGTGTTCGTACGGAATCTCGTTACGTTCCAGCACGTCGAAGAAAGAGCGCTCTGTACTGTCGCGCAGGACTGGAAATGTGGGCGCGAGGACTACGCCAAGCAAGCCCGCATTGCATAACGCCAACTTAATTGATTCCTGTACGAGCGCCGCTGACTTACCTGATCCGATACTTCCAGAAAATCCGCGAAACTTCGCGAGTGAACCATGAAACCGATTCTGCGATGGGAGCGGATTATATTTGATGCGACGAAACGTCCCTAGCGCGTTGCTGATGACCGCTGGATTCGTCGCGAGGTTGTCTGACTCTGTACCGGGTCGCATATCAGTTTGGTCGCATCCCTACTGGCGCATCCACGACCGGTTCGGTCTGCTGCTGTTCCGTCGGCTTGGATGGCTTGGTCTTCGCCTGTTGGGTAGCGGCAGCGTCCACATCGTCAGACCAACCGTATGTGACACGCCCGCCCTGCTGCTGTGAGTATTCGCTGCCCTTCTCGCGGAAGCCAGCCTTGCACTTAAGCCAGAAAATACAAGACGTCACATCGCCAGATAATGCCTTGGCCGCCAGCGTACCACCGATTAACTGATTCAGCCGCCTACCTGCATCGACCAACTCCGGCTTAAAGTACTTGTGCAGGGTGTGCTTGTCGATGTTCAGCGATTCCGATATCTGCTGATGTGTCTCGCCCCGCGTTACGCGCAGCACGACTTCCGCACGTTGCTTATCTGTCGCTTTGTATGCGGGGCGTCCCATTTAGTGGACCGAAACGTGCATTGGCTCGCCGGATCGCAGCACGCTGAAGAAATAAGCGAAACTGAGGCGAAGTAGCAGCAGATTCCTCTTGCACATCAAACGGATCGAAGTTAAGTTGATCATGTAAGGAGAAACGCACGGATGGCAACCCAAACCCTTTACGAACTCGCCATAGAGAACGGCGACACGCGTTACTTGCTGATGTACTGCTCGAACCGGTGTCGGCGCACCATACTTGAGGTCGCGCAGAAGCACTGCGCGGCCCTCATCCGCTTGACTGGAGACCAAGGAATCAACTGGCTCGACAAGGCAGCAGGCGGAGCCACGATGGGCGCTTGGCGGATTCGCTGGACTGGCCGCACACAGAGGGACGCCGCCAGCACCGGCAAACTCGCTTGGATTGGAGACTTGAAATAACATGACCAAAGCTGAAGTCCAAATCGGAAAGACCTACGTCGCCAAAGTCAGTGGCAAGCTGGCCGACGTCCGTATCACTCGCGTAAGCCCGTACGGTGGCTGGTACGGAGTCAACGTCGGAACCCTCCGCGAAGTCCGTATCCGGAGCGCCCAACGCCTGCGGCGGGAAGTCCTACCGGTTGACCGGCTCACGCAAATTCGCAACCTTCGCGCTGGCGGGATGACGTACGAAGCCGCCCGCGACCAATTCGTTACCCAAGAATCCCGACTTCTAAACGTAATACAGGAGAAACCATGTACTTCGTAATCGACGACAGCAACGCAGTCGAAGCCTTTGAATGCTTTGATGCCAACGCCCAGGATATCACCGGCCTGGTCGTATTCACCAACGCCAAGCAATTCGAATTGGCCAGCAAAGACTGGTCGCTAACCCGCTTCGTGGACATCTGGAACGATATGGCCGGCGGCCCGCCGCTGAACTTGAAGCCGGTCAAGAAGTTTGAGAACCGGGTGACCGCAATCGCTCGGCTCTGGAACGCTATCCGCCGGCTGGGTAACACGACCGCAGAAGTCGAAGAAACGGCCAACGCCGCGCCTACGTTGCCCGACGTTGCGCCGGAGCCGGTCAAGACGGATACTGAGTCCATACCCACACCCAAGGCCGCACGCGCCAAGAAAGCGCCAAGGGAAGCGAAGGCCCCACGCAAGCCCACGCATCCCCCACGCGTGGACACGCCTACGGAGCACACGCCCCGCGTCGGCAGCAAGATGGAGTTAGTCATTGGGATGCTGAAACGAAAAAACGGAGCCAGCGTGCCGGAGATCCAAGCCAAGACAGATTGGCAGCCGCACACCACGCGAGCTTTCATTTCGGCGACACTCGGCAAGAAGCTAGGGTTGCACATCGAGACCACGAAGGATAAGGAGTCCAAGGAACCGCGGCGGTACTTCATCGCGGCGTAGTATTTCGCGTCCACGAGCCGCTGGCGAAAGTTGGCGGCTTTCTTTTATTGCGCAGCTCGCGCTTCCAACCGTTCCATCACGTCTTCCTTGAAGGCGTCTTCCTGTTCCATCATGCGGCCAACGCGTGCTTCGTTAAACGAAGCGCCGCTGTTGGCGAGACGCGGGGATAGTTTGGCGTCTTGCTTAAGAAGTCTCGATACCGCCACGTCGCAATACGTAGGCGACAATTCCGTCATCCGTCCACGACGACCAGTGAGCAGCGCCGCCACTAGCGTTGATGCAGATCCTCCAAAAGGGTCGAAAATCAAATCGCCAGGGTCACTGAACGCTTGGATGAAGAACTTTGCTAACCCAACCGGGTAAGGAGCAGAGTGTGTCCCTTGGGCGGACTCGGATTTAACCTCCACCACATTACTATGGCGCGCCACGCCTTTTTCTTTCGACGCGCCGACACCCAAGAGTCCAGAACCGCTTCGCGCCTTCGGATTGCTGGCTGCGTACTTCACGACCTCGTCCGATTCATCACCAACAGCAGTCGGCCTGAACTTAATCGTTGACTGACGGCAGAAATGGAATACGGGCTCCCACGCATTTTTCATCCGGTTGGGCCACCCGCCCGGGACACCGTTCGCCGTATTACGCCAGCAGAACTCATCGACGAATCGCCAACCCCATTGCTCAACGTGCGCGATGACGAGTTTCTTCACATACAGATGACGCTGGCCGTCCTGCGCGTGCTCTTTTATATTCAGGAAGTAACTGCCATCTGGCGCGAGGACTGCTGCGACATTATCCGCGACCGCTTTATACCACTCGATGTATTTATCAGGCGGTATTGGCTCGAAGCCGCTGGATTTATCGTACTCACGCTGCGCAGCGTATGGCGGGCTGGTAATCACCACCTGCGCCTTCTCACCATCCATCAAGCGGCGCACCGTGGGTAGGTCGCGGCAATCCCCACACATAACCGCGTATGGCGCTTTCACGCGGCAGCCTTTTGCGCCCTCTCGCATTCTACTTCGGCGAATGTGCGCCCGTCCCCGTGCAGTACGGCGGCGCGCTTCGTTAAATTCTGCCACCTAATTACGGCCATATCAACGTAGTTTGGTTCGATCTCGCATCCGTAGCAGACGCGTTCCGTCAATTCGCAAGCCACGAGGCACGTACCTGATCCTAAAAAGCAATCCTCGACCGCATCGCTCGCTTTGGTATGGTTTAGGATTGGACGCCTGTACAACTCTACGGGTTTTTGGGTTGAGTGCGACGTTTTCCCGTCATCCACATTACCTTGCGTCCGATGCATATTCTCTACTTGCCATAAAGTGGACTGTTTGCGGTCGCCCGACCAATGGGAAGTTTTTCCTTTACGGACCGCCATCCAGCAAGGCTCATGCTGCCAGTGGTAATGGCCACGCCCAATGACTAAACTGGGCTTTGCCCAGATGATTTGCGCGCGGATATGAAACCCTTGTGAATGAAGGCCAACGGCCACTTCCCCTGCGTGGATGCCAGCGTGCCACGCGTAGATAACGTCGCCGGGGAATAGCGCGTAAGCAGCGGACCAATCCACACGGTCGTCGTTCTTTACTTTGCCTTCAGCGCGCGTTTGCCACGGCTTATTCACGCCAGCGTCGAGACGCCACTCCGGATCGTATGAATCACCGTATGGTTGGTCGATGCACATCAGAAACGGAGCAGGCACGCCGCCCAGCAGCACGCTGACATCTTCCGCCTTCGTGCTGTCGCCACACAACACACGGTGCTGAAGCGTTTCGCCGGTACCGCCCTTCGCTGCGCTATCGAGCAACCACATGTCACCTAACCGCGATACCGGATTGGCTGGCGGCTCCGGTACTTCGTCCTCACCCTCGGTCGCACCACCCACGTTCATGATACGGTCGAGCTCCGGCATATCGAAGCCAGTTAGCGCGAGGTCGATGTTGAGTGACTTGAGGTCTAGCAATTCGGGACCGAGTAGCTCGAAGTCAAACTGCACTTCGTCGCTGCTCCTATTGTCCATAATTCTCAAGGCTTTGATCTGTCCTGGAGTTAGATCCGAGGCGACGTGAACGGGTATCTCTGTTAGTCCTAGCTTTTTTGCAGAGCGTCGGCGCACATGCCCAATACAGATAACGCCTTCTTTATCTACGACCACGGGCTGACGGAAGCCGAACTCCTTAATGGACGCGGCGACTTTATCGACAGCCTTCTCTGTGATCTTGCGGGCATTACGTGCGTAGTCAATCGGCTTGTCCGTTGGCCACATCTCGATTTCAAGTGCCATGTGTTTTATAGGGTGGAATTAACTACTGGGTCTGATGCGACCCCTGGGGTTGATTCGATTGACACGCGGCGCACGTTTTCTTATTCGACGAGATCCTACGACCACATCCGGGGCAGAACTTCATCCCCGTGGTGGTCATAGGCTTCATACGCGCGAAGACTGCCAACTTGTCGCGATTGTGTTCGTGTTTGAGAAGGGGAACGCCCATGGCGAGATTATACCTTGAGTCTGTTGGCTTTGCCGCGACACAACCAGCATAATCCGCGAATCAGTACGCTGCCGTGCTTGTGCCATATGCCCCGACCGCAGTTGCCGCATTTCTCATCCGGCGAAGGACGCCACTGGTCGAGAGGGTTCATATCGCATCCGCGAGTTGCTGGAATGTTTGGCAGTTATCGCAAATTGCGCCATGAATAGGCTTCTGGCAGCACGCGCAGAATAGCCCTTGCGACTCCTCGTGGATGGCCGGTGTTGGCTTGCGGAATATCTTGTCGGTCAACCGGTAGGAGTGCCTTTGTCCGCGCCTCGTGCCCCGACACAGCGCTACGTGCCCGCACTCGACCAACCGCCCGAGACTCGCGCGCACGTCGTCACGTTGCGCCAGACACATTTCGGCCATCAGGCGTTCACCAATATGCGCAACACCTAACCGTTCGGACCACGACAGAATGGCGTACAAACGCACGTCAAGGTCCTCTAATCGCTGGTCGATTGCGACCCGAAGCGGGATGCGCGCGTAGCCTGAATTTGCGGCCAATTTACGCCCACCACTTTTTTGAGGCGTATTTTCAACAGTTTGCAATGAAAGTGGTTTTTGAAGCATTTCGCTATTTACCGTGTAACTGATTTTGTTTTCTAACAGATGCGGAACATTTCAGAAAACGCCACGATAACCACTCGTCCACCACGTACAAACAAATACAGCCACTCAGCCAGCAAGACGGTTGTCTGCTGCGCGCTCTAACCGCATCATGGCGATGCATCGCTCGATATCGGTCGCGTTACGAGAATGCAATCGGCATTTCTCGCAGCGTTGCTGGTTACCAGCGAACACCACGTTCACTTTGTGGCACTTTCGGCAAGCGCGCCGCTTACGCACAAGCCGTTCGCCGTTCGCAGCCGAAATGGAGTCTATTAGGAACATTGGAGCGTTCTGTTCTTCCAATCCGCGTACTCGCCAGCCATCCATGCAGCACGCGGCCCAGAGAATACGGCCACACGGACAGCGCCGTCTGATTCTATCGCCTCCACGTGCCAGTGCCCTGGATAGTCGCGCGATTCGCAGACGGTATAGGCTGGACTAGGTACAGGCATTTTGGTTTTGACTGCCCACTCGTGCAGTAACGTATCGAAGCGTTCCTTGTTCCTCTTGAACCGATTAAATCTTCGTAACTCGTACCATACTAACCACTTTACCACAAAATCAGTAGTACGTAACAACTTCCGTGGTGACCACATCATCGACCAATGGCCGCAGCCGGTCCGCTTTTACCCGCTCCCGCGCAACCCGACGCTTATGTAGTTCGGTATGCGGGATTTTGGAGAATTGAACCGTAGACCGCGTGGCGATTTGCTTAGATTGGCAGGCTGAGGAGTAATCTGCATTCACTTCCCCGTTGCCGACCGTTCGTAGGGCATCTACCGGCGCGCAGGTGTTGCGGTAGTTGGGAACGAATACGTGGGGGCTGCGGCTATCTGCTGGAGGCGGAAGTTCCGTAATTTTCTTGACGCGTAACGAACTGCCGCGCCAGGACCAATCTCCACTAGCGACGATGACGCGAACCTTTCCCGCAGGCATCTGTTTCATCTCGCCTGGATGGGCCAGAAACGCCACTGCGACCATAACGGAATCCTCTAAGCGCGCCAGGACTTCGGCCAAGCCAGATGAGGTTGAGTGGAATCGGTAGCGAGTAGACACAGGTGTGATGTTTGGCGAATCCTACGCCTAATCCCAGCCACGAGACGCAGTTAGGTTGCGGTCGTATCGCTGGGGAATGCCTGAATCTGGAAGGGAAGTGGGGAATAGTTTAGTGCTGTCGGGCGGGAGGTTTCGCAGCCGCCCGTAGCAGTCAAACTTCCCATGTGGAACATTGATTAGAATTTAAGCACGGATTTAAATGCATTGTCAAGCGTAGTGGAAGGCGCGGGCAGGGTTGAACTGCCATTCCGGCTTTAGAGGAGCCGAATCCTTTCCTGTTGGACGACGCGCCCTTGGGGCTCCCGGTGGGATTTGAACCCACATCAATTCGTTAGGACCGAATCATCCTGTCCGTTGGACGACGGGAGCAAAGAATGGTGAGGGCGGAGACGCTCGAAGTCTCACTAACCGGTTTAAAGGACCGGGCCTCTGCCTCTTAAGGTTACGCCCTCAAAAATGGTGCCGAGTCGGAGGATCGAACTCCACTGTGCTTTTTTGTAAGAAAAGTCTCCGCGACCAGCGGAGTTACCCGGCATGGTACTGGCGGCACGAATCGAACGTGCATTGCGCTCCAATCTAGAGCTACCTGGGTATAAGCCAGGGGTCCTACCGTTAGACGACGCCAGCAAAATATGGCTCCCCGCCCAGGACTCAAACCTGGAACTTCCGCGTTAACGGCGCGGCACTCTGTCATTGAGTTAGCGAGGAATAAAACCTTGGTGAGCGCGGTGGGCAACGATCCCACAACTTTCCGGGTAAGGGCCGGATACTCTGCCGATTGAGTTACGCGCTCTTAAAATGCTTCTTGTACCAGACGTTCTGCTTCACGCGATGATATTCTCTGTATGCCTTAAAGCACTCTGGGCATCTGCAACCGCGTCTGTACCTTTCCTTCCCGTGCTCATGGTATTTGAAGACTTTCGGCTTTTTGGCCTCTTTTTTCTTCCTCCCTGGGGACCACCCTAGGTTGATCCAATTAGAGAAATCCGCCCTTAGTATCCGCTCGGCCCGTTCGCCGTTGTTAACCCAGCACCTAATGCTGTTCTCATAGGCTATATGGCATTTCCTACAAAGTGGCTTATGATTGCTGTCCTCATTGTTGTAGTAGTTCCCATCCACATGATGCACGTCGGCGGGGCTGGCCGAGCATTCCTTGCAGACGGGATTACCATGCCTTTCGATCCATACTTTACGGGCTACGCTCCTGGCCCTAGACTTCGACATGTGTCCATTGTACCACCGGACCAGTATAATGTGATTAAAACTTTGGTAGCGCTGGCGGATCTCGAAACCGCATCGAAGCCTTGAAAGGGCATCATCCTTCCTTTAGACGACAGCGCCATAAAAACTTGGCGGGGCCGGGGAGAATTGAACTCCCGTCTGCTGGATGAGAACCAGCGATCCTGTCCGCTAGAAGACAGCCCCATGGCGCGGTGGACGGGCCTTGAACCCGCGATCTCCTGCGTGACAGGCAGGCGGGGACTCCATCTCCCCCACCACCGCGAAAATCTTCCATGAGTCGTCGGTGAATCAATCGCAACCCGCTGCTACATCACCCGACATCGCTGTTCCGGGCAACTCATGAAACTTGGTCCAGCCTCTCAGATTCGAACTGAGATCCCGAGCTTCGGAGGCTCGTGTCCTGTCCAATGTTGGACGAAGGCCGGATGGTACGCGCGGCAGGACTCGAACCTGCATCTGCTGCATTCGTAGTGCAGTGCCTATCCAATTAGACTACGCGCGCATAACAAAACTTGGTAGGCGGTGAACGACTCGAACGTTCGTTGCCTGGGTCAGAGCCAGGAGTCCTAGCCGCTGAACGAACCGCCTATTGGCAGGGGGTGGACGAGTCGAACGCCCGAAGCCAGCTTCAAAGACTGGCGGCTTACCGCTAACCGAACCCCCTTCAAAATCGAGGCCGCAGTTCCCGAACCAAACTACTTCGGTCGATGCTTCCCTTCCCCTGCGGCGCGGTGGGAAAGATTGGGGCGACGTGCGCGAATCGGACGCGCTTAAACCGGGTCACAGCCGGTCTCCTAACCAATCGGACAACGCCGCCATAACTGGTGGCTGGTGGAGCGCTCGAATCTCCGTATCGGGCTTTTCAGGCCCGCGCTAGTCTATCTCAGCTAACCAGCCATACTCTGTGGTGGAGGATCAGGGGATTGAACCCTGCTGAGTATTCTCATTGCAAGTGAGACGGCCACCCCGTGCAGCCCCATCCCCCACAAACTTGGTAGCGGCGATGGGGTAGCGCGCCCCATGTAGTGGAGGTTATGAGCCTCCCGCTGGTCTACTCCAGTCTACGCCGCAATAAAACTTGGTTCCGGCTGCTTGAATCGAACAAGCTCATGCCGCCTTATCGGGACGGTCCTCACCCGGAGAGGTTAGCCGGAATGGAGCACCCACAAGGACTTGAACCTTGCTGTCGGCCTTACCAAAGCCGCGCCTCGCCATCTAGGCGTTGAGTGCTGGATCTGGGAGTGGTAGTTGAAACCACAACCTCGGCGTTACGAGTGCCGTGCTCTGCCGCTTGAGCTATCCCAGAATGGAGCCAGGTGTCAGAATCGAACTGACTTCACCGATTTACAGGACCGGCGCATCGCCAGCAATGCTTACCCGGCTTAAAATTTGGTCCGGTATGACAGTGCGCCTTTGTGTTCCAGGATTTCACGTTGTTCCTATCGTCGCCGTTAGCGCTGCGCGGATCGTCGTATGGCGACTATCGTCTATCTGGAATCTACCTGCCGTCCACCGGCTCCAATGCCGGAGCACTTTTTCCTTACCCATCAGGCTTGCGCCCCGCAAGGGTGGCTCAGTGCTTATACCAGAACTTGGAGCGGGTAGACAGAAATCGAACTGTCGTCATGAGTTTGGAAGACTCAGGCCCTACCATTGGACGATACCCGCTTGAAACTTTTCCTTTGTCACAGCTGCCATTGTCAAAGATCAGTACTACAAGAATGGTCGGGCATCTCGGACTCGAACCGAGAATCTCCTGCTCCCAAGGCAGGCGGGTTAAGCCATTTCCCAAATGCCCGTTACAAAACAAAAGCGGCGAACCGTTTCCGATCCGCCGCTGTTCCTTCGTAAGAAGTTTATAATTCCAGAACAGCCCTACGGATCGACGCACGTTGCCGGATTATGTTCCGCGCCTCGTGGCCTTATCTCGAATTGGGTTGCCTGTTTCATTTCCGAAATTCAATCCTACAATGTTCCGTGCGTTTCTGTCAAGAGAAATTTTGGCGGAAGGGCGGGGTCTCGAACCCCGACGCCCGTTTAGGGCTTGCTGTTTTCGGGACAGTATCCACTAGGCCGAAACTTGGATTACCCTTCCACATGGAGGACCGCCTCGGAATCGAACCGAGTTCTACCGGGTTGCAGCCGGTGCGCTCACCATTTGCTTGCGATCCTTGAAAGCTTTTTAATTCTTTTATGTACCGCCACATCGCTGACGCCTAACTCCCTAGCCAGCCTTGATACTTGCCGCTGAGTCTTAGCCATCACGAGTACATCAAATTGAGGCCATGCTACCTTCGTCTTTTTGGGCGCGCTATTTTGTGGTCTACATCTAACACATGTGCGAGATTTCTTCTCTATCATCGCTCCACATGTTGCGCATCTCTTCCCTTGACGCTTACGTCGCTCGGATGGTAACTCTCGGTGCGAACGATGAACCATGATCTGTGCGTGGCAATTTGGACAAAGAATCTGGAGGTTCTCGATCCGATTATCTCTTCGCCGCTCATTTACGTGATGCAATTCGATCGGCGTTGGCGATCCCATCCATTCCGTTATTCCACACTTATCACACTTCCGCTCCTTCAATCCGGCTTTAATGAGTCTCCCCTTCAGCGCGTGGGTGTTGATGTGCGGCCCATTATTTACCAAAAGGCTTGATAACGGTCTACCGCCATGACATCCTACGGTTCCCCTCGACCAGTGCTGCCCCAGGAAGTGCGCTGTACTTAGTCCTAAGCGTTCGATGTGCTTCCGTATTGTTGTTGGCGCACCGCCACCGCCGCCATGCAGGCCAAGCCGCTTTACTACCTGATTCATTGACCGACTTTCCATGACGGCTTGTTTTAGCTTCCCGTCACTCCATGTTCTGTTGTTCGGCATATCTATTGCTATTATCGCATACTGGCTATGCCGTATTGAAATCTGGTAGGCCGGGTGGGATTCCAACCCACAGTGCCCGAGGGCCACAGATTTTGAGTCTGCTGCGTAAAGCATTCCGCCACCGGCCTAAACTCTGGTGCGCCTGCCCGGACTCGAACCGGGACGCCCGAGGGCATTAGTTTCTAAAACTAACGTGTCTGCCATTCCATCCACAGGCGCACATGGCAGGGGTGGAGAGAATCGAACTCTCAAATACTGGTTTTGGAGACCAGCGCTCATCCAATCGAGCCTCACCCCTAAAATTGGTGGGAACGCTCGGAGTTGAACCGAGTGGGCCGGTGACCGACAACTGATCTACAGTCAGTCCGTGCGCCGTACACGTCTACATTCCCGATGTCAAAGACCGATTACATAGCCGAAGGGGAGGGAATCGAACCCACGCATCCCTGAGAGGATTAACTGTTTAGTAAACAGTCGGAGCGGCCAACTGCTCCCATCCCTTCGGAAGGATTACCAACACAAAGATGATAAGTGGAGTCGATAGGACGAGGAGGGGCAACTGAGCGACAGATGCTTGGTTGCTGTGTCCATGTAGAGATTTTACGGCAGCCTAAGTTTATTGTCAAGAAGATTTTAAATCCCCCGTTGACTGCCCTTGAATCCGTTGCAGTAGTTGTGCGATGCGCGCCTATTTTCGGGTGCGTCCTTGCCGCCTCGCGAGACGGGGATTACGTGGTCGATGGTGCCGGATAGCGGATGGTCCCGACTTGCGATTAGCTCCGCAAAGATTGGCAAGCGGCAGATGTGGCAACGTCCGCACATGCCGACTACGCTCTTCTTTCCGTTACCCCGGCGCTTGCCCATTCGACTTTTACCACCACTCCCACCAGAAATTGCGCAGCCGCTTTGGTTGCTCAATTACCGGGTTGTCCGATGACTTCTGCGCGCGATCCTGCCTCCTTCGATTCATACGCGCGAACATCGCCTTGAGTTTGGATATGCCGCGAGCGCGTCCAGTATCAGGGCGCTTGCGTTTTGTCGTGGCGTCTCTAATTGTACGACTCATGGGGCGTAGCTCAGCCGATGCACAGCCTCTTCCGCCTCGGTATCCGCTTGGCAGACCTTGCACAAGTGAAAATCGAAGACGACCGGCGCTCCCGTTTGATCTTCCGGCGACTCCACGTTGTACGATGTGACCGCGACGTGGATGTAGTATTCGGCGGAAGTTAGGATTTTCTGCCCGCAGCGGTCGCACTTCGTGATGGTCATTCCGGCCCTTTCGCTGGGCGCAAGCCTGCCGCTACTTCCTTCGCCGTAGCGATCCGCTCCAATGCCTCCGCGATGCGAAGTAGACCGTAGCAGATTAAAGTTGCGGCTGGCACTACTCTGTGCTCGCGAGCTATCGTGTCTATTGTTATATCTACATCCTCAGCGCTCATCATTTCTTTTTCCTTAGTGTCTCAGGATTCACCACAGCGTTACTTCATCGTGCGTGCCATTTTCCGTCGCGGCTCTCGAATAGTTCTGGACATTGGCTCAACAATGAACCAACCGTTCCTTGAGGCAATCCGGTCCCTTTGATAACATCCGACCTTGTGCCGGGACCGTTAGCTTGTAACCATGCGTGCATTGTGGCTTTGCGTGTCTCCCCACCAACCACCCTAGGTGGGTGGGGTTGCCGAGAATAAGACTGGCGGGGCATAACCGTTCTACTTATTTGCCGCTTTAATAAGTCCAA
>QGNH01000467.1_pt1 | contig 43822 bp, 58 predicted proteins | sample 1735481 | NCBI WGS metagenome assembly QGNH01 (sample SAMN09239004, study PRJNA386568) | Viral metagenome, whole genome shotgun sequencing project. | reverse complement strand
GATTTGTTATTGCAAGTTGCTTAAATTGATTAGGATATACCCCAACTACTCTAAATTGAGATACATCTCCACTAAAATCATCACAACGTTTTATTGCCCAAGGAGAAGGTTTTATTTGAAGATATTGTCTAGGAATTCCTAATTCTTCACAGTCTTCTTCATCAAGAAGACCTAAAGGGCTTTCATTAACCGGAGAAAGTGTAAGTTTTCCTTCGGCATCTTGAACTGCAAGTACATATATTAATTCTTTAGAAATTAGTTTTTTAAGTCGTTCTGCTATAGAACTTTTAGCACTACCAACAGGCCCAAGAAGATATAGAATTTGTTTGCTTTCTTCTAAATCTTGAGAAGCATGTTTAAAAAATCCTACTATTTTATGTAAGGTTTCTTCCATTCCATAGAAATCTTTAAATACTTCATATACTGGCAAGCGTTTACTACCAAAGATTTTTTGTAATTTAGAAGATTTAGCTGTATCTATATAACTGGGTTCTCCAATAGCCTTTACCATACGTTCTGCTGCTGTTGTATAATAGTTTTTATTAGATTTTGCTTTCTTTAAATAATCAATTAATGAAAGATTTTCAACAACATTAAATGAGAATTTCTCTATATATTTATTCAATAACTTCATTGTTTTCCCCTTGATTATTTAATTTATTAGAAAACTCCATTATATTTATTGCTAACTTCTGTTAATTCTAGCTCTAAAACTGCTAATATATTCCAAGCAACTGCTCCTAAGTGGTGAGTATTTGAATCTTGATCTCTATCTTCTCCTAATAGGTATTTATCAAAATGTCTTAAAGCAGCTTCTAGGTATCTATCATGAGCATTTTCTACCTCTTTCCATCCATTAGCTGTATATTTATATGCACCAAAAGTACCATTATTCCACACTTCTTGAAGAGCATGAATAAAAGAAGCATAAACTAAATAAGGCCGTACCTTTCCTGCATCTAATTTTGCTCCAGATTCATGAGGATTTTTTCCTTTAGGATCTTTTTCTTGTATTTGTTTTTTAACTCTATTTAAAATTGTATTTTTTCTTTCTTCAGTTAACATATATCCTCCAAAAAATATAGATTTCAATCATTCAAACATAAATTAAAAAAAGTAATAGTAGAAGGAAGGGAATATATGACTTTAACTAAATCAACTCCTGATTTCACTTCTAAACCATTATTACTCAAATCAAGAAAAATAATTGTAGAAGGAATGTTAGACATAATTTGGGCCAATTCATCTATAGACTTCTTACCTAAACTATTTCCGCTTAAATCAAGAGAATTAATTTTAGAAGGAATGTTAGACATAATTTGGCACCATTCATTTACTGATTTCATATATAAGTGATTCCAACTCAAATTAAGTGAAGTAATTGTATCGGAAGTATTAGATATGATTTTATTCAATTCATCTACTGATTTCTTGTTTAACTTATTCCAACTCAAATCAAGCGAATTAATTTTAGAAGGTATAGCAGGTAAAATTTGTATCCATTCAGCTTTAGATTTCTTATATAAAGATAAACTCTTACTGCCAAAATTAAGAGAAGAAATTGAAGAAGGGGTAGCAGATAGGATTTTACTCATTTCATCTCCGGATTTATGCCCTAAACCATTATTACTCAAATCAAGAAAAATAATTGTAGAAGGAATGGCAGATATAATTTGGGCCAATTCATCTCCTGATTTCACTTCTAAACTATTTCCATTCAAATTAAGTGAAGTAATTGTAGAAGGAATGTTAGACATAATTTTAATCAATTCATCTACAGATTTCATATCTAGGCGATTCCAACTCAAATTAAGCGAAGTATTATCTTTCATTGTTGGCTCCTAATCATAAATATTAAAAAGAGCACATCTACTTAAGAACTCTGTTTTTATATCTTCTGGATATTCTATATTAACTGTAATACCTAATAAATCTCTTCCAGGCAGTTCTTTTCTAAAATATTTATATGCTTTATTAAATAACCAATAAGCTTCATCTAAAACAAAAGTAGAATCTATATATTTCATTTTATCTTTTAATTCTTTTGTAAATTTTATATTATATTTATTAAATATAAGTTGTTCTAAATTATCTTCTAATTTCTTATAGTCAGGAAGCATTTGTTTAACTCCACTTACTATATCTCCCATATATGCTTCAGTTGCATCGTGTAATATTGCTAATTTTGCAAGTTCTTGATTATTAAGTTCTAATGAAGCATATTTACTTAATAAAATACTATGTTGTGCTACACTATAGTGAACATTAAATGGCAGAGCTCCTCCATATCTACATATTTTAGTAAGATGATGCGCAATATCTTCTAAACATATATCATCTATGCAGATATTTTTAAAATCTAATAATTTTCCTGAATTAGTAATAAAAAGTCTAGAATTCTTAATTTCTTTCATAATAATTTCCTAGTCAGCCCAAGAACTTCCTTCAGATATTTTTACTACCATTGGAACTTCAATATTATATGTATTTTCCATACATTCTTTTAAGATTTCTTTGCTATTACTTATAATCCCACTAGAAATACAGATCTCATCATGAACTACTAGCAATATCTTTAAACCTTGTCGGTAACAATTAACCACCGCTTTCATTGTTACATCTGCTGCACTACCTTGTATTAATTTAGAAAGACCTTTATACTCAAATGTTTGTAACTCTTTTCCATTCCAATATGCTTTGTCTATATTAAGTCGTCTATATCCAATTGTAGTTATAAAACCATCATCTGTCAAGGCTTTGGACGCTAAATCTTGTAATTCTTTCATAAATGGAAGAAAGGTATGATATTTTTTAAGTATTTCTTCGCCTTCTTTGCCTGCTACTTCTCTAATTCCATACTTAGTTGTAATCCATTTAGTTGGATATCCTAAAGACTTACATAATTTAGCTTGTCCCATACCATATGAGAGCCCCAAATTAATGGTTTTAGCAGGTTTTCGTTCAATACCGCATATATTAGCCACCACTTCATGTAAATCAGCGTATGGATTAGATTTAAGCTCTTGCATCATTGCATTTGCAGATTCTAATTTATTTCTAATAGCAAATTCTACTTGTAATCTCTGTTCTTGATTTGAATAATCTGCTCCTATCCACTGTTCTCCATCTTCTGGTATAAATATACTTCTAACATATCTAGAAGCTAATTCATCTTCTCCTTGCTTGGGGATTTGTTGAAAGTTTAATTCATAACTATTTTTTCTGTATCCAGAAGATGACATACGTCCCGTTTTAGTCGCTCCAAATATGTTAAAATTAGGAAATACTCTATATTCAGAGCATTGATTATCAAGATGAATTTGTTGGTAGTCAACAATTTTAACAAGAAAACTTCCGCATAGTTTCATATAATTCTTAATTCGAACAATCTTTTGGCATATTTCATTTGATTGTTCCTCAAGCCATACTTTGTTTGCAGAATCATTTCCTTTTGCTGTTTTAGGAAAATCTATAATACCTATTGCTTTAAATGCTTTTACAAGTTGGGCAGAAGATTGAAGATTAAATTCAAATCCTATTTGTTTATATATTTCCACAGTAAGTTGATTTATATAGGCTTCAAGAAGTTGTTTTGATTTCTTTGCTTGTTCCAAATCAATCCTTACTCCATTTTTTTTAATATCAATAAGTGCTTTAATAAGATCAGAATAAAATTCTATATTAAAGTTTTTATTATAATGACTTAGTTGTTCTTTATATGAGAAATATATAGAATATGTTGCTTCCACATCATAATTACAATATTCTGCTACTATTTCTTCCGGAATTATATCTAAATTCTTAATAGCATATTCAAATAGCTTAGGCTCTTTCGGTTTAGTATGCGAATTTCTTTTATATCTTGATATATACCACATTTGATAAAGCCCACTGTCCCAAACATAATCAGTAAGTATTTTTTTGCATTTCTCTACTATTCCTACTCGATTGCTACAATCAGCAAGAGAATATGAAAATTGATCTTGATCTACTAATTTAGCCATTAATACTGTATCTTCAAAGATAGTTTCATTATAAGTTTTCCATACTAAATCTAATTGTTTAAATAATACTAAACAACATCCAATATCATATATACAATTATGGTTAACAATTGTAGTGGCATTTTTAATTTTATCTACAATTGTAGGTAAATCTGTATAATATACTGCTTTATCTTCATCTTCAGTACGAATAGAACAACCAAGGAGTTTAAATTCTGGATTCTTATATCCTCGCAAGGCAAATACCCAACCTGGACCATAGCCCATAGAAATATATGGATCTTTAGTTTCCCAATCTAACCATATTTTCATTTAAGTTTCCTATTATAAATAGTTTGTCTAGATATTCCTAATAATTTAGCTACTTTAGAAGTATTATTTTTATAATAAGATAAATATGTAGTAATTATATTATCAGAAAGGTTTTCTAATGTAGTTTTATTATCATAATAAATTGTAAGCAATGATAATTCATTGCTTGTAGAGTATTTTATATATAAATCCTTTTTCATATAATCTCCTACTTATGAAGTAGCATATTATTAATACGATATGTCCAACTAGGATGGACTCCACGATCTCCAGAATCCCCGAATTGTTGTCGCATTTTTACGGGAAAATCTAAACAATGATTTTTATATATTCTTTCGCATAAACTATATCCGTCTACATCTGATCTAAGTTCATCTTCAGGATGTTTTCCAAATGAATGAAAAATAAGATCTTGATGGCTATAATGTGAAAATTCATGACCTATTACTGTTGCTAATTCTCCTTTTGTTTTTATAAAACTAAGAAGTCCTTTTGTTACAATAATAACACCGCTCCGTGTAGTGTATGCATTAACTTCTTTTCCATTACTACATTTAAATATAGGTTTTAATCTAGTAACTTTACTTATAGTATGAAAGACGTCATGAGCTTCTTTACATGACATTGCATGTGACATAAAAGAGCTACATAACATTAATGCCCCACTAATAGCTATTATTTGCTTATTCATTACTTATTTCCTCCATAGATTCAGTAGAAACATCTTCAGGAATATAGTATTCTTTTATATCTACTGGTAAACTAATTGAAATATATGTTCCTTCAATATTAAGTATATCACATGTAATATAATTTGTCATTAAAATACTCCTAAAAAATTTGAAGAATTAAATTCTAGATCTACACTCATTTCATTTATTATTTGTTTCATTCCTCTAATACCTGTTTTTGATTTCATTGCTTTATTGCATATTTCTTCTATTTCTTCCTCAGATAGTTGTAATTTTTCTGTTTCTAATATATCTGCTACTGCATGTTGTTCTACAATAATGTCATTTATTAAAATAAATTTATAAGCTTTTATATCTAATTCATCCAATAGTACAATATTTCCTATTCTTCCAATAAGTTCAGGAGAAAAACCATATTTAATAATTTCTTGTGCAAGATCTCTAGAATTTTTTTCTTCTATATTTTTAAAAAATCCAATACTTTTCTTTTCTTGTTTCTTTTTATAATCTAATCCACTAAAAGCTCCTGCAAATATAAAAGTTATTCCATCAGTATCTGGGAGAAGTCCATGTTTATTCTCAAATAAAGATAAAAATGCTGTTTGAGTTCTTTTCATCCAATCACCATTAGGTCCAGAAGCACAAAGTTTATCAAATTCATCAACAAATATAATCATTCTATCGATAGTTCCAGGAATAGTTCTATATTTATCTTTTTGTTCTTCTATTAATGCTGTAGAAACATTCATTATATATTTAACAACAGCAGTACAATTTAGTCCTGTAGCAGAAGTTACAGTAAACTCAGTAGCATCAAGACGTATATATGGAGCATTAACTAATTTACAAAGTTCTTCTACTATCATTGTTTTACCTGTTCCACTTTCTCCAATAAGTAAACAGCTTTGTGGAATAGGCAATTCATGGGTTTCTTTCATCAACCCCCATTTTAAATAGTAACGTAAGGCAGATCTATTAATACAGTTAATAAGCACCTTCTTTGCCTGTTTATGGCCATATATTCGTTCATTTAACTTATTTAGAAGTTCTTTGTTATTCATTATCTTTCTCCTTAAAGTATTTATTACCAAAATGTTCTTTAAGCTTAGTTCTAAATGTAACTCTTGATACTCCTAATAAATGAGCAGATATTGTCTGATTGTACTTTGCAAATATAAATGCTTTTTCATATATTGCTTTTTCAAATTCTATTTGTGCACAAATAAAATCTTTACTTGTTATATGTATTTCTATTTGCATTCTTTCCTCCTAAACATGTTTACTATTTGGATTTCTATCTTTAGACCTTCTATCTCTTTTCCTTTGATCTACTGCAACAGGCACATCTTTCTTACGTCTATCCATTGAATGATGAATAACACTTAAAAAATCTTCTAAGTTATTAATATTAAATTGCATTTTACTCTCCTATCTATTGAATTCAGTTTCTGAAAGGGATTCAATACATCCAAATACCATCATAAACTCTCCGCTAAGAGTTAAGGCATGTCCATAATCAGTTGTTACATCCACCTCATAATAATTATGATCATAAGCATATACATTATATTCAACATCTATAGAATATAAATTCATTTCTCTTTTAAAATCTTCTAAAGCCCCATTCAAGTCTTCAAGCTGTTTCTTAGTATCTAAATATTTATTATCCATTTCAATCCTTATTTATGTTCCAAGTAATTACCTCATTATCTATATTAATAAATTTATTATAAAGTTGCTGCATTGTTTCATCTTTAGATTCTCTAAAGAATTTACGTAAAAGAAGGTTTTGATTATTAAGTTGTTCATAAAGAAGGTTATTTGCTATATAATAATTATTTAATACAACTCCTAATACAAAAACCAATACAAAAAGAATTAATATAAATAATTGTGTATATATTTGTATGTTCATTTAATTCTCCTTTTAATTTGTTCCTCTATACCTTACTACATAATTATATCCATGTTCGTGATTCCAAGTAACTCGGTTATGAGTTTTACCAGAAAATCCAAAGAGATTATCATATCTATTAAACCAATCATCGGGACGAGGAATGCGAAGTTCTTCATAATCTTTCTTTGATTGTACATCCCATTCCTCAAATGTTTTTGAAATTCCATTGTTAGTTGTATATTTCATAACTATCTCCTATTAGTACAATTACGATAAAGAGTTACAATTATTCTTTTAATATTAGCAATTACACTTCCTAATAAGTTTATACATAGGAGAATAATGGTAACTATAATGTATATCCACAATATTGCAAAGATTATATTCATATCATTCTCCTATTCTCTTACTTATATTATAGATTATATTTCCTATTTGTACAACAATTAGCCATCATTTTTAGATTCTTCTTTCAATTCTTGTCTAAAGTTATCTAAATCTTTATAATATTGATATAATTTCCTTTCACATCCTGCATCTTTATGTACAGGAATAGGTTTAGCAGTAGATTTCTTACAAAGTTCTTCAATGTAATTATGAACAATGATAATCAAAATACATCCCCAAAATCCCAATATAATTCCAATTACAATAGCAACGGCATTCATAATGATCTCCTATAGCTGTTAAACCTCTAAATTAGCCCCTATAAACTATTTACTTTGTTTTCCTATACTTCGCTATATAGTTATGAACATACTCTTGTTGTTGAGCTAATTTGGCACTTTCTATCTTGCTTTGTCTATTTGCCCACCACACAGAATAAAATGTAAGTGCCTGAACACCTCCAACTACTAAAATTGCTTCTAACCAAGTCATTTCTTTTCTCCTAGATTATATCCAGTTTATTTTTGATGTTATAGATATACTTTTAGTTTAACTATATCGATTAAATTAAACCATATCCTTCTCCTAAATGTTTCTTACTGAAGACTTTCAGTAGATTATTTCATTTGTTTCTCTAAACTGCCGGTCAGGATATCTTTTAGCTTTCATAAATCTTTGATGATGCAACAGGAATTCAATATTCTTTGTATGAATATTTTCTATGTATTTGCTATTCATGTCATTTTCCTATATTGTATTTTCTTCTCTCATACTATTAGTATAGCATATTTATACTAATTGTCAAATAATAATACAATAGCAATATCATATAATATAAGAGAATATGTTATATGTTGTTATCATATATAGCAATTATATATAATGCAGAAGGAATGGATATGATGTGATATGGCCTTCAACTATTACTTCTATGTGAAAACTGTAGGAAGCTTTTCTGTTGCACATATCTATATGCTGTCTGTCCTATGCATAGACTTACGTCTATTAGTCCCATAGATGCTCTACATTGAACGATCGACTGTATAGTGCTATCCATGTATTAAATTATATTGTAATGCGGAAATAAGCACCTTCCTGGCGATTTAAGATACTATAGGTAGGGGGATGCTGAAGTTTAGTATGCAAAACACGGTAGACCTTTGTGAGGGGGTGGAAGATAAAACTTGAGTCCCCCATCTCCATTAGTTCTTCGTTAGTTCTTTAGTAGTTCGTCATAATTCAAGTACTTACATACATATTAATTAGAAATATATACAACTTACTGTACTCCATAAAGAGAAAAGGTTATTACTATATTGTTATATTAATCAAAGACATAATAATAATATTCAATGCAATCCGCGCAGTTACATAATAAAGCATATTATGTATTGCTATACAAATAAATACAAATATATTTACAATATCTCCTTGACAAACTAGATTTCATTGTCTATAATATCTTTATGTCTTCTATAAGAGGCATATTATAGAGGCATATCTTATATGCAATATTAAATGGAACAAGATTACAAGATATATTAATAATATTATTATATAAATATAGCTATATTAGTAATAGCTTTATTATATATAGCTTATTATATAATTGTTATATTATATTGTATATATAAGCAATATGTACAGATCACTAATAATATTTTCTTCTTTAATGTATAGCAAAACGATACAGAAAATACCCCTCCCGCCCTTTCCTAAAATAAATTTCAATAATCTCTTGACTTTTGTACATTGTTCTGCTATAGTAAAACATAGAGGACTTCTTCAACACCGAATTTCAAAGACAGGCGAAACTAAAAGAAAAGCCTTAAGGTTCCAATCGAAGAAATCCTCGAATCTATCATGGTGAATGTACTTCAATAAGACAGAAAATCAAAATGGCAATGTCCGTTTTATGATAATGTAGGTAAAACTCCTACCATTCACCTATCTATCTCATCAACCCAGCGTTGAAGGAGTTAAGTCAACGTTCTGCGTTGGCTTCTTATTTGAGTCTGTAGGGCGTTCTAACCTCACACGTAGTACCTATTGTACTACATAAAGGCTCAGAAGGGGAGTATAAGGTCCAAATTGCTTATATATGCGAAGACTGGCATTACCAGAGGTCTCCGATGAGTGGGTGAATACAGTCTCTTTAGAACCTTCTGGCGATGGTAGACTGGGCCAGACTCATCACCTATTGAGGAACTTAGTTCTGTAACTGACCTATCTTGTATTTAGGCAGTTAAAGGTTTAATAAAACAGAGAGGAAAAGATATGATAGAACTTTTGATTGGTTTAGGAGTAGGTTTTGTAGTAGGTTGTATTGCTGGAAAATTTGTTTTAGCAGAATATAGTGTTGTATCTGCAAAAGCAAAAGCAGATGTCGCAGCAGTAGTTGCTAAAGTTTAATAAGGAAACCTATGGAATTCGCCGCCTTAATACCTGTATTTTCTGCTCTCTTACAACGTATCTTTCCAGATCCGTCAGTGGCGGCAGCTGCTCAAAATGAACTCCAGTTAAACCTTAATGCTGCACAGATAGAGTCTGATAAAGCTTCGGCTACTCAAGAACAAGCTCAAGCAGCCGTAATTGTAGCAGAAGCCAGCAGTCAATCCTATGCAGCAAGGAATTGGCGCCCTCATTTGATGTATATGTTAATGCTAGTTGTTGGGTATAACTTTGTATTAACTCCTATTCTAAGAATTTTTACTTCTGTAATTCCTGTAATTCCTTTACCTAGTGAATTATGGACCTTGTTATCAATCGGCCTTGGTGGTTATATTGGTAAAGATGCTCTTGCACATTATTCAGAATCTAAATTTAATAATCAAAAATATCTACAAGCAGCTACTGCCCTGTTCCCTAAAGGAATGACTCAAGCACAAATTGATATTCTTAATAAAGCAGAAGCAGCAGGAGTAGCACTATGATGAATATAGATAGTTCTTTCTGGAATGTGGTTAAGAATATTATAAAAGCTCTTAAAAGCGGAAAACAAAAACAATATAATGGGCTTCCTTTTGGGAAGTCTATCTGCTAGGAATAGGGTATGGACACTGTTTGGGATCTTAGCAAATCTGCTATTAATGCTATACTGGCAGCTTGTTTTGGATTGGTTGCTTATTTTGGAAAATCAGTATTGTCTAGACTTTCTATATTAGAGAAAGATAAACTTGAACAAGATAAAATACTGCTCTCTATGGAAAGTAAATTTGATATTAGGATTAGTGTTATGGAATCTCAAGTAAAGGATATACAGCAAGATATTAAAGAAATTAAAGATGGAATTAATAAATTATTGCACAAATTATTATAGGGATATTATGAGTATCATTTATTCTATTATAAAAACTATAAAATTACAATCTATGATTATTGGATTTTTACGAAGAATAGAAGAAACTTCGGATAATCAGAGTTTACAGATTAAACAATTATATTTAGAGATAAATAAAATAAAGGAAAAGCAAAATGCTTTTATATGATTTAGAATGTTCTAAGTGTGGATTTATATCTGAATCTGATATATTAGAAAATAGAGAACACAGCTGTCCTACTTGTAAGATAAGTCTCAGTAAGGTACCTGTATTTAGAATACCAAATGAATATCTATGGGATCAATATATAAAAAGAAATTCGTATGCCAACTAGTGTAGAAGTAGAAGGCGAACTCATCACTAACAGACAAAGTAAATACAATTCCGATATGTGCACCAAGATTATAGATGCAGCAACAAAAGGAAAGCATATTACTGGAATGATGTTAGCCATAAACTGTAAATCAAAAGCAACATGGTATAAATGGCAAGAAGAACATCCAGAATTTAAGGAAGCAGTAGAATATTCTAAGCATATAAGCCAAGGATTTTATGAAGAACTTGGACTTCTAGGTACAACAGGACAAATTAAGAACTTTAGTGCAACTACATATGCACTAATTATGAATAATAAGTTTAAAGAGGATTATATACGGAGCGCATCTTCTCCTAATACGGAAATTACTTATAATCATATAGAACTTTCCCCAGAAGAAACCACTCGTAAGATTGCTCAACTTATAGAAAAATTTAAAGGACTTGGATTAAATATTATGGAAGGAAATCTAATTGAGCACGATAGCCAAACAACAGATTGAACTCCTAACATTATTAGAAGCCAAGGAACAACAATTAAAATATAATAAAATCTCTGCCCTATTTCCTTTAACAGGACCCTATAGAAGAGAACTTTATAAAAAGCATGTAGCTTTCATGCAAGCAGGCAAGGACTATCAAGAAAGGGCCTTTATTGCGGCGAATAGAGTAGGAAAAACTCTTACTGGTGGGTGTGAAATGTCTTACCACCTAACCGGACTATATCCAGATTGGTGGGAAGGTAGAAGATTTAAGAATGCTGTTTCTTGTTGGGCTATTGGAGTCTCAAATCAAACCACAAAAGAAGTACAACAAGTATGTCTTCTAGGTAAAATAAATGAGGTTGGTACAGGAACTATTCCTAAAGATAGAATAGCAAGAATTACGAAAAAACCTGGGGTTGCAGATGCTGTAGAAACAGTATATGTAAAACATATTTCAGGTGAATTAAGCGAATGTACTTTTAAATCATATGAACAAGAGCCAGAAACCTTTCAAGGTACAAAGAAACAAGTAGTTTGGATGGATGAAGAGCCAAAAGATAAACGAATTTATAGTGAATGTATGACAAGATTGATGGATAAGTACAATCCGGGAATCATCTACTGTACATTCACACCTCTTTTTGGAATGTCAGATGTAGTAAAAAGTTTTCTTCCAGATAGAGCATTTCCTAAGAATGGTGTGGATGCAGCAAATCCATATAAATTTGTAGTAAATGTTTCATGGGAAGAATCTCCGCATCTTGATGATGGACAAAAAGCACAATTATTAAGTTCCTATACTCCACATGAAAGAGAAGCACGAAGTAAAGGAATGCCGGGTCTTGGTGTAGGAGCAATATTCCCTTACAGCGAAGAAGAGATATGTGTATCTCCTTTTGAAATTCCCCCTTGGTGGCCTAGAGGATATGGAATGGATGTGGGCTGGAATAGAACAGTAGCAGTTTGGGGAACATTAGACCCCGATTCTGGGATAGTTTATTTATATTCTGAATATTATGGAGGACAAGCCGTACCTGCAATTCATACTTCATCGATTAAAGCCCGAGGAGATTGGATGTGGGGAGCTTGTGATCCAGATGGTACTAATATGGCAGATGGAACAAAGATGTTTCAGCTATATGAGCAAGAAGGCCTTAAATTAATAAAGGCAGATAAGAAAAGTGTTGAGAGTTCCATATTTAAGTGTTGTCAAATGTTTGAAGCCGGAAGATTAAAGGTATTTGATACATTGAGAGAATGGAGAGTAGAGTATAGAGCTTATTGTAGAGATGAGAGTTTTAAAGTTATTAAAAAGAATGATCACTTAATGGATGCTACGAGATATTTAGTATTTACAGGACTTGATTATTTAGAATTACCTCCAAGTACAACCGCAACATTCCATAAGCAATATGCAACTAGGGATGAATTTACAGGATATTAACAGACAAGGAATAATATGTCATTAGATTTAGAATTAGAACAAGCAAAGGAAGCAGTATACAAATCTCGTTTTGATAGTTGGGATGCAATGAGTCAAGATGATAAAGTCGATCTTCTTGCCCACCTATATAAAGAAGACAGTGGTTATATGTTTCAATCTTTGTTGGGTATAATTAAAGGCTATTTAGGCAGTGCAGCCTAAGATGTCTCTTTCCTTAGATGAAATAAAGAAAAGTGATAATGTTGCTGAACTATTAAGTGATAGTGAACTATCTCTTATAGGCAGTAATGTCCTTCGTGGGTATGAAATCGATGAAGAATCTAGATCATCTTGGAAAAGTGTTGTTGATAAAGCAATGGCTATTGCAAAACAGGAAATGAAAGAAAAAGATTTTCCTTGGCCAAATGCTTCTAATGTTAAAATGCCCTTTATAACAAGGGCATGTATTGATTTTGCTGCTCGCACCCTCCCTGAAATCATTCCAAACAATGATATTGTTAAAGGAGTTATGGTAGGAAAAGATGATGCAAAAGGTACAAAACAAAAACGATGTGATCGTATAGCAAAATTTATGTCATACCAGCTAATGGAAAGATTTCCTGAATGGGAATCTGGTACAGACAGTCTACTACAAACAATACCTGTAGTTGGTACTGTATTTAAAAAAACTTATTATAGTGAATCAGAAAAACGATGTATTTCTGAGATGTGTGTTCCTTATGATATAGTAGTAAACTATGATACACAAAGTTTAGAAACAGCAAGACGTATTACTCATATATTATATATGTATAGTAATGATATTCTTGAAAGACAAAGACGTGGAATATATTTAGAAGATATAAAATTATCTGAACTTTGTCCTTCTGAAAATGCTAATTCTAGTGATGAAGATTCTACTATAACTATTTTAGAACAACATTGTTATTTAGATCTAGACGAAGATGATTACAAAGAACCATATATTGTAACCGTTCATAAAGAAACGGAAAAAGTATTACGTATTATTCCTCGATTTAAATCTATTGAAAAGAAGAAAGATAAGATTATAAAAATTGAAGCAGAACAATACTTTACTGATTTTCATTTCATTAGGTCTCCTGATGGAGGATTTTATAGTATTGGATTTGGTTCATTATTGTTGGCAATCAATTCTGCCATTAATACAATTGTAAATCAACTTATTGATTCAGGTACTTTAGCTAATATGCAAGGCGGTTTATTATCTAAGGAACTTCGATTAAAAGGTGGGGAATTTAATATTACAATGGGGGAATGGAAAGTACTTGAAACAGTTTCCGGTACAAAACTCGCAGATGCAGTTTATCAGTTTCCTGTTAAAGAACCTAGCAGTACATTATTAGAACTTCTTAAACTACTAATTGAAGAAGCCAAAGACCTTACTTCTTCTACAGATGCCACAATGGGCAAACAACCTGCTCAGAATGTTGCAGGAACAGCGATCTCTCAATTAATAGAGCAAGGGTCTAAAGTATTTGTAGCTATCAGTAAACGCATCTATAGAGGGTTTAAAAAGGAATATCAAAAAATCTACGATCTCAATTATAATTATCTATCTCAGAAAGAATATATTGAAATGTTAGATGATCCAGATGCAAATGTTAAAAAAGATTTTGATCCTAAAACTTGTGATATTTATCCTATAGCAGATCCTTCTCTTTCTTCAGATTCTTCTAGAGTAGCTAGAATGACAGTTATCGGACAACTTTCCACTATTGATAAACGTGCAGCTGATAGTATGGTTTTAGATATTATGCATATTGATGATGCTCAGAAAAAGAAATTACAACCTCCAGTTAATCCTAATGCTCCTCCTCCTCCAGAACAGCAAAAGATTCTGGCAGATATTGGATTAATTAAAGCTCAGATTAGTAATATGGCTCAACTTGCAGCTCAAGAAACGGCTAAAGTACAAGCTCATCAAGCTAAAACTCAAGCAGAAATACCTGTACTTGATGCTCAAGTTCATGAATCAATGGCAAGAGTATGGAAAATGCAACAAGATGCTTTACATAACCATACAAAAGATAATATAACTACAAATAAATCTTTAAATGATTTAAAAATTAAAAAAGCTAATATAATGTTAGATCAACAGAATCAACAACAACAAATGGGGCTTGAAGCAGCAAAATTGCATTCAAGAAATGCTATTGATTCTTCTAAATTAGAAATCGAAGGACAAAAAGTAACAATAGATGCAGCATTAACAAATAAGAAACTTAATATAGAAGCGAAGGAGAATAAAAATGGCTCTAACGAATGAAGATTTTAAGCTTTGGAAAGAATTTGAAGTAACAAAGATGTTGTTTTCTGCTCTCAATCAGGAAAAGGGTAGAATTGAACGAGATATGCTCAGTTCAGGATTTATTCTTAGAGAAGGTGCTCAAGCATTATTAGCACAATTATCAGGCAAACGAGATATGATTGATTTGGTGTTAAATATGTCAGCTGGAGATAGCAAATGAGAAAGTTAAAGGCCCCGGGGTATAGAGTATTAGTAAGACTAAAACCAATAGAGAAAGATATTGAAGTTCTTTCAGATGGAGGGGTTATTGTACAAATAAATTCTCAAAAAGATTTACAACTTCAACAAGAAGGAATTACAGAAGGATGGGTATTAGATATTGGACCAATGGCATTTAGAGAATCTGAAAATGTATGGTTTAAAAAAGGAGATAAAGTAGTTATTTATAAAAACAGTGGTGCACTTATGCCAGATTTAGAAGATGGTCATGTTTATAGGATGATTCAAGATTTAGATGTTCAAGGAGTATTTGAAGAAGAAGGAATTGAATTATGAGCGAAGAACAGGTAGAATATATAAGAGAAGAAGCAGCTGAATATAAAAAAGAAAATCAACAAGATCCAATCAAAAAACTAGCTTCTGCATATGGATGGAATTCCAACGGAGAAAAATCTGCAGATGAATATATTAAATTTGCCTTAGAAAAACTTCCAGAACGAACGGAAGCATTGACTAAACAAGCAAAGAAAATTGAAGATAAAGATAGTGAACTGTCTCAGATGAAAACAGTTCTAAATGAACTATCTGGACACATGAAAAAACAAAAAGAATTAGAACAGCAAAAAATTAGTGAAGCATTAAGACTGCAACGAGTAGAAGCAATTAAGAAAGGAGATGTTGCTAAAGTCGAAGAAATTGATAAACAAGCAAATCAAAATCAACAACAACCAAGAATAGTTCTAGAATTTAAGGAACGACATGCAGATTGGTTAAATGGAACATCTTTTGAAGCCCTTGAAATGCGTGAATGGGCAGAAAATCGAGATAAGAAACTCGCAAAATTAGGTCTAAATGTAGATGAACATATGTCTACACTAGAACAACATGTTAAAAAGAAATTTCCAGAATATTTTAAAGAAGAAGGAGAAGAAGTAGAAACAGAAATTATAAATAAATCAAATGCAGTAGATTCTTCACATTCTAGTAATGTAGTTCATTCAAATAAAACTAAGAAATCATATTCTTTAAAAGATCTTTCTGATCAACAAAAGAAAGTTGCAGATTATTTAGTTAAGAATAAACAAATGAAACTAGAAGAGTATATAAAGGAATTGATTGAAACTGGAGATCTACAATAATGAAAAATAATTTAAAGAAAGTACCAAAAGTTGTAAAAGATGAACGAATAATTACAATAGAAGAAAAAAAAGTTATAAAAGATGATATCAGAAGTATGATAGAAAATAGAAATAGAGAAGAAAATAGAGAGATAAAACTAAAAGCAAAAAGAATTCCTATGTATGAACAAAATAGTCTTACATTTTTTGATAAAGATCCTAATTTTGCATATAGATGGGTTAATGATACCTACGGTAGAATAAATTCCTTTCAATTAGCTGGATGGAGTTTTGTAGAAGGGGATAATAGTAGAACATTTTCTGGTAAAGGTAGAGAAGTAGAAAACCAATCAAGCAGTGTAATGAGTAGAACAGTAAATTCGCAAGGAGATAATGCTCCATGTAGAATAGCATATTTAATGAAACTACCAATAGAATTGTATGAAGAAGACCAGAAAGTAAAAATGGCTAAAATAGATGCTGATGAAAAAAGAATTGATCCAGGTGGAGAAATACGGAAAAAACAAATGATGGGCACTAGAATTAATCTTCTAGACAATAAAAAATAAAGGAATATATAAATGGCAAATACAGTTAGTCCAAGAGGGTTTACTCCCGTTAAGTTGGATCACCACGACGTACACAGGTATTATAAAAGTGCCGCAGGTGTATTAACAGTTGGAGATCCTGTAGTTAGGTCAACAGCTTCTAATGATCCTTTGGGGTATGGTACTGTTATTAGAGCGTCTACTGGATCCGCAATAACTGGGGTTGTAGTAAGTTTTGAAATTGATGCAAATCGTACATATGATTATCTTGCTTCAGCAGATGTTGGATATGTAATGGTAGCAGATAATCCCTTCCAAGAATTCTATGTACAAGATAATGGAGGTGCTGCAGGCATTCCAATCACTGCATTAGGTACTCAAATCAATTCATGTGCAGCTTTAGATGGTAATACAACTATAGCTAGATCTAAATATACTTTGGATACACAAGCACAATCTTCTGGAGATACTTGGCAGTTAGTTAGATTAAGTGATCGACCAAATAATGTGGTCGGCGCTAATGCAGAATGGGTTGTAAAAGCAAATCTTCATACTGAAGTTAATGCTAGCGCTACTAACATCACAGCAATATAGGAATATAACAAATGGCATTAATTACACGTGGTAGTATAATCAGTGCACTCCGTCCGGGGGTGCATACTTGGTATGGTATGGGATATGATAGATATAAAGATGAATATGCTCAAATATATGATCTTAAATCTTCAGAAATGGATTATGAACGAGATGTAAATATGTATGGTCTTGGGGCAGGTTTGGTTAAACCCGAAGGTACAGCAGTAACATATGATACTATGGGGGAAGGTTTCCATTATAATTATCTACATGTCGCATATGCAAATGGATTTATTATAACCCACGAAGCAATGATGGATAATCTATATATGAAAGTAGGAGAAGCAGGAACAAAATCTTTGGGTAAAGGTATGAAGGAAGCAAAAGAAATTGTTTCTATTAATCTTTTACATAGAGCATTTAATTCTAGTTATACTTTTGCAGATGGATTGTCTCTTTGTAATACAGCAAATCTATTATCTGGAGGAGGAACTTTCTCCAATCAATTGGCAGTTGCTGCAGATATTAGTGAAGCTGCTATAGAACAATCCCTTATTGATATAGCAAACTTTGTAGATGATAGATCTTTAAAATCTAAAATACAAGCTAGAAAGATAATTATCCCTGTTCAATCTCAATTTGAAATTCAACGTATTCTAAAATCTCAATTAAGAGTAGGAACATCTGATAATGATATAAATGTGATCAATGAAGGTAGTTATTTACCTGAAGGATTTTTTGTTTCACATTATCTTCAAGATAATACTGCTTGGTTTATCAAAACAGATGTTGAGAATGGTCTTACTATGTTTGTAAGAGAACCAGTTAAAATCTCTACAGATGAAGAATTTAATACTGACAATATTCTTATCAAAGCATATGAAAGGTATTCTGTAGGTTGTACAGATAAAAGGGCAATATATGGTTCTGCTGGTGTGTAGTTCAAACTAGTTCATGTTCTATTCGCGATTCTCGAATTGCGAATAGACGCTAAGTGCGTTAATTAGGAGTAATAATGGGTATTTCAAATTTTAGTCATGGCTTTAGGGATGCGGTAACGATACGCGGAGCAACAGTAGCCATGGTTCATCCGGGAAAAGTCATATGGGTAAATAATTCAGGAGTTCTACCAAAATTAGGTATTACAGGTTCCAATGGTAATGATGGAACTTACTTAAAACCTTTTGCAACAGTACAATATGCAATAAGTATATGTTTAGCTAATCGTAATGATATTATTATGGTTATGCCAGGACATGTAGAAGCAGTTACAGCAACCTCACTTAACTTTAATGTAGCGGGAGTTTCTGTATTTGGTTTAGGAGAAGGAGATTTAAGACCTCTATTCACTTTTGCCGCAACTACAAGTACTATTACTATCAGTGCAGCAAACTGTGCATTAAGAAATGTTATTCTTAAGTCAGCAGTTGCTTCAGTAGTTGCAGGTGTTACTTTATCTGCAAATGGATTTACTTGTGACATTGAAACTAGAGATGGTTCTAGCAGTTTAGGTTTTGTTAGTGGATTGGTTACTACATCTACTTCTTCAAACCATAAAATAGAATGGAAACATAGAGGAGTAAATGGTAATACTAATATGGTTCGTGGTTTGGATATTATTGGTGTAACTGATGCTAAACTTACTATTGATTTCTTTGGACAAGCATCAACTGCCGTAGTTAATATGCGTACCACTGCATGTAATGATATTCAAGTAGATGGTAAATTCTATAATCTCCAAGGCAAGTTAATTTATAATGTTGTTAATAGTACTACCTCTACCTGGTCCGTTGATGGGTTGGATGAATATGCTGGACAACGATTTTCTGGAAGTGATCAATTCGCTGTTTCCTATGTGGTTCCAGTCGCTTCTATGCCTCTTTCTTATGAATCCGCAGTTACGACCCTTACCTCTGGTGCTAATACATTGTTTACAATTAGTGGTGGGCCTATAAAGGTATTAGAAATAGTAGGTATTGTAACAACAGTAGTTCAATCTCAAGCAACATCCTGTAAGTTACAGACCGTTGTAGGTACTCCATCTGCTACTATAGATATGAGTGCAGCAGCAGTGGATTTAACTGGGGTTGCCGCAGGTACTTCTATTAGGCATATCAATACAACCTCAATTTTAACTCCAGTTACTGCAGGATATGTAATGGAAGGTAATGCATTTGCAACACAAGATACTTCTTATCTAGTTCCAATTGGTTCTATTCAATTGAATAATGCTTCTGCTACAAACACTGGAGCAATCAAGTGGTATATTAGATATGTTCCTCTTTCTCAAAATAGTCGTGTAGTTTAATCTATAAAGTACTCCTTAATTGGAGTACTTTCTTAATTTGAGGAATAGAAATGGCAAATACAATCACAATAGCCCCAGTATATGGTACAGGAGGCTCAAAATTATTAGTTCTTGCAGTTAATATAATTTCAGATGGATCTCAAGAATCTACAACAATTCTATATAATAATAGTACTTATGTCAATAATGCAAAAAAGGGAAGATTAATGGGAGTACAGGCCTCAGGTTCTTCTTGTATTTGCAGATTATCTTGGGACCAAACAACTGCTTTTCCTATTGTTTCTTTTAATCCACAAAGTACTTTCCAAATTGATTGGAATAGTTTTAATGGTATTTACAATCCTGGAGCAGCAGGAGCTACTGGAAATATAATACTACATACTACAGGACTAACAAATACCTCCGAAGTAAATATGTTCCTCTATATTAAACAGATTTAATAATGAAGTATAATATTCCAAATAGAAATATGCGATATGTAATCTGCGATATATGTGGGTTTAAATATCATAGAAAAGACACTACACAGATTACAGATAAATATAATAGACACTATGGGCTAATTGTCTGCCATAAAGATAGAGATGTTACCAACCAACAAAGCAGACCTGTCATAAATGCTACAGAAACACTAATAAGTCGTCCACAATATGTTAGACCTAGAGAAGATTTTAATTTTTATTCACAGACTTTAGCAAATCAACTACCAGGACAACCTGTTAATTGTCTGTGTGTTGGTAATCCTCTATCTAATTATGTAGATCTCTATTGGGAACAATCTGGAAGTGCTGGAGTATCTCCTATAACTGGCTATATGATAACACGCGCAGACCCACAAGGAGCATATCAATTTACAGTAATCAGTAATACAAATAACTCCGTTACTTATTATTCTGATATTTCTTCAGATAATACCCAACAATATTCTTATCAAGTTGCTGCAATTAATAGTGCAGGAACAGGGCCTTCATCTGTTTTATTCTTTTGGCCTTCAAATGATATGCTTTGGAGTGATGTGCAATTTTTAGTATGTAGTCAAAATAATTATACAATATTAGCAAATGGAAATGAAATTAGGATAAATCATACAACCGCAGGAATAATATAATGCCAACAGTTCCAATAAATGCATTAACTAATATAGGTAATATTGCTGACGGAGATGAATTAGTTGGCGAACGAATATCTGGTACTGCCGTAAGAATACAGTTTGGTGGTGTGGTATATGATGCCGACTTTACTGTTAATGGGTTTATGGTTAAATCTGGAACAGATTCCTGGACCAATAGAACTCTAGTAGGAACAGCAAATGTTCTTGCAATTAGCAATGGAAGTGGGGTTAGTGGTAATCCAACTTTTAATATAGATCCTGCATATGTAGGACAAACTTCTTTAACTACTGTAGGAACAATAAGTACAGGAACTTGGACAGCTACCATTCTTGGAATGGCATATGGAGGTTCTGGAGCCAATTTAGTGCCTTCTAATGGAGGTATACTATATAGTAATGCTACTACAGCAGCTATCCTATCAGGAACATCTACAGCTAATCAAATGCTTCTTTCAGGATCATCTACAGCCCCTGTCTGGAGTACTTCTACAATACCTACAAGTGCGGGATCAACTGCGGGTAAAGTACTTACTAGTGATGGTACAAATTATATCCTCTCTACTCCTACATTTCCTAATGCTTCTGCAGCATCTGGGATACGAATTAAATCAGATGGTACAAACTGGGTTCCTTCTGTTACAACTATGCCAGATACAGGAACAACAGGTAAAGTACTTATTGGTAATGGAACTAATTATGTAGAAAGCACCCCAACATTTCCTAATGCATCTGCAACTACTCGTAAGATTATAGTATCAGATGGCACAAATTGGACAGCCAGTACAGAAACTTATGCTGTTCCAGGTACTTCAGGATATATAATGCAATCTGATGGTACCAATTGGACAAGTGCAACTCCCACGGGAACGGGAATTCCTGTCCTAGCTACTGGACCAACTCTATCTGCTCCTTTATTAGGTACTCCAGCTAGTGGAACATTAACTAATTGTACTGGATTACCCGTTGCAGGTGGAGGAAGTGGATTAGCTTCAACTACTACTTATGCAGTATTATGTGGAGGAACAACTACAACGGGACCATTACAACCTATTGCCTCAGCAGGAACATCAGGACAATTATTAACAAGTAATGGTACCTCTGCACTTCCAACAATGCAAACTTTTATAGCTTTAAGAAGTTTTCAAACTTTTACTTCTGGAACTGCTCAAACTTATACTTTACCTGCAAATATAACATCTATTCTTGTTGAATTAGCTGGGGGAGGAGGTGCAGGAGGTGGAGCAGCCTTTAGTTCTACAGGATCTGCCGCAGGTGGCGGAGGCGGTTCTGGAGGGTATGTAAGAAAATATTTTTCTTCTCCAGCAGCTACATATACATATACCGTTGGAGCAGGTGGAAGTGCAGGAACTATAGGAAATAATGCAGGCGGAAATGGTGGAGCAAGTACTTGGTCTGGTTCTACATTAAGTGCTGGAGGCGGAACTGGAGGAAATGGTGCTGCTACAGTGACATCAACACTTGGAGGTTTCTCAGCTATAGGTGGAGCAGGAGGAGCAGCAAGCAATGGTGACATCAACAAAACAGGAGAACAAGGAGCATATGGAGTTACATTTGTTAATACTATAGCAGCTTCAGGAAAAGGAGGAACTGGGCATTATGGAGGAGGAGCTTCTTCTATAGTAGTTGCTAGTACACAAACTGCTGGAAGTACTGGTTCTCCTAATGGCGGTGGAGGATCTGGAGGAGCATCATATGATAGTGCAGCAACAGCCGTTGCTGGAGGTTCCGGAGGGGCCGGTTTAATTATAGTTTGGGAATTTGCATAATGATGACAATAAAAACACCACAAGATTACGGAGCAATAGGAGATGGAATTACTAATGACACTATTGCTATACAAAGTTGTATAGATAATAATGCCTATATTGAAGCAAGTTGTAGTAAAGTAGGATTTGGTAGAGCAAATAATATAAATTCTTTGCCTATAACTAATTTAGGTAGTGCTACATATTTTATGTAAGGAATATAATGGCAACTTCAGGATTAAATACATTCACAGAAAATAGAAATGCTATTATATTAGATGCTCTTCAATTAATTGGCATATATGGTATAGGTAAAACAGTATCCATTGAAGATATGACTGTTTGTTCTAATGCACTTAATAAAATGGTGAAGGCTTTTAGCAATAAAGGTCTTCAATTATGGTGTAAAGAAGAAGTTATTCTATTCTTAAACCAGTATAGCGCTCAATATGGCCTAGGTAATGGTACAGGTGATGCTATGGTAGCACTTAAATCTGATTGTGTCCTTACAGAGCTTAATGGAGCTTTAGTAGCAGGTAGTACTTCTTTTACTCTTAATACAACAACTGGAATGTCTATAAATGATAATATTGGCATTGTTCAAAGTGATGGAAGTACTTTTTGGAGTACAATTGCTACAATACCTACAAGTACTACATTAACTATTAATGCAGGAATTACATTAAATGCTTTAAATAGTGCAATGATATATACATTTACTAATAATATATATAAACCTACACAAGTAATTAGTGCGCGATTAGTATCTGGATTAGATATGGGCAGCACTAATACTATATCTGAAATTATAATGACCTCTATTGCCTACCAAACTTATTTCAATATTCCTTCTCCAGATATTAATGGACTTCCTACTCAATATACTTATAATCCAGATATTTCTGATGGACAGATATATGTATGGCCAAGACCTTCTACAACTAATTATAGAATGGAACTCAGCTGTATACGGCAACTACAAGATTTAGATACTGCAACAGATGATTTTGATTTTCCTGCAGAATGGTTAGAAACTTTAACCTGGCAATTAGCGGTAAGAATATCTTTTGCCTTTGGTAAAAGTGCTCTTATAGCTACACTTGGACCAATAGCATCAGAAATGCTTAATACATTAAAAATGTATGATACTGAAGCAAATAGTATATTCCTACGACCAGATTTAGGATATTAGAATGATTATTGATATTATAAATGCTTCTATTAAAAGTGAATCTTTTGATGATAACTATCAACGGTGTATTAATATGTATCCTGTTACTGTAGGTGCAGATGGTAGATCCAAAACTGCTTTATTACCTTCTCCTGGACAGAAAGAAATTATTGATTTAAATGGACTTGAATCTAGAGGACATATAGTAGTTGGCGATTTTATGTATATAGTTGTTGATAATAATGTATATGCATTAACTATTAATCTAACAGCAGAATCTGCCACTTCAACTTTATTAGGAACTATTACAACGATAACAGGAACAGTTATTTTTTCCACAAATCCTACTCAAATTATATTAGTAGATGGAAGTCAAGATGGTTGGATAATTACTCTTAGCACTAATGTACTTACTCAAATTACTGATCCAAATTTCTATGGAGGTACTCATGTATCTTTTTGTGATGGATATTTCTTAGTTAATCAACCCCAAACAAATATAGTACGAACTTCTAATCTTAATGATGGAACAACTTGGAATGGTCTTAATTTTGCAGAAGCTGAAAATAGTCCCACTCTCCTAATAGGTATGGGTAAAAATAGAGGGGATGTTTGGATGTTTAAACCAGATTCTGTAGAAATATGGTATGATTCTGCAGCAAGTCCTGGAATTCCATTTGCTCCAATAATGGGTAGTACTATGACTTTAGGATGTCTTGCTCCTTATTCTATCGCTCAAGTAAATGATTTTCTAATCTGGCTCGATAGTCGAGGATATATAGTAGAATCTCAAGTATCTATATATGTTAGAGACCAGACATCTGGATTTAATGCTTCTCCTTTAAGTGATCCTGCATTAAATGCAGAAATAGCTACATATGGAGATGTTTCTGATGCTATTGCTATGACATATAATGATCGGGGTCATATTATGTATCAAATCACCTTTCCGAAGGTCAGTAAAACATGGGCATTTGATACAATTACAAAACTATGGACAGAAAGATCTGTCTATTCTGATTTTACTGGCGGACAAGTACAACATACTGCACAATATTGTTCTATGTATAAAAATACTAATATAGTTAGTGGAATATTTTCTGGAAAAGTATATATTTTATCTAAAGATTATTACGATGATGCAGGTATTCCAACATACAGAATACATAATACAGGACCAATAAGTAGTGAGAATGATTTAATTACTATTTCTAGTTTACAACTTAGAATAGGAACTAATACAATTCCCGTATCTGGACTTGGATCCAATCCACAAATAAGAATGAGATATTCTACAAATGGAGGCCATACTTGGTCTAGTACTTTATTTAGAGATATAGGAAATACTGGAGAATACGGTAAACCAATAACTTGGAATAGACTTGGAACTGCTAGAGAATGGATATTTGAATTTACTATAGTAGAACCTATAGATTTTTCTATTATAGAAGGAAGTGTTACTACTGATTCAGATCTTGGACAATCACAAAGTCCACAACAAGGACAACAATAATGTCATTTAATTATCTAGGTTCACCTTTAGTTCAGTATTTTGATACTAATACACAAGAATTTCTTGATGGAGGACTTCTATATAGTTATATTGCAAGTTCTTCTACTCCTAATGCAACATATCCTACTATCGCAGATGCTTCAACAGCAACAAATGCAAATCCATGGCCAGTAGTAATGAATAGTAGAGGAGAAGCTTCTGTTGTTCTTGCTGGAGCTACTGATTTAGTACTAAAAGATTCTTTAGGTAATGAGATTTGGAGTAGTTTAGGTATTAACTCTTCTTCAACAAATATTTTAGATCAAAATGGAAATGAACTTATTGCATTTACTCCAATAAGTTCTGCAGTAAATAGTATTAATATTTCTAATAGTATAACAGGAAATTCTCCAATTATTAGTACAGAAGGAACAGATACTAATATTGGATTGAAAATAACTACTTTAGGTAGTGGAACACTTTATATAGACGGAGGTTCTACTGGTACTATTAATTTAGGTACATATAGTACAGGTGGAATAAATCTAGAGCAAGCAACTGCAATAAGTTCTTCTCTTTCTGTAACTACTAATGTTACTGTAGGAGGAAATATTACAATTACTGGAGCCTTATCTGCTGCAGCTGCTTCTCCTATTAGTTTTTTACCTGCGGGATGTATAATATCATATGGCGGATCCACTGTACCAACAGGATGGCTAGAAATGACGGGGGCACCAGTCAGTAGAACTACATATGCTGCACTATTTACAGCATTGGGAGTTACATATGGAGCAGGAAATGGAAGTACTACTTTTAATCTTCCAAATCAATCTAGAAGTGTTTTAGTAGGTAGAGGAGGAAGTGGAACTACTACTTTAGGAAATGCCCTTGGAAATACTGGAGGAGAAGAAGGACATATTCTTATAACTGCAGAAATGCCTGCACATACACATTCATATAATTCTACAGGAGCTTTTGGTACTCAAACAGGATCCACTCAATTACTTGATTCAGGTCCTTCAGGTGGTACTACTGGATCAACTGGAGGAGGATTAGTGCATAATAATATTCAACCTTCATTAGTAATTATGTATATTATTAGAGCATATTAATGATTATACTTAAAACCTTAACTAAGGAACGATTAACTCAATTCTTTTTAGATGATCCTAAATTAATATGTTTTGGACTTTCTGATGATTATATAGTAAACTTATATGAAAATAAAGAATATTCTCTATCTGAGAATTCAAAATATTTAGGATTTTATGACAACAATACTTTGGTAGGTATACTCAAATATGAATTGTTTACAAATATTGCTATATGTGTACACCCATATCTTTCTAGTAAGTTACATGGGAAAGGAAAAGGACAAGAAATAGGAATGGTAACTTATAACTTTATAAAAGAAGCCTATCCTACCTTAACTAAAATTCTTGTAATATGTCCTGAATCTTGTCCTAAAGTACATGCTGCAGTAGAAAGATTTGGAATGAAATTAGAAGGACAGTTAAAAGATACAATCATCTGGAGAAAACAAACAGAAGATTTACGAATATATGGAATGAATATCGTTAGGGACGAATAATATGGCAGAAGTCGCAGCAATGGCAGTTTCCGCAGCAGGATCTATAGCGGGAGGAGAAGCAGCACAAGCATTAGGAGCAGGCAAAGTAGCACCTAAAGGTGGAGGTATTCAAGGATTAACTTCATCTACTGGAGCAGGTAAAACAGGACAAGGAGCTGGATATGCTATTCAAGTAGATCCTACAACTGCTTTAAATTATTTCAGTACTGCAACATCTACATTTAATTCTGATACAAATGCAGGACTTAATGCATATCTTCCAACACTTACAACTGCAGCAAATGATATTAATACAGGATATCAACAAGGTAATTCAACTCTTCAAGATCTTAGTTATTCCAGTACTACAGCACTTAATCAAGAAATGCAAATGATGGGACTTAATCCTTTACCTGCTACTGCATCTTATGGATCAGCTTTGGGAACAGGATTTGCTGCAATACAAAACACCTTACCCGCAAACATGCAAACCCCAGTCAGCAATGAAGTAAGTACACTACAAGATGCATTAACTGCGGCAGATCAGATTCAAGATCCTACAGCAAGAGCTAATGAAAGACAAGCAATATTAAGTGGAATATCTAATTATACTACAACAACAGATCAAGGATATGCAAATCAAATAGCAGGAATTCAAGGACAGGAACAAACTAATGATAAAGCACAAAATGCCATGCAACAACAAATTATGGCATTAAGTGCACAATTTGCTGCAGCCCTTACTCCAGGAGCTCCGGGTGCTTTTGATGCTGGGGGAGATAATGAAAATTCTGGAGTTATATATAATCAACTAGCTAATCTAGAAGGATTCCAGAGTATGGATCCAGACGGCATTCCTGATGCAAATGGTAATTATGGAACGGTTCTTCCTGTAGTAAGTGCTAGTAATACTGATCCACTTCTGGCAGATGAAAGTAATACTACAGTATCACCTTACCAACAATTTGCAATAAATGCTACAAATGATCAAAATCAAATAGCAACACTTCAAGGACAACAATCAACAGTTGATTCATACCTTAGTACTCTTAATAACTTTGGCAATAGTTGGAGCAGTGCATATACCCCAGATTTTCAAGCAGGATATACAGGACAACAAGTAGCTAATGTTGTAACCAGTTTACCTGGATATCAATTTGCAGTAAACCAAGGAGAACAAGCTATTCAGGCAGGAGGAGCATCAAAAGGTGAACTCGCAAGCGGTAATACTGATATTGCTCTTCAGAATTTTGGTCAAAGTACTGCAGATAGTTATTATAATCAATATATGGGATATTTACAAGGAGTTGTAGCACAAGGAGCTCCAGCTACTGCTCAAATATCTGCCAATCAGATTAATAATCAAAATGCTCTTTCTACTTTAGCACAACAAGGTGGATCTGCTATAATGCAAACAGAAGGTCAACAAGCAACTGCTGCATATAATCAATTAATGGCTAGTGGACAGTTATGGAATCAAGATGCTCTATTTAATGCCCAAGCTCAGAATAATTCTATTATGCAAAGCAATCAAGCAGCTTCATCTGCAACTAATGCAGCTATTGGACAATCTTCTGGACTTGCTAATGCTACTAATACAGCAAATGCATATAGCAATCTAGTTTCTAATCAAAATGCAACAGCTGCAGGATTTGGAACTCCAAGTCAAAGTTCTGTAGTTTCTGGGAATAATAATACTGGAATAAATTATATGCAAAGTATTTGGGGACAACAACAAGCTAATATGACATCATTTTTATAGGGACTGATAATGGCAGGATATTTAAACCCACAAGTTATTAATAATGCACAACAAAATTCCCTACAACAAGGTCAAGGATTTGCACAAGGGACACCTCAACAACAAGGAATGCCTCAAGGAATGCCTCAAGGAATGCCTCAAGGAATGCCGCCTGCCTCAAATGATCCAAATAGTGGAGGACAGAATCAAGTTGCTTTAGGGCAGGATTCTCCTACTCAATTAACTAACCCAATTCCCGCAGCCGCAGGCAATGGAGCAGCATCTCCTCCGGTAACTCCAGAAGCAACTTCTGATCTCTATAAACAAGCACAAAATAATGAAGCAGGTTTTATTAATTCTGCTCCTCATGGATATATAAATAGTGCCGATGAATTAAAAGGAGTTGATTTTACAGGTAAAAATGCAGCCTGGGTTGATGGTTATCTGCAAAGAAAAAACCTAGAGATGAATGAAGCTAAACTAGGAATGGCAGAAGAAAACCAGAGTTTTAAGGCAACTGATAGAGAAAAGATGCGTAATATCAATGATGGAATGGCTCAAGCTGCTGTACAAGGAGGATATCCTGCAGTTATTGAGTATTTAAAATCAGCAGATCCAGATAGAGCAATGTCTTTTGAAACACAGAAAGTTGCATTAGATAATTCTCTTATGAAGAATGATATGTATTCTTATATGCTGCCATTTCAAAAGAATAATGCTCTTATTGATGCCTATGGAGCTTTAGGTAAAATGGGTACTGCTATTCTTAGAGCTCCTCCTGGCGAACAACAAGCAATGTATAATGTTATGCGTCCCCTAGTCACTGCAGTCAATCCAGATGCCCCAACAGATGTTAATCAAGCAGCACCTATGTTTATGTTAGGAGCAGCTCAAGCAACTCCTCCTGCTCTTTTATATGGCAATCTTCTTATGCAAGCAAAAATGCAAGGAGATGTTGGAAAAGCTATTTTAGATCACACAAAGATTTCTCAAATATATGGACCAGATAGTCCACAAGCCCAACAAGCACAAAATGCTATTGGAGATACTACTTTAAGTAAAACTCTTGCTAATGCTAAAACTGCAGGACAGGTTGTTAATCAAGCAGGAGCAGCTCAGATTTCTGGAGAAAATGCTCTTAAAAATGATTATGATAGTCAGAATAAGAATTTTCTAACTGTATCAGATAACTATAATAAAATACAACAGATTAAGGCTACATATACAGATCCTAAAACAAAGAACTTTGGTCCTTCAGATGTTGCTCTAATGTATGGAATAATGAAAATGATTGCTCCAAATGCTCAACTAAGACAAGGAGCAGTTGCTACTGTTGAGAATTCTGGAGGACTTGCACAACATTATGTACATGAATATAATAGTTTATTAGAAGGAGGAACATTATCTCCAACTGTACGTGCATCCTATATTAAATCTGCACAAACTCTTTATGATGCAGCAGATTCTGGCCATACTGCTCTTACTGCACAATATAAACAAACGGCCACAGATAGGAATTATAATCCAGATCATGTAGTTTCTCCTGTTGATTCAGTATATATTAATAATCAATCCCTGATTAATCAGAAAGCTGATGCATATGCTACAAAATATGCAAATCAACCAGAAGCCTTACAACAAGTAGAAAAAGTGCGGGCACAACAACTACAAAAACTTCAAGATGAACAAAGAGCGAAGGATTATCGATCTAATGTAATGTTAAATCAATATGGTAGGGGAAATTAATGGATGACCAAGATCAGCAACAGACTAGTGCTCCTGTTATTTCACAACAAATCCAACAAGCACAAGCAGCACAGGCCCAACAAGCTGCACGACAAGCTGCAATAGATGCTCAAGCACAACAAGAAGCACATAGATCTGGAAATAGACATTCACAACGAGGACAATCTTCTCCTACTCAAGTTGCTATAGCTCCACAACAAGGACTTGATGGACGAGGATATATTGATGGAGATGGAAACCCAGTTCAAGCACAGCCTCAATCGGTACAACAAACAGCACCACAAGCCATACAACAAGCCCCACCACAGCAAGTTCAACCTCAAGGAGGAGGAGCTAATAATGATCCATATGCAACAATAGACCAGCAGTATGGTAAGCAACAACAAGGACAGCAACAATCTGCAGGTCAAAATGGGGCTCCAGTAGCTCCCCCAACAGATTCAACTAATGATCCCTATGCATCAATAGACCAACAATATGGGAAACAACAAGGACAAGGACAAAAACCTTCTACAAATGGAGATTTGTATAATACTGCTTTTATGGATGGAGTAGAAGCATTTAATAGACAATTCGGCAGAATTGCAGAAGGAACATTTTCCCTGATTCCCGGAGTTGCACAAGCCGCTCAAGGAGTCCATGATAATATGGAAGCAAGTTATCAACAAGCACAACAACGAAGTCCTATAGCTACCGCTATTGGATCTACAGTAGGTGGAATGGCTGCAGGAGCGGCTTACGGAGGTCCTTTGATGGGAAGTCCGGCTACTGTTTTAGGTGCTATGGGTAGAGGGGCAATGACAGCAGCTGCTTTAGGATATGCAGATTATGGCAATCAACCCGGCCCTCCCCCAACACAACAAACTCGATTAGCAAGAGCAGGAATAGCTGCTCCGGTAGGAGCAGTTGCAGGAGGAACAATGCATCTTATAGGAGAAGCAATTAATCCTACAGAACCTGTTATTAATGATACCATGGCAAGATTACGGGGACAATATACAGATCCAGAAATTGCTGCAAAGATATCTCAAGCAAATACAGATGCTGCCAATACAGGAGTTAAATTAGGAATAGGCGAAACTTTTCCTGAAACCCAAGGAGTTGAAGTAGCTGCCCTAAAACCTAGTGCTGCGGTAAAAAATACTCAAATAGCTCCTGCATATTATGGACAAGTCAGTGGAATAAAGAATAATCTTACAGATATGGTTAGTAATATGGCTCCAGATAATGCAAAAGAAGATATGCAAAATCTCTTTGGAACTATGGGGCAACAATTCTTAGATAAAGATGGAGCAATAACTACAGATCCAAGTCAAGCAGTTGTTCCAGATATTATTAAGAATAATCCAATTCTTGCACAAAAATATGGAGAAGTTACAAATGCACAAAGTCCTCAATTACAAAGTCTTCCCCAAAACTCAATAGCACAATTACATGAAATAAAAGATTCTATTGATAATGATTTGATTAAAAGTACTCCTAATAAAATGGGAATAACAGAAAAACCTTTAGGTAAAGATCCTAGATTCGCACTACAAGCTGCTAAAAATCAATTATCAAATTCTGATGGAACAGGTATACTTAATACTTCTCCAGAGTATAATCAAGCAATGGATTTGGGAGCAAAACAGGCTATTCAAAATACCTATCAAACTATAATGAATCAGATTAAAACAAAAGCAGGAACTAGTAGTGAGGCAACTCCTATAGACCTTAGAACTGCCTTATTTAATACTCCAGAAAAACAACAACAGTTTCTGAAAGATGTTATAACTACTGGAGGAAATCCAGATCAAGCACAATCAGTTATAAATGTAGTAGACGGACTTTCTAAGTCTCCTCTAAAACGTATAATTAATGCAAGTTATGAAGGGGATTCTGCATTTAAGAGAATCTATGACAATCCTACTTCTGTAGCTAAAATGCCATTAGCATATGCTCTTCATGGTAGATATTATAATGCTGCAGTGAAATTAGCTATTGATCCTAATTGGACAGATAAAGTAGGAGCAGCATTACAATTACCTACCAAAGAAGCACAACAAGTAGGAGTTGCTCACTTGATGATGGATCCAGGGTTGGCACATAAGGTGACTACTTCAGCAGGATCAAATATACCTGCTCTATCTGGAGTTGTTCCCGCATTAGGTACTCATGTAGGTAATTCAATGTTGGCATCTCCTCAACTTGATGGAGGTCCTAAATCAAATCCTCTAGATGAGGCAGAATAGTTACATATATATCTACTAAAGAAGGAATTTGCCTCTAAGGTATATTCAGATATCTATTATTCTTAATATAAGGGTTGTTTAAGAAGAGAAGAAAGTAAGTCTTTAGGTTAGCCCTACCTATACAGGGATAGTTGAATGTAGGGCATATATGGAGGGAATTTATTTGATATATGGGGCAAGAACAATGGAACTGTTATATCCTACTGTATAATGAGGCTTATGAGTAGCTGGATCTACATTAATTAAGGCACAAGTTCCATTATTAGAATATTTTCCTGTAGAGAAAAGTTTACATTCATTTATTCTTCTATTTAAAAGTCCTTGTACCATCCTACCTCCTGCTCTATCCCATACTTTAATGGCATTGCAAATACTAGATACATCTGCTCCTTTATTAATTAGTTTCATAAAAGTACTTTTAGCTGCTCCAAATACTCCAACATTATATGCAATAGATACGAGAGCATCGAATTGATATTGAGTAACTCTTACTTTAAGAGCATTTTCAACTCCCTGCACATATTGTTCTAGATGCTGAACAAATTCATCAACACACTGTTCTGCAGTCAATTCTTCTTCCCAAGACCAAGAATTTAAATTTGGAATTTCCGTTGTTGTCATTCCAATCCCGATAGTTTCTACATTAGCACTATCTAAATACTTTGTATGAGAGAGAGCCTCATACGAGGCAATCTCCATAATTCCTTCTTTAGATATATTCATTTAATCTCCTTCTTGATTAATAATAACAACAATTCATTATTTGCCTCTTATATCTAAAATGTTCTTTGTCAATTTTCTGCGTTTCCTTTTTTCAAAATAATTATCTAAATACATAAATGACTCTTGTTGGTATCTAGGTAAAACTATACAAACTAATACAGCTATGGGTATGAGTATACCCAATAATATATATTGCCACATAATTATTTCCCCTTCTTTGCAATAAATCCTTCTTTAGATATATCCTTATTGATTAATGATAACAACGATTCATTATTTGCCTCTTGTAGCGGATTTCGATAGTTATTTGGTACGTCATTAACTCCTTTCAGAGTATCTTTACGATGCATTCTATTATAATGTCCTTGATTTATTGCAGAATTCTTGCGTTTCTGTTTAATTCCTGCCTGAAGTCCAAGATAGTAACTATATAAAACTATTATTAATGATACTAAAAGAATTCCCCCCAACATCATAACTCCAATTTGATCTTCATTATTAATCACCCTAAATAAAGTGATAACTGACATCAGAATAAATATATCCATCTTCTGTCCTACACCATTGTTTATTAAATTTAATAGCTGTAGCTACAGATTTAAAATCTGCATCAGAAAAGTGATCAGTCATTTCTTTATCTAAAACAGTATTGACCAATCTCTTATCATCCTCCAATGTTTGTTTAATCTTTATTCTCATCATTTCCTCGCTAGTTGTGCTTTAACAAGATCTATATTAATAATCCTCCTTTCCCATTCTCCATAATCTTTATGATATATAATTGCTTTAGTGTCTCTACCAGATAGCCATCCACCAGAGATTGCATATGCATCAGGAGCTGCCATAGTTCTAAAACTCTCTACCATACAGCCTGGGAATTCTTTTTTCGAATCGTGATGAATATGTCCAGTTAACCAGTATCGATATTTGGTCTGTCCCCAATCCTCTGATCTTGAGGCAGCCATTACATGTGGCAATTTTTCCATTTTACATAGCTGTCCATGATGAGCTCCTATCAAACATTTACCAAACTTCACATAATGAAAGTGTCCTGGATCAGTATCTATTGTAACCCTAGGATTTAGTTCATAGATATGTGCAAGACATATAGATAGAAATAATGCTCCTGTTTCATCATGATTCCCCACTACATTTATAACCCTAACATATGTATGATGAAGAAGAGCAGTTTGAATCATTTTACGAATTATATTAAGACCTACTGCAATCATCTTAGCATACCGCCCATCTCTATCTAATATGTTTCTTGATTTAACTGTAACTCCTTCCTGGTTATCGTAGTGAAAGAAATCTCCAAGATTAAGAATAACGGCATTCTCTGCTGGAGGAGATGCTATAATAACTCGTTCATATGCTTCAGATAAAACCTCTTCTGCAATCTTTAAGTCCCAATTATCTCCTCCTGTTTCTTCTGACCAAGCCATCATTCCTATATGCGGATCACCTAAAGGATATACAACCATTAAATCTGTTTCTTTAGGCACATATAAAGTAGGAGGTATAAGTTCTACCTGATTAAGTCCTTCTGAAAATTCTAACATTCCTTCTTTAAATGCAGAAAGAGATAAAACCTCAGGATTTGCTTGGGTTTTTACCCATTGAGTTTTAACATTTCCGGAAGCGTCATATAGAGTTGATGTTCCTTTTACATTATATTCTTCAGGACACATTTTAGTCATATTATGTTCTGGAGACCAACCTTGTTTTACTATTGCTGCTTTACGTCTTTGTACATTTCTTTCTGACATTTTATACTTCTCAGCAATACTAACTAGAGTTAGTCCTTCTTGCATGTCCTGAATAAGCTCTTCATTTGTTATTTTAGGTTGTGACATTATATTTTCCTATTTAGTTTTTGCATTTTCTTCTTCTTTAATATCTCTATATGCTTTATGCAATTCTGCAGGAAATTCTTCATTATTATTAGCAGTCATAATCTCATCTCTAGTCCATTTAGAAAGTTTATCTTTAAATATAGCTAAATCAGGAGTAGCTACTTCAAAATAGAAAGGAGTTCTAACTGGTTGAGGTTGGGCAAGACTTGCACGCAATGAGGAATATCCAGTTACTTTATTCATCACAATTGGATTGCCTGCAGAATCTGTAACTTTAATCTTATAACTTTCAACCTGAAGAACAAGAGCTTTTCCTAGAAGTTCATTAAGTCCACCATCAATACGAAGCATAGTTTTAACTTCTTCTGGAGTTGTTTCTTTCTTTCTAAGTGCACTAACTACCTTGCGAAGGTTACTTCTTTCTCCCCAGGACATGGATAATTTCTTAGAAAGAATTACTGGCATTACTTCACCATTTACTTCTCGGGTTTGTTCAGGAATTTCAAATAGAAGTTTAATTTGATGCTCTACTTTAGGATTATCCTTATCATAATCATTAATCTGATGTTCTAAATCAATAATGGCAGATAAAATTGCATCATATGTGCCAGGTTCTAATGCTTCTCTTTGTTCATATCCTTTTCCATCTTCTACCTTTGTATTAAATGCAAGAGCCATATGTTTCTCCTATTGTTTATTCTGTTCTGTAAAATGATTTTGCATTCGCATAATCGTATTATTTAATTCCATTATCCATTCTTCTTGTTGGGCATAAAGTGTTTTTAAATTAGCCATAGATTTAAAAGAATCTGTTAATATATTTTCCATTAACCTAACTTTTTCTGGTAAATCATAGATTTCTCCCATACATGGTCGATCTTCTTTAGTGCTCATAATTTCTTCTCCATATTAGCTATATTAACTATATTAACATTTTTAGTTGCTTGATGCTTCTTATAACTTAATACTTCTTTATCATATATTGTCATTGTTTCCATATGTTGTATTCTAAGTTCTAGTCGTATAGTACTTATTAATATATCAAGATCTTCTTGTATAAAATTAGCTGTGGATATAGTATTAATATCATTTTTCATTTGAAAATATGAATTTAATAGTTTATCTAAATGTTCTCCTGGAATAACAGTTGTATTGTTATTAATAATTATATCTTGTTCAGTGAACTCGTTATTTCCTGACATTCTTCATATCTCCCAGTTTCATAATTATATATAAGATCCATATGTTTTCCACAATGTTCAGATCCTAACCTTGTAGCTAAAAACTTTACTTTAAGAATTCGTCTTGTATAGTCATTTTCACTAATTACATTTCGAGATAGTCCTAAAACATAATCACTCATTCGCCCTACCATCTTATTAACATCTCCAAGTCCGGGCATTCTCCCACTCCCCCAATCAAGTCCTGGTTTATTAATCATCTTATCTATTTCATTTGCGCTGATTGCCATATAGTTGGCTTTATTCTCTACAGAAGTAGGTATATGAATTTGCCTATTCAACTTACTTTCGTATATGTGGTCAACAAGTAATACACTTATTGGTAGTTCTCTAGTTAAAGTAAATAGTTTCTTCATTACATGAGACTTAAAATTCTCATCAGAAACCAGTTTATCATCAATTACAGGATTTGTACATAAAGCTGTAAGATTGTCAATTATTATTACCTTTATTCCAAAACAAAAATACATGTATCTAATATTAATCAATAATGACTCTAATGTCAAGTGTTGATTAGAACTATTTTGGTAAAGATAGACTATCTCATTAAATTCCATAGCTTTTTTCTTTATTACTTCTTCATCCCACCAAGTATTACTAGGTAAATGTAGAGGTTTATTAACAAAACTTGCTACAAGTCGTTGTATAGTACTTTCTGTTCCTTGTTCTAAACTAAATATTCCAATCTTTGATTTATGTATTTCTATAAGATGAAATATAATCTCTTTTATAAACTCTGTTTTTCCTACTTTACTAAATCCTATAATTGAATATAAATGATGGGGCTGTAGTCCAAACATTCCTTCCGTTAGAAAATTCCAAGGAAACGACATACCATATTCAGGTTTTATTATTATTTTATCTAATATATTTTCAACTGTTACTATACTTTCAGGTTTATATGGTTTAGAATTCCATAGAGCAGTCTTTAACTCTCCAAATTTGCCTTGTACAACCATATCATTAGCATCCTTCTCTGATAGGTTGGCTAAATAAGAAGACCCAACAGGAAGCATATTTATAGCCTTTACAGTAGCTTCTTTACCTGCTTCATCCTTATCAAATAATATTATAATATGTTTCCATTGCTGAAGCCATTCTAGTTCTTCTGCAAGAATTCCAACAGAACCTACTCCCATAGGGATAGAAACTGCAGGAACTCCCGTTGCTTGCCAGACAGATACAGCATCCCATTCACCTTCTGTAATCACTATGGGCCACTTTTTAGATGGATTAAATGCTTGTTTCCCAAATAATCCTTTAAATTTAGTATTACCTTTTAGAGTTATAAACTGTTTAGTAGACATAGATCGAATTTTCTGTAATACAGGTCTATTACTATTGTCATAGTAGTTAAATAAAGCACATCTATGTTTATCTACATCTATAGGTAATTTCTTTTGGTAAAACTTACCAGTATATTCCATCATTTGAATATCATACTTTTCACACGTGGCTTTTGTGATTCCTCTGTCCGCAACTTCTATACATTTTCCGGACAGCATTCCGTCTATAGATTCAAAATAATCACATTTGAAACATTTCTTATATGCATATTCAGGATGAGTATGAAGATTATCTCCATTTTTATCTTCACCTTTTGTCCTACACTGGGGACAAGGTTCAGTATGGCTCATATTATTCCTTATTATGGGTCTTATCTTTATGGCAAGATTTACATAGACATTGCCATCCATCAATCTCTGGACAAACTCTTGTAGCAAATTGCTTAATTGATTCTCTGATACTCCCTACCGGTTCTATATGATCCATCTCTATTTCTTTTTCAGCAAACCATTCTTGGCAACTTATACATTGACCTTTGAATTTAACTCTACCATCAGGACAAGATTTACGTACCTTATACCAAGCCTCACTTCGGGGAGGCCATCTCAAAGTAAGTTCCCTAAGAGCACTTATAAATAATCCTATAAACTCACTTTCTGTTAATGTATTGCCACAATATTCTAATAGTCGTGCCTTTCCTCTCTTTGGTTTTGTAAACCATTTACCATCAATTAGTTGTCGTTCTCTCTTTTTCATGCATGATATTCCTTATCTAATTGTCTCAAGAAATCGCTTTTCTTTTCATTTGGAATTCTTTGCATCCACAGCAAGTCAGCAACCTCATATAGTCTATCATATACTTTTTCTGCACTTTCTGTAAGATAAGTAAAGTAAATATTTCTTACTTCATTCCACATATCTGCTTCATTTTCTATTGTAGATAAGGTTGTTAATACTTTAACCGGTCCATATCCTTTAATTCCTGGAATATTATCTGCTCTATCTCCTAATAACATTTGAGCATAAAACCATTTTATTCCTGTTCCATAGATCTTTTTATTCTTATCTTTAAGAAGTAGAATACCTGGATCATTGCTTTCATAAAGAGAATCAGTAACGAAATTATAATGCCAACCCGGTACCATATCTAAATCTTTATCAATAGAAACTATAATAGTTCGAAGAGCTTTATTATTTATATTCTTCATTTGAGCAATACTTAAAGCATCATCTGCTTCAATATCTTCAACTACTTCTGCCTGCCAATAGTCTACTAAGTATTCTCTAATCATATTATAATTTTCAGGTCTTCCAGGAGCATTTGGATTTATACTTTTATCTCTATTGCCTTTATATGGTTGTGTCTTTGCTAATTTAAACCTAAAATTAGATTTATTATCCGCAGTAAGAAATACTTTATATTTAGTGGTATCAAATTTCTTCATTAAATCCGTTATAAAATGCTTTATTAAATACTTAGGATTTGCTTCAGGTTCGCTTAATATCTGTCCATCTATTTTTGATTGAGAAGCAAATCCCATCCGATATACAAGTATATCTCCATCAATTAATAATTTTATATCATTATGCATATTAGTCTCCTATTTATCAGTTATAGAGACAGCATCTCCCCAAAGAATATGAATATAATGACAAATTTCTTCCATAGATTTATAGTCTGGAATATGTCCTGGAGTAGATTCTATAGATAGTTGTAATACTTCATCTTCATATCCTGCAATACTAACAATAGGACTATGATAACCAATAGTTCTCTGCGCAGCAAAAATTTCTCTAATATTATCTATAGAATTTGCGGTATTTGTAATACTTATTCTTTCAGATTTATAATCAGATTCAACAGTAAATAATTTATATTTAGAAATAACTCTAGAAGTTAAATACCTACTAACAAAATCAGCATCTGAATAATTCTTAACTATTTCCATTAAAGAAATTTTCCAATCTGTATTGCAGATTTCTGGATATTCTTTAAGATCTTCTTTTGTCGGAGAAATAGTCATCCTATATAAATCTTCAAATATAGCAAATCCAATAGCATAGGGATTCATTGTTCCACTATAAGTAAAGTTATGGCTGGCCCCTGGTTGATATATAACATTAACATGATTTCTTAAGAATTCTAAATATCCACCTTCAGTTATATGTCCTCTTTTTAAAAGTTCATCAAAAGTCATATATTGAATAAAGGTTGCCCAACCTTCATGTAAGAATTTAGTTTTTCGTTGTGGATAAAAATATTCAGCAATTTTTCTGTTAATTCGTAATATTTCTCTATGCCAAGGACGTAAATTAGTACTATATTTTTCTATAAAATATAATATATTCTCTTCTGGAAATTCCATAATAACTTTATCTTCAATTCCTGTAGTTAGTTTATTGAGACTTGTATTTATTTTTGATTTATACTTTTTATCTATTTGACGGATACCAACAGCTTGTTGTTCTTCTTGCAATATTTCTTGCTTGACTTTATAGTCTTTAAGGCGTTTTCTTTTATGTTGAGAAACACCAAAATCTTGGAGAGCATGGCACATGTCCAACATTTCCTCAACCGGTCTCGGTCCATATTTCATTTCACATTCAGATATATATTTCCTAGAGAAACTTAAGTAATCTAAAATAGAAGTAGCATCTGTCCATTGTTTGAATAGATAGTTATGCTTAAATACGGATCCATGTCCAATTCCTGCATGTGCTAAAACAAGTCCTTGCTGTATTAATGTATTGTTTTCTGATATGTACATTATTGTTGGGTCTGAATTTATAATCAATTCTAAAGCTAATCCAGAATGTCCCTTGTCATATTCTGCTTGTAAATTAATAGCAGATTTGCCTATTGACCAATGATCATAAGAACAAGGAGATCCAATAGTTGCAATAGTTTCTACCATTTGAGAGGAAGATAGTATTTCAATTTGTGTTTTTGGATATGTAATACCCCAATCTTTACCAATATTATCTATAACTTCCCAAAAGTTATGAAGATCTTCAATAGTCCAAGATTCTCCAGCAAATACTTTATTTTTCATTAGAATCTCCAAATAAAATCTTTAATCCTTCAAAGATAGACAAGTCATTACCCGCAAAGGCATACTTTAATTTCTTAGTCTTAGAAAAATTTTTAGCATATATTTCACAAAGTGCATTCTTTGGATAACTATTATCTATTTCAATATAAGCAAAAAATTGTATTTTAGGTAGCAAATTAGTAACATGTTCTATTATTTCTTTACCTTCTCGCACACTATAATCTCCATCTGAAGCTTGTGTTACATATATATTTGTAGTTTCTATATCATATTCATCATCTATTATCTTATTAGTTAATTCTAAAGCACTAGATACATATGTTCCTCCAGTATTTCTAGAATAAAAGAATTCATTTTCTGTTACTTCTTGTGCTTTTTCTGTATGAGATATAAATCGTATTTCTAAAGATTTATAGTTTTTATTAAGAAATAAATAAAATAGTAAAAAGAATTTCTTAGATAATAATTTCCTATTTTCATTCATTGATCCAGATACATCCATTATCATAAAGACAACAGCATGAGAGACAGGATGAGATTGTGGAACTATATTTCTATATCTTAAATCAATATCATCAATAAATCTAGATTTTAATTTGCCAGATTTGGCGGCTATTCTACGAGCTACCGAGTTTTCTAAGGTTTTCTTTAATGCTAGCCTAGCTGGAATTCCTTCTTTTACATATCCTCCAGTTATATATTTAATATTTTGCATAAACTTATCTGATTTCTTAAGGAAATTAGGAAGTTTCATTTCTTCAAATATAATACTCATTAATTCATCTTTAGTTATAGAGAAAATAAAATTATCTTCACTGATTTCATTTCCAGAACTTAAAGAGCCTTTTCTACGATATTCTTTAGGGGGCATATCCCAACCATCCCCCTTATTAAATCGATCATTGCCACTTCTAATTATAGATATTTTACCTTTTTGTGGATTATATTTAGCTTGTACTTCTTTGGTTCCCGTAATATTAATAACTGTATCTTTATTAATACTTTTAATACTTTTTTTATTTATTAGACTATTAATCGCTTCTCTTACAGAAAGACGATTTCTAGTAATAAACTTGGCTCTACTGCCGGCTAATTTATTTTTATTATTATTTCGTCTATCTACAATATTGGCCATTATTATTCCTTAAAATATATATTTATAGTATTGATTAGTTACTACTTCATATATCATTATTCCTTCAGGTTTAGGGTATGTCAAAGCAGTATAGCTTCCCATTTTTCTCATGTAATCTGCTTCATAGTATAAAACAGTTTCTATATTAGCATGATCACATACAGCTATTAGTGGAACAGTGCATACACAACTAGGTAAATTTTCAGTATTCATTCTAGTATTAAATAAAGAAAACTTTTTATCTTCTACACCATATCCTCTTTGGATTCCTTTTCCCCACCATTCTCCAAAATGATATCCTGTAGGAAGACTATTTAATAGTTCTTCTTTATTATCTTCTACCCATTTAGCAAAACCATGATTGTCATCTTTCGGAGTAATAATCTTACTTCTCGATTGAGCATGTATATATCCATCTGTTCCTATTGCAATACATGCATTAGTACCATCAATCTTTTCAGTAAGAAGATATGTAGTATTTTCCCATCTAGGGATTTTTCCCCATTTTCTAAATTCCATAATATTCTCCTATACAGTTTTCTTATATCGAACATACCATTCTACAAGGCGTCGTACTTGTTTTTCGGTATATCCAAGATCTTGCATTCTGGAAATAAAAGAAGCATGTTTATTTTTATCATCACTATCTTTCTTTGCATCAAATGAAATAATAGGGAGCAAATCTTCAATTTTATTATACATATTTGCTTTTACTACTCGTTTCATTTTAGGATCTGCTGTCCAACTTAAGTCTTTGCCTCCATGGGAAGCCCTATATCTAAGAGCAAAATTAACAACCTCATTTCTAAAATCTTTTGGATTAGCAATTCCAGCTGCTTTCTCTATCTTTTCAAGTTCTGCATTAAGATCATTCCTTTCCCATATTTGACCAGTATCTGGATCTCTAAAATCATTATCTTGAGTCCAATGATCTGCATATAAGATATAACGATTAAATAAGGATTGTCCAAACTCATCATAACTTTCTAAATATGCTGTTTGTATCTCATCAGATAATAGTTTCATGTATTCAGGACTTAAATATTCTCGCAAGAAAGCCAATTGTTTAGTTTCTTCTTCTTCAGAAAGGCGACTTGTATTTATATAATCTTCAATTACTACTAAAAGATGCACAGGATCTGCGGCAATCTCAGAATCATCATAGTTAAATACTTCTGCAAGAATTTTAAATGCTGTTCTTGTAGAGCATCCAGTAAAAGCTTCTTTGTGGCTGGCTTGTTCTCGGTATTCTGGAACACTCTTTGTTTGAGCATATCTATCCCTAACTTCATCCCCATTATATGTCAATAACTTAGCATAAAGGCTTGAATTCTCTGGATCATCTAATCTAGTTAATATAGCAAATTTAGCTAGCATTTCTAGTGTTCCAGGAGCACAAGGAGATTTACTTAATTTACTTCCTTCAATGTATTTCTTGTATATATTCATTTCTTCACTTATTCTAGTGCAATAGGGTACTTCAACTACATAAACCCTATCTAGAAAAGCTTCATTATTCTTATTATTCTTAAACTTCTCCCACTCACTTTCATTACTATGAGATACTATAATACCATTAAAGGGAATATCAGATATTGCTTCTGTTCCTTTATAATTATGTTCTTGTGTTGCTGTCAATAGTGGGTGAAGTACTTTAATAGGTGCTTTAAACATCTCAACAAATTCAAGCATTCCTTGATTGCCCTTACAAAGTCCTCCAGAATAACTATATGCATCTGCATCATCTTGAGCATAATGTTCTAGTTTTCTAATATCAAGTTTACCTACAAGAGTAGAAATATCTT
>QGNH01000571.1_pt1 | contig 43918 bp, 61 predicted proteins | sample 1735481 | NCBI WGS metagenome assembly QGNH01 (sample SAMN09239004, study PRJNA386568) | Viral metagenome, whole genome shotgun sequencing project. | reverse complement strand
ACCTGGAACCAACGGATTATGAGTTTGATCCGGTGGTGGCCCGCCTGAAATGCGAGGAGCTGCTGGAGACTGCGAAAGGTGCATAAAGAGTACCTTTTGTGGAACCCTTTGTTTGCGATGGGCTGCGGGAAGACGCCGGGAAACCCAAGACCAACTGCCATCGGAACTGCCACTAGTTCGCACCATGGGCCCGGTTCGCTTCCATTTGGCGCAATTCCCCGAAGAGATTCTGGATGTCGTTCGCCTCGGCGCGCAGCCGATCGCGATCTTCCGGCGACGCCGCTGTCTCACAGAAACGCCGCTCGAACTCCTCCAGATCGTTCTCCACAACGCCAACGAAGACGGCCAAGGCCTCCAGGGCCTCCATCTTGTTGCGGAACCTCACCTCGAGCCGTCCAGGCTCCAATAGGAGGCCTTTCGGCAGGTTGTCGAGGCTCGCCTCGGTGACCAGCTCGCGGCGGACCAGCAGCCGCGGCTTCTTTCGCGAGACATTTCCCTTCTCAGCGCGCTGCCGCGCATACACCTCGGTAGCGTTGTCGGCCTCGTGGATCTTGTCCAGGAACTGGAGCAGCGCCTCCTTCTCCACCAGCCTGGAACAGCCCAGCGGCGCACCCTGGGGCAGCATGGCCAGCAGCTTCCCTGCAGCCCTGGGTTGCATCTGGAAGAGGAGCTCGAGGGCTGGACGGTCGTAATGAGTGCGAACTGAGCCCGCAACCGACCGACGAATGTCTGCGAGACGCGGGAGCCAGGAGAGGGGTCTTGCCATGCGGAACCTCCACAAAGAACGAGCGATAGGACCCTGATCAAACGGGGGGGATTAGTTCCAGGCCTAGCACTAACTAAAAAAAGCTAACATAGTGCTAGTTATGACATCCGGGGTAGAATTCTAGCTCATGGCTGCCCCCCGCTCCAAACCCGCGACCGGTCTACTGACCCGCGGGACCATTCCAACCTCCCTCGTCGATTCCGTTTTGGCGTCCCTCACATCGCCCAATACCAGGGAGAGCTACGCCAAGGGGATCGCCGACGTGTACGCCTTCGCCGCCGGCCGGAAGGTCACCCTGGGGCTCCTGTATGACTGGCGCCTCGCCATGTCGGAGAAGCTGTCGGCCGCGACAGTCAATGTCCGCCTCACCGCGGTCCGTAAGCTAGTCCGGGAGGCCAAGCGCGTCGGCTTCATCGATGACCGCGAAGCCAACGAGTTGCTCGAGATCGAGGGGCTCCCCTTCCGCGGCACGCGAGTCGGCAATTGGCTGACCCTCCCGCAGCTCCGCCGGCTGCTCTCGGTCCCGAGCCGGAAGGATCTCCGAGGCCTCCGCAACGGCTGCATCCTTTCGGTGCTAGCCGGCTGCGCGCTGCGCCTCGACGAGCTGGCGATGCTGGAGGTTGAGAACATCCAGCAGCGCGACGGCCGCTGGGTGATTGCGAACCTGATGGGAAAAGGTGGACGAGTGCGGACCGTCGCGGTGCCGGCCTGGGCGAAGCAGGCGATCGACGCCTGGACGAAGGCGGCGAAGATCACGGAGGGGAGATTGATCCGCCAACTCACCCTCAAGCCGGAGGGGCTCAGCACCTTCGCCATCCGCGAGATTGTCCAGAAGGCCGCGGAGAAGATCGGGGCGAAGAACTTCGGCCCGCACGATCTCCGGAGGACCTGCGCACGACTGTGCCGAGAAGCCGGCGGCGACATTGAACAGATCCAGGCGATGCTTGGCCATGCCAGCATCAACACTACCCAGCGTTATCTCGGGACCGTCCAGGACCTCCGCAACGCGGTGAACGATAGAATCCCGCTCAACTAGCCGAATAGCTGGCTAGCCTGGCATGTGGCTAGTTGGCAGGCGATCCTAGGTACCCAAGTACCTAAGCGCCTAAGTTCTTTGCCGACGTCCAGACGCAAAAAAAGGCCCCACCCCCGAAGGGGTGAGACTCTCCCAGGGTCGTGCGGTGCAGATCCTACTCTACCAAAGGCCTTTCATCGCCCCCGCTTGGGCCAGGCGCTGCATCTCGGCCTGGAAGGTGGCTCCGTGGCCTCGCAGCGGTCGCAGGCGGATGTGGGCCATCTCATGCAGCAGGGCCAGGCAAACCATCCGCGGGCAGATCGAAAAGAGCGGGTCGATCCGGATCACCGGCGTTCCCGCCTGGTCATGGTCCAGCTCGGCCACCGTCTCCCTCATGGGTGCATAGAGCAGGTCAACGTCGTGGGGCAGCTCGTCCGCCCACCATTTCCGGTTGAACTCCCGATACCAGCGCTTCAGTTGCCGATCGGAGAAGTCGTTTTTCATTTGCGGCGTCCGTTGTTGGCTGCGAGCTTCTCGTGGGCGGCCACGATCTCGATGGCGCGCAGCTGCGCGGTGAGCATCTCGGCGACGTTCATGGTCTCGTGCAGCAGGGTGAGGTATATCTCCATCTGGGCCCGGTTGAGCGGCTGGGAGCGGAGCACGCCTCCGCCTGCCTCCGTCACCTCGGCCGCCGGGTCGCTGCTGTTCGCAGTTTCAGGATGGTCAGCGGTGGCCCTCGGTGCGCGCGTGGCCCGCGTCGTTGGTATTTTGGTCCCGCTCCCCAAGCCTGCACCTGCTCCGCCAGCGACGCCTTCGGTCCCAGGACTGCCTTCACCGGAAGACTTCCCGGCGCCTTCCGGCGAATTCCCGAGCCCAACACTATGCTGCCTGTTCCGCGCACTCTACCTTCAGGCTAGGCGCGCTGGTCTTGATCTGGAAGCAGCCCTTCAGCATCGCCGTGATCTTGGTTCGGATGCGCGCGCCCATGGTCATGGTCTTCAGCAGCTCGTCCGGACCGCTCACCAGGCTGTAGCTGGTGTGGGCGACAAAGAACCGGCTCGCCAGGTCCGGGATATCCGACTTGACCGCAAAATCCCAGAAATCGCTGACCGCCGCATCGTCGATCGACACTCGCGTCGCCGTGGTGGTCGTCGCGGTGTTGTGCACCCCGACCAACCGCTTCGACTTCTCGGTATGCCGTCCGCCCCACTGTTCGACCATCGCCGTCAGCCGGACCTTGATCTCGCCGGCCGCGTCGTTCGATATCTTCGCCACCGCGCCCAGCGCCGCGGCCTTCGACTGTGCTGCCGCATACTCCGCGATCAGCTCGTCGATCTGCCTGGGTGTTGGCGCCGTTCCCTGTTCCCCGTTCCCTGCCGTCATAGGTAAGCCTCGATTTGAGGCTAGAGCGGGCGTCAACTGTTACGGGTATCGCTGAAACCGGCGTACAGTTGGTCTTGTCCCAACGGAGGCAACCCGTGAACTTTGGTCAAGCACTCTCATCGCTGCTCAGTGGAAGATCCATCACCCGCGCCGGCTGGAACCGCCAGGGCATGTCGCTCGCCCTGCAGGCGCCCACCGGCAAGGTCACCCAGCCGTTCATCGTCGAGCAGCTGGCCAACGGCGAATGCACGGTCTACAGCCCGAACCAGGCCGACATCCTCGCCACCGACTGGAACACGATCGGCCAGGAGACGGGCGCCGTTCGGGAGCAACCCCAGCACGAACACGCCGGCGCTCGCGGCTAACGCTTCAGCAGCGCACAAACAGCCACAACGCTCGCGTCGGTGTACAGCTGTTCCGGCGTAGCCCAAGGCTTGTCTGAAACACTGAACGGCACCGACTTCGCCGCGATCGCCTGCTGCAGGCCGGAGCAGTACAACTGCGCCGGCGGCTGGATCAGAGGAAAGCGAGTGGAGAATTTGCGCGCCACGATCGACGCGAATTCGATGGTGTCGTATTTGAAGTCGAGCAGGGTTGCGCCGAAGGCCAGCTCCGCCATCACCTGGTCGAGACTCAGCGCGCGCCGGCACAGCACCAGGTCGCCCGGGTAGCTCATGTAGTCTTCGAACTGCCCGAAGCGCACGCCATGGTCGATCTGGGCCTCGAGCGTGAGCCAGGGCGCGATCCCGGGCCAGGGCAGCCACACCTTCAGAACGTGCGAAGGGCCACCGCCAGTGAACTCCTCGATCGCCTTGCTGATGGCAACGTCGCCCCAGCAGAAAACCAGGTCCCCCGGCTGCATCGCTGCAAAAAATGCGGCCGGGGTGACCTTCGGGATGGTGGATGAAGCAACGGACGTGATCTGATCAGCCACTAGACTGCTGGCGCCGGCACAGCTGCGGGCCCGGTCTGCAGGTTGTAGACGTTCTGCAGGAACTGGGCGATCGCGGTTTGGACCGAGGCCGGCTCGACGATGCCCTTGGTCGCCAGTATCTGCGCGATGCCAGGCGTCGCCACGGAGACCGCGACGGCCATCTTCTGGCTGTTGGTCAGCGGAGTCGCGGATGCGGCCTGGATAGACTGGTCGGCTTTGACGGCCGTGGTGATGGCGGTCAGCGCCAGGGCGTACTCTGGACCGATCGGAGTCAGTGCCAGCAGGGGCTCGGCGGCTTCCGCGCCTTCAAGCGCCACCGGTGCTTCCTTCTTGAGGAACGGAACCAGCTTGTCGATGAAGCGCTCGAATGCGTTCTCGGTCTTGGCCGGTGCGGGTACTACTGCTGCTGTGCTCATGGTCTGGATCTCCGTGTTTCCTACTTCGGTTATTGGGGCGTTTTGTTCGGTAGTTACCGGGTCTATTCGGCTTTCGGGCTTTGGGGCGCCCTCAGCCGCACTCTGGAAGAAAGACAGCAGGCTGGGTTTCACAGGTCTTTTGGGTCCGCGGCATGCTTCACCTGCAGCGCCAGGCCGGCCATGCCCAGGAAACCAAAGCCCGCGTCGGCCAGCTTGTCGATGTGTGTGTAGTGGCCGAGCAAAACCACAGCCAGGCCGATGCCCAGCAGAGCAAACCCGAGACCGTTTTTCTTGTTCACCTTTCGTCTCCCCTCAGTAGTGACAAAGCTCGTTCAGCAGCAGCGCCGCGTCGCGCTCACTCACAATCTCAGCGACCGTCCGTTCCTGCGCTCGAATAATCCCGCGCATCTGGATGACTAGCGCGACCAGCTCTTCCGGCCGGAGCGCCTGCAGGTCTTCGCCAACGGTCACCAGCTCTCCGCTAGCCACAAAGCGCCTCCAGCAGCGCGACGTCGTTCTCTTCCCTGCTTGGGACCTGGGTCGCCCACTTCGAGGCCTTCATGCCGGCGATCGCGGCCGGCCAGTTCCTGGCGAGGATCCCGGCGATCGCGTTATGGAAAGCCAGAAAGCCAGCAAGCCCGAGTTCGAAGATCATGTCGCAAACCACCGCGCCGGCGTTGTCCGGATCGCCATCGATGCCTGGGATCGCGTGGCGCGCCTCGCCGGCCACCACGTTGTAACGGCTGTCGAAGAGGGCGTTGGCCTGGTCGAGCGTGATCGCCGCTCCCCCCATCGCCGCCTCGTAGTCGACGCCGGCTGCCGCGCATCCCGCCGCGGCGCCTGGGGCCTCAAGGTTGAAGCCGCGGCCGATGGTCCAGAAGCCGCGCGAGTCCCGGTACTTTTTCAAGCGCAGGCCTTCATGTCCGCAGATCAGGCTCTTGTTCGCCGCGTCGTTCATGGTTTGCTATTCCTTCCCGCTGTCACCTGGTCATTGATTCTGTCGCGCTCATACTCGCGCTGGAAGTCGTCCAGCTTCTGGGTTTGCGCGGCCACCTGGTCAGAGGTGGCCAGGTGTCGAATCTCGGTCTCCACCGCTGTCAGGCGCATGCTCTGCCCAAAGCTCCAACTGGCCACCGCGATCAGCAGGGTGACAAAAGCCCCAGCGACGGCATAGGGGATTTGGAAGCCCTGCGGCCTCACTCGCTTCATCGTGGCTTCTGCTGCTGCGTTCATTACGGGGCCGCCGGCACAGTGCAGCTCAGCGTGAAAACCTGATCGGTGTAGGTCTGCCCGTAGGTGCAAACGAAGGCCACGCCGTCAATGTCGAGCTCCATCTGGGTGCCTTCCCAGCCTTGGTTCGCCAGGTCCGCCGGCGCGTTGACCAGCGCCACCGCCAGCGCGCTCGCGTTGGTCCCGGTATCGGTGAAGTTGGTGAACGTGAGGGTGTGGACCGAGCCAGGGAGCGTAGGGAGTGTGGTCGCCGGTGCCAGCCCCGGGATGATGCGCTGGACCGGCGCCAGAGGGACCAGCGTCAGATCTGAAACCGTGACTGTCTGCGTGCCCGCGACCTCGAGGACATCGAGCTCCTTCAGCGTGCCGGGGTCCGGATCTCCGAAGGGGAATCCCGAATTGGCGACACCCATCGACAGCGGGTCGAAGGTCGCACCCAGCTCCGGCGCCGTGGTGGTCGCGCTCCACACGTTGTTAATGTAGTCGCCGAAGCGATAGACGGTCCCTGCCGGCAGCGTGACTTCGATGTTGGGATTCTCGGCCGTGATGGTCACCCACACCGGGGGCGCCGGCGTGGTCTGCGCGAGCAGCGGCGCGGCGAAGAGAAGAACGAGACCAGCGAGTGCGGTCCTGCGCATAGGAAGCCTCCTAGAAGTACGGCACATAATGATTAGTCCCAGCCACGTTGTGTATTTCGCACCCGACAACAGAGCTGAGAGTCCCGCCCTGATTGCAGTTCGAGGCCGCTGCCGTCGTGCCCCCGACGGAGACCTGATTTGCCCCTGCTGTGGCCGGAGAGGCTTGAAAGATAGGGGAGGAGATGGTCATCGAGTTCCAGCTCCCGTCATAGTTGATGAAGCCAGCATTTGCTCCACCGTCGCAAAAATAGAGGTGCCCGCTCTGGTACCACATCCCGGAGTTAGCATTACCGCCGAACGAGTACCCTCCGGCGGCTGAGCAAAAGCCGTTGATGGCCGCGATAACCCCTGTAGCATTGACAGCTGCGGGCGTGGTGGCGCCGATAGGCGTGCCGTCGATCGTTCCGCCTGTGACAGCGACGGCGGCCGGGTTGTACGGCGTGCCGCTGGTGGTCTGCGGGTTTAGCAGTTGCCAGGTTGTCCCACTCCAGATGAAGAGAGCCCAGGCTGTCGAGGTGTAGTCGCCAGAAGCTAGAGCCGCGCCGCCTAGTTTTGTGATCGTCTGCGCACCCAGGGCGCTGGCATTCAACGTCGGAGTGGTCGAACTGTTTGCAATATTCGGCAACACCCAGACCTGAGTCTTTCCAGCAACCAGCGAGCTGATCGCGGGAGAGAAGGTCGCCGTCATCGCGTTGACGCTGCCAGCGGCCGCAACGTAGGGCAGCCCCGCTGCCGACGCCGTCTGCGACTTGATTCCCCACGCGCAGGGGGAACCAGAGGACGTGTACAGGTCGGCCGTAAGCGAATTGATGTACACCATGGTCTGAGTGCAGTCCGGGCTTTGCACGCCGGGCACGCCGTCGCCATAGACCACCCGGCCGGAGGATTGAGCGCCGGCTCGAACTGCGAGTGCCAGCGTGAGTGCGAAGATAAACCGTTTCATTTAGGGTTCTCCTATTTCTGTGCGGGGTCGAGCAGCCGCCACACCGCGCCGACGACCATTGGCGGCGAGATGGATCCGACGCGATCCTTGATGAGCTTCAACTCGTCGAGGGTGAGCACAACATCCTTCTTGCCGTAGATCTTGCGCGCCAGCTCGTCGAGTTTGAATTTCTCGATTCCCGTCATCTGCTGATCGGCTTGCGTGGGGGACAACAGCGCATTGACCGCTGCATCGCCCAAGGTAAGCGGCGTCGGCGACTTCACGTCGCCAGCCATCATCGGCTGGCCGTTGATCCCAACCAGCACCTGGGTGAAGTCGATGGGGCGCGGCGTCACCTGTCCCAGAAGCGGCAAGCAAGCGAAGAGGGCGAGGGCTGCGAAAACTTTGATTTTCAATGGCAACTCCATGCGGTGCCGTTTGTCACCGCGATCATGTAATCGCTTCCGCCGCCCGTGCAGGGTCCCGGCGTAAAGCTGGCTGCATCGCTCACCACTAACTGTGTGCCGGCGGCGAGAGTGGAGGCGGTGGGAAGCGCCGAAACCGTATAAGCGTGCGCGGCGAGGCCGAAGTTGAACTTGTGGACGTTGGTCGAGTCCATAGACTCCGCCAGGGTGCAGGTCCCACTTGTGTAGTTCCCCATGTACCAGAGGTTCGAGGCTGGGCATACGCCGGCGCTTGCATCCACCGATGAGTTGCCAACCCCCGTTTCCCAGATTTGGGCTCCTGTCCCTTGACCCACAATGCGGGTGCCCATGACCCCAGCGAGGTGAGAGTTAGTCAGGAGCATCACTTGCTGGCCATTGACGTAGTGATAGTTGTCGATGTTCATCGAGAACGGATAGCAATATTGGCTGGGCCCGGGGCAAGCGTTGATCGTGACGTCGCCGTTGAAAACATGATGGCTTATATAAGAGGTGAAAATCCCATTGCCAGTGATCGTGATCTGGGGACTCAACTGAGACTCGCTCGTCGGCTGGACAGGACTGGTGTAAGTGGCCAAAGACCAGACCACCCCGCTCCCAACGTTAGGCACAACCGTGGTCAATCCACCTGCACCCGTCAGGGTCTCGAAGTAGCACTGGCTGACATAGCAACCCCAGTTGAACCCCGGGTAGAAGCCTGGTCCGGCCGGGATGTTGGTCAGGCTGTAGGAAGCCGAGGGCGACATCATCTGGCTCGGGAACTGGCGAGTGCTCAGATAGTTGCGCGTCGGATAGGTGACTTGCGGCAAATTGTTCCCAGTCGCCAGACGCGACGGCAGGCTGGACGCGATCACCGAAGCGTAGACGGCATGGCCTAAATCGTCGGGGTGAATAGGGTCTCCGCCGTTGCAGTTGGTGAACATTGCCGCTTCGGTGGCCCCGCAGTTTGTCGTGAAATTGAAGATCAGCGGGGTATTTGAATCGGCGGCGTTGAACCCATATACGCCGGCCGACATGGTGTACTGGCCCTGAGCAGGCGCGCTCCCGACCAGCGTGAGCAGCGCGCGCGTCTCCGCGTACTGCACGCTGGTGTGGGCCACCCACTGCGGTGCCGTGTACGACGTGCCAGCGGAGGCGACATACAGGCCCACCGGGACGTTGGTGTTGAGCATGGCGTCGCGGACATTGGCATAATATGCGTTCAACCCATCGGTGGCCGCCTGAGTGACCATCGCCGAGATGTAGCCGGTGTAGGTTCCGCTCAGCGCGTCGTTCGCGTTGTTCTGGTGCTGGAGGCTGATCGCTTCCACGTTCGGGTTCGTGATGCTCGCGGTCGGAACAACTGCAAAGTAGCTCACGCCGACTTTGTTTGAGCCGGAGGTGGCCGACGTGACAGTCACAGTGATGGTGTGCGCCCCGGACGACATCGGTACTCGCACCGCCGCTTTAGTGAAAGTTGCTGCGGTCCCAGAGGTCGCAGTGATCGTCGCGCCGGTGAAGCCCTCCGCATAGAAGGTAGTTCCGCCGCCCCCATACGGAACGGTGAGGGGGGTGCCGTCAAGCGAGATCGTGAATGTCCCTCCATTGCCGTTCCAAATCGGCCAATCCAGAATCCCCACGCAGGAGCCTGCGCAAGTGACCGCATACGCGAGCGTGTTTCCGTTCGTCGTCGAGACATAATCCGGCTCGATGCTTGCCTGCGTTGAGTCGGCAGCCCAGCTACCGGTTGCTGTCCAGTTCGTCAAAGATGCTGCGGGATACTCCTTCTGGCTAAACGCGATCCCGTTGGTCGCGATGTCGTGCAGGTAGATCAGCTGCCAGGTCGTTTGCAGGGGAGCGCTGGTGCCGTACTGCGTCACATCGTTGGTGCCGTCCTCAATCATGCTCAGCGGATAGTGGCCGTCGCTGGTGGGCTCGATGTAGGCATTCACATAAACCGAAGTTGTGTCGATCAGTTGATCGCCGGGGCGGCAGGTTGCATTCCAGAAGCCGCCGATAACCGGTCGCAGGATGAAGGCGAAGGCATTCGTGAATGGATTACTCGAGCCTGTTCCGGCACAAATAGAGTCCCCGCCGATCTGCATCCCGGCCCCGGTCGAGAGCGCAGCGCTGATACCGCCCGCGGCGTTGATGATCTGGCTGGAGGAGTTTGTTCCGAGAACCGCAACCGACGGCGGAACCGTTGCGCCATTGATCTTCTGGACTGCCGCCGCAACCGATCCGAGTCCAGATGCCACTACATCGCCGGTGAGCGCGGTGATTCCGCCGCCGCCGAGCACGGTCCACTGTGACGGGCTGGTCGCGGGCGTGTTGTTCAGGTTGTTGGCCACCAGCGAAACGTAATAGCTGCCGGCGGACGAGACCACGTTGCTGGCTGCGTAGGTTGTCGTAGCTGAGTAGGTTCCAGCATTGACAAGCGCCTGAGTAGTGGGCCGGGTCTGAGCCGGCGCGGCGCCAAACGCAGAAAACAGCACCAGCGCAACCATCAATTCACGGAAGAACTTCATATTCGATACTCCTAAGCTGGGGTCCACGTTTCGGTGCCATTGAGGATTGTGAGCGTCCAAAGAACGCCAACATTCGGGCCCGAGGTGGCTGAGTCAAGCAGCGTGATTCCATAGGCCGATGCCCCTACGCTCGGCGTCCACGTTGGGGTGCCGTCGAGGACCGTTAGCGTGTAGCAGGCCCCGACATACGGGCCGGTTGTGGCGGAGTCCATCAGCGAGAGCGAAGAGGCCGATGAAGCCGCACCCGCCGGGCCTGGGGGCCCCGGCGGCCCCGGAACACGGGCGAGCACCACCGGCGCTCCGTTTACATCGAATCCCAGCACCAGCCCGGCCCGCAGTTCGGCCGAGGGCAGGATGTTGTTTGTGTCCGGATCCGTGATCGGAAATTGCAGCGATAGGTCGACGCTGTCCTGCAGCTGCTGAATCAGGATGGTGGCGCGATCGAGCGACGCGGTCAGAACTTCCGGATAGAAGCCGCCCTGGTTGATGTATTCGGTGGGCTGGAGGTTCGCAATGTCGGAGCTGACAGCCAGGCGATATCCAGCTGCCAGCGGCCCTGCGGTGAGTATGACCGTGCCGCCTGGGCTGCTGTTCTGGTTGGCGTTCAGCGCAACCGTGTAGTCCGTGCCGAGCGCCAGGGTGGTCTGCACTCCGGTTGCGATGACGGCGCTGGCAACAAACAGGTCCGCCGCGGTGAAGACCTTGAAGGCGAAGGGAAAAAGGTAGGCCACCCCGTTCCCGGTGAATGGTCCCGCAATCCTGGTCGTCGAGCTGATCGTCATGCGGGAGGCCTCGATTTGAGGCTAGAGCGGCCCTCCCCTGTTACGGGTATCCACTACTTGTGCACGGATCCAGCCATCGCATCCCAGACGTTCGGGCTCTCCACTTTGCCCCGCTGCACCTGGTTCATGTAGCGCAGCGGCTTCACCGCTTGCGTCGTTCCTGGCACGCCGGCGAGATCTCCGCCCACCTCGAGAGAATTCAGGCCGATGCCGTTCCAGTCCTTGTCGTCCGAGTCACTCATAGCTTCCTGCGTGGCCTTGGTGCCCTTGCTCAGCACGTTCATCAGCGGATTCTTCACTTCGCCATCGCTGTCGATCGCCGAGGCAGCATCGCGCACCAGGGGGACCGTATCCGCGCCGAAGAGCAGCGCGCGCTTCGCCGCCCACAATCCTTTGTTCTCGTCGTCCTTCGGCCCGTTGCCGCTGACGATCCCCCCCAGCACCGCCGGTACCAGCACCGAGAGCGCGAGGCCGTACGTCAGTTTGCCGGCGCCGCCGCTCTGGCTGTACTGGTGCCCGATGTCGCGCACCTGGCCATAGATCCCGTTGTGGAACGAGTAGAACATCGTCAGCAGCTTCGACAGATCGTTGTTGCGCATGATCGGCGGGAGATCCTTCGGCGCCGCCGATCCCAGCCCCAGTCGCACCGCGCTGTCGGCCTGGTGCATCGCCAGATCCTTCGCGCGGTCCTCGGCCAGGCCTGCGTGCTCCGTCAGCGCGTCCCTGTAGACGCTCAGCCACAAAGGGAAGCTCAGGATGTGGTCGGTGTACTTGATCGAGACGTTGCCCACGCGTGCCACGCTGCGCTGGATCCCAGGGTCGCCCTTGAGCACCGCGCGTATGTCGCGATCGAGATTCTCACCGCGGCCGGCCATTTCATTCGGTGACAGGCCTCGGATCTGATCGGTCATCTCGCTCGGATGAGCCAGGAAGTCGACCATCGCCTGTGCATACGACCCCGGGTTGGTGCTCAGCAGCATTCGCGGCGCGTGTGTCCACTGCAGCAGCGAGGTCGAGATCTTGTACGACAGCGTGGCCAGGGTGAGGTTGGTGCGCAGCGATCGCATGATCTGCGAGAAATCGCCCAGGCCCTGCACCGCGCTCCCGTTGCGATCGTTGACGATGGTGCGCAGCCACGGCATCATCTTCTCTTCGTAGCCTTGGCCGAGGGTCTCGCGCATGGTCTGGCGGATCTGCGGATCGAGCAGCAGCTTGCTCGCGGCCAGCATGAACTCGCGGTGGGTGATGTCCTTGATTACCTTAGCCGTGTGCTGGGTCAGGACCTGCTCGTAGTCGAGCTGCAGAGGTCCACCGAAGCCGGTGCGCTCTTTCATGTTGCCCCGCGATGTGGCCGCGCGGCCGTAACCGGCTTCCATCATGTTCTGCGCGGTTGTGCCGGCGTCCTGGGCGGCGCCTCGCGCGGAGAATCGAGGGTCCATCACCACCGGGTAATATCCGCCGGCGAGCTGCATGTCGGCGTTGTCGATCGACCTGAATTCGAGCGGGGTCGGCCGCACCATTACCGGAGGCAGCCCGGTAAGCCGCTTCTCGAGCTCAGCCTGCGCCTGGCCCAGCGGCTTTAGGGAGTCCCAGCTGTCCTGTACGAACTTCCACTCAGCGCTGGTCAGCATCCCCTTGATGTTGTCGATCGCATACGGTTCCCAGCCGTGCGCGATGAACGTCTTTTGCAGCCGATCGAGATTGCCCTCGTTGCCCATATTCATGGCCATCGAAACCAGATCGTGCCGGGTGACGGTCTCGGAGATCCCGTCGACGGTGACCTTGTCGAGCATCTTCGCGCGCTGCTCTTTCGGCATGTTCTCGAGCGCGTCGCCGAGTTGTTTAGTCACCTGCTCCTGCAGCTTGTATTCGTTGCCCTGCGAGTCCGCGGCCAGGTTCCAGAGGTTGTCATGCCACGGCCCGGTCTTGCCGCCGTCCATCCACTCCATCAGTCGCTCGGTCCGCATCAGCAGCGCGTCGCCGCGCTGGGCGTAGTCGCCGATCTTCTCTCCCAGGGTCGCGTTGCCTTTCAGCACCCGCGTTGGCTTCGTCGTCAACGACTCGTGTGCCTGCGCGTCCATGTTCCCGATCGCGGCGCTGAACTCGATGCGCTTGCCGTTCACCACCATCCCCAGCTCGAGCGCTGCCAGTTGCCTGACGTTGATCAGCGCATCGTGCACCTGGCGAATCTCGGCCAGCGGAGCGCTGCGGTAGTGGATGGAGCGCGCCTCGTTCAGAATTGCGGGATCGATCGCCGGCTCTTTTCCCTTCGCATACTCGTCCGCCGCGAACGCGGACAGCGTGCGCTCGCCTGCAGGCACTTGCGCCCCCAGCCCGTAGCGCCCGAGGATCCGGTTGAACTGCTCGAGGTAGTCCGAGCCAGCCAGGCCGAGCTTCTGCTGCGCGGCCGGCTTCTGTACGCGCTTGGCGTAGGCCTCGAACTTGCCGACGTACCCCTTCGCCTCGGTCGCCTCGCGGAACAGGAAGTGATTCATCAGCTGCATGTGGGTGGCCTGTTTCGCTCCCCAGTAATCGCCCTTCGCCAGGGCGTCGAACGCTTGCCGCGCGTACTTGCGGCTGGCGTCCAGGTAGCGCGTCGGCTGGAGATCCGCCACAGCCTTCTTTTCGACCATCTGGTGCGCCGCTTCTCGGTAGGAGTCGATGGGCGCCACAGCCTTGGCGAAGCGTTTGCCGGCCTGCTCTTCCTGCTTCTGACGCTCCACGGCTTTCTGGAGATTGGCGATCTTCTGCTTCAGCTCCTCGACGCGCTGGTCGCGTGCCGCAATCTGCTCCCGTTGTTTGCCGGTCTGCTTGAGTAGAAGGTTGGCGAGGGATTCCATGTCCTTCGCGTCTTGCTCCTTCTGGTAGCCCTCCAGTTCGCGCTGAGCGTTCTTGAGGTTGATCTCTGGCGCGGGCCGGTTGAGTGCCTCGAGTTGCTTGTGCAGGACTGCGGCTTTTTGGTCGTTCTCGAGCGCGATCCGCGCCTGGTCGTTCAGCGAGCCGTCGTAGCGGATGTCGCCATGCTTGGCCGTCATGTAATCGCGGGTGGCCGCATCGATCGCTTCGCTGCGCCGAGGAGCGAGCGCGAGAGCCTTCATCATCTCCGCAGCTGAGTGGAAGCCAAAGACTTCCGCCACGATCTCCGGCTCTTCCCCACCCTCGTTCCGGTAAAGGCCGGGATGCTGTTGCTGGAGTTGTTTCACGCGCTCTTCGCCAAACTGCTTTACCAGCTCGTCGCGGCTCATAGTGATCTCGGTGCCGTCGTCGAGCTGGCCTTTCCTTAGCGATCGGATCGCCGAGTACTCCGGCCTCTGGTCGACGTCGGCCGTCACCGCTGTGCGCACATTCTTCTCTTCGTCGCGCCACGCTTCCGTCCGATCGCGAACTGCAGTCTCGTTCAGCTTCGAGAGGATCTCAGCCTTGGCCTGGTCGGTGCTCATCTTGTTGGCATCGGCGTACTGCTGGAACTGCTCGTCGGTCCAGCCGGCCTCTTCCGGCGAGGTGAACAGCTTCGGCCCAGCCTCCGTCTCTGCCTTGTTGACGCCATCCTCGGCCGCGTACAGCCGATCGAACACGCCGCGGATGTCGTCGGAGAGATTGACGCCCAGGTCGGACGCTTTCTTGTAGACCGAGCCCAACCAGATCGCGAAGCGCTGGAAAGTGCCTTTCAGGCCGGCGCTGGGGGCCCTGCCTTCGCGCAGATACTGCTCGTTGGCGCGCGCCCAGGTCTCCTGCTGCTCGCGCGTCAGCGGTTCCCCGTCCTTCGCACCGAGGAAGTCGAGTACCTTCTGGTAATCACCTTTGAGGGTGTCGCTGGCGCCGTCGCGTTTGCTAAGGTCGCCGAGGATCTTCAGATAGGCGTGAGCCGGTTCATGGACGAACGTGCTCAGATCGCCAATCTTGGTCTTGCCAATCTCGTAGCTTCCGTCGGGTAGAACACGGAACCAGCCGCGGGGCTGTTCAGGTCCGGACTGGTGCAATATATCGGCCTTGTCCGCGCCTGGGCCCCGCACTACAATTGGCTCAGTGCGCCCGCCGTCGTCTCGGACGTTTTGGTGAAGGTTGGCAGCGATGCTGTCTACATTCATCTCGGCGGGGTACTTCCACATCGAAGTCGCGGCGAGCCTCTTCCTGCCGGTCCGCACCTCCTCCACATGCGCGATCGTCCCATCCTCCAACCTCTTCACGTAGGCGATCGCATCAAGCGATTTACTCCTGGTCTTGAGGCCGAACACCACTCTGTCTGGATCGCTAACTACCTCCGGGATCTTTTCAAAGTCCTCATCGGTAATCGCGACCTGGCCGCGGCTGGCTTCCGACTGCGCGTCGCCATGCTCGTTTTTCGCGTGGCGGACCGCATCTGCGTCGATGCCGTGGGCGAAGCCGTCCAGTTCGAGCCCTGCCGACTTTGCTACGCCACGCAGCCACTCGCTGGCCGGGGCATATGTGGTCCACTTCTTCTTATCCCCCGGCTCATTGGCTGCTTCCACCACGGACCGGATATTTTCAATCGCCTTCTGATGCAGGGGAGCTTCCGCTACACTGGGCTCGATGCCATCGCCTCGGGCGTTGGATGAGGGTTCGCCGCTAGCGCGGTCCGCATTCATCGTGGCAGGAACGCCACCCTCCGGCGCCTCCCCGATCGTCACCTTCGGGTTGTAGAGGCCCAGCAGCTCGGTCGGCTTCATGCCGGCGTTGCGTGCCAGGTTCGAGTAGGCGTTCGCGTCCTTGGTGGCCAGCGTCTCGGCTACCTCGGGCGTCTCGCCGGCGTCGGTGTACCGCTTTGTAAGCTGATCCTTTACATCTTTGTATTCGGGCGTAGCCGCCGTCTCTGCGTCCGCCGCGGCCGTGTCGGCCGCCAGCTTGGCCGCGCCGCCGCCTGCAGCCCATTCCTGAACCGCTGCAAGGCCTTCCTGATGCTCCCGAGGCGACAGCCCGGTGGACGGGTCGACGATGTCCCCCAGCAGCGCCTTCTGATGTTCCGGATCGAGCTTCGACAGAAAATCGGCCGGCGGGATCTCGACGTCGCCACCGGAGATCGCCGCCTCGGTATAGTTTGTGGATCCCAGGCCCTGCGCCACCGTAGCCGGGTCCATGCCTTTGCCCTTGAAGTAGGCGCTGAACTGATCGCTTGGGATCCTGAGACTCGGATCGCCCGCGTGAATCGCCTGCATGGCTTCGTCGAACTTCTCTGGCGATCGCTCGCGCAACTTCGACTGCTCGGCTGCGTCGACGGCCTCCGCGAGGTTCTTGCCGAACGGCGCCGGCGCTTCGGCTGCAGCTGGGGTCAATCCTGCAGCGAGTCTGTCGCTCAGCGCGTGCTTTCCCGACGCCACCGCAAACGCCGAACCGATCAAGGCCTGGGCGCCGGCTTCCGCCGCGGCCCCATAGTCGCCGTGGTAGGCCGCGCGGACAGTTTCGTACCCCCCTGCAGCCGCGCCCTGCGTCATCTGGGCGGAGAACACGCCAGAGATCAGGGTACTGGCATCCTCCGGAGCGAAAGGCAGACTCGCAAAGAGCGAGAGGTTGTCTGGGGACGAGAGTGCCTCGAGGGCCTTCGTTCCGCCGGTCATCGCGCGCGAGAATACATTTTGACTCTTGGGGTCGAACACGCTGCGGAACGCGCCGGTTCCGCTCACGCCGAGGAGAGGCTTTCGCGCGTATTCCTGCAGCGCGAGTGAGCTGCGCAGGAAAGGGTCGCCCGTCTGGTCCGCAGCCTGGCTAACCGAGGCCTGCTTTGCCGCGGCAGCCTGCGGCGTATCTGCGCCTGTCACGGTTTCAAGCGGGTGCGTCAGGGCATCTACAAAGGCATCCTTGAAATCTCGCAAAGGGTTGGAGGTTCGTTCTGCCTGCGGGACTGCCCGCATGGCCGCGGCGTTCTGCTCGATCCCGCCTAGCCGCTGCACTTCGCTGGCGCCCGACACCGCGGCATTGTCCGGGTTCGAGGCCCAGGCCGTGGTGCGCGGGTTGGAGGCAGCAAACCGCGGGTAGTCGATCGAATTGACGTCGGCCGCCTGCTGCACCTGCTTCTCGTTGCCCGCGCTCACGGCCGGAGGAAGGCCCAGCTTTTTTTGCAGGTCGAGCAGGTGCGCATACTGGTCGGGATCCTGCGTGGCACCGTAGGCCACAGCTCCCTGCAGCGAAGCCGCGGGCGTAGGTGAATCAGCCGGCTGGTCGCCGCCGATCGGAATTGCGGGCCCGGTAAAAGTCAGGGGCATTACTGCACCACCCCGAGGTCAGTGTTCCCGGCCGCGTCCGTGTAGTGCATCTTGCCGTCGCTCATGGGTCGCACCTGGGTCGCGCCGGTGGGCATCTGGAACTGCCGTTTCTGCGTTGTGCTGTTCACGCTGCCGAGTCCCGTCCACTCAAAGAACTTGCTGGGGCCGGTGTTGATGGTTCGCTGGATTAGCTCCTGCTGAATCGCCTTGTCGACCTGGTCCGCGGTCGCTTTGCCATGGTTCGCGGCCTTCAGCGCGTCGATGTCGTTCTGAACCTTGAACGTCAGAGCCGTGTAGTTCTGCTTGTCGGCGGACGACTGCCCCTTATCGTCTGAGTCTTTTATTCCATTCAGATTGGCGAAATACTTGATCCGCTCGTTGACGGCCTGCGCCTCGATCACGCCTTTGGGATTGTTCTGCAGTTCGGTGGCCCTGTTCATCAGAGAGAGGTAGGTGGAGTTCGCGAGATTCGGCCGCGCGGCATCCACATTGGCGGGCGTGAGCTGATCGGGGTTCGCGTAGAAGTCCGACACCAGATCCGTCTCGCCCATCTCCTTGAAGGCCTGCCCCTGGTGGTAGTTCTTCAACACCTGTTCGGTCTGGAGGTCCTTGAACTGTTGCTGACGTTCCGGAGGCAGTTGGTTGAAGGTCGAGGGCGGAATAGCTCTCCAGTTCATACCACCGCTGTAGAAGGCGTCGCTGGCCTGCTTGTAGACCTGCGTTTGCGCCGCGTTTTGCATCTGCTGGTTGTGCCGGACAATCGACTCCATCTCGGTCGTTGCCTGCTGCTGCAGGTACGGGTCCGTCACCTGCTTGCGCAGGCTGTCGAGCGCGGTCCCCAGCACCTTCTCGTCGGTGACCTTAGTCAGATCCACCGGCGCCAGGCCTGCCTTGGTCGGGTCGACGTTCTGCCCGGCCTTGTTAGTCAGAGACCACAGCACGCTGGGCGTCTTCTGCGCATTACCTGATCCGCTCATCCCGCTGGTCGCGATGTCCTCGCCGCGTTCCACCTGGTCGCCGACTTTCACATTCGAGGCCGTCAATCCGGCGAACGAGGTCACAGATCCGTCGGCGTGCTGGATCTTCATAGTGAAGTTGTCGTCGGCGTCTCGGCCGGCCTGCGTCACCTTGCCGTCGGCCGGCGCCTGGATGCTCGAGCCCTGGGGGATGTTCACCGTAACGCCGCCAGGTGTCACGCCAGCCTCGCCCGGGTTGTAGCCTTGCGCTGTGACCGTGCCGCCCTTGATGGGGAACTGGTAGTCGGGAGTGCCCGTCGACGCCGTGGGCTGCCCCTGGCTCGCGCGCACGGCATCGCTTAGGTTCTGGTTGACCGCGGTGCGCGTCGACTCCTGGTCGGAGTAGGTTTTGACCATCTTGCCCAGGGTGTCGATCGCGCGCTCGTCCAGGAAGCCCTTGGTCTTCATGTCCTCGTAGACCGACTGGACCTTGGAGTAGGGGGCGCGCGCGTCCATCAGCTGCACCAGAGCCCCTGTGCCAACTTGTGTATGCAGATTCAGCAGCGCCGCGTTGGCGACGTCGCTGCCGGCGGGCGCGCCCTTCATAATCTGCACTCCGTTCAGCGTCTCCTGTTCAGCTACCTGCAGGTTTTTGTTGAAGTCGCCGGTGGCGTTGCCGTCCGCGTCGACCTGGCCGTAGCTGGGCGCCGCGTTCGAGGCGTTGGTCGCGTAGGTGGTGGCGCGGTTGATTGCCGACTCGCCCGAGTACTGCGCAGTCTGCTGAAAGCGGTGGTCGGCCATCTCTCGGCCGAAGCTCACCAGGTGTTGCGAGGTCACACGGTTGTACATCGACTTCTGAAAGTCGTCCGCGAGGCCGTCTGCGCCGTCCGCCTTGGCCTTGGCGATCGCCGTGGCTGCGTCGCCGTAGCCGTTGATCGCATCCTGGCCGCGCAGGTTCAGGTACCCGGGGTTCTGCGGCGTGCCGTCGCCGCTGGTGATGTTCATAACCTTGTTGAGGAAGCCGGTCTCGGCTTGCTTCGCCACCGCATTGTCGAGCTGGTTCTGGATCCGCTCGCCGATGTCGTTGGTGACCTCGCCCAGCTTCTGTGTGTCCGCGCCCGACTGCTGTTGCTGCCCTGGCGCCGCGTTGCGCATCGGATCCACCGGCGTCGCCGACACCGCCGAGACGCCTAGCGGTGAGGTTGTCGCGCTGGGCACGAACTGATCTGGAACCTGGGGCATTGCCTATCCTCCGTAGTACGCGAACATCATCTTGGCCTGCTGGCTGGTGTTCCACTGCTGCCCCACGCTCGAGGCCGAGGTCAGCAGGCTCGAGGTCATCGCCGAGAATGGGCTGACCGAGCTCGCCGACCTGGTCGCGTTCGCTGCGCTGGTGCGGTCCATGAGAGAAGCATTAGAGAAGTTGGTCGCCTGCGTCCGGTCCTGCGCCGCGGCGCGCGTGGCGTTGGCGTCGATTGTGTACATATTGATTGCCTTCACGATGTTCTGCGAGGCGGTGATGTCGGCCGTCGAGCCCACGCCCAGCCGCACGCCGTGCGCCGCCATGGTCGCCGTCGTCGACGCCGTCTGTTGGCCGGCCTGCATAGTCATGTTGGCGACTTCGCTCTTCCCTGCCTCGAGTTTCGACTGTGCCGAGTACTCGGCCGAGCGCGCGTTGATCGAGGCCATGTCGGCCTGGTAGCCAAGGTTCAGCGCCTGGCTCTTGTCCTGGTACTGCTGAGTCTGGGCCTGGAAGTAGCCGCCGATCGCGCTGTTGACGCCGCCCATGATCGTCATCATCATGCCGGCGTTGCGCATGGTCGCGGAGCCGGTGGCGGCCTTGACCTGGCCCGGGGTCATGGTCGGGCTGAGACTGGCGTCCGAGTGCCCGTTGATCCCGAAGAATCCCTGTATGTTGTCCCAGCTGTTAGTCAGAAGTGTTTCGAACCCATCGCCCATCGCTATCCCCCTATCGCCGCTTCGAGCGTCAGTCCGACCACCGTCAAAGGCAGCGGATCGGTTTGCGTCACGATCACCTGGCCGGAGCTCGACCAGCTGGCCGGAATGGTGATCTCTACCTCGCCCGTCACCAACTTCGGCGGAGATCCGTAGGGCTCCGTGGTGCGCTGTTTGTACTGGACTTGCGCCCCACCGAGGGGTCCCGCCAGGATTGCGCTCGACTGGAAGAGCCGGATCCAGCACCGATTGATGTTCTTCACGCGTCCCTGGCCGTTGCCGTCGACCTGCATCACCAGGGGCAGCGTCTCGATCACCGGGCTGTAAGGAAGGCCGATCGTCACCAGGATGCAAGGGTGCGGAATTGTCACCGCACCACCGGTGACCACTTGGGGTGGCTGCACGGCGCCGTCGCCGAGGATCGAGACCGTCTCACCCTCGAGCCAGGTTAGACCGCCGATCGTCGGCCGCGCCCAGGACCAGGTTGTATTGGCTGCGAAGGTGACGCCGGCGGGAATGGACGAGACCGCGAGCGCGTTGGCCGCATCCGTCGCCGAGGTGCTGAGAATCTTGAACTGGTACGTGTTGCCGTCCGAACCGGTGAGGACCAAGTAGCTGTCCGCGTCGGTTTGCGCCGGATAGACGAAGATCGGGGCCGAGGCGATGAGGTTGTAAGTTCCGTCGAGTGGGCCCGGCGTGGTGTCTTCCGTAGCCGCGGCCGTGGTGTCATTCGTGTTAGTTCCGTCGAAGGTCGCGCCGGCGTCGACGAAGAAGCAGTTCTCGATCGCGTCGTTGGCGGGAATGTCTCCGATGGCTGGGGTGGCGCCGTAGTTGCGAGTCGACATGCGCTCGATGTAATTCACCGCGGCGCCGTTGATGGTGCGGCTGATGACCGCGTAGAGACGGTCCTCGGCGCCCTCGGCCACGCAGGCAATCGACTGGAAGGTGCCGTCGGTGGTGTGGTGATGCCACGCGCCGATCGACTGCTCCGGGATGTAGGTCAGGCCCAGCAGCTCGCCGTTCGAGCTCACAAACCACACCACCTGCCACGCGCACTTCATGAAGGCCTGGTCGACGATGGTCAGGTTGTCGAACAGGTGCGCGGCGCGCAGCGAGATGTCGCCGGTGACGTACCCGCCGATCTGCCACTGGTAGCCCATCTCGCGGATGTGGCCGCCGCGGGCCGCCGCATAGATCAGCGAGTTGTTCACAATCGTGGGCTGCGCGTTCGAGGCGCCGATGTACGACTGCGGCCGCGGGTCGATCGTGGAGGGGGTTATAACATCTGTGTTGAGCGGGCTGACACTCATCTCTGCCGAACTCGTCAGCAGGATCAGTTGCAGCAGGGGCACGATGTGCTGGATTGTAGACATTTCGCGGACTGCAATCGCAATCGCCACGCGGTCCGTATCCACCACCGGGAGCGAGTAGCTCATGTCGCTCTCGGTCCCGCTCTTAGTCATCCAGAAGTTCTGAGGCTGATTGGTGGTGCCCCCAAAGCATCGCCTCTGCTGGTAGTAGGAGACCGCCCCCGGGAAGTTGCCGGCCGAGTTGAAGACAGGGTCGAAAAGGGGCGGCGTGATCGACATGTCCGTCGCGATGTTATTGTCGTCGAAGCTCAGCGTTGCCGCGGTGGTCTGGCCGATGTAGCCGTAGAGGCCGTTGAGTTTCTTGTAGACGTAATAGCGGAATGCGCCGATCACCGATGCCCAGGTGATCGTGTTGAAGCTGCCGGTAACGTCGAGGTTGTTGATGACCGAGACTTCAGAAGAGATCGCGCTCTGCTGTACGCCGTCTGAAGCCACCGCGGTGACCGCATAGAAGGTGTTGATGTTGAAGATCTTCGACCCGTACTGGATGGTCGCGCCGGAAACGTAGGGCGTGTCCCAGCCGGTGGAATCGAGCAGGTTGCCGCTGTAGTCCATCACGTACAGCTGGTTCGGGATCAGGTTGCCCAGGCCGTCGATCGGCACGCTGCTGACCAGGTAGAACCCGTCCAAGACCGTAGGCACGGTGGCGATCAAAACCGTCAGGTTCTTGATGTAGATTCCGTCGCCCAGGGCCAGCGTGTGGCTCGCCGCGGTGGTGAACAGCGCCGGGTTTGCGGTCGAGATGCTGGCCACCTTCGCCAGGTATCCCGGGCTGTCGGTCACAGCCACGCCGGTGGGTGCGCTCAGCGTTTGCCCGAACACGATCGGCACAAAGGTCCAGTCGCTTGCGCCCAGCCGGCGCAGTTCCATCGGAGGGTAGTTCGGATGCACCAGCGTCATCACGTCGGCCGACTGCACGTAGTGGATCGCCATCAGATCCGCGGCCAGGTAGCTGTTCGGGACCTCGTAGATCAGGTTGGCGGGCAACGCATAGAAGTAGGCCGGCGTGAATGGAGGCGTGGTCAGGAAGAGGAGGGAAAACTGCGTTGGACAGTAATAGACGACCCCCAGGTAAGAGCACAGCTCGCCGGCTGCGTAGACCTTGGCGACGTTGAGAGTTCCGGTACCGGCCGCGGTGACCCCAACCAGCAGGCCCGTCGCCGGGTCGGTGATAGAGAACGTGTTCGCGTCGATCACTGTGACCAGGTACGAGTAGTTTGCCGTGATCCCCGCTGGCAGTAAGCCTGGAGTTGGCGGAGTGGGGTGCGGGTTCAGGTGTACGGTTGCCAGGAACTGCACCAGGTCACCAGTTAGGAGTTGGTGCCCCATCCAGGTGACAACGGTCGGAGACGCGATGGTTGCTGTGAATTGCCCGAATGGGATCCAGGCCCGTTGCGTCGCGCTGTAGTCAATGGTGGCGCCCAGGGTGTGAAAGCGGAAGTATCCGGCCCCAATCTCGATCACCACGGTCTGCGTGGTCGAGTAGGTGAATGGGATCAGCCGCGCGGCGCCGTTGTTCTTGGTGGTGTTGACGTATTCGAAGCCGGGACGCTTCTCGGCTGCCCCGAGCGCCGTCGCGATCATGTTCTCGATCGAAGCCGCGCCGGACTGAAACTTACCGTCGTCGATGCGCCCGAACATCTCCGGGGATAGCTCGCCGCCCGAGAATGAGGGTTTGAAGACTCGCGTGCTGGCCATGGTCTACCTTCCCGCCATCCAGGACACGCGCTGGTGCACGACGATGCGCCGCTGATTCGCGTCGGACGTCTTGGCCTGCCCCTGGAACGCCTGGAACTTCGTCAGCATCCCGGCCGACATCGTTGCGCCCTCTTCGCCCTTGATGATGGGACCGGCCAGCATCGAAGCCAGCAGGTAGGAGAGCGCCAACACAAACAGCGGGCTAAATTTGGTCGGATCATCGACCTGGATGGTGTAGCGCAACACGGCGCCGCACACGTTGGTCAGGATGATCTGGTTGCCTTCGCCGTCCTGCTCGACCGAGTAGGGCTGGGGCATATACATGTTTTCCGCTGGATTGGCGAAGTCAGGCTGCGGCGAGTCCCACTCGTGATGTTGCTCGCCGAAGTTCGCCGAGTAGTCGTCGAGCGCGTCCTGGGGCAGCACAGCGATCAGGTTGACCAGTTGCGCCGGGTACGCATAGGCGAAGCGCCAGGTGGTGCTTGGGTTATTGACTTCGGCCGGCGTAGATCGCACCGTTGCGAACCCCCATCCGGCCATCTCGAGCAGGGCGCTCAACGCGATTGGGTAGAACTGGGCACAGTAGCCGGCCTGCGCGGATCCGTCGGGCGGATCGATCGACGTCACATTGGCCGAGTCGCCGATGTGGCTGAGTGCTACGTTGCAGATGTCGACAACTGAAGCCATGGTCCCTCACACAAAGCAAAGGGCCGAGGCTGTTTATCCTCGGCCCCCTGGTCAATCAAGCTCGGAGGCTATTTCCTCTTCGCAGGGTTCGCTGGTTTCTGCTGCCGGCTTGAGGATCGGCCTTGTTGCGGCTCGTCCTCGGCTGGTTCAGCCGGCACAATGTGCTCGTAAAGGGGTCCGGAGTGTTCCCACTCCTCGCCCTCTTCGCGATACTGATCGGCGTAGTGCGCGCAAAGCGATCGAACCCACATCTGCTGCTCCAAATCCACCCCAGCGACGCTGACCTGTCGCCGGGGTCCGGGTTATTCCTACGCGACGGAGAAGCCGGAAGGACGCTGGATGTTGTGCTGGATCGTGTTCGAGATGTAGCTGTCGATCGCGCCGGCCGTGAGGTTCGCGACCGCGACGCGGATGATGGTGCGCCAGTACCGCTGCGTTCCGATCGGAGGCTGAACCGTCAGCAAGGACTGGCCGACCACGACGCCCGTAGCGAGCAGCGCGGGGCCTGCGACTACATCGGTCCAGGTGGCATTGTCCGGAGCTGACTGCAGTACGCCCTGCGCGGTCGCGGTTGCGCCGGCGAAGAGCGTGTTGCAGACGATGTTCACCCAGAGGTTTTCGCCAGTCTGAGCAGCTTCGTCATCGTTGGCCGAACCCGTGTCGTAGACGTTGGTGCTGGCATTGTCGCCAACAGCGAAGGCCGCGGTCGACTGCGCCGCGGAAAGTACGGTTTCAGAATCGAGCATTCCCATTTTGTTTCTCCTGCGAGGCGGGCCTCGCTGCTAAAGATCTCTGTAGTCCAACGGACCGGGCGACTTAGTTTCAGTCATTCACGACTCCCGATCCGCTCCGTCAGGTCGCGAGGTTAGGTGATCTGCGCCTCTGTCGCGAGGATCGAGTCGACCGTCAACACCGGGACGCCCATGAACATGAGCTGACCACCCTGGATGCCGGTGCCGCTGCCCGCTACCGAACCCGGGCCAACCTTGCCGTACTGGTTGACCGCTTCGGAGAAGCTGAGAGCGTTCTGCGACTTGTCGAGTGCGCCGATCGAGAGCATCTCCTTGACCGTGCGGCTGGCCATGAAGGTCGCGGTGCCCATACCCATGGAGGGGATGCGCGCGAGGGCCTTGATCATCAGCTTGTTGATCCAGGTGGATGCGGTGATCGCCTGCGTTCCGGACTGGCCGACCAGGTCGGCAGCGAGCACATTCGCGATGCGAACGCAGTAGCGCCAATCCTTCACATGCAGGCCGTACTTCCACTGCCAGCGCTCGGCGTACGCGCGGAAGCGGTTGTTGGACGCGTCGAAGGCATCGATCTCGCCCAGATCCTGCTGCAGCAGCCCAGCCTGCGAGCCCTTGGGGTAGATGCCGGTGATGGTGTTCTCGCCCCAGACAACCAGCCAGATCGAGGTGTTGGTGTTGCCGGTGCCGCCGGCGTCGACGATGTTCGCGCCGCTGGTCGCTGCCTTCGAGCTGAAGCGCGGCGCCAGGCCCAGGATGCCGTCCTTCTGCGTGGCCGTGTTGCCGTAGATGATCGACTGAGCGAACTGCTCGTTCATCGCTTCCACGAACGACAGGCCTTCGGAGAGACGGAAGGCTGCGGAGTTGCCGTTGAGATCGGCCAGGTCCTTATCGATTTCGTTGCGGCCCTCGAGCATGGCGCAAACGTCTTCGATGGTGGCGCGGCCAGACTTCGAGATCTGAACGCCCTTGTAGAACTCACGGAAGCCGACCGTGGGCAGACCGACGCGCACCGAAGCCTTGTGGCCGGTGGGCAGGTTGCCCTCGATAAAGTTCATGTGCTGGATGAGTTCGTTGGACTGATTGAGGAGCTCGGCGACGACCATTACTTTGCCGTCGGGGCCGAAGCTCTTCGCGATGTCGATGAGAGTGTTGTGCCCGGAATTCAGGGGAAGGGTAGGCATGGCGTGTTACTCCTTATGTCGTTTTGTCGTACAGGATCGAGGCCGCGGTGGCTTGGGTCCGCGATGGAGCGGAGCCGACGACGACTTTGTCCTCACTGATTGCCTGACCTGCCTTGAACATCATCCGGATCACCTCCGGGTGGTTTCCAAGACCTGTCGAGACCAAGAGCTTGTTCAGTTCAGGCGACCCGAACGCGTCGAGTCCCTTCTTGGCTACCGCGAGGTTGGCTTCGAGTTTGTCGCCGCCGAATTCAGCGTCGGCCTTCGAGGCATCAAACCACTCCTTGCGAATTGCCGTAGCCCGTTCAACCTGGGCCTCCGCTATCTTCGGAGACATCGAGTCGAGGAGCTTCTGTGCCGCATCCTGCGTCAGGTTCGCTTCCTTGGCCCCAACTTCAAACGCCGTCAACAGGTTCGAGTCGTAGGTCTGGCCTTCAGGGGCCTTGAACTCGTACTTGTCGGGTGCGCCTAGAGCTGCTTTCGCATCGGCTGCGGTCTTCGCGTCGGCTGCGGCCTTGTCGGCCACCGTCTTCGCTTCGGCTGCTGCCTGGGTCTCGGTTGCGGTGGCAGCCGCGGCGGTGGCCGCTGCTGCTGCTGCTGCTGCAGTTGCTGCTGCTTGGTCTGCGGTTGGAGCGGGCGCTTCGGTGCCTAAGAGCACCGGGGCGGCCACAACGGGCGGAGCCACGACTTCAGTTGAGGTTGGGGTCGTTGCTGTCGCTTCTGCTGGCATCGTTGCTCTCTTTCAACATCAGGGGGTAGAGGTCGGCACACGTCCGGTGGATCAGGTCGAGAGTGCGGTTTCCGTAGTTACGGTTGCCCTCGTTGAACGACATCTGCATCGCATTTGTCGAGAAACTGAGACGGAAAACGCCGGCCTGGTCCAGCAGACGCCACACGATCCTGCGTCCACGTTTGCTGCCCATCAACCACTTCACGTCCAGGGCCTCGACCTCGGCACCGAGGCGTCTCCGGTTTGCTTCAGCATCCCGGATGGCCGTTTGAGCTTCGAGGTCGATCGGATCGTAGGGGGTACTCACAGTGCTCAGTGTGCTGCCCACTGTTTCTGTTACGGGTATTGCGGCGCCAGGCCTGGCCAGCTTGCCCCCGGGCGAGGGCTAAGAAGAACCTCGGCCGGCGCCGCAAGCTTAGGTCTGGCTGAATTGGTTCATCATGTCCTGCAGGCTGTTGCTCTGCCCGCCCTGGGTGGGCGCCTGCGCGAGGTTCTTGGCCGTCTGCGACTGCTGCTGCATGGCCGCGGCCTGGGCCTGGGCTGCCTGCGCCTTGGCCTTCGCCGCGCGCATCGCTGCCACCTGGTCCGTCGGTACGATCAGCTTCGGATTGACGCCCAGCATGTCCGAATAGGTGTCGGCCCACTGGTCGGGGTCGAAGTTATCGAGAACTTCCGGCTTCAGCTGCGCCACCGCGGTCATCGACTGCACGAAGCGGTCGACCGAGTTGGTGCCGATCGCCCGCTGCGCCTGCGCCAGGATGCCGATCAGTTCCACGTTGAGAGGCATCCCCTGCATGGCGGGAGGCGCCGGCGGGATCAGCCCGGCCTCGAGCATGTGGGTGAAGGTGGTCTCGATCAGCGGGTAGAGCAGCTCATTCGACAGCCGCTCGAGCACCGGCCCGATCATCAGCATCTTCTCTTCGTGGCGCTCCGCCACTTCGGTCGCGGTCATGTTCGGGTTGGTCTGGCTATCCAGCATCATGAACATGTCGACGAAGAAGGCCTGGTCGATGCGCCCGCGGACGTCGCGAATATCGGCTAGCAGATCCTCGAGGTCGAGATTCACATCGAACGCGTTCTTGATCACCCCGGCCGCGGCGCCGGCGTCCATGTAGGTGACGCCACCCGGCAGCCGATTTACTTCCTGGCCCTTCATCGAGGTCGGGACCTGCAGCGGAGGGTTCGACTGGTAGTCGATTGCGTTGGCCTTGCGCAGCTGTTCGTGCTGCAGCTGCTTGATGTCGCCCAGCGCTTCCATGCCTGGCGAGTTGCCGTAGATGTCGCCGCCGGCCACGTCCCAGCGCGGACACACCGCCGGGAATTGCTTGAAGCCGCTTTCGCGCAGGATGGTGTCGCCGGTGCCGTTGAGCTCGAAGTAGAGGCTCGACCACGCCATATTCGTCGAGTCCTTCTTCCGCGGGTTTCGGTCTCGGTCAGCCCTGGGCTCGATCGCGTGGATCAATGGGATCCACTGGTCGAGGCCTGCGCCGTTGTTGCCGAACAGACTCTGCACCGTCTGCGAGCAGTTCTCAATGCCGAATTCCTTCACCAGGGCCGAGACGGGCATCTCGAACTCGCGATAGATTGTGCACACCTTGCCCTGGGCATCGGTCGCGATCCCGTACTCGCCGATCGTCAGGGGGTAGTGGTGGATGACGTTCTCGAAGTCTGGCAAGATGATCGATGCGGCCGTCCCGAACGCGCCCAGCTCTCCGTACATCTGGTGCAGCGCCCGGTAGGTGTTCGACTTCTGAAAGACGGTGTGCATGCGCCTCGACACGTCGTCGAGCCAGATCTTGACCGGCTGCTGATCGTTCATGTCCGGGTCGGGCGTGCCCAGCCTGAACCAGGGACGCGCCGGCGATGTCGCGCCACCCATCAGCCCGGCAGCCAGGACCCGCACCGCGCGGATCCCGGTGTTGTCGTAGATGTTGTTGTTGCGCCGGTTGCCCTTATCGCGGTCCTGGCGGAAGTAGCGCCCGCTGCGAGGCAGGACGTACGTCGTGATTTCCTGCCAGTGCGTCCACCAGCTGGTGCGCTCGTTCTTGAGCTGCTGCCACCGCTGCAGTGCGCGCTGGCGTTTGCCGTTGTTGTCTGCCATCGTCTACGACCCCAAGAGAGTGGATTTGCCCAAGCTGAGACTGCTGTTCCCCACTCCGCCGGCGCCGGTGAGCATGGTGGATCCGACGCCCACCTTCGAAACGTTCGCGGCCTGCGACAGGATGGACGAGATGTCCGGAGCCTGCTGGTTCGCGGTGTTGGTGGCTACCTGGTTCTTACGCTCGGTCGACAGAGCGCTGGCTTCGGCCGTCTGCGTGGCCGTGGTCTGCTGCTTCAGCGCGGTCGCCTGGTTGCTGTTCGCCTTCGACCCGTTGACCGCGGCCAGCGTGGTGCCCACCGCGGCCACCCCAAGCGAGCCCAGCGCGATCGCGGTGGCGGCTGATATGCTTCCTGCCATTTTGCTCCCCCTACTTTTGCTGCGAAGCTACGGGCAGCTGCGGGAACCCGATGAACTCGACATTGTCGAAGGGCCCAGCCGGAAAGGTGGGGCTCGAGGCGCCTGGATCCACAGCCACAAAGGTGACGTCGGCGTAGTGACCGCAGCCGTCGTCGATGTTGCCCTTCCTGGTGAATGGGTTGTAATTGACCAGGCACGGATAGCCGGCCGCGTGTTGTGCGAGCTCAGCATCGCTCGTGAAAATGACCAGTTTGTTGATCTTGCTCATAGGTTTCCTGTGATCGTGGTGGTGTCTCTGCTGCCATCGTTGCGCGACATCAGCAGGTCAGCCTCGGCGAAGACCCCGTCTTCAGCCTGGGCGACGGTGGAGGCCTGCGTGGGGAAGATCATCGTCATCTCAACCGGTCCACGCGTCACGAACAGCTGCTTGCGGCCTGCGCACCCAGGGATGACGTTGTATCCATCCAGGTCCACGCGATCGTCTCCAGCCACCAGCGACGTGGCCCCGTTGACGATAAGGATGGTTGCCAACTTAATCAGCGAACCCATCATCACCACGCCGGCCTCGAGCCGGATGGTGCGGGCATACATCCCACCGTGCAGAATGTGCTCTGTGGCGACGGGAACCTGCTCGACCTGGCGCATTGCGTGGTGCACGATCGCGAGCTCATCGAGCGTCTCCTGGCTAGCGGGCCGAAGCGCAGCAGCGTGGAAGGTTACAAAGTTCTCGTACCGCGGCGGACACGGCCGTAGGCTCGGAGTCATAGCCACCTCGTGAACACGGTGTGGCTCGGCTCGCAGCCGGCGCGGCGCGAGAGGATCTTGTCCAGCCTGCTGCCGATGCGCGCGGTGTAGAGGAGAGCCACGCACATAGACCAGGCCGCGTGGTACTCGGCCGCGGCCAGCAGGTCATTGCCGGCGCCGGAGTCGCGGTGTGCGGAGAGGACAAACAGGCTCTCGATCGTGGCGGCGCGCTTGCCGTTGTGCGGCATAATCGCGGTCAGCATGGATACGAAGCCAACGAGATCGCCGGCGACGTATGCCCCAAAGCAGACCAGCACGCCATTCTTTTCCATGGCCGCGTATATCTCGGCCTGCGGATTGTGGTCAGGGATTGAGCACTCGGCGGCGTACTCGTCGATCAGCTGCTGCGCGTTGTGCGCTGTCAGGATCTCCGAGTAACTCACCCGCCGGATCGTCACCGAGGACGTGCTCATGATCCGAGCATAGGGCGAGGTTCATCTGTTACGGGTATCCTCAAACCCATGATCAAACCCACCATCGGCCGCGTCGTGTGGTTCTGGCCGCCCACCGTAACCGCTGCAACTCAGCCGGAGGCAGCTCTGATCGCCTGGGTTCACTCCGACACCATGGTCAATCTCGCCGTCTTCGACGCGAATGGCGTAGCTTACAACCGGACGTCGGTGCATCTCTACCAGGGCGGGGTCAACCGTCCAGAGGGCGACTACTGCGAGTGGATGCCATACCAGATCGGGCAGGCAGCCAAAGAGCTGCATCCGGTCGGGTTGAACGCAGGGACCTAATAGCATCCGGGGACGAACCCGTTCTTCCAACGGATGATCCGCGCCACCACGCGACCGTTCGTCGCCTGGAGAAACTGCTCGCCGTTCTGGCCGGTTGCATAGTAGCCGAGCTTCCGGCCGGAGCCGGGGCCGTAGTATGGGCGCCGTGAACCATGTTGCGCGGACTGGACGAAGCCAATAGTCATTGCTCTCCTCAGACGTTCGCGTACGGGTCGTAGGGCTTCGGCGCCTTCTGCTGGCCCTGGCCACGCAGCCCGCTCATGCCACCAGGTCGGTCGGGGATCGCGAAGGTCAGCGCCAGCGCGTCCGCCAGATCCGGCGACCGTCCCAGGCGTTTCTTGATTTGGTCTTTCGACTCGATCTGGAACTTGCCGTTGTGGAAGAAGTAGGTAGGCGCGCTCAGCTCCTGGATCAGCTCCGGAATCTCGGGCAGCGAGCCGCCGGCCTTCACCCAGTCCGCCATCTTCATCCACATCTCGGCGCGCAGGTTGAAGTAGCGCGGATCGTTTGCTGGACCGTTGAACTGGATCGCATACACGTTGTGCCCTGCAGCCCGCATCACGTCGACCGCGCCGTGCGCCCAGCCGACCGTATCGTCGAAGAAGGTGAGGATCTCCTCTTCTCCAAACGCTGTGTTCTCCGCCCACTCCATCTTCTTCGCCATCACGCTCGAGGCGATGTTCACCGAAACCGCCGAGTCTCTGGCGTGGCGCATGACCTTGGGCGTAAACGCTGCAATGCCCTGCCGCGGGAAGATCACCGTGCGATCGTCTCCAAACCTGGCCACGTCGGTCCCCAGCCGCTTCTGTGCCCAGCTGTAGGTCTCGATCCGCGGGTGCAGGTTCATCGCCTTCTCGACGTCGTCTGACGACAGCAGCGCGTTGATCGAGCCCGGTGGAAATAGCCCGAGGATGTAGGCCATCACCCAGGGATTCTCGCGGCCGTAGAGCGCGATCTGCTGCCGTGCCCACTCGATGTCGACCCGCGGCGTGCGCTTCGGCGAGTCAGGGTCAGCGGTGATCGACACCACTTTCCAATGCTCGCGGGCGCGCGTGGTCACCTCGTACAGCAGGCCCGTCTGCGACGTGGTGTTGCCGGCGGTGATGATCAGCCCGTCGTCGCAGCTGGTCAGCCCCTGCTCGGCCGACTTCACCATGTTGGGTGGAATGTCGCCCGATTCGTCGATCAGATAGAACGGATACCGCGAGTGCTGACCCGACAGCGTTCGGCCGATCGACTCGGGATCGGCCGTCTTCGCCCAGTTCTTCGCAGCCAGGAACCAGGTCTCGGGATGGTCGCGGGCGGTGATGCGCTGCGCGTTCCACTGAAACGCATCCAGCAGGAACGGAGATCCATTCTGCCAGCGCGCCAGCTCCGACCACAGGTTGTCGCGCAGGTTGTCGCCGGTGATCGAGATTGCCGCGCCCTTGGGGTGCTCGTTAGGCGACGCGAAGCACGCCAGGCGATGCCAGCCAGCCCAGGCCAGCACGGCCGTCTTCCCGGGGCCTGCGCAGGCCTTCATGGCGATGCGCTTGCGACCAGGCTCGCCCATGAGCTCGAGCACCTCCAGCTGCCACGCGTCAGGCTCGGCGTGCAGGCACTCGCGCACAAACTTCACCGGGTCCAGGCGCCACTCGAGGATCTTCGCCTTCGCGTCCTTCAGCTTAGACATCGGTCCACACGAAGTTGAATTCGCCCGGGCCGATCTGCACCATCCTGTAGCGGTCGGGCATCGCGGCTTCTACTCTCTCCACAAACTGCGAGAGGATCGTCTCGATGTTCGCCGGCGTGAAGTGGCGACGCGGACCAGCAACAGTTCTCTCGGTGACGAACCCCTTGTTGCCCGGTTTGAACAGCTTTATTTTGATGATGCGAATCAACTGTTACTCCTCTTCTCCACCGCAGATCAACTGCTCAAGCGTCACCTTGCCCGAGTGCTTGTTCTCGAGCGTCTGAGCCGGCAGGCCGAGCACGCGATCCAGTAGGGATTTCTCCACCTGGAAGCGCAGCCGCAGATCCCTCGCATTGGCCAGCTTTCGCCAGCGGCACTTCAAACAACGGCAGACCTTCGGGTGCTTGGTCTTACTCTTCTCCAGCGCCAGGAAGGCGAGGATCTCGTCCGCCACTCCCTTGCTCACAGCCGCCGGCTTCGTCGGCTTCGCCTTCCGCCCTGCTCCCGATCTCGCTCCTCCGCGTCCTGCCATGGTTCCGATCCTTTGCGCGCCGTATCTCTTTTTTGAGATATCGGGCTTTGAAAAACGTTCCAGCAATCAATCAATCAATCCGTATGCGTCGCCCCTGCCGCAGCCGTCACGCGCGCCGAGGCCGTCAAATCGTCAACGATGAGATAGGCGCCCGTGGAGCTGAGAGACTTGTGCCCCAGGTACTGCCGGACATTCTCAATCCCTGCGTTACCAATACTTTGCATGGCGATCGAGTGCTTCAAGATGTGCGGATGCGCGTTGCGTTTGGCGATGCCGGCCGCGATCGCGTAGCGATGAAAGAGCCGGTAAAACTGCACGCGAGAAATTGGGAAAAGTTTTTGATTGAAGTGCATTTCCGACGTGTATTCAAACAGCCCGCGGGCCTCGTCGAGCAGCGGATCGGCGTGAGCCACCAGCGGCTGCACCGTCTTGTTCGAACCCTTGAGACGTGCCACCGTGAGGTGCCCGTCGGCGATGGAACCGGCTGTGATGCCAACAACTTCGCTCGCTCGCAGACCGTGCCAGTAGCCAACCAGGATCATCAGCCAGTCGCGATCGCGAGAGGCCTTGGCGTGGGTCAAAAGCGCGTGTATCTGCTCGTTTGAAAGGTGCTCCACAATCAAAAACCGTCACAATTCCGCATATTGTTACCCCTGCCTGCAGCCTAGATGTGGGCCTAGGGCTTACGGGTATCCTTTGCGGCCCGTCGCTTCTCCACCAGGCGTTGAGATCCAAATCCGAACCGTGTAGGCGCGCCTCGCGGACCGCCCTTCGCGTCGGGGTCCTTCCAGTGGAACCCAAGCCCGTTGCCCAACCCCTCTAAAATCGTCGATGCTCCGCGGGTATCGCCCTCGTGCGTGAGGGCCTTAGGAGTCCCGCTCCTGATCGTCTTGAACCGATCCGGAGTCTGCGCCCGCCGCTCGTAGGTGCATATCTTCCGCACCGTGGTCAGCGCAATGTCGAACTCCCGGGAGATCTCGAGATACCCGCGCCGGCTATCCTCGTGCGCGCTCCGGATCTGGTCGACCACGGCATCGGAGATAAGCGCGTTGTGGTGCGTCTCGCCGATCCGCCGGCCAAACTCGTTCACCGCTACCAAGACACGCCGCTGACCCATGGCCACCCAGGTGCAAAAATTCACAATTTGTACAAAAGAGAGATTTCAGAACGTCGGGCTGGCTTGGGGGGCCTTCGTTGGAGGGGAAGTTCGCAGCCTGCCTGGGGCCAGGAGATGACGAGATAGGCCCTCTCGACATCTGTCGGCCGTGACCCCACGCAAGCTGGTTGGCATCGTCAATCTCTGACCACGCCGATGAATCGTGCAGCACCCACCGCACGCTCTCCATTGTGAGGCACTGAGTTGCATCTCCGTGTGCGAAACATCACACGGGGTCTGCCACTTCAGGAGGATTGGTAGCAGAGCGCTGCGCACAATATACTTGCGTCCCGGCTGATTTTGCTCTTGACGTTTGTAGCGCACCGTATTACATTGGGGCTATGAACAAGAAGCAAGAACAGCCGTACTCGCTTCGCATCAACCCGGAGACGCGCACTCTGCTCGATTATCTTATTGCCCGCACCGGCCTGAAGCAGGCCGATCTCATCCGGCTGGCCATCCGCCGGCTCCATGAACATGAAGCCGCAATCGAAGCCGCCGCAAAACCAGCACGCAAAACGCGCTGAACAGAAAGTCCACCCTAACCCCGCCTCTCTTCGCGTCAACGAAGTGCAGCGCGGGCTTCAGCCACACACAACAGCTTCCAGAGGAGCTATCATGCACACACGCGTCAACGTGCTGCCGAAACCCGCGCAGCCCAAGAATAACCCAGCCCAAGCCATCCAGAAGGTCCGCCAGCTCCTCGCCCCCAACTGGGCGCCCCTGGAGAAACTGCTCCCGCCTTCCGCGTGTGCCCACTTCATGTTCATGGGCAACGTCGCCGGCATCCATCTCTACAAGCACATCGACACGCGCGTCTACCTGAACGTCGACCAGTCCGGCGCCTGCTACACCTTCAACCCCACCACCAGTAACTACGATCCCATCCCCGTCGCCACAGCCCTCAGCCGCGCGGTGCAGCGATGAGCGACACCGGAACCCACGCCCTCGGTCTTTCCGTCTGGTTGAGCGACCTGGTCAACAACAACGACCAGATGTACCCGAAGGAGACCACCGCCGAAGGAGTCACCAAGCACTCCCGCCGCTGCCAGTCGACCTTCGGCCGCCGCGACTGGAACTGTCACCGCTGCGTCGAGCTCCTGCTGGGCGCCGCGCCCCGCAATGGCTGGCAGCACGAGTACTTCGCGCGTAAGCTCCGCCAGGTCCAGCGCAGCTTCAACTTCGACTAAGTCCCGTCCGCGGTGTGCTCGACCTTCTCCTGGTCGACTATCCCGCGGTACACCCGGAAGGAGTCCATCATCGCGGGTGCGGCTCCTTCCGGCAACCCCATCTTCTCCATCCAGGCCAGCACCATCGCGTCCATCTCGCTGCGTGCCGACATCACCAGAATATCGAGCGCCACCTGGCGCGCCTCGGCGATGCTCAGCTGCCCGATCATCCCGCGCTCGTTCGAGAGTTGGATGTAAGGCTTGCCGTCCCGCATCGCCACAATTCCGTTGACCCAGAAGTTCGCCATCAGAGGGCGTCCTCTTTTCTGCGCTCGATTTCACGCTGGAGTGCGGCATTCAGATGGCGCGCTTCGATCTCGTCCGCGGAACCTTCCGCTAAGAGCTTTTCCCCGATCGCGATCATCTCCTGCAGGGTGTCGGTCGCGTAGCTGCTGTAGAGGCTCCGCACCATGTAGTCCGCAATTGTTGCCCTCGCGTCTGTCGCCATCACCATTCCTCGATTTCTTCGCGGTTTGTGAAGCGCAGAAGGTGGATGGTCTGCACGCCCTCGCACGCGAGCTGCGTCTCTCTGGCCAGCCGCTTGAATATCTTCAGCGTGTCCGAGTTGCCGGTGATCATAGGGGTTGCGCCCAATGGCCCCATCACACAGCCGATCGCATTCTCTTTGCCATCTTTGTCGCGCGAGACGAAAACCCAAACTTCCTTCATCGGTGGCCCGGTATTGGGCGGCACTTCCACAACTGTCGTCATACTGCGTGCCTCCCTAAACAAGCGAACTTCCGTGGATCCTCGCGGACGTAGATGCCATTGCAATTCTGCGCGCCGCACTGGCAGCAGATGTCTTCCCCGCCGGTACCACCTGGACCTGGATTCAAATGCAGCAGCCGCGGCGGCTCGCTCTCTGGATTCAGCAGCGCCCAGCACGCCCCGCAGAGTGTATGCGTCCATGCGCTGCGCTCGGTCACGCGACCTCCCTGCCCTTCTCCACAACCGGTGACCCGACACTCGCATCCGGCTTCTTCATTGGCCCGCGTTTGCGCGTGACCAGGATCCGGATCCGCTCCAGCATCTCCGCCGGTGAGCAGCTCCCTCGGGGAAGAAAGACGTCGGCGAGCCTGGCGCGGTCGTACGCGGCGATTGTGCGGGAGACGATCATCGTCGGCAGCGGCGGGTGCATCTGCTTGGCGCGGCGGACCAGCTCGTTACCGTCCATCTGCGGCATCAGCAGCTCCGAGAGCAGGAGGTCGATCGCGCCGGGCAGTGATTGCGAGATACAGCGCAACGCCTGGTCTGGGTCGGTAAAACCGAGGACGCGGTAGCCGCGCGTTTCGAGCAGGAAGGTCCGGACGGAGAGAGTCTGTTCGTTGTCGTCGACGCACAGGATGACCTTCTTCGGCCTCATGACGCCGCCATCCGGTATCCGATGAACATCCCCACCGCGATCAGCCCGAGGATCCACGCGAGTGTTTGAAGGCGGGTCAATGTTTCACCTCGCCGGTGAAGTCGTGGCAGTGGCCGCAGTAGCCGTGCTCGATGTCCTTGGGGTGAAAGCTCACCGTCCGGCACACCGGGCATTGAAACATGGTCTCGCCTCGGGTCTCGGCCTCCAGGAGGCAGATGGCATTGTGGCCCAGCACCACCGCGTCCCAGATCGCTCCCGACTTCGAGGGGTAGAAGCCTTTGTTGGCCTCCGCCAGCTTTGCCATCAACATGTCGATCGCCTGGTGCTGCATCTTGAGCGCCCGCAGGACCTCCGTTTGCTTCATGGCTTCGTTTCCTTCCTGACGCAGTCGGGATTACTGCAGACGGTGTGGGCGGTGTTGATCCAGTGGCACGGCTCCTGCTCGTGGGAACTCGCGAATGGATCGGTCGAGGGAACCCAACACGCCGCTTCGTCGGTGCAGCCGCAGTGTTTACAAGTTCCTCTCATGCCTCTCTCCTCTGGCGCAGCAGGTGCGCGATAGGTTCTGGCAGCTCCTCGTACCCGAGGCCGGCGCGCCCCTCGATCCAGTCGCGGTGCGAAATGTGGACGACGCCGCGCTCGGTCATCACCGGGTGCCCTCCGCCCAGCGCCTCGGAGTATTGGTGCCGCGTCAATACAAACGACGCCTCGATCGCTGGCTCTCCGTGTGTTCCTGCCAGCTTCTCGTCCATCGAGATCCCAGCCACCAGGGCGTTGTAGACGATCTGCTGCTCGCCGCGGTGCTCGACCACCATGACCGCATCGCCCGGCGCAATTCCAATGCTTCTCATCGGTGTCCTCTCAGACGTGCTATCTGCTCGTCGAACTCGTCGAACAGTCCCGGCTCTGGAACGGCCGGCGGTACGGGCTCTGGCAACGGCCGATTCAAACAATCGAGACACGGCCCGACTCTTCGGTCGTCAATTCTGTGCTGCGTCTGCGCTCGGCACTTCGGACACCAGGCGGCTGCGCTCACCGTGTTGCGTGTGTAATGCTGCATGTGAACGTCCCCCCCCCACTCGCGGATTTTTTGATCGAGCTTGTCCCACTGCACATATCGCAACTTCATCGCTCGACCTTCCTGCCGAGCAGCTCCGCCATCCGCCGCGGATCGAGCAGATCGGGTACGGCACCCGATCTCGGCGTATCGCGCACCGGCTCGGTCACTCCGTAGGGCGTGCCGATCGCGCTGCGCGCCCAGGCATCGGCTTTCACAAACGCGAGTGGCGCCAATGCGGCTTCCTCTTCTTCCCATGCCTCCTGCAGCAGCGCCTTCTTCGTCTTACCCATCGCCAGCCTCCGGGTACTCAGGTACTCAGGTACTTCTGCAACAACTGCTCGACTAGATCGGAGAAGTCGCGCGGCGCCGACACTCCGAACGACCCAGGCGTCGCGTCCTGCCATTTGCGTCCGGCGGCTTTATGCGTCTCGCGCCGCACGAAGATCTTCACCGCCGTAAAGTCCGGGTGGCTGCTCTTGGCCGTGCCCTGCAAAGGCAGCGGCCCGCGCCTGGGCTCGAGCTTCGGCCCCTGGGTGCTTGAGCGCCTAAGTACTTGGGTATCCGCCGTTTGGTTTTCACGCGATTCCTTGATCCCCGCGAATGCGGCTTTTAGGGTCATGCCGAATGTCTCCGAATTTGATCGTGGCGCATCAGAAACCAGAGCTCATCGCCAACCGCGTCGTATGCTTCCTGCGCGCGCGCGGCCTGCTTGTCGTCGACCTGGCCAACGATGCAGCCCTGGTCCGCCGCCTTCTTGAAGGCCTTCAACCTCGGGATCTCCTGCGTGAACACCGGAGCATGATTCTCGTCCAGCAGCTCGCGCAGTTCGATGACCTCGGCCGTCGCGTCCGGAGGCACGCCGCACAGCAGCACGCGGAAGCAGTTCGGATTGATCGCCTGCAGCGCGCGCACGATCTGGCCCAGGCCATCGGTGTCGAGCGCCGCCGGCACGGTCGGCACCACCAGTAGGTCGCATCCGTCGACGGCCGCTTTCAGATCGTCGCTCGTCGGCCGCTGGCCGGTGTCGATGACGATGTGGTTGTACTCGCGCGCAAGTTTTGCGGCTTGCTCCGTGGCGGCGACGCGAAAAGGGAATCCGCCGTTTCCAGGACCGCACGAAGTGCCGCGTTGGGACCAGGCGGTGGCGTTGCGGGTCTGGTCGCCATCCAGCAGCAGCGTCGGCGCCAGGGTCTGCAGGTATGCGGCCAGGTGCACCGCCGTCGTCGTCTTCCCGACTCCGCCCTTGTAGCTTGCAACCGTGATGATCATTCGCCGTTCCTCGTCTGCTCGCGCATTTCCGCCGTCAATCGTTTCCAGTACGCCATCAAATCCCGAATCCACGCCATCATGGGCCTCCTTCCTGGGGGGCTGGATTGGGGTTTCTGCCGATGCTCGCGCGCTGCAACCGCTCCAGCTTTTGCCGGTCGTAGGGCCACAGGCCCGGCTTCGCCCAGTAGCCGCGCTTGAACCACCACCGCCAGCCCCAGCCGTACGTCATCAGGCTGGCGTGCTCCTGGTACACGCGGAAATTTTTGGCCTCGAGCGTGACCGCCTCTTCGACCGTGCGGCCCGTCTTCGAGCACCACAGCCGCAGCGCCTCGGCGATGGTTTCCTCGGTCCGGACATCCGCGGCAAAGCTGTGCGCCCGCATCACCCGCGCAGTCGCCCACACCAGCTGCCCTGCAAGCCTCGCCGAGGGCGTCATGTTGCGCAGGGCCGCCTCTGGGTCTCGCCCTTCATTGGGAAAGTTTTGGTTTTGGTTTTCGCTCGTCGCTTCCACATCCGTCGCGATCGGCCAACTCTCGCTCCCACCGCTTGCGGGGGGTAGGGGGGGTACTTCAGGATCTTGGAACGGGTTAATAACGGGTAATACATTAAAGGGCTTACCCTGAATGTCACTTGTCACATGACACGGGTGGCATGTGACAAGTGACATGGTGTCACTTGCAGAATTGCTCTCAGCGGCCGCAAAACCAGCCTTTTGCATCGTTCTTCCGGCAATTTTAGGAGAAACCCCTAAAACAACGTCTACCAGAGTAGTTTCAGCTTCATTCTCAAGTGACATGGTGTCACTTGCAGAATCGTCCTCAAACAAGTCTCCGCTTGAGGGTAGGTCGATGGATTCAGGCGTTTTCTCGAATTTCAGAACGCCGTTTCGAAGTGACACCTTGTCACGTGACTCCAGCGCGCGCAACATGCGCTGTACGTTGGTCCAGAGAGGGCTGCGGCGGGCCTTCTCGCCTGGGACGACGCCCAGCTTGGCGACGTCGATGAAATAAGCGTTGGCCATCTCCCCGCGGAAGATCTTGCGCTTCACCCGGATCCAGCCCTGCTTCTCCAGCAGTTGGATCCGGCGAAGCACCTGGCGAACGCTGCAGCAGCTTCCACTCGCCAGAGACTCGGTCGAGGGGCAGGCAAACCCAAAATCGTCAGACTCGTCGCAAAGTACCAAAAGGGTATGCCTCAGCGGACCTTCGGCTGGTCCGCGTTGTTTTACCGCTCCCATGAGAACCACACTCATTTAGTCGTGATTCCCTTCTTACCCGCAGCCACAAAGGTGCAGCGATAGGTGTCATAGCTTGTCAGCTGAATCTCGATCAATCCCATGTTTACTAAAGCTTCGAGACTCTCCCGCGCCGTCTCTTGCGGACAGCCACCGAAATGTCCCTCCAACTTACTCAGCCGGATCTCGGCAACACCGTCGTTCCCGGCGTTGAAGGCTAAATACCACAGCGCGCAACGCTGTTCAGGTTCGATTTCCCGCCCAACAAGGTTGTTGACGTACTGGCACGCTCGGAAGAAAAACGGGGTTGTATCGTTGAAGTGGTTTTTCTCAGCCACGGATTTCTCTCTTTCGCTGTTGGTGCACTACGTGCGGGGGGTATCAATTGAGGATCGACGGGCGGTCCAAAAGCACGTTCGCAACTCTCGCACTGGACGCGGTCGACGGCGATCCTGCACGAGCAATCGACGCACCGGCCCACGCGCGTCTCAGGCGGCAATACCTTCATAGCGCCTCTCCCATCGCATCGAGCAGCGGCTTCGGATCTTCGCGAACCACCTGCTGCGCCACCAGGTGTCCGGCGGCGTGGAAGGTCTTCGTTGTGTTGCAGGGAATCAAGATGGCGAGAGCGGCGAGATAAGATTCCGGCGTGAGGATGGGCATGTGTGTGTCTCCGGTTACCTTACAATATTTGCAAGGTAACACGAGCCACACTACGTAAAACGTAAGGTCATGTCAAGACATTACTTATGAGTTTCGTAAATTGTTACCTCTGGAGGTACTTTCGGTGCTCGACGACGGTGCCGACGATCTCCAGTTTCTGCCTGGCGGAATGCCACACGGGGTAGCCATCGCTGATGGGAACCGCTTCGAAGATCACGCCGCCGCCTTCGTCGAGCCCACGCTCCTTGTATAGCCCCAGCTGAACCTCGCCGGCGCCGTTCTTGAAGAGGGCACAATCATTCGGGCGCGGTCGTATCGCCGGATCGACCAACACCACGTCGCCCTCCTCAAACCTTGGGAGCATGGCGAGCCCACGGATGCGCATCGCGAACACAACCTGCGAATAATTCCCGTCGCTCAGCACGAAGTCCCTCACTTCCGCATTTACAGGGCCTGTTTGAACGCCGGTCACCCTGCCTGCCTGAACGTAGTCCAGAACGGGAATGCGACGCAAGCCAATCTGCGCCGGCTCCAGCGAGGCGCCGGTGCCATAGAAGGCCGACTCACTCACCTTGAAAAAGCTCGTCAACCTCCGCAGTAATTCCGGGCGCGGCTGCTGCGTACCCTTTTCAATACGTGAAACGCTGGCGCCCGAGATGGAGAGTTTCTCGGCAAGTTGCTCTAAGGTGAGACCAGCTTGCTCTCGCCAGGCGCGGAGATTGTTGGTCTGTGGCTGATGCATTCATCTTAGTGTTTCGAGTCCTTACAAACTATGCAAGAACTTATCTTGCAAACACCAATCCGCTAGTGTATACGTAAATCGTAACAGGGAGGCATATGAAGAGTCCACTGAGGAAGGAACGTGATCGGAGGAAGTTGACGCTGGAGGATGTTGCCGAGGCGGTCGGGGTCAGCGGGGCGACGGTCAGCCGGATTGAGAACGGCGAGTGTGGAGCTGGCCGGGAGGTGGCTAAGCGCCTTTTGAAGTTCTTCAAGCCCGCGCTCACCCTGGAGGAGATTCTCTACCCCGAAGACTTCATCGACGCGTCCGCCCGCAAGCCCGCGCACCAGGCGGCCGAGCCCCTCCAGGCGGCGAGCTAGCCCATGGGGACGCCCCTCACCGCAGCGGAAGCCTATCTCGCCGGCCGCGACGACTTTGACTCCGCGGTAGTCGAGGCTGCTACGAATCCCTTCGTCGAGGGCGACTTTCGCGCGGCTCTAAAGTTGGCACTGTGTGCCCGCTGGCAAGACCGCATCGACAGCGGTCAACTCCCTCCACTGCTTGAGAAGGCGAGCTAGCCATGGCCCGAAGCAACCTTGCCCAGATGCCCGCGCCGCGCGTCGATCGCAATCCCAAGCTCGTCCCCCAGTCGGACGGCAAGATCGAGAAGCTGTTCTACCGCCGCCAGGAGGCCGCGTATGCGCTTGGGCTTCCGCTGCGTTCAATCGACTACATGATCGCCGACCATCGCATCCACACGCGCCGCTACGGTCGCAGCGTGCTCATCCCCGCTTCCGAAATCAAACTCGCCGCCGAGCGCATCCTGCGCGACGAAATGGCTGAGGGAAACACGCCCGAGGGGTGATGGGATGGATCAACTACAGCAGATCAAGTATGGTTTCACCCTGGAGGATGCCCAACTGCATCCCCTGGGCACGGTATATCGCGTGAAGGAACTCCAGCGGCACACCTCGCGATTCATCAGGCTCACGCCTGAAGGCGAAGAGGTAGGTCCGCTTATTGAGATCGGATGCACCTGTGACCCTATTCGGCTGCTGGACGAAGACTGCTCGACCGCAGCAGAACGTATTTCGAGTAAAAGTGGGTCTGATGGCAGTGAGGGCAAAGATACTCCTGCGCAGAAGGCTGGCTTTCAGGTGGGGAGTCTTTTCCGTCCGTAGTCATCGTGTTGCGCTCGACCGCGAAGATCGGCTTGCCGCACCGTTCGGTGACGTCGGGTATAACGGGTGCATGGGCACGGCCGCAAAATCTGAGAAGAAAGTCCGCGGCGTCTACGAACATCCCAAAGGCAGCAAGATTTACTGGGTCCAGTACTTCGCCGACGGCAAGCGCCACCGCGAACGTGCCGGCAACAAATCCACCGCCATCTCTCTTTACCAAAAACGAAAGGCTGCGATCCGCGCCGGCGAGAAGCTGCCTGTCCTGCGCAGGTCACACACCAGCTTCGGCGAGTTGCTGGATGATGTACTCCGCCACACCGCCGCGCACAACAAATCGCACGCCGACTACGTCCTCAAAGCCGACCTGGTGCGCAAGGATTTTGGATCCACGCGGGCGGCGATGCTCACCGCCGAAGCAATCGAGCAGTGGATCGACGCGCGTGGAGTCGAGGCCGCCACCTTCAACCGGTATAAGGCGTTCTTCAGTCTCTGCTTTCGTCTCGGCATGCGCTCCGCAAAGGTCGACATGAATCCCGCCCCGCTCATCTTCCACCGTCGCGAGCCCACCGGCCGCAAGCGCTACCTCACGCGCGAGGAGTACTCGGCCCTGTACAAACGCATTGCCACACCCGCGACGCCTGGCACTGAAAAGCAGGTTGCCGCCGCGGCGATGCGAGCTCTTGCCTTTCTGGTTTCCGTCTTCACCGGCATGCGCTCGGCCGAGCAGTTCTCGATCGATTGGATCCAGGTCGATTTCGAGCGTCGCGAGATCCACCTCACGCGCACCAAAAACGGCGAGGACCGCGACGTCCCCATGGTGAGCCTGGTCCGTGCAGCTCTGCTTGCGGAACGCGATCGCGCTCGGCCGAAGAAGTCGGACAAGGTCTTTTCCCGGCCGCGCAAGGGTAAGGGCGCCTGGTCGATGGCGTGGTTCGAGGCGGCCGTCTCAGACGCCGGAATCGAGGACTACACCTGGCACAACAACCGGCACACCTTCTGCAGCTGGCACGCGATCGCCGGCACGCCGCTCAAGACGATCCAGGAGCTCGCCGGGCACAAGTCGATCGCCACCACGGCCCGCTACGCGCATCTCTGCCCCAGCCACCGCAGCACCGAGGCCGAGCGCATCGTGCCCGCGCCGGCGAAAAAGAAGCGCTCCAGCGCAAGTGCCACCAAAACTGCCACCGGCACATAGATCTATGTGCCTCGTCGCCGCAAACTCCTGAAAAGAATGGTGGGCCCACCAGGACTTGAA
>QGNH01001249.1_pt1 | contig 44028 bp, 45 predicted proteins | sample 1735481 | NCBI WGS metagenome assembly QGNH01 (sample SAMN09239004, study PRJNA386568) | Viral metagenome, whole genome shotgun sequencing project. | reverse complement strand
GCGCCCAGGGGATTGGAGTTGGGATCGTAAATCGTCTGCTGGTTCAACCCGGGCGGAAGGCTTCCGTTAGCCGTCGTGCGTACCAGCATGACTGTGAAACTGCGGCAAGACCCTACCGTGATGGACTGCCAGGCCGGAGCGAAATCGGCCGTTCCCGCGAAGTTGACGGTATGATCGCCGGGAGAAACGCCATTCACCTGAGACACGCCGTTCGCGTTGGTGGCGACGCTGGAACCGCCGTCCAGAGTCCACACCAGCCCGGCCAGCGCCGGACTGAACTGGACCTGAATCGCCAGACCGGTCGCCATCGCCGTCATGGAAATGACCACACTCATCGCGCCCGCGCCGGTTACGGTAAAGCTCTGCGACGCCGAACCATAGCCGGCGCACTGCGCCTGGGCCATATAAGACATGTTGATCGGCAGTTGAATGGAGCTTTGTTGTTGCGTGCCGTTTATAAAGAACGTCGCTCCGGACAGGACTACACCGGTTGAGGAATCCACCGCCTGCAACAGAACCGTGGCCGTCGTGATGGGTGAGGGGGTCATGGCTGTCAGATATAGGCGGGCGGACTATAGGGCATCGCAAAGGTGTCCGGATCGTCAGCGTCGTTAANNTCGATCAGATTGAGCTCCGCGGCGCTCGGCTGGGGCATCACCATGGATGGCGATGTCTGCTGCGCGGCCGCTGCGGAAGTGGGGTCGACGTTCAGCAGCGTATTCTGAGTAAGCGGAAGTAGCGGCGTGAAATCGGCGGCCATATACGACAAAGTCTGTTCCGCGAACATGTCGTTCTGGCTGTAAACCGTGCCGTCGTCCACGATGTCGACGCCCAGCAGCCGGCGATACGACGCATTCCCGTATTCGTCGCTGAACATCAGCGTCAGATCGAATGGCGGAAGCTGATCGGCCTTTACGTAGATGCTGTCCTTTGAGAGGTCCGTGCTCAACTGCGGATACAGAAAGCGCGCCAGGACGTCCAAAGTGAACTGCGTCAGGATCATCGTCCCCGCGATGGTACGGCCGTGCCGCGCGAACCCGCGGGGATTGATATAGCCGCAGGCGCGCGCGGCGGACTTGACCCGGTGAATGCTGACGGTCAGAGTGGTCAGTTCGACGAGCTGCCTGGTCAGGTTCTGGCCGCACCCGGTGGGATCCGAGAGGGTCAGCATCACCCGCATATCCGAGCCGGTATAGGCCTGCGTCACCTCTTCGGCCCCGATCGGAGGCTGCGGCTGCGTCAATGGAGGCGCTATCACCCCCGCTCCACCGCCGTTAAAGCTAAGGGCATTACCGCCGATCAGGGGTAAAGTGTAGATCGCTGGTGGAATGGAGGAGTCGGGGCCGGCCCCGGCCGCCGGCTCGGCGAAAGGGGTTGGGCTGGAGCCGGCGGGTAGCAGTCCGTTGGTACCGATGGCGTCCAGACTGTCGGGAGAAGCGAGACCGCCCGTACAAAGCGAGGAGCCATTGTCGAGAAAAGAAGCGCTCGATGGAGGAACTACAGGAACGGGTGCCGGGTTAGTGTACATCGTATGCCTCGGCGGGAACGGGCCGCGCCGGGGCGGCCCGCCATACTACGGGAAAGGAAACGAGCGTCTTACTGCCCCTGCAAGGCCGAATTGAACGGAGACGCCACAGCCTGCCACGGCTCGACAGCGCACGCAACGAAAGTCGCCTGCATCTCCTGAACGGCGTCGTCGATGCTTACGCCTGCGCCCTCATTCAGGATTTCGAGTCCGTAAATCTTCATTGCGCTGCACGCCCCGTTCTCGTTTGCGGCGCTGAGCGTTACATCGAACGGCAAAATCTGATCCGAGTACCAGGGCAGCGCCAGCTCTTTCCAGCCGGCGGTGTCGGGGGTCGCGATGCCTTGCTGGTCGGGCGTGGTGGTGATGGACATCTGCGTGGTGTCCCGTACCAGGCCGGAGTTGAACACGGCGCTCTGGCCGAGATACGTATTCCCGACCATCGCGTATTGCGGCCGCACCTCGTCCTGGTTGGCGACGAAGGTTCCGCCCGCATGGCGGATCACCTCGAGCAGGCCGTGCTGGTCGAAGTTGACCCAGATCAGGCTGCCCGCGATGCCACGCTTGTTGCGGCTGAAGCTCCGCGGATCGGGCGATCCCATCGTGTAGATCGGCGCCTTCTCCCGGCTGATCGAGTACGAGATCGCCTGAATCTCGGCGAACGGCAGCGGCCCGATGTACGCCCGGATGTCGGAGCCCGAAAAACTGTTGTACGTGCGAGTGAGTTCACTTTGGATCGGAGTTGGAGACATGGCTTAAACCTCTTTTTGATCGGGGCCGCCGGGACCTCTGGAATCTTGCGGGGCGGGCTGGGCCGCCCCCGGACGCTTAGCTGGCCGTAGGAGTCGTACCGGAGCGGCCGATGGCCACCGTGCCCATGATCTGCACCGCCTCATCCGGAGGATCGAAGGTGTAGTCCAGGAACAGCCGGCCAATCCGGCGATCCGCCAGCGTGGACCGGATGTTGATCGTGTAGCCGGCAATATACGACCGCTGCTGGAGATCGACCATGCGCTTGTCGAGGGCGGTCTTGAGCGCCGCCAGGGTCAGCCCGTCGGTGGAGCTCCGCCCGATGAACTTGTCGGACTCCTGGAACAGGACGCTGCACACCAGGAACTTAATCTGCATGCGCAGCTTAAAGATGAAGTCGCTCTGGCCATTGGCGCAGGTGTAATCGTGCAGAAGCGCCGGCGCGACGCCGGATCCCTTGAAGCGCAACATGTTGACCTTCGCGGCGGTCAGTTGGTCGAGTTGCGTCGGGGTGACCTGGTAGATCTGGCTCACGTTGGGGAGCGCCTTGTTGGTTAGCGCGCTCTTGGGATCGAGCTGCGAGCTGTAGCCGCAGGTGATGCCCGCCAGGTTGGCCCGGTAGGTCCCCAGCCCGTTAACCACATAGGCCCAGTCGCCGACGGCGTTCAGATAGGCCCCGATGTCGGTCGGCCAGCCGTTGGCGTCGATCACCGGCCCTTCGTCGTACTCTCCGAAAGTCCCGGGATTCGAGATGCTCAGGGTCCGGTACATGCCCGGAATGCGGTACGTCTTGGTCGAACAATCGGCGACCAGCGAGTTCAGAGCGCTCGAGACGGTTCCCACCAGGTACACATCGCCGCACAGGCCTTTGCCGGCGGTCATGGGGTTGCCATAGGCGTCCAGTTTCGGCCGGAAGCCGATCCAGTTGCGCAGGCCCACCGGCCCGTAACTGCTGGTTTCGGCGAAGCCGATGAAGCCCTCGCAGCCGCCCTGATTCTGGCTCTGTTCGGCGCAGAAGCGGGCGATCAAGTACTCGAAACAGACCTCGTGGTAGTCGAGATCCAGGCGGCCGGTCCGGGTGGTGTTGCGCACCGAGGTGAAAGTCACGGGCGCGACTGCGCTGCCGGCGCTGTCGGTCGATTCGCTGGCCCAGTGGAACAGCAGGTCGCCGTTGGCGTCGGTGGTGGTGTTCAGCCAGTCGAGGGCGTTCGGATTGGTCGCCGGATCGTTCGAATTGGGGCCGACGTCGCCGCTGCTGGCTTTGAACTGGATGCCCGGGTTCATGGCCACGGCGTCCGGGCAATGGACCTCCTGCACTGGGAAGATCGAGACCAGATTGAAGGCCTTGGCCAGGGCCACATAGACCTGGCGCTGAGTCAGCCCGAGGCCGGTCTTAGCCAGGACCAGCACGGGGGGCGCCTCGGTGGTGGTGACTTCCCCAACCGTTACGGGCACGGCAGCCAGCGCCGCCGCGGCCGTCAGGCTCAGCGACTTGCTGAAAGCGTCGGTCAGGGTCGAGGTGGATTGAATCGGCAAGCCGCCGACGGCGATGTCCTCGACATCCGTGTCGCCGGTGTCGACGGCATTGTTCAACACATTCGACCAGACGATGTTCCCATCGAGAAACACGATGAGAGTGCCCGCGCCGTCGTAGTTCACCTGGTAGCGGTTGGGCGTATCCGCCTCGCGCAGACCAAAGGTCAGCGTGAAGCCGACATTGCTGCCCGATACCGGAACTCCGGTAGAGCTCATGACCGCACCCACGCCGGACAGAACCGCCGGCTGAGTTCCCATGCGGAAAAGGTAGACGTTGTCGCATCCGCCCTGGGTCACTTCCTGAAGCCCCTTAATCAGACTGCCTTCGAAACCGAAATCCGCCACGGCTACATTAGGATCGTTGACCTGGTAGACAACGTCCGCGGGGCCAATGCCGGCGGTGCCGACGATGACGGTGGATTTGGCTGTGGGCGTTTGTACGGCAGAGAGCCCACCATCCAGGGTGGTAATCTGCAAACCCGGCAAGTAATTGAACGTTCCCATTTCGCAACTCCCTTTTTCAGTTAGCGGTTCTGTGGCCGTCTGAATCGACCTCGAAAGTGGAAACAGGCCCGCCGGCCGTCATCCCGAGGTTCAACGCTACACTTTCCAGAACCTTCGCTTCGTACTCGTCGCGAAGATCGAGTCTCGCTTGGTACAGCAGATGAGTCCGGTACAGGTCCTGGCCATATTCCGTGCTCAGCTCATCCCGCTGCCGCTCCAGAAACTTGAAATACGAAACGCCGCGCGCCTGGAACAGGCGATAGCCGAACGCGGACACCATCATCGTGCGGTGAAACCAACTGGTCAGCTCGTTGACCCGCGCGTTGGACTTGGCATAGACGGTGAAACGCGCCGTTATCAGCTCCCACCAGCCCCACGTTTCCAGCACGTAGCCCGCTTTAGTCGGGCTGGGGCGTACCCCGCGAAGCTGAATTCCATTGGGGATCCGGTCCCCCTTGTTGCTCGTCGGCGCCATCCCGCTAGCATCCACCGACCACAGGATCACATCCAAGCTCGTGTCAAACCCAGCCCCTTCGCGCTGTCTGGGAAAGTCCTCGACGAAAATCGGCCGAAGTTCCTGGGGCATCTCGACGGCGTCCATGCGGAACCGCATCGCTCCGGCCACGGCGTCGAAAAAGGTATTCCACTCCACCGCCTGCATTCAGGAACTGGATAGTATAGGCGCGGCCGATGGCTGCTACGCGTTTTCCTTCTGCAGCCCCAGTTCAAAAAGGGAAATACTTCCGTCATCGCCGCGGTGCGGCGTGACGGAAAGCATCTTCCATTTGGCGGTCCGGATCACGGGTCGGATCAATAGGCCCGTGCTATCCACCTTCAGTTCATAGAGCTTGTCGAAAGCGGGATGATCCGGGCGCAAGTAGCGCTCGTAATTGGGAAAGACGTCGTATTGGCAAAAGCCCAGCGCGCGGTTTTCGTCGGTGAGGCCGTAGTCCGCCACACTTTCCTGCCGGCTGATCACCGTGGCGGGGTTCAGCACGCTGCCGAAGTTGCGCGCCAGATACGCGGTGTTGAGCGTCTCGACAAACGTAAAACCCTCGCCGTCGCAATAGCGGCAACTCGGATCCGGCGACCCGCGCAGGCCATCCCAACAGACGCAATGCCTGTCGAACAGGCGCCGGATCACCACGGACTGGCCGATGCCGGGATTGTCCTTGTCCCCGTACAGAAGATCGCTCAGCTCCTGGCGCAGATCGAAAACACTGGACCGAGGGTAGTACATTTCTTTGATCATGGTTCCCGCCTCAATACACGTGGTTGCCCATCACGTAAGCGGGGATGAGGTTCAGATAACCGCCCATGTAACGTCCCGTGCGGAACTGGATCACCGGCGGCGACCCGAACTTTACGGGCTTGCCGGTAGAGCCGAACCCCGGAATGGATTTCATGTTGGCGCCCATGCCGGTAACCTTCCAGGTGCGGCCCGTGGGGAAGTCGCGGTCGAAAAGCCCCTTGGCCGCCATCACGGGGACCGGCCTGCCGCCCGCTCCGACGAGACCGCCGCTTTTGAGCGTCATCTCCCAATCTTCGGCGTCCTGGAAGAGCACCTCGAGTTTCTTGGGCACGCCGCCGCCTTTGTTCATGTCGATGCGCGTGACGCTGAAATTACCCAGCGTTTTGACGCCGCGGGAATGATCGATGTCGTACATGTTGGTCAACATGCGCGCCGTGGACATTGCCAGGGTGTAGCGCTGGCGGGCGTACAGCCAGCGGTGGTATTGCACCACCGCATGATCGGTAGCTTTCAGACCGGGGTTAGGTACTTTGGGAATGATGAAGCTCAAGGCATCGGCGTCGCAGCCGGTCTGGTAGATCTGGGCCGCGATCGCAATATCGGAAGCGCTGCGCATGAATACGCCGCCCTGATTGCGCACCTGATCGGTTGAGCAATACCAGGGCACGACCTCGCCGACGACCTGAAAAGTCACGTCGTCTTGCAGCGCGGCGCCGCCCACGATGGCCATGGCCTTCGGCAAAACGATATTGACCACGAGATTCTGCATTTAGCTAACCCCCACCGCCAAATTGGCGGCCACGATCACGAACGTTCCCGACTTCTGCGCAACGACGTGGTAGATTCCCGCCGGCACATAGATGCCGGTCACCCAGGCTCCCGCCGCATCGACCGCCGAGGTTCCAAAGGAATAGGCATCCGAACGGCGGTTGACGGCCCAGTCCGACGAGGCGAACACCAGCATGCGGTACTCGGCCGGATTGGAAACGGGCGGCAGCAGTTTCCCCCCGCCGCCGAAATCCTGGTTCAGACAATATGCGGCGCCGCCGCTTCCGGTACTGTTCATGCCTCCCGCGGCGAAATTGTAGATGTCCTCGACATCCGTGAAGCGCAGATCGGTGGGCGCGTCGTACACCGAGATCACGTCCTGCCCGTAGCCGGAAGGCGTGTAGGAAATCGTGTACGTCCCGTCTCCGTTATTCAAGAACGTCAGCGCGTCCGAACAGTTCGCGCTATTGCGCCGAAACGAAACCTCAAAATCGGCCAGGACCCGCGTCGTCACCGGGTTGTCCGAAGCGTCGACAATCTTGATGGTGAAGGACCGGATCGGGCTGTCCAAATTCCACATAGCATTCCTACTTGCCGCTTTACGGCGTCGTTTCCTCGACAGAGGCGGCATAGCCGCCGCCGGGCGCGGCATTGTTGCCGCCCATGATGCCGACGCCATAGCAGGCCGTGGTGAAAAAGCTGGTGTTCGTCGTTTGATAAACCTGAACCCAGTTCTGCTTGTCGAACGACACATAAAAGGTGCGGGTGCTCGAAGCCTCTACGACTCGCAAATACACAACCCGCGGTAAAGACACGCTGGCTGCGCCGGCCCACCAAGTGGCGGCCCAGCTATTCGTAAAAGAATTCCAGGCAGAGACGAAAATACCTCCGCCAAACCCTCCGCCATTCGCGCTGAATCCAAAGATGATCACAGGACTGCTGGCGGCTGCTCCGCCACTGAGGAAGAGCACCGTTGAATTTCCTCCGAGCGGGCAATCTAAAGTCAAACCAGCGGTGAATGTAAAACTGGACGCGATCTTCGCCTTATACAAAGCGCCAATGTAAAACGACGTGTGATTGCCGGCAGTCTTGAAATACAACAACGGCCCCAATGCGGTTTGCGTGTATACCCCCTGATTGATCCATCCCGTAAACGTCGGAGGAGTCGGAAATACGACGCCGTTTCCAAACCACTCCCAAGCAGACCCGGTATCTCTTAGGGAACTCACCAACTGAATGTCGCGTGGAAGGAACAGCCTTCCCGCGGTTCCGGCAGCCGGTAAATTGGCGATGAGATCGGTCAAGGTAGTGCTTGCGCCACCCCCAGTTTCCGTCGTCCATTCGGTGTCGTAATTAGCCGCCGAATTCTTGGTGAGCACCTGGCCAGCCGCACCGCCGGCGGGCACTCCCACGCCAGCGGCGCCCTGCGCGCCGGCGGGACCTGTCAAGAGGTTTGCAATTCCCGAGAAAGACACAGCCACGGTGCTGCGATCGGTGTCCGCCGTAGAGGAAACAAATCCGATTACGTAGGTTCTGGCTATGTCAGCTATGCAGGAGGCCGCTCCGAGGGCATCGCCGCCATTTATTGAGTTGTAAAGTTGCAGGGGCCATCTGGCGGTGACAACCGTTGCATTGTGGTACGAGCCGCAAACCGCAAAGATGATTTCGTTTGCATGGGATGTCGTAATCGATACGGTCGCCGCTCCGGTGTTGTCCGCGACCTTAGAGTCGACTGCCGGCGCAGAACTGCAAAGCACCTCCGCCATCGAGATGATCGGGTAGGTGCTTCCGGCCATCGTCAATGTGATGGTCGCAACACCGGACCTCGTCGCCTGTCCGTAGAAGATCGACACCCAATTCTGTCCGGCCTTCTGCGCAACGGCGGCCTGAGTGTAGACGGTTCCTATCGTATCCGCGACCGTGGAGCCGTTCGACCCTGTCTCATAGCTGACGGAGACAACGATGAGATTGCCGGCAGTGACGCTTAGGGGAGTTGTGAGGGTCCACGCGCTCAGCTCGACTGCTTGCTGGACGATAAGGTCTTGCAATCCGTATGACAGACCGCTCGGGCCCGGCACTGTCGAGGCGGCTCCAGCAGCGCCCTGTACACCAGCCGGTCCGGCAGGACCCTGCGGACCCTGCGGTCCGGGGATGGTAGAAGCAGATCCTGCGACTCCCTGCGGCCCAGCAGGACCTGCAGTGCCAGTTGCCCTGGTAGCGCCTTCCGGGCCTGTAGCGCCCGTTGGACCTGCCGGCCCGGTCTCTCCGGTTGGACCAGTCGCGCCCGCAGATCCAGCCGCACCCTGCGGCCCGGCAGATCCGGCAGGACCAGCGCTTCCCGCACCTCCTGCACTAACCGCACATTCTCCGAGTTGCAACACATAAACCCCGCCGGTGGGCGAGGTGTCCGACTGGTAGCCCCGCGTTCCAGGGCCAATAAAAAGGTGGTCGAACTGCTGCGTGCCCGAGAGTCCCAGGGCGGTGGTGGACGTGAAAGAACCCAGAAGCGGAATATATGGATTGGACACATCGACTTCGGTGATGCCGGAAGGAACCCCGTACGCGGTCGTGAAAAGAATAGACCCTACTTTGTGGACGTTCGACGGCTGGTTAAAACTGGTCGGATCGCTGAGAGTAGCCACGATCCTCATCGCCGCTACGTCCGTCACATCCGCAACGACGATCCCGTCAGCTTCGGTTCGTGCGACAAAAGCAAAGGTCTTGTCGAGATCGGGATAATATCCAACGTCGATTCCGGTAAGCCAACTGGGGCTGCAATCCAAAGGAACTCCGGCAACCGCCGGAGCTCCGGGGGTCGTAATGTCAAGCGCCGTAAGGAACGAAGCGCTGTCGGCGACGGGAAACCCGCAGCGACTGGTGCAGTAGATCGTGGTGCCCAGGTTGACCGCGTAGATGGCGCCGGCCAGCGCGGCATTGCTGATCGAGATCCCCAGGACCGGAGCCGTCAGGACGGAAAGGTTGACGACCGTATAATCGTTCGTCCCGCTCGAAAAGGCATTCGAGACGTAGCCGAAGGTTCCCGCAGTGGTTTCCACCACCAGCAGGTTTTCCGGACTGGAGAGCTTTACGGGATCGGTCAGAGTGGCCGTCACGGTGGGCTCTACGGCGGTGGTCTGCGCCTCGTACGCCGCGATGCAGGCGGCCACGGCGATGACCTTCACTGAGGCATTGGCGATCTGTTCGCTGCTGGGAGGGTCCCCTCCCATCACACACACCACCGCGTAACTGCACGCAGGGTCTACCCACAACCCTTCGGCGTACAACAAAGCCGGACTGACGATCTGGCCCACCAGAACGGGCGCAGAGGTCGTAGATACCTTGGAGACGTCGAAAACCGAGAACGACCCCTGGACGCCGAGCGCGCCCACATTGTCGGCGGTGGAGAAGAGATACTTCCCCCGCGCGAAGGTATATCCCGAGCTGCCCAGGTTTCCGCCGGAAACGCCATTCACAAGCGTGGGAGTTTGCAGCGGAACGAAGGAGATCCCCGTCGATGCGGTGGAATCGTCTCCGGAATCGCCAGCGGGGCCTTCCGGGCCGGCAGGTCCCGTAGCGCCAGCCGGACCGGTTGCTCCGGTTGGCCCTGACGGACCTTCCGGACCGGTTGCGCCAGGCGCGCCTAAGCCTCCCGCAGTCAGGAGCAAAGTACGCACCTGTGCGCGCGTGAAATACGAAGATGGATCGGCTTCGAACATCGGTTAGATCGCCAGGTTTCGCGAGCTCTGCGTCGAGGTGTTGAGCAAGGCGAACACGGCCAGCGTGGCGCCGTTTGGTCGCCGCATCGTGAGGGTGTTGGCGACTTTGTCGACAATCCATGTCCCAAGAGTTCCATCGGAAATGTTTTGCACGGTCGTCGCCAGCGCCGTGAGGGCAGCCGCCGTACTGACCCCGCCGAGCGCCGCCAGAATGGCCGCCATGGTTGCCGAGGTATCCACGTAAATGTAGTCGGCGGCGTGCATGACGGTGGCGTCCTTGGCCACCGTCGCATCCTTGGCCGTGGTGGCTTGCAGCGCCACTTGGCCGGTCACCCGGCTGTCGCCCAGGCGAATGCTTTCAAGAAGCTGGTTTGTGAAAACAACGCCATCGGCAGCGTACGTCACGGCCGCAAGATAGGTCCCATCCGACAGCCCACTGGTGTCCCATCGGTACACGTACGTGCCAACCATCCCGGATTGCAAAGTCATTTGCGGAGACGGGGACAGCACCATTGCCCCGGTCTGAAGATTCACGATTGTGAGCAGCGGCGCCAACGCAAGGGTTGGTACAGTGCCATCGGCGCGCATTAGCGGGAGTATCAGGAAATAAATGTCACCAGGGTAGGTCATTTGCCCTCTCCTGCGGGCTCGTCCTGGTTGGGCTTATCCTGGCCGGCGCCGCGCTTGACCTGCGCAGCGGTCAAAAGGGAGCTGGCGAAACCGGTCAGAAGGTTGCTGAACAGCAGGAACGCTTTCTCGTTGGAGGGTGCGCAGAAGATGATTGCCGCCGTTAGAGCGGTGAAAATCAGCATGCAGACGAACAGCAGCAGCAGGAGACCGGTCTGTGTCTCTAAGAGGTCGTTGAATCGTCGGTTCATGAGGGCCACCCCGTAATCGTGATAATGAGTTTGTTTCCCTGCACTTCAAGCGTCGACTGGAGTCCGGAAGGGACGGGCGCCAGCGGGTCGTTCACCAGCGGATCGACCGAAACGGCGATATCGGCCATGGCGAACGTCGTCGGATCGAGGTCGGCCGGGAAGATCAGTTCGATGACCTGCGTGAGATCGTTGCCCACCACTATGAGCGGCCGCACCACAATCTCGGAAGGCCGGAGAACGGGACACATCCACGGCTGCACCTGCGGATCGTTCCAGGGCAGTGGCGAAGACGGAGGCACCTCATTGAGCGTCAGCGTCCCCGTCAGAAACGTAGTCTGCATGGACTGCGCCATCTCTTCGCCGGCCGGGTTCCTGACGCTGCTTTGCGTCACGATCGCCCCGGCGCCGGAGATCAGAATGGTGTATTTCACGCCCGGCTGCAGCGACTGGTTGGGAACGAATACGAACTGATTGGCGGCCGGAAAAGAGAACGTCCCCGGCACGGGCGCGCGCGACAGCGTCCGCGGAGGCGCGGCTTTCACGAGCTGATCCAAATTGATGATGGTGGTCTGCCCGGGACCGATCAGCGAAAACGTCGTCGCATTGATGGAAGTCGGATCCACCGCCTGATCGAAGGTCACCGCGATGCTGGTTCCCAGCACGACGTCCACCGCCGCGGCCGCGGGGGACATGAGGGTGATGACCGGAGCGCTCATAGAATCCACCTGTCGAGCCACGCCCGGATGCGGCCCCACAGCCCGCGGGGCTTCAACTTGCGGTACTGCTCGATGACAGTCTCCTCGGCGGGCGTCAGGAAGGCCTTCCTCGACGCGGGCGCGGGCTTGGCGTCCGGCCCTGGAAACTTCAGAAGGTACTTGTCTTCGTCTCCATGCCCGGGAGGCAACTCGAGCTTACCGGTCTTCACTTGCGCGTCGAGACGCTCCTGCTCCTCCGGGTCCTCCGTCCCGAAGGCCACGAGCTCGCCCTGGTGCTCAGTGAGATAGACCTTCTTCCTGGTGTCCGTCTCTACCGCCGATTGCAAAGTGGAATTCTCCGTCCGGATCTCGCCGCTCTTAGTGATGTCGAGAAGGATTCCTTCCTCGATCGCGCGGTGGATCTGCGGCATCTGGGCCTCCTCCGGAACGATCGCGGACAAGCGCCGCGGGCCCAGGATGAAGCCGCCGCACTGGAACGCGCGGACCTTCTCCGGATTCAGGCACAGAAAGTGCCCGGTGTAATCGGGAAGGATTGGAGGTTCCTGGCAGTCCCGCGCCGGAGCGCGCATTGGCATCTTGATGACGTTCGGCATACGTTCGCTGTGCTCCTGATGAAATGAAACAGGGACGGACGGCCAGGCGGGCCGCCGTCCCTGTTCTTGCAGTCAGCCAGGTCTCCGCGGGGCGGCCGGAGCGGCCCCGCGGAATTTCGGTTACTGGCTGTTGACGTCGATCGGAGGAACCGCAGCGCCGCCCGAATCGGTGGTGCTGAAGGCGTTGGGATCCTGGCCGTAGGCATCGCCCTGGAAGGTGGTGGAACCGGCGATGTCGAACATGGCGCGGGCAGGCAACACGAACTCGTTGCTCTTGACGCGGATGTCTTTGGCGACCGCTACTCCCTGAGCCTCATTCAGTAGGGCGAATCCGTATTCCTCCATGATCCCGACGTTGTGCATCGAGTACTGGGGCTCGTCCCAGGCGATGACGTGCGGGTCCTTGGCGACGATCATCGCGCCCAGGTTCCGGCTGTCGAACATCATGAAGTTGGTGGTCTTCTTCTCGGGCGAAAAGTAGACGAACGGGCTGACGATGATCCGGAAGGGGATGCCCAGATAATTCGGCATCACCGGCGCGCTGGTCTGGCTCTGAGCGAGGCCCTGCACCGTGGACTGCTGTCCGCCGACCAACTGGCCGTTGACGTACTGGCCGGTCTGGCCGAGGCCCTGACCGAGTCCGCCCCAGTTATACTGGCCGGCGAATGCTTGCGCGGACGCGTTGCCGGTAAACTGGCCGAAGAAGGAACCGCCGCCCGCGGTCAGCGCAAATTCGCGCATGACGGGATCTCTCACCCACATCAAGAAGCTCATCGGGTGCATGAGAATCGTGTTGGGGATGAAACCCTGCAAGAGAATCATGCTGTACATATCGAAAATGTCGTCCATGACGACAGATCCGTTGTACTGGCCTTTGATGTTGCGGCCCGTGGTATGACCCAGGACAGGCTGGCGCGCGGCGCCCGCGGTGCGCGAGGCGACGGAGTTATCGAACGCCAGAGCGCCGATCTGAGAAACGAAACTGAAAATGCGTTCCTCTTTATGACGCGCTAACGCCGCGCCGGCAAGCCTCATCCAGTAACTCAGCCACGGATAACTGTTGTTCTCGATGAAACGCTGATTCACGCGGAGGGCGAGTCCGTGGCGCTTGACGGTGATGCCGAAGCTCTGGCCGCCGGCCATGTTGATGTTGAAGATCGGGAGGGCCATGCCATCGCCGACCTCGCGGGCCTGCAACACGTCGATCGCAGGGTAGACGGTTTGGATCCCAGGCTGGTACTCCACCCTCTGGAGGAGAGAGGTTCCAATCAACAACGGCTCGACGCCTTCCTGCACGAATTGGGTCAGGACTCTGGGAATCATGATCGCGGCGGACGGGATGTCCAGCGCGTCGGTCATACTCATGTTCCGCTCGGTCTCGGGGTCGAACCCGTTGTTTCTGATGATGGAATCGAAACGAGCCAACTGGACCAGCTCGTCCTTATTCATCTTGTCAACGGTCTTTCTCATGAAGAAGCCTCTTTCGGACTGATGTGGGCTTCTTCGAGCCTCGATTGTTGCGATGTTGCTTGCGGCCTGCCGAACGCCGGCGACGCCACCATTCTGACTTCGATCTCCTGCTTGCAGCGCTCGCAGCGAAAGTCGCCGGCGATCTGGTGAAGGCGGTTGAACTTGGCGATGAGTTTGTTGCAGACCCCATCTCCCCGCTCGCCGGCCCGGGCGGCCTGGCATCTCAGTTCGTCCGAGATGAAGACCGCCTTGCCGCTCGACACCGCTGGTACTAGGTTCGCCATGAAAACGCGCCGCTTACTGCGTGTTGACGAGCACGTAAACGTAAGTGCCGTATTCGTCGTGGATCGGCTTGGACTGGTCTTTGGCCTGGCGGAAAACGCCGCCGCCGCTGATATTCACCTGGTAATCGAGTCCGCGGGTCGCGCTGCCCCCCATCATCATTTGGACGGGGTTCGGCTCACGCCAGGGACCGACCAGTTCCTCAGCCCGGTCGAACTGCGTACGCACGCGATCGGTGTAATCACGGATCGGGAAGAGCTTCTCGACGCCGAGCACACGGCCGCAAATCTGGTCGGGCTCGTGAACCGCCGGATTGTACGGGCAGAAGTGACCCGCATCGAGCGCGCCGTTCTGATCGCTGGCGGCCACCGAACAGCCCGGGAAGAGCTGGCCGTAGTTGCGGCCCGCGGCGCCGGTAAAGTGCGTAAAGGAATGCGTCCAGTCGTCCTGGACGTAGCCGGTGACTCCGTCGGCCGCGGCGAGCGCGGCGATCGTGCCGGGATTCGCGCCGATCCAGGGCATGCGCAGCACGAAAGACGTCCGGATGGCGGTCATCATCTCGTGCATGTAGTTCATCACGGTGAAGCCGGTGGGGTTCATGCCGTCGTGCACATACAGCATGCCGCCGGCGGAACTGACGAGCTTCACGCCTCCGATGTACTGATAGGTGTTGCGCAGCGCGTAGCCGAGGGCGCGCGCGGTGCCGCCGGGAATCAGATCGCTCGCGAGAGCGAAGGTCATGTCGGCGGTCTGAATGTTCACGCCGTTGATGGTCGGCAGCGCAATGCTGACGGCCTGGCCGGCGCACGCGGAAGCGGCGTTGTCGAGGGTCGCCACGAGGCCGTTGATCGCCGTAACGCGGGAAACGCCCGAGACGGTCGCGAAGGACAGATAAGTGCCGACCGCGATGTGGGAGATGCTGCCGGCCGGAGGAGTTCCGTCTTCGCCCGCCGCGCCAAGCGTGAAGGTCGCCGTAGCCGCGACGGTGGGAGACGTGGCGACGACCGTGGCGGTCACATTGGCGACCACGCCGATCGGATCGCTGGGACCGGCAATCAGCGCGTACTCGCCGACCTGCGCAACCTTCGCGGCGGTCTGCGGGTTGTAGCTGAAGCCCACATCGTCGGGACCGTAGACCAGGACTACGTAAGGTCCGCCCGGACCGGTGCTGCCGCTGCGCAATCCGGCGGGAACCAGGCCGCCCGACTTGTCGACGCCGACAAGATAGCCCGAGGACAGGACGACGCCTGCCGCAACGGGGTGGCCTTCGTCCCTGCGCCGAATCGGTAGATAAGGCGCCGGATAACCGCAAGGAAGATAGGGCTGCAAGGGATCGGAGGCGTCACAGTCAGGGGTGACCATTCCCAACCGATCCTTACCGTAAAACACGCCCCGAAAATTGTTGTTGACATCGAAACCCATGGCTGTAGTTACTCCGTTTTCTGAGAATTTGTCTTCAGACGCCTGTAAGTCTCCACCGAGGCCGTCTGGCGCATGGAGCGCAAGTCTTCCAAAGTGGCTACCGGCGTTACACCGTCACCCCGCTGGGTTTCTTTTGAGCCCGGCGCAGGCTCCTGCGGACGTTCGGCGGCGTCCACAATTACCGCATTGTCGTCAACCGACTTGGGCGCGATCGCCGGAGCCGCGAGCTTCTCTTCGGAGCCATCCGTCGAGGGAACCGGAATGGCGAGCTTCTTGATCAGGTCGCGCAAGGCGTCCTGCAGGCTGACAAACTGCCGTCCGGTCCGCTCCTCGATCTCGGCTTGCGCCTGATCGGCGGTAAGGCCCTTGAAGCCGACCTCGCCGGAGAGAACCGAATACATCACGATCTGAGTGGCCAGGGCGCGCTTCTGATCGCGCAGCAGAGTCAGATTGGTCTGCTTCATGGCCGCCACGACGCCCTGCAATTTCCCGCGCTCGGCTTCGTACGCGTCGACGCCGTCGCAGAGGGTATCGTAATCCACCTTGTTGACGAGGACCTCGTCCTTGCCCGTGACCCGGCCCTTCATATAGCTGAGCCAGCTCTCGGCCGAAAGGACTTCCATGCACGCGCCCATAGCGCTGCGGAACAGGGACCTTTCGCCCTCCTCGTCGAGCTTGTCATAGAGCGCTCGCGTGGCGTCGAGATGCTTGACGATGCTGTCGCCGTTTTTCGAATCCTTGAGGCTCACGCTGGCGCCGGCGGCGTCGGTCCCGGCCGTCCACTCGGAGGCGGCGCCCGAAGCGTCTTTCTTCTTTTCCTTGGCGCCGCCGCAGCCCATCGACTTGGCCTTGCGATCGACGCAGGCGTGAATCTTGTCCTTGGTGGCCTGGCTGATCTTGGCGCCTCCGAGAAACCGCTTGGCCGCGGTCACGTGCCCGCAATCGTTGACGGGAAAGGACCGGTTGGGGCCGCAAAAGGTAGAGCCTTTCAGCTTTTTCCGGGCCGCCCCCGTTAGCTTCTTGTCCTGCGCGAGCGCATCGGCCGCGTCTTCGCCGTCGACGGGTGCCCACATCAATTCGTACAGGGCGTCTTCTCCCTGGGCGAAGAACGCCTGGTCCTCGGCGGACAGGGCAGCCACCTCCCAGGTTTCCTCGACCAGTTCGTCCAGATCGATGGTCGGAACTTCCAACCCGAAAACCCCCGCATCGGCCTCCAAGCTGTCGAGGTAGGCTTTGCGCGCGGCGGGCGACAGCGGCGTGAGCGCGTCGGCCAGGCCCGCGATGCGGACTTCCACTTCTTCCTTGGTGGGAACGGCCTTATCGGCGTTCCAGCCGTTCTTGGTGATCTTCGCCCGGAGGGTCGTCAACAGGCGCTTGGCGTCGGCGTTCCCCTCGAGCTGCGCGATCAGTTCGTGGGCGCGCTCCGGTTTGAGCTCCTTCGAAGTGATCTCGGCTCGAATCGCATCCAATTCCATGTCGGTCTCCTCGTCGTCTTCCGAGACCACCTGAATATCGGCCTCGAGCATGTCCGCGTACTGCGCCGGCCGGCTGTCGGTTACCCGGAACAGCCCGGCGGCCTCGTCGAATGACTGGCCCATCAGGAAAACCCGCATGGCCATGCTGTCCTTCGCCCGCTGAATCACTTCGGTGTTCTTGACGTTGGCGAACGGATCCGCGGGGAAGTTTACGAACGAACACTCCTCATATTCGAAATTCCCGGAGATCAGAAAGCAGCGCTTCTCGTCGACGATCTCGCCCAGGCGGTGATCGCACTTCCCGTCCACGGACCAGTTCTGGTGGCAGATCGAACAGATGGCTGCATCGGTCTGAAAACCCACGCTCACGGTGGCGTATTCGCCGCGCTGAATCTTGGCGATCGCGTCCGGGTTGGTCACGTTCAAACCGAGCGAGATGTAGCCCAGCCCGGCGTAATCGCGGTTGCGGCGCTGGAGCGTGTTGTAGACCCAGTCGACCGATCGGAACAGGTCGACACGCTTCGAGCTGACCGAGTCGTAGAACACCAGGTTCTTGATCTTCTGGAACGTGCCTACATACTTGTAGGACTCGTCGATGTACTTGGCCTCGATGATCCGGCCGAGCGGATCGGAGTCCGCATCGTGCCGCACCAGCACCGGCTTCTTAGAGCGCTTCCCCTCGACCCAGGTATGCGCGCCGGCCTGCATCATGTCAGGCCGGTAGAAACGCATGTTGCCGTTTACCATCCCGGCGTGCGTGGCATCCACCCAGGTCAACAGGCTGAAGCCGGTCTCGGATTTCGCGTCCCTGCATTCGTGCAGGTAGCGCTTGCCTTCCTCCGCGGCCTTCACCGCGAAGGTCAGAAAGTCGCGCATCCGAAATTTGACCGGCTGTACCATCGGTTCTTACTGCGCTCCCTGAACGATGCCCGATTTCTCCACCGCCTCGCGGCGGAGCTGACCGATGGATTTGTTGGCGGAGCCCGGAGAAATCTGTTCCATATAGGCGGCCAGCGGCACGCCACGCGCAAGCGGGGAAGGCGCGGGCGGAGACGGCAGGGGAGAAGATTGCGATTTTCTTGGCATAAGGGTTACGGTCTTTCAGTCGTACTGCTGCGTTCACGAGCTGGATAGTATAGGCGCGGTGGATGATAGCGCCGGTTTTTATGCGGCGGCCGCCAGCGCGTCCTCTTCGGGATCGCCGGGAATCGGGTTCAAAGACCACGTCGACATGTTGGCCCAGAGCAAATCGGCCTCGTTCGAGATGCGCACATAGCTCTTGAGGGTCTCGCGCACGGAAAGCATCTCGGCGCCGGGAAACATAGCGTCCACCGCGGCGGCGGACTCCACGTCCCAGCGATCCTCCGCGCCCAGCGCGCCGCTAAGCGCCAGAAACCGGTCGTAGAGCTGCCGCAGCAGGCCAGGATCCTGTGAGCTGCGCGCCTTGTGCGGATCGAGGTTCTTGCCGTGCTGATTGGCCGGCTGCATGAGATTGGCCACGGCTTTCTTTACAGGCTCGGTGATCTGGCGCGTGGTGGAAGCTCCGTTGGCGTGCCTGCGCGTGATCTTGGTGGTCTTCGTGGAAGCCGCGTTCTGCGAGGCCGCTGCCTGCTGCTCGGTGGCGTGTTCGTGCTGAATCTGGAGCAACTCCTTGGCGTGGCCGTGTTTGACCTTTTCGAGGCCGACGATGTGCTTGCCGAAGTGGGTGATTTTGTCCTGGTCCTTGCTGAGCGGCTTCAGCTTCATGCGCCGGCGGTACTCGGTCTGATCGATCCCATGGTTGTTGAACATGTTGGCGGCGTGGGTTTCCTTCTTGATCTGGGTATCGACGTCGATCTCGTGGAACTCGAGGCCTACATCGGCCACCGCGTTCTGCACCGACAGGGCGCTACGCGCTTCCTGGAACCATTCCTTGAAGAAGAACATGGAGATCTGGGAAACGAACCAGTCCAGGTCGGCTTTGATGGAATCCTTCAAATTCTGGGAAACGTTCTCCGCGGTGGCGCGGTTGCCGGTATCGACCTCGCCCAGGTCGAGCGGACTGACGCCCATGCCGGTAAAGATGCGGCGCTTGTAGTGCGCCAGGATGGGATTCGGATCGATACCCTCTTTGGCCGCCCCATGGACCTCGATTTTCACGCGCTCATCGGTGACAAAGACGCCCTCCTTGGGCATCTCCTGGATGAGCATGCGGATCTTGTCGATTTCGCTCATCCCCTCGGTGGTGTACTGGCAGGGCGCTTCGGGAGTGCCCACCGCGACATGGAACAGCGGGAAAAGATGGTGCACCATCAGCAGCTCGATGTTTTCCTCGAGCCGCCGCAGGGCGAAGATGTCGTCCCGGAACGAAACGTGCCGCGGCGTACCGAACAGGTGCCCGGGCTTGCGGTCCCAGTGGAAATGAATGACGTCTTCGACGGGATAGTCGCGGAACGGCCGTCCCATGCCGAAGAAACGCCGCCACTTCTCGATGCGGCCCTTGCCGTCGAGAAACGGAAAGATGGTCTGCGTGGGAACGACTTTGTAGCCGGCCACGGGAACCAGGTTGCGGTTCTTGTCGTTGGCGTAGCCGCCGGAGGCCTCCGCATCCCGGATCTTGACCACGATGCAGTTGGACGACACCATCAGGTCGAAGAGGACCTCTTTCAGGAACATGAGGAACTTCTGGTTCATCATGTAGCCGAATTGCTTCATGCGGCGCTCGATGTACTGCACGAAATCCTGGTTGTCGCCCACGACCTGGGCGCCGTTGCGGAAGGCCAGGGCCAGTTTCCGGTTGATGGCCTGGCGGTAGAAGGCCTCCGTATCGAGCAGGGTCCAGCCTTCGAGCAGGTCGTATTCCGGCTCGATCAGGCCCACATAGCCCCAGTAGGAATTGAGAATGTCCTGTTCGTTGTCGAGCTTGAGCTTGAAGTTGGCCGGGATGGTGCCGCTGATGATCTTGGCAGCGTCTTTGCTGGAGCCGCGCGCCATGCGGTCGCTGACGGAATGCCAGCGGGGCTGGTTGATCGCGGCGGCGCGTTCGCCCAGGCCTTCGAGATTGACGTGCACCAGCTTACCGCCTGCGTCGCGCAGGGTGCGCTCGGCCACGTGCGCGTTCTTCAGAGAGCCGATGTTCAAGCCCATTTGTTTCAGTTCGATCGCCAGGCGCTTCTGAATCGCCGCGATGCGCGCGTCCCCGGCCGGCCCCACGTTGGGCACGACCTTGATGGGCCGTTTCGGCCGGGCCGCCTGGGCTACGAAGCCGGCGGGCGTCATATCGGCAGCGTACGGCGCTGGCGCCGGCTTCGCTTCTTCAAACAAGCTGGGAGCGGCGACGGCCAGCGGCTTGGGTCTTTGATTCGGGCTGGTTTTCTTAGAGGCCATGACGGTCACCTGTCTCACTTAAACGGTCAACAGCCTAGCCACCGCGGCCGTCGGCGCCGGCAGATTCGTCGCGGCGGGAGCGCTCAGCGCCTGAATCACGCCGGCATTGGACGAACTTACGGTGGGAGTCGAACCGGATTGCTGGGCTTGGATGATGGACTGCAACAGCGCGATCAACGCATCGATTTGCTGTAGCGAACTCATCAGGTCGAGCTGACCGCCCGTGGCCAGCAGCCTGCGATCCATCGCGCGGAAGAAGGAGCTTTCGATCTCGGTCGCGCGCGCGGTCAGTTCCTGGATGCCCCAGTTCAGGTAGCCCGTAAGCATTCCCATCGCTTTGGGCATGGCGTCGAGTTCCTGTTCGCGCTGCGGCGTGGGCGGCTGTTTCGTGCCGGAGATGTGGCTGCCAATCAGCCCGGTCAGGCCGCCCTGGGCGACCAGGTAGGCCACTTCGTTCCCGACGGAAACGACCTCACCGGTCAGCGCATTGAGCGAAGCCAGCATGGTTTGCGCGGGAGCGGTGACGCTCTGAATGATACGGTCCATCTGGGAGTTGAAGACGGCGCCTTCGGCGACCAGGCGCGGCAGCAGCAAAAGCCCCACGCTGCCCTTCAGCTCCGTCAAAGTTGGCTTATGAAACAACAGCTTCATGCCGCTGATCATGGAAACGATCATGATCAGGTCCTGCAAATCCGCGCCCAGCAGCTGAGTGGAGATGCCCGCGATATTCTGCGTCACCTTGTCGACGCCGGTGCACAGAGTATTGATCGCCGCGTACTGCGCCTGAAGGGAATCGAGGCGCGTACCGATGGCGGCGGCGGTGGCGCTATTGACGTCCATGACCGGCTGGTCGATGGAGCTGAGAAAACTGCTCGTGTCGGGGGATCCCGGCACTACTGTCGCCGTGCCGGCGAGATTCGTAATGCCGGTCGCGCTGGAGGAAACTATCGTGACGGCCGCAGTGGCGGGCGCCGGGGCATAAGTCGAACCCTGCAAAACCGGATAAGCCTGAAGGGCGGTCGTAAGGCCGTCGACCATGATGTCGTTGCCCTTCAACTGGCGCAGCAGCAAAGGAAGCTGGTAGGCGGCCGCGCCGGTGGCGACCATGGCGTCCTCGAAGCCCTGATTGGCGGTCAGCAGGTCGGCTTTCTGGGCCGGAGATACCTGCAACAGCGAAGGGCTGCCCGTCAGCGCCATGTCCGCGCGCATGATGGCCGCCTCGGTGTCGAGAAGATTGTTGTACATGTCGACGGTCATGCCGGCCGGGGGCTGGGATTGGGAGTAGAGTCGGCTCAAAGCCGTCGCCAAAGCCGGATCGCTGTCCGGATTGACGGTGATGCCGATTCCCTGGGTTTTCGCCAGTACCAGCGTTTGCAGGTACAGTCCGGCCGCCTTGAGGCCGGCAGTTTGATCGAGCAGCCCGGCGGCCAGACTGCCGGCGGCGGCCGACACCGGAGGCGCCGGAGCGGGAATGGCGGCAGCGCCCGCACGCGAATCGACGGTCGGCGGCGGCGTGTATACGAACTGAATTGGGGTAAAGCTCACTGTCCAAGCTCCGAGCCGGGGTCCGCGGAGTCGTTCAGCAGGGCGGCCGGGGCAACAAACGTCTTCTGTATCCCATAAACCTGGGTGAGAAACTGGCCCACCAAACCGAGCATGGGATCGAGCACCAGCGACCGTAGAACGTTTTGGTTGAGTCCGGCCAGCGCTTTGATCGTGTTGTACGGCCCGGTCAAATAGGCCGGATTGGCCAAACTGTATAAGTTGATCTGTTGCTGCCAGTCGGCCAGGCCCAGAAAATCGCCCTGAAGAAGACCCTTGATGGCCGCGTAGGCGATCTGCTGCCGCGTCTGCCAGTCCTGCGCCTGGGTAATCAATACGACGCTCACGGGGACGTTGAAGTCCGCCAGATCGTCGCTCGACATCGCGTCTTGTACTTGGGAGGGCATCAAAACCTCATCCGGTTGGCGCTGCTCGCATACGGACCCTTCTTCGCGGCGCCGCGAAACATCGCCGTGCGGGAAGGTACGGCGGAGCGGCCGGCATTCCGCATCGCCGAGGCACCCCGCGATCCGGGCCGCAGAGCGCCAGGATCAGCGATGAAACTGCGCACGTTGCCGTAAATGTCCGGCGCCACGGCGGCCGGCTTGAGAGGATCCCTATAAACGACTTGCGGCATCTGCCGGCTGGGAACGTCGCCCTTGCGCTGCGCGGCCTGGCGTGGGTTCTGCGGCGCCGGCGCCGAGCGGATCGGATCTTCGCCCGGGCGCGCGGGTCCCGCGCCAAAGCCGGCGGCGTACAGGACCGTCGTTTTCGACGGCGTGCGCTCCGGAACTTTGGTCAGACCGTACTTCAACTCGATTCCCAGCAACGCCAGAATCGTCGCATCGAGATCGTGATCGCCGACTTTCGAGTGGTAGGTATTGGCCCAGCCATGGCGCGAGTAGGTCTTGACGCGGTAGGCGCGCAGCTCGTCTTCGAGGATCTTGTCGTCGGAAGCGAATTCGAAGTCGCCCATCTCGACAACCATCTGGGCGCCCTCGACCATGAAGGGCTTGGTGGGCCGCTCAAGCTCCTCATTGTCCTTGTACCGGCTATCGGGGCGGTTGGGGACCAGCCGATTGGTCACCATGTTGGCTCCGAAGTCGACCACGTGGACGTCCATCAGGCGGCGGTCGTCGGCGTTCTTGGAAGTGGCCCCGATCAGCCGGATCAGTTCATCCTGCACGTAACCGAACCCGGCATCCACGTAAACGCCCTCGGCGTGCCACCGGCGATTCAGGACGCGCAATTGGTCGAGCGTGTCCATGGTGCTGATGTTGATCGCGGACGCATCCACCACGCGGCGCTTGTGTGTGAGCGGGTTGTAGCCGACTACGCGCAGGCGCGTTCCGGTGCCCTCGCCGTTCCAATCGACTCCGATGTAGTATTTCCAGGCCGGATCGTACCGGCATTGCAGATAGGTGTACGGCATCTTGGCGGCGTCGACATACATGGCCTTGAAGACGCCGCCCTCGAGTTCGCCGAACTCCGCCAGGAACTCGTGCATGTAGTTCAGTTCGGTGCGCGCTTCCCGGCGGCTGGCCAGCTCCATCTCCTCGTTGAAATCGGGATGGCGCATGATGGGGAAGTGCAGTTCCCGGTAGTCGGGGAACTCCTGGCACATCGAGTAGAAAGTCTCGCGCTTTCCGGTGGGAGTGCTGGAGCCGTGGAACTCGCTGTCCGGATAGCGCCGCAGCAGCGGCAGGATGGCGTTGTAGTCGCCGGCGTTGAGCAGGTCCTGCTCGTCGACGCGCACGCGGCGCGGCGATTGCGACCGGATGACATCGGCGTCCCGCCCGCTCGAGGAACCCGTAGTGAAGAGGTTGATGGTGCTGCCGGTGGTGAAGCGGAAGGTAAAGTAGGGCTGCTGGCGGGTCTGGACGAGAGAATCTCTCAGGCCCTGGTCGGCTTCGATCAGGGCATTGATTTCGTCGAACCACTTCTGCGCCTGCGCCTTGGCCGGGCAGGCCACCAGGATGTTGTAGCGTTTGCGGGTGGTGGCGACGTGGACTTCCTTGATGACCCCGTCTACCGTGTTGTGCGTCGGAACGCAGGAACGGCCGATAAGAAAAAGACGTCTCGGGTTATCGACTTCGATGCAGCGCACCGGTACCGACGGGCGCTGTCGGACATCGACGATATAGCGATGAAACTGGGTAGACCGAACTTTTGCTCTTTGCCGAATCCGCTTCCGTCCCAACTTGAACACTTCAAAATGAGGCGTAAAGTGTACCCGGTAGCACGTTCCACAGTCCTTTTCGTAAAGCATTGCCCGCTTAGTGTTTCGCGTGATTTTCAACCCCAGACTTACCGCCAACTCCGCGACGCCGTCCGCCAATGCCGGATTCATGTTGTCGAAACTGCAGCCCCCGTTCTTTCCGATACAACCATCCGTATCCATCAAGCCTTTCAGCAACTCAAGACGCTGCTCGATGGAACTTCGCAGATAGATGTCCGGGATGTGCTTATTGTCGAGAACCCCTAACTCCTTCAATTTGGAACAGAGGCCGCCGTTGAAAATGAACTGGCCCAAAGCATTGGTCTGTCTTTGACGAGAGTCCACGGAATGCATGAACTCGCCAGAAAGCTTCTTGACCGGGTACCCGTCGTTTTCAATTGCTTCGAGGATTTGGATATCGTCGCTGGCGATGTGATTACAGCAAGACGTACCGTCCCCTAACCAGGCTCCTAGCGTGTACGGCCGAACCGGCAGATCCTGTACGGCGTATTCCAACGGCCCGCAAACCAGCACCGAATGATTGTGTTCAACCCTGTTAACCGTGCCTCCATGAAGCAAGGAATACCGAAGCTGCCGCGTGGTAACAACGGACGGTCTTGGAACCCGCCGAGTATGCGCCAACTTTCCTGTGCGGCGTTCTTTACGGGACTCGGCTTTCCGGGCGGCATGCGTCCAGGTTTCCCAAAGATGTTCGGCGTCGGCGGTGATTCTGGTTCCGTCGGAGAAAAGTACTTCATAGCAGAGATGGTTATACATGACGTCTGAGACAAAAACGACTCGAGTCGGACGTCCTTCAGCGTCAAACACCCAATCCCCGGGTTGCAGATCACCAAACCTCCGCCACCCGACAGGAGTAGGGATTTCAGAATCCAAAGGCAACGCTTTACCCATTCCGCGTCCCCACCGATCGACCTGGAAGCGGGCCGTGCATTGCATCGACTCGGCCTGATAGTCGCGCGCTTCGAAGGGCGCCAGGTCGCCGTTGATGTCGGGAAGCCGCACGTGGCGCGAAGCCCAGAACGGCAGGTCCAGAAGCTCCCGGATTTCGTCGTAGGGGACGCCGGACTTCTCCGCCATTTCCACGAAATCGTCTTCGCCGTAGATGCCGTTGCAGCGGATGCCGAAAGGCTTGCCTGGAAACTTGTGGCGATAGGTTTCGTGACAGGCCAGGCAGGTAGGGTGGCTCATGCGCCGGAACAGGTTAGGCTGGATCTCCTTGCCGTCCGGCGCGGTATTGTGATCGCGAACTTTGCGGAAGAACTCTTCGCGAGGCAGTTGCGCGTGCCCGAAAGCGGGAGTCTCTGCACGGACTGCGACTGGTTCCGTCATTTGTCCTAAACCCCGATTACAGTTGTGTCTGTTACTTAGGGAGCGGCTGTCCACGTATTCGCCGCAGTGCAGAAGCACAGGTTTTTGCCAGGCGTCGCCGCATCCGTTGCGAAGTACAACTCGCCCACCGTACACGTGCTAGGCTTTGCCGCCGTCAACCCTACCGCTACGGGTAGAGTGTGCACGGCTCCGCTGTTATTCACCGTGCCAGTGTTCTGCTGGAGTCCCCCGGTCGAAAAGGTCAACGACTGGTAGGGGTAGGAATCGATCTTGAAATTGATGCAATAAGTTGCTGAGCTGTTACTCCAAGGCACGGCCCCGCCAGACGCCACGTAAAGCTGGTAGTAAAGGTAGTTCGTTGCGTTCGAGGCCGCAGAAAATACGGTAGGCCCGCTAGCCAAGGCGGAAGCCGGTGTTAGGACGGTCCAGTTGACGTTGTCGTTAGAGCCGCGAAACTGAAACGTGGCAGTCGTACTCTCGATGAAGACGAAGGTAAACTCCGTGATCTTGCGAGCGAAACCAAACGAGAACGTCAGATAGCCTCCGGTATTGACTGCCGTACCGGTGACGCCGCCCGTGTCCCCGCCTTCAAGCGGCAACAGGCAATTCTGGTTATTGCCTGGGATCATGGAACCAAGACCATTGCCGCAAACATCCCCGGTGTAACCAGTGACGGTAATCATCCCAGTACGGCTGCCAGAGCCACCCGGGTTCGAGTAGCTGGTCGCCAGCGTAGGGGTGAGAACCAACGGGACGGTGACGCCGCCCACGCAGTTCTCCACACCACTGGGGTTCAAACTGCACAACACGCCACCCTTTGTGTAATAAATCGTGGACCCGGAGGATGGCGGCGTTGCAGGAGTCGACACGTCTGCGGAGGTCGCTGGCAGCGTGTACGCCGATGGAGCGGTCGGCTTGTTGAGAAGATCGTTGTAGCTGCCGCTGGTCGCTACCGTCGCAAAGGGAGGAACCCCGAAAAGTGAAGCCCATGGCCACGTAGCAGGCCACGTTGAAGGGGCGCCGGAAATGGCTGTTTGAAAATAACTTATGTTCTGTAAAGCTGCTGTACCAAAACTGGGGACGCCAGAAAGGGAGGTCCAAGGCCACGTTGACGGCCAAGCACTGGGCGCGCCGGCGATGGCCGTCTGAAAGTAGCTGCTCGACAGAAACGCCGCTGTGCCAAAGGCGTTGCCATTACTCTTCGTGCAGATGATGCCGGTATACCCGGCGGTGGTTGTACAGTCGCCAGTAAAGGCTGGAAGCAAATAGGCCGAGGGAATTGTCGGTTTGTTTAACAGATCGTTGTAACTACCCGATGTCGCCACGGTGGCGAAAGTCGGCCACGTACTCGGCGCCCCGGAGATGGTTGTGCCGCTGACGCCACCGCCCAAAGAAGCCGACCAAGCGGTCCCGGTCCACCGGCATACGGACGTCGCGGAGCCTCCTCCGCTACACATTCCCTGAGCGGAGGCATCGGTAAACAGCCACACCTGGCCTGCAAGCAGGGAACTCGGCGGATTGGCGAAGGTCGCTTCCGGCAGTCGCAGCCGCCCGCCGGAGAAATTGAAGTAGCCTTTGATCGTATTCGTTCCCGTGGCAGACAGCCCCGGGGGCGCAAAACGGCTCTGGGCTAGAATCGAGGACGCGCCAAGAAGCGTTGCTAGAGCAACGACGGTTAGTTTTCGCATAATAGAGCCACCTTGTCTCCCGTCTGAGCCAGGTAAAAATGCTGGCTCAAGTCGTAGGAACAGTCCGGGACCGCGGGGAAGTCCAGGCCGCCTCCTGGCGCGATTGGAACACCTTGGTCGGTAACCAGAGTCGAGCCTCCGAAGAACACATCGGCCCCGTTGGGGGTATCGGTGTCGCTGCCGGGGCAAGACACCGAGAACGATCTGACCAGACCGGTTCCTAGCGGATGCGCAGAACCGTCGCCCACAAACCACACGGGCGAGATGGGCGCCAGCGGGATAGGCCCGATCGCCGTGGAGTACGGCGGCGCCTGGATGTCGGGAATCTGATCGTACATGTCGATGCCCCAGATGGGCGCGGCATTCGGGAAGTGGGTGGGCTCGACCGCGGGGAACCCGTTGCTGTCGTCGCGCCCGTCGTTATTCAACGGCGGAAACGGGACGATCACTGGAAACATTGTCGACATTGAAGACATAGAACTGTCCCATCCGTTCGATCTGTTACTGGTGCATCAGCGCGGCTTCGTTCCCGAGGTATCTCCGGGCGCTTCCGAAAGCCGCGCTCATTTCCCGGATGCTGCTCGCGCGCAGGGCCTGGTTGGTCTCGCTGTCCGTGTAGCGGCCGCCCATCTCCAGGCGGCGCGTGCGGCGGTCGAAATCGTGCAAGTACCGCAAGCCGCGATACACCGAATGCCGCAACAGGGTGTTCGGCGTAGCCGTCAAAACCACCACGCCCATCCAAAGGGCCGGACCGCCCGCGATGGTGGAAAGGGCCTCGTTCGCAACCCAGGCCATGGGCCTCAACGCAGCCACGCCGGCAGCCTCCGAAACCAGCGTCGGCAGCTTCTCGCCGCGCTGCGCCTTGGCAGCGCTGAATGCGGCTAAGGGATAAAACAGATTGGAGTTGGACGGTCCGACGAGATCGTCGAGAACGTTCATCGCGGTGTACGGATTCGCGGCCAGCCAGTGCGCCGTATCCGATGGCAATCCTCCAAAACGGTGGTGGAACATGAATTACCCGTGCCTCGCGCGATGCGCGCCCAGCGCCACATAGCCGTTCGCGCCCATCGCCCGCATGCGCTCCCGGATGCCGCTATCGGGAGCGGCGCCGTCCGGATATTCGTCGTACCCGCCAGCCTGGTTGTAGATTGCCTGGGTCACCACGTCGTCGTGGCGCATGGCGAGTCCCGCGCCGAAGGCCAGGGCGGCCAGCCCGGCGATCGCGACGGGCACTCCCGGTATGCCCGTACGGAGTCCCTTGAAGCGCAAGACCCGGACGCCGTTCTCACCGCCGATGCGCGCCATGTTCGAGTACATCTCGGCACCGGCGAGCGCCGCGCGGACGCCAAACCCGGCCGCGGCCCCGACGGCCGCTCCACGCAGGCGGTGATCGTCTCCGGCGGCCGCCGCTCCGAATAGGGCCCCAGCCGCAGCGAATGCGCCGCGCGTTCCATAGGCATGAAATGCGGCGCTGAACTCGCCGACCCCGCCTACCCGCAGACCCTCGTATGTCGAGGACGCCGAACGCCAATACCGCTTTGCGCCAAACTTGGCGGCGTCCAGCGCACCCATGCCGACGGTTTTGACGACGCTCCGCCCTCCCGCCGTTCCGGCCACCAGGCCAGCGCCGGCGCCCAGTATTGCGCCCACCGCCAGGCGGTCCTCGACGGGGCGGTCCTGGTCCCCAAAATAAGAGAACGCCAGGGCGCCGCCGGCCGCGCCGATCACAAGTGAGCTGGTAAGCCGCATCGAAGGAAATTAGGTTCTCCAGCCGTCCCTAACCGATTTCATGAAGTTCTTGGTAAGGATCATGGTGTCGTCCAGGGATTTGGGAACCTGACCGGCATGAACGAACGCCGAACTGGCTGCGGCCGTTAGGCCCCCGAGAGTGCGCTCGCCGAGCCCCAGCGCGCCGGGTACGGCGGCGGCTCCGCGGCCGAACAGCATCGATCCGGCGATGCCCGCCGTAGCTCCAGCCGCCATGTTGCCGGCGTAGCCGAGAGGACCGTCGTTTTTGGAGTTCGCCCGGACGGCTCCGGCCCCAGCTCCAACCCCAGCCCCGATCAAACCTCTTCGCATCGGGCCTGGAGCGCTTAGGCCCTTAGCGCCGGCCGCCAGCTTTCCGCGCCAGCCTTTGGCTCCAACCACATCCCTGACCACGGAGCTTTCTTTCAAAGTCTCCCTGAGGGCCATCACTGACTTGTTTGCAAGCAGATTCGTGAACAAACCCATGAGCGATCTCCCGCGTACGGGTTTGGATAGTATAGGCGCGCAAAGATCGGATGGAACTTAGAGGGCAGAGGACATGCGGCGCGCGCCGCGGGGTGCGCTCTTCAGGCGGGGCAGCGAGGTAGAACTGTCGGAGCCGGTTCCGGACTTCAGCAGCCGCCGGGCGCGCCGGCGTGAGGATTCGGCCATACGCCGCAGGGGTGCCGAAGCCTGGGGCGTAGCGGAGCGGAAGCCTTTCCACATGATGTCGGCGCTCATTTTTTCTTCTTGATGGGCTTGACCTTGGCGCCGTTGGGCATGGGCCAGGGCTTCAACCTCAAACCGGCCGGATAAGGGCGTCCGATCGGCCGCAGGACGCGGCGTCCCATATTCAGCGGATTGGCCAGCGGATTGTTCGTCGCCATAGGAACTTTGCACGCGGATCCGAAGACCCGCGTGCGGGGTAACGGCGGCGCCTTGCGGCGCGTACCGTGGGGAGCTTATATATCGACCACCGTCGGCTCGCCGCGCATGGCGCGGCGCAGCTTGTCGGCGTTGTCGGATTGCCTCGATGCCAAGTCCGCGCCGGCAGGCTTGAGATTTCCGAGCGCTTTCTTGCGCTTCGTCTGCATCTCCGGCGTGAGTTCCATGTCGCGGAGGATCATGCGGCGTTTGTCGATGACCTCGTTCAGCCGAAGGGCGTTGGCGTGGACGACATCTTCCCAGCACAAGGGCACGCCGCTCGTGGCGTCGACATCGCGCACGGCCCGGCTGGTAAGCGTGGCGTTCTGGGCGTCGGCCAGGATCGCGTTGCAGCGCTTTTCCTGTAAGTCGAGAGTGACCAGCGTGGTAATAGCGGACCGCTCCATCTCGAGAAGATCCTCGAGGGTGCGGCCCAAGTCGTTCATCCACGCAAGGAATCGTTCCGCAACGTACTGCTGTTCAAAGGGACATCGCTGGCCGATCGGTTCTTTGCCGACCTTGGCCAGAGGGCACACGATCCGGAATGGATCCGGACACTTTTTCGAACAAAGCATGGGAGCGGCAGCCGCCGGACCGAGAATGAGATGCGCGAGTTGGTAAGTCCGGGCTGCCTGCTGTTCGGTTTCCGTGAGAGCTATCTTGGCGATCGGAAGCAGCGCGAGAATCTTGACCTGACTAAGCGCCAGGCGCGCCAGATAAGCCTGTTCGGAGGAAAGCTTGGCCCCCTCCTCGAGGATCCCCGGCTCTTGCACCAGAGTAACTTCTCGGCCGAATGTCGCGACTTCCTGCATTTGTGCCTTCGAGCTTGGATAGTATAGGTCTCACGCAGCGGCCTCCTCGAATTCATGGTCTTCGATTTCCACCGCCGGCGCCACGACTGTCAGAAACTGGGCCACCGAAGCGACGCGGTAGGCGCACTTCGCGCCGAGATTCCAGGGCCGGGAGACCAGAAATGCCTCGATGCCCCGCGCCCGCAGCCAAGCGACGTCCCGCGGATCGTCGTCGAGATGATACTGAACACCGCGCAGCAATAACTCCTGGGCCTTGTCGACGGCGTCGAAACAGATCCCCGCCGGGACGGTGATCTGATAACGATCAAGCCACGCCGCTGAAAGCAGCCGCGCATCGGACAGCTCGCCGGGCGTGTCGAGATCGCGCCGGGTGGCGATGAAGACGGCGGCGAAACGCTGCAACTGCATCTGATCGCGAATCAAGTCCAGGTCGTCTTCGTCGAACGGCTGAAGAGTTTCCCAGAAGCGCGCCGTCTGGTGGGCCAGGAGCTTGGCGCCCCGAACGCGCAAACGCGCGGGCGAGGCGCCGGGAAGCGCGGCGCGCATGCAGTTGCCGCAGGTATAGCAATTCGAGGAACAGGCAATCTGCTTCCAACTGTAGGATTCCAAGGAGTCTTGCTCGCTCAGGATGCCGCGTATGGCCCGCGGCGTATCGCACAGCGTGCCATCCATATCGAAGGACACGGTAGGCATGCGGTTGTCGGCGCTCCGGCGCCGGCGAAGGATTGCAGAAGGATTCGCGCGACCTGCCCCGCGGGTAATCTCGGCGCAGGCGGTGATGTCCGTAAAGGTCCCGGTGAATCCCAGAAACTCTCCGGAATCCGAAAAACTGGCGGTAGGATCGCCGCGTAGAAGCTTCACTTCCCCAGACTTGGTAACGATGCGCAGCTCATATGCCGTCCCTTTTCTGGTTGCAAGTCCCAAATCGCGCCGATAAAGATACTTGGCGCGGTCATCAGTATGAATGATGGCGCAATAACCATAACCAAGCATCTCTTCGACCGGATATCCGGTCAAGGCCGTCCAGGAGTCGCTTACGAACTCAAGACGGTTCTGGGCATCGGAGGTGTAAGTCGCAACTACGGCGTGACTGGGAGAACACATATTAAAACAATGACTCCTCTGTCGGATCTCTGTAGATAACTGGAGAGAACTTAGCGCGCTATTTTCACCCTATATCTAATTTGGGCGAATAGCAAGCGGAATATCTTACTAAGAGAGAATATATGAAACGAACTCTACTGTGAGTCTTCAGTAACGCCCGTTTGAAAGCATTCGTCATTCCACGATGCGGCACCCCGGCGCCGGCGTCGCCGGCAGGCTGGCTACCGGAAACAGAACCGGCAGCTTGCCTTGCCGCAGCATTTCGCGTAGCAACAGGAACATCAGCGAGGAGACCCCCTCGACGCAATCCTGTAAACAGCCGGCGGCGGCGAACCGGCGTAGGGAATCGGCGAGCGGCGGCAGAACGCCGGCCAGGTCCGTGCGGCGATCATGCCCGGCGAGCCCCTTCCAGGATTGCTGCGTCGCGGCGGCTCTTTCTCTCATGTTTACCACGAGCTGCGGCAGCAGCATGTCGAGGTAGTCGGCCAGGTCCAGGATTTGGACTCCTTCGACCGTCACGGGCGCCGGAACGCATTCGCGGCAGGCCAATTCTTGCAATAAGTCCCAGATTGCGCTCATAAGGGAATCCTCTCCAGGGCGTCCAACAGCGCCAGCGCCAAAGCTCGAAACTGCCGCGGCGAGCGGTAGAAATACGTGATGCGGCAGAAGTCCTCCGCGGCGGTGGTATCGAAGACCACCAGGAAGGACTCGGCGATGTGCGGCGGCGCGGTTTGCCGCAAACACCGGTGCGCCAGGCGCGCCCAAGCCAGGAACTGCGGCAAGGACCGCACCCGGAAGTACAAGGCGACCTCGGAAGTCTCGCGCGCGCACGCGTCTCGCAGGCGCTCGTACTCCGCAGCGGCCAAGCGGCCCGCCAGAAACTCGGTCTCGATCGCGGCCTGTTGGCGGTCCCAGTTCACCTCGACGTCGCCCCACTCGACCGGATCGCGCAGTTCCATCCACGGTCGGTTGCGCAGCTCGCCGGCCAGCCGCGCCGCAAGCAGCGGTCCGGGCTCTCGGCATACGTGCATGCAGTCCATCATTGGATCCTGATGCGGACTTGCGGGTCCGATTGCGGCGCGAGCAGACTGGTGATCAGAATCGGCCTGCTCAAGGCGCCGGCGTTGCGCGGAGCGGCCTGCATGTCGAGATGCTTGGTCGCTAGCGCAATCGGGAGATAGGTCTCGCCAGGTTCCTCTTTCCAGACCGCATACCGGGACAGCCCTAAAGCTGTCCCGTAGGTTGCGCAGAGTTTATAGAATTGTTGCGCGATCTCGCAGTCTTCCTGCGTTCCAGGTCTCATGCTGGCGCTGGCGCAATGATGGCACAAGCACTCGTTCTTGCGCACCGTTTTTGCCGCGGCGTCATCCCATACGAGCATCCGGCGCCGTTTCACTTGTTCAGGTCGTACGAGCATCTTTTCTTCCTCGTTTCTCTGCGCGCAAACCGGGCGATCAGTACATGTCCGGGCGCAGCAGGTCCCTTTACCAGGGACTTACTGCTCAAAAACACACTTCCAGTTGCAGAGTGAACTGGATGTCCGCCACCGCCCGGTGTAGCCGCTCTCTCCTTCTGGAAATAGACGGCCGGTCCGTTACAAGCCGGTGGACACGCTCCGTGCGATGCGACGCCAGCTACGACGCCGCAAATCTGCGGTTTGAGGGGGGCCTTTTAACGACTCTCAACTACTCTACTTCAGCCCCTTCTCGCCTTGGGCAAGCCATCGACAGAACCAATGCCCTTGCATCCCGCCGCACCCCCAACACCGGCCAGTAATACGCACCGCGGAGCTACCCGTAGCCGCTACCCTAAGTCAGCCGGAGTCGTTTATGAGAGTTAGACGCCTTTAACTTGCCGGGGATCACTCCCCGGAACTGCCTGAAGCCAGATTACATCTTGAACCCGTTTCGGAGACCGCACAAGGGTACCGAAAAAATAAACTTTGTAAGTCCGGACAGCCCGGCTGGTTTGTCTCCGGCCGGGCTGTAGCGCCCCTTGACGTGTTGGGCCTTGCATCCGCCGGGCCAGTACACAACCCGAGCGTCCTCCCCGATCTGTCCGGCGTCGTGCGCCGGCGCATCGGCTCGGGGGATGGCCGTCCGGCCGCTCGAGAACGGCCGGCAAATCCCGAAGGTGTGCCGGAACGGAAACCAGGACCGGAAGGGAACTTCGGGAGACTTCGCAAAAACTTAGACCAGCACGAGATCGAGAACCTCCGTCGCCACGACCGAGATCTCGATATCCCGCGGACCGTCCAGTGCCCCCGGGATGGTAACGCGCAGGCGCAGGAGGTCCTCGGCGGCCAGCCAGTGCGCCGACACGATGCGCCATTCCTCCGGAATGCCGAAGGAGTCGCGCAGCAGCCTGGCCGAGATGGTGATGTATTCGTTGCCGGCAGAGGACTCGGGCAGATCGAGCAGAGCGACCTGTTCTTCGAGGAAGGTCCGCAGGGCCGGGTCGCCCTGCACGCGTAGCCCGGCCAGTAGACCGAGCCGGAAAGACCCATCCTGCACGTCGTTGCACAGCGCGCCGATCGGGCCGCCCTGGGACAGATCGTGCTTCTGGCAGGAAGCCCGCACGATGGTAAGCAATTGGCGGCCGTACTCGGCGTAGATCTGCGCGCCCAGCATGGCGATTCTATCCGCTTCGTTTCTGTTCATGCGCTCGGCACCATTCGCAGCTCCTGGCGCGTCGGCGGCGCCATGACGCCGCCCACGAACTCGGGATAGGCCTTGATGGCCGCGGAAACGCCCAGGCAAAAGAGCCGGTTGGTCAAGTTGTGGATGAACATCCGCAGACGGCGCAAATCTTCGCCGGTTACGCCTTCGGACTCGTTGGCGGCGAGGGCGATCTCGTCGATCATGGCGGGTTCCCAGGTGGTCTTGAGCTTGAGTTCAAACGCCTCGACACGCGCTTTGAGAATCTGTTCGCGGGCTTCGACGGAGGCCATCGGGGGCGGCATAGGCATGAGTGTGGGCGGTTTCATAGACCTTCGATTTCCTTTGCTTTCTTCGCTTCAAACTGGCTGAGAATGGCTGCGGTCGCTGTCGTCGACCTCGACAACCCTGCGTTCGTACTTCATTCAGATCTTCCATCGCGGTCCCCCGCGGTTGTACAAAATCACAAACATGATGCCGGCGGCGAAATAGTAGAGCACTATGGCAGCTCCCTGGACAAGAAGACCGCCGCTTTCACCTGGTTGCGCAGGAAAAAGCTCAGGACCAGCTCGGCATCATCGATATACACGCGGCCGCGCGGAACGGGCCGACACTCGGCGAACTCGCCTGCGGAGAGGATGCGCCGTTGCAAGTCGCGCTCAACCTCCGGCGTGATCGCTTCGTTGCGTACTGCGAAATTCTTGCGGATGCAATCCCAGGCCCGCGTCTTGTGCTGGGCGTGCGGCACGCACAACAGCCCTTCCGGATCTTCCAGAAAGCGGGCGATTAAGTGCGTGGCGCGCCCGGTTCCGCGCGGGCCGGTAATGTGGACCATAACGCCGTCTATTGGTCCAGGCGCGGCGCGTCCGGGTCCGGACTGGGATCGTCTTCGTTGCGCGCCCGGAAATAGGCCCGCAGATCGTCGCGCAGGCCGGGCTTGTTGCCGGCGAGCTGCCACAGCCCGTACATGTCGCGTTTCAGGTCGACGCCCGGGTCGAAGCGATTGTCGACCAGAACCCGCGTACGCTGGCGGTAGAAACGCTTGGCTTTGGCCCCGTGAAAGTGATGCAGGATGTGATTGTCGATATAGCCGATGTTGGAGTCGAGCGCCGCGGCGTGCGTCTGCCACTGCTCGATCGACCGGATGTAAGGATCGGCGCAATCGGTCAGATCCGGGTGGACATTGGCCAACCTGGCCATCCCGAAAGCCATGTGCCAATCGGCGCTTCCCAAAATGCAGGTATCGAGCATGCCGCCCATCCTGTCCCAGGCCTCGCGCCGGAAGGCCCAGCCCAGGCCGGTGGCGCCGGCCCAGCGGATCTTGCCCTTCTCGGTATACGCGTTGTAGTCCGGCATCAGGGCGCCGCCCTCGGAGCGATAGACCTCCGGCAGGATCTTGTTGCAGTAGGTGTAGGCGAAGCCCGGAGACAGCGCGAGCGGCCGGTGGCGGGTGTCGACGTCGCTGAAGGTGTTGAAGAGCTGGACGGCGTCATAGTGCTGCAACTGGTGCAGCGCCTCGAGCGCCCAGTCGTGCCGCGACATGGTGATGTCGCCGTCGAGGTACCCGATGTATTGGGCCTCCGGCGGCACCTTGGCGGCGACCGTCAGGTTGATGATGTTTTCTTTGTGCCAAAGTTCGTGCCGGCTTCGCATGAGAAGGTCGGTCTCCGGGTTGGCGACTTCGAAGGGGCGGCCTCCATAGGCGACCTCTCCGGTGTAGAGCTTCGCATTGGGCGAGCTGTCGATGCGCGCGCGGAATGCTTCGTACGCGCTCTTTCTGGACTTCCAGCGAAGGGCGTTGGAATATGCGCTGACAACATGCAAGGTTTGGTGATTCATAGTTTTAGTGGGGAGCTTAGAAGGGATAATGCGGCATCAACTCGGCCGCGGCAAAGACCTGGACCTCGTAAAAGGGTCTCGACTGGAAGCCGATCAACATCTCCGCGCCGCCGAACTGCATCAGGAAGTCCATGCAATTGCCGCAGGGCGTAAAGCGCTCCCTTTCCGCCGCGACCAGGATCTTCTCGATGCGTTTGCAGCCGCCGGCCACCATGCAGGCGATGGCGGTCCGCTCGGCGTGGATCGACGAGGCCTTCCAGAGGTCCTCGATGTTGCATCCCCCGAAGATCGCGTGAGAGCCGTTCTCCCGGCGGGCCAGCACCGCGGCGCCGACTTTCGTGCGCACGGCCATGGCATTGTCCCGCACGCGCCAGGCGGTGAAGGAGAGAGCCGCCCAATCTTCGGGGAGATCGTTGTGCATGGGATTAGAGCGGGAGCTCCGCGTTGTCCACCTCGGCGGCGGCGGCCTGGGCGATGTCGACCGGGATCAGGTAGATGTCGGAGACGTAGATCGGCTCGGGACAGTTGGCGCAGTCCGCGCAGTCCGGGCAGACCGGATTGCACATGTCGATCCATTTGCCGGCTAGTCCGAAGACGGAAAGATCGCTGCGATTGCGACTAAGACGATGGGCCAGTTCATTAGGTTTGTTCCTCAGGCTCGACTTTATTCTCAAATAGTGAAGTCGTCAAGGGTACCGAAAATCGACCTGAGAGAGCTTGCGTCCGTATGCCGAACAAAACAAGGGATAGAAAGTCCGAAAATAAATATACGGCCGCAAGGCCTGATTCCCGACAACCTCCCGAAACGATTCGTCACGCCCCGCAAGGCCGATAAATAAGAGGCCCTTGGCGGAATCCCGCCCCGATTCCTGCGCACTGCTCCCCTCGACGGTCGAGGTGTGACACAATTCGGCTCTTATACACAGGGAGGGAGGGGGTAGCACTTCTGCTGAGTAACTCTACAAGCTGCATATTCACAAGGTGGGTGGATATATCCAGCCCCGGCGCCAGCGGACAGCGAACCGGCCGCGAGGGCCGAAAAAGGCCAACTTACTTGGACACCAGGTAAGAGGACTAGGAGCGGGTCATCGAATCATTTCGAGCCCGCCTGGTCCCTTGCCAATTCAATAGGAGATCCCAGTATGAACGTGCCTAACGTGTTCGCTACGCAGCCGGTCGCCGAACCGGTCATCGCGGCAATTGCCATTGCAGACGCTGTTCCGGCGGCCGAGCCGGTGCAGCACAGCAATCTAATCGGCATCGTCACCAGAACGTCGTGGGTCAGCCGCCGCAAGGGGCTGGTGCAGCAAGCCCTCGACCGTCTGGCCGGCAAAGCCGTTCTCGACAGGGACGGCAAACGGACCATCGAGTTCCAGGTCATCACGGCGGAAGACCGCCTGGGTGTCTCGAAACTCGACAACACGCACTCCCAGATGCTCGCCGGGATCGGCGAGTACATTCGCGTCAACGTCGATCTGGCGGCTCCCGGAGGCCAGGAGTACGCGCACGATCTGATCCAGCGCCCGCAGATCTTCTCCGAAGACGTCAAGGGCGTCGACGGCGTCACGCGCAAGCGCGTGCACTTCAACGGCCGGCCCATGCACTTCGCGGGCTGGTATTTCCAGAAAGCGTTCTTCGTCGCGCTCATGGTTCCGGAGCCCCGCAAGAACGTCTTTGACATGTCCGGGACTGAAGTCGCGATCGCTTCGAAGAAGGAAGCTCTGGCGGCGTGCAAGCGCATCCGCCGGGACTTCGCGCACAACGCCATGTTCTTCGACGGCAGGCTGACGGGAGAGCCCGTGCTTTCCCGCATGCCCTATGTGTCTCGCGACGGCGTAGCTGGTTTCGTGCCTGCTACCATGCTGCCCGTCGAGTTTCCCGCCAAGAGCGGGGAGTTCGGCGAGGCGGTACGCGGATGGATTCGCATCCTGCACCTCGACAAGACGCAGCTCAAGCTGTTCGATGGCCAGCAGCAGGCGGACCCGTATCGCATGAACGAGCTGATTCAGTCCTGGTACCCCGGGACGGAACCGCTGAGGGAAGGCTCTGGCTTCAAAGGCACTGTCGCGTATCGCGGCGGGACCTTCAAGGGCCATACGCACTGCCTGCGTCTGGGCGGCCAGCTCAACGATACGCTGATGCTCCTCTTCGATACGAAGACGGAGTTTCGCCTGAAGGGCGATCGCATAACGATTGGCATTCTCGACCTGATCCATCAGGGGAGCACGGTCTATACCGAGCCGCAGATGATCGGCAACTTTCTATTGGGCGCGGTCGACATGATCCGCGAGTGGAATGCCCTGTGGCTGGAGACGGTGGACGAAGCCATGTCCAATCCGGCTAAGTGCAAAGCGCTGTTCTGCACGATAGGTAAAGACGCGCTGCTGCCGACGACTGATGATCTTGTCGAGGCGGACAGCGACAAGCGCGTGGCCAAGTTCGTACTCGGCACGGTGTACCGCGAGGCATCCAGGACCTGGACGCCGCTCTCTACCAGCCTCGATCGGGAAGATGCACTCTTTGTAGCTGGCTCTCTCGACGTCGATCCGGTAAACCATCCGGCGCTGCTCAAGAAGCTGTATTGGTTCCTGACCAACGAGATGGCCAATCTGGACGACCTGAGAATCCCGATTCCCAAGGACGTAGCGGCCCGCAGGATGATGATCGTCGATCCGACCGTGTTCGGGAAGGGCGACGGGATCTATCTCAACCAGGGCGCTCTGAAGGGCAATACCGTATGGTTCGACGGCATGGAGCGCAGCGTCGCTCTGACCCGTCAGCCATCAGGATCGGTGATGGAGCACTACCTAACCGAGGCGATTTCGGGAGCGCGCGAGTTCGAGCGCTTCCGCGGCACGCCGTTCATCTACGCGAGCGTCGATGAGATCCAGCCGTTGATGAATACGCTCGGCGGCGCCGATCAGGACGATCCCGCGGTCGTCTGGTTCGGAGCGGCCATCGTCGAGTATTTCAAGACGATAGTCGCTGAAAAAGCCCTGGAGTATGCCAAGCTCGACGGGCGCAGCGTCGACGACGTCGGGACGCTCGACGATAAAGTCGTCGTCACGAAGTTCGGGAAGTTCGCGCAGTCCAGAGTGGACGCCCATACGAAGTTCCCCGGCTATAGCCACCGCAGCACCATCTTTTCGCTCATCGAACAGATGTTCAACACCGATACCAATATCGGCATCGCCGTCAATCCGGGCATCGTGTTCAATGTCCTGTTCTGGTATGGGATGCTCGACGGGGTACCGTCCATGGCGCCCGTTACCAAGAACCTGGAGCGCATCATCGACGCGTTCCAGAAGACCGGCGAGCGCCTGCATTGGCTCTCGAAGATTCTTGAAACGTTCAAGAAGGACCTGCCCCGCATGGCCCGCTTCACCGCGGACCGCGTGAGCGGCTATACGCAAGGCAAGCGCCGCGAAGCCGGCAATCCCATCGCCATCGTCGACACGGAGTTCGATGTGGCCGTGGACGCCATGCACGCCGAGAAAGACGAACTGGATCGCCAGTTCTTCGAGATCGTCTGCAAAGACCATCGCAATTTCGGCGACGCGCTCTACGAGTATGTCCAGGCGTTCCTGCCTGATGCCGCTGCGCGCCAGCGCGGGGCGGACATGCTGGCGGCCTATCGCGATGGCTTCAAGGCCATGAAAGCAATAGCTCTTAACACGCTCGAAGCGATTCCCGAACTGGCTCAGCTCAGCGACGCCGAGAAAGGCCGCATCAGCGGCGTACAGGCATCGCGGGATGCAGCCAAAACCGTATTCGACCAGTTCGTACGCCAGCCCGTGCTGACCGGCGCTTCGACCAAGAAGCAGATCTGGGAAGCCATGCTGGCCATGTACCGCCGCGTATACGCCGCCGGTAACGACTGGGCGCCCGGCGACACGCTGTTATGGTCCGAGGAGTTCTCGGTCGTGACGATTGAGGCCCTGCGCTACGCCAAGTTCCTCGACGAGCAGGGCTGCGTCATGGTGGCATAGGAGTGAAAAGCGTGAACTATGCTTCACATCATCAACCAACGTCCCGGGCTGCGCTGGCAACTGCGCCGGCCCGGGGCGCTGGCGCCCTCCGCTCGCTCCGCTCGCTTCGGGCCGAGGAGTGGTGGGTATGTCGAGTCCGCCTTGGCTGTCGCTTCGCTCGCAGCCAAGGCTCTATGGTTGGCAATCCGGAAAAAGCCTGGCGCTGGCCGGCGTTCTGGCTATTGCGTCGGGCGGGCCCGCCTTCCTGTCGCTTCGCTCACAGGAAGGCTATGTGCTCCTGTTCGGGACCGCCTTGGCAGTCGCTTCGCTCACAGCCAAGGCTATGTGCCCAGCTCGGGACGCGCGCCGTGCGCTTGTCGTGCTGCCGATGCTGGTGCGCATGCCGTTGCGCCAGCCTGCCGGATATCGGCTTTCGCCCTGCAGCTCGTTTCCGGTGGATTCCCCGGAATCAGCGGCTCGATACAAGCTCCCGGCGTACTGGCGCGATCTTCTCGTGATTTCGCCCAATTTCGCCGCGGGCGCATTGGCCACTTATGGCTGGTGGCTGGCGCTGGCGCTTGATGCTTGCGCGTTCTCGGAACTTGTCCGTGGAGACGGAGAGACTAAGTATTTCCGGTGCCAGATGGGGTCCCCAGTAGTCCTTTCTCACTAATCAGTAACCTCCATGTAGTATAGCCAGCCTTGCGCGGCGCTATATGCGCCGCCACGAAGCCGTACACGAACTCGCGGTGTATCGACGGGTTTAGGGCACGCATTGGAGACCGTTGCTATGCGCGGAGCTGCCAACCGGCCATGTCGACGAAGATCACCTAACTGGAATGGAGAATATCGATGCACGAAGAGCTGTTCTACGACAAATGGATACTCCTGCTACTCATGCGGTACGCAGGCTGGTTCATCCCCAAGCGCAGGTTCCTGCGGTGGTGCGCCAATACGCTGCGCAGGGATATGGCCGGGCAGCCCTGGGACATGGGCAATGCGGCCAAGATGCTGGAGGCCAGCTTCAATAACTGGGAAGTGCTGGCCCACAAGTCTGCGGCGCCGCAATTGTAATGCGAACGATACCGCCTCCTGTGGGATCGTACTCGCTCGACATGGAGATCGGGAGCCGTTGTGCTTACCCGGTCTTCTCCTGTATATGGCTGGTATGCCATGATCCTGTTCATTTTCCGCCGCGCCGGCCGGCTTGGAGGTTTCCATGAGTTCCGTCTTTATCTCCGTTGCAGTCCTGATGCTCGTCGTTCTGGCGGAAGCGGTTCACCACCGTTTCCAGCGTGAGCGCAGGAGGAAGCGCATCTCTGCGTGTATGCTCGCTTGTTTGAAGTAGTCCAACACCTAGCATCATGTTCCGCCGGGGGACCGAGGATGTGCCTGGCACCCGCGTTCCGGACGCTCTTCCGACATGGCGACTAGAGGTCCACGCGGCACCGCGTGGGGGCGATTCGGCCTGTCTAGCCGGGCGGTAAGCCATTTGTTGTCAATCCATTACCCGGATCATCGGACATAAAGGTCTTACGTTGTACGTTAAACCGTTCTGTGCTATTCATGGTTCAAACATGGAGGTAGATAAATGGCAGTAAGAGCTTTAACGGACGACGCTAGGGGCTTACTCGACGCAATCAAGGAACTGATAGACGAAGGCCACATCGCCACTTGGGCCTACGACCGCAATGGAGATTTCACGCATACGGCTTCCGGCGGGCAATGGAAAAACAAAGCTTGGCTTAGGCCGGTGATCCACGAGGATCGGCTCCGATTCAGGTTTCTAAAGCCCAAAGCTAGCGATGTGACCCGAGAGATTTTCGCGGTTTATCATGGGCGCTTTATCGAAATGCTCATCGCGCATGTGCCCGGCTATTTCACAGACGCACGGGCCACACCTAACCCGGACAATGATGAAGCGGCGTTTCAGGATTGATGTATGAACCACGCATGAAGTGACAGCCTCTCCCTGCGCTTCCGGCCCGAAACTTCCGGCTCTTCTCACCCATGCGGGCGGCATAAGCACGGGCTGCCGAGGGCGCAGCAAAGTCGCGAATGGTAAGAATGTGCTCCGTCCCGCCTTTACCGTTGTGCTCTCGTCTTCTCGACTTCCTCAAGTGCGACGAGAGCTGCGTGTGCCACGGCCAGCGCATTCGGCACATCTTTCTTCCGAATGAACCCAAGCAATGCCGATATCTGCGGCCGGACTGCCACGGCTTGATATCGATCTGGATGCTCAGCGGACAACCGCTCGGGGATGTCGACCTCCGCCAACATGGCAGCAAGCGCCTCGGCGTCTCGTAAGGCTCCCGCGTCGAGGTTGGCAGCAATCAGTTGCAATGAAGAAGGTATCAGGGAATGTGGTCGAATCTCTCCAGGCATGGTGTCACCCACCTTCACTCTCGTCTCCGACGCTCAGGACTTCATACCTCAGCGATGCCAAATGAATAATCGCTTAGCTCACGCATTTGGCGAAGCTCAACGAGCGCATTACCGGCAGCCTCTCGCGAAGGGAAGCGCTCGGCGCCTTCAATCCTGGTCGCCCTATATCTCAACCCTTCGGAGTCTGCCGCGGAACCGAAGTACTTTTCACCCGAAGGCGCAGTGCACTCGACAATAAATGCCATTCCATAATTCTGATACCAACTTGTGGAACACGTCAACCCTCGGTTTTGGCTGCCTTTCAGCGCTGCTCCAAGATCTACCCGTCGCGGGATAGGGGCGGTGGCGTGCCACTTGGTCGTAACACCCCCACCGTACGTATGGCCCCGGCCAACCCGCCCGATGATCGTCATCCGAGGTGGGGCTGCCGCTCGCCCATTGTGATACGGGCTAGATGTAGGGGCTACTCGACCGCCCCTGTTTACGAAGTCGCCGCCACCGTCCCCGGTGCCGGCCCTGCGACCTGCGGTTCCTGCACTTTTACGGCTTTCGAGCGCTTCGCTGCGCCTGACTTGCCGGACGACGGCCGGCGTGCGGCTTTCTTTGCGACAATTGCCGGTTTCGTCGTTTGGGCCGGACGCTTCCGGGCCGCCGCAGGTTTGACTGCGTGAGCGGCGGCCTTCGGCGCGGCTTCCGCTGCCTTGGCCTTCCTCAACGCTGCCCAACGCCTCTTCGTCGCCGCNNCCCTCGGGGCTCAAGTGGCGCTTCTTCGCCTCGGGTGGCGGCGCGGCTGCTTCAGCCTCGGCCTTTTTGACAGCCGCCCATCGCTTTTTCTGTGCAGCAGCCATGCGCCTACGAGCGGCAGTGCTGACGGCGCGCTTCGTCGTACCGGCTTCGGCGGCCGGCGCTGAGGCAGGCTGTCCGCTGATCCGCGCACGCAGTTCGCTCATGCGGGCCTCGATGTCCTTGCGTTTCTCCTGGTAGCCGACGAGCGCAGCGGCGAGGAGGTCGGGGTCATTTGGTAGTGCCATAAGCGACAATTATAGGACTTTCCCACCTGCTTTGGACGCTGTTCTCTCTGGACCGCGTCCTGCATGGTCCGGATTAGGGGAGATTAGGGGTTCGAGGCAATTCCAAGGAACCGGTTCATGGTATCCTTTGCGCCATGGAGGGATCCCCAGGCGGCGCTTCTGTCCCGCGCGCCCCTGAATCCCTTTGTCCCTACTGCGAGTCATCTGCCGTCTACCGCTCCAGCCGGCGCAATTTCTGGGAACGGCTGCTTTCACTTATCCTTCTGCCCTACCGTTGCGATGGATGCGGCGAACGATTCTTCCTCCGACGCCGGAAGCCACGGCAGCCCAAGAGCTAGGTCGGAACTCAAAGCTAAACACCAGCGTTCGTAGCCGGCACGGTCCCCGACCTGTTTCCAAGGCCTTGGCGGCGCGGACGATCGCCAATTCAGTGACATCCACAATCGTCACAACACGCCTTGCCCCGGAGGCCGTCAATCCCTTCCTTGGCGATGATCGGGACCATCACGAG
>QGNH01000452.1_pt3 | contig 44063 bp, 61 predicted proteins | sample 1735481 | NCBI WGS metagenome assembly QGNH01 (sample SAMN09239004, study PRJNA386568) | Viral metagenome, whole genome shotgun sequencing project. | reverse complement strand
TTTTAATCTAACCGCCTCTCTTTCCTACAGTAGAACCTGGAACTTTTACAACGCCGTCTCTGAGCGATTGGCATTAACCAGAACTACCAGTAGCCCTTATGCAGCTGCGAGAGCCTGCAGTTTTGCGATCATCTCTTCCTTCTGTGCCTGCGTCATCTTGCCGAGCAGTGCTTCCATCTTGTCGGTTGCACTAGCTGCCGAACGCTCAGCCTTGATGCCCGGTTTCCATGCTGCGAGCTTTGCTTCGATCTCGCTGTCGGTATACGGACGCTCGGACGAAACACCTTCAACTGCCGGGACGTTGCTCTTCAGGTGACGACGAATCAGCGCCTGTGCATCTACTTTGGCAGATGAGACAAAGGCCGAAAAGACGACTTCTTCGCCGAACTTGGCGACGGCATCAGCAAGCGAATCACCGAAATCATACTGGGATTCGATCTTCCTGGTTACGATTGCTGCAGTGGTAATCTCACCAGCTGCGTTCTTTACTTCCTTCGTGTCGTTGCCTTCGCTGGTTACAAATTTTACAAGTGCCATTTTGAAATCCTCCCTTGTTCTTCTTTTGGTAAGTGGGGGCGACTCACTCCCGATGGTGCAACATCATTTCGTTTCATTAAGCATTCATGAATAATACCATACAGCACCTCGTAGGGTCAAGGAAAATCGACCGAGGTTTTATTTTTCTTTTAAATCTTTTGTTATGCTATCCAAGACATAATCCGCCTGTTTATCTGTTAATGACGGTATGACGTTTAGAAAGCTTCCGCGTCTGGTATTCTTCATATTCTCAGATCGTGTCGTCCATCGACAGTTTTCTTTGAAATAACCTAGCTCGTTGTTTATTCTATCTATCTCCAATCCAACAGGTCTTGGGCCCATATCTTTGTGGAAGTTCTCGTAACTTTCTAACCAGCGCTCACATACTGTTATACCTCGGTTAACGTATAGTGGATCCACTAGGCATCTTTGTTTCATACCCGCCCAAGTGTTATAAGTTCTCCCAGAGTGCTTTACCCTGCCTCGCATCTTGGCAGCTTTAGTTAATAGAGCCTTTTCTTCTTTAGCTTCGCGTTTAGCCTTTCGCTCATCTGCAAGTCTGTCAACTCCGTTGATAAGCATAATCTCAATAATCCTCCTTTAGTTTTGCTTCGAAATTTGAATTATTTCTATTTGTGGTGAAAGATAAGTGTTGGTTCGTTGTCTTCTTCGTACCACCAATAACCTATGCACTTACCTTCTTCAGTGTCCAGTAGCGGACTCAGATAGTCCAAGAACGTTTCTATTTCGGTTCTATAGTTCTTAAAGTCACTCCGGCTAAATATGTAATCCTCTGCGTACTTGCTAGTTGCCCAAGGTATATGATAATAACTTGAGCTGTTCCCAATATGTTTCCAGCGAGTTTCTATGAAGAACTTGTGGAGTGGCAATTCATCTAAAAAGGGCTCTTCTCCGTTGTTGAATAGGAAGTTTAGTACTTTCTTATCCGCATCTGGTATGTCATTCTTAACGTCACACTTAAGCAACAACTCCGTGTACATTCCCATAGCTAATCTCCTTGTGCTATATCCCTGTAATCCCGCATCCTACTAAACTCGAACGAACTTTCTTTATCGAGAATAGCTATGCGAGGTTTGTTAAGGCTGCCCATGCGCTGGAACTTATATGTCAGAAACTTGTTTAAAAACAACTCCTGGTTATCCCAGATAAACTGCCGGAGCTCTTTAGTAAGGCCAGTGCCGCTACCAACGCGGATATCTCCGAACTCAGACGAATAGCAGAGAATTGTGCCGAGAGTATTCTTTCCTCGTTTGTTCGCTTGGTGGCTGCTTCGCTTGGATAGTCCGCGCTCGTCTTCAGATGCATCGTTTAGATTCTCCTCTTGCTCTTCGAAGCCGGTTATAACCGCTTCTCCATCTTCGAAAGGTTTTCTCTTGTAGAGACAGCCGTCAGATAGAGTTCCGCGTCCGTACTTGTAGTTGGCATTCTCGTTGCGGAAGCAGATACCTTCGTAACCGGCCTCGAGACATTCGACTTCGAATGCGAGAAGCTCAGCTGTGTCATAGCAGAGTTCTTGCCGGCATAGTTTGATATGCGGATCAATAGTGTTATCGCCGGAATCCAGTTCCATCTGGAGCATAGTGAGGCGGTACTCGAACTCGCGGTGCACGTTCCAGATATCGAACACTTGAAACTCGAAGTCCGGCCTTCCATCTACGGACATAACCGAAGATGCGACCACGTTAAAGTTGTCTCGAACGAACAACTCTCCGTCCATGCCATCGTACTGAGACCAGCCCAAACATTCTTGGATATACTTATTAGGTATCGGAATGAGCGTGTTAGATAAAACAACTCCGTCTTTTATGATACCGCGTATGCCGTCGAACTTCGGAGATGCCCAGACCGGGAACTTGATTTTGTCGAGGTCCTTATCACGGACTTTAACAGCTCGCATTGGCCTCACCGGAGAACTGCTGTTTATTCGATTAGTTCCCATGGTTGGCTACCTCAAGCTCCTTAAACACAGTGCCTGGGCCATTCTCCCAGTCCATGCGTCCTTCAGTTCCAGGGCAGTAATCTCGTGGATATGGCGAAGATCCTCCATGATGTGATCCGTAGGAGTTTCCGCATCTTGCACACTTTCTAGCAAACCATTCTTTATCGTAGATCATGTCTCAACAACCTCCTTTCATGTTTTAAATCTCCGATCTTCTTCATATCTCCGATATTGTAAAGCCAATTTAGATAGGCCTTATTATCAGAGATATGCTTCGGAGGGTAGAGGTTTCTATAATAGTCATCGACTCGGATATCTTGGCGGAAGTCTATAATAGGCATATCAAGATTCCAATATTTCACGAATTCCCTTAGCTACTTTTTCTGCCCAATCTTTTTTAAACTTCTCGAAAGCTGCTTCATCGCGTTTCATCTTGTAAAGAGCCGAATTAAGACCCTCTTCTTTACCTTTGTTCCGGCCTGTGCAGTAGCCTTCAAAGTAACCATCTTCGAAGGTCTTCTTAACAGCTTGATAAACCACATAGAAATCTTCACGAAGAAGAAAGTCAGTGCAGGTTGCTACCACGTTTTGTTTTCTCTTATGGGCGGTAGCGGGGAAGATGAGAACGTCCCAGCGATTGCCTGCTAGGTCTTGTTTCTTTTCCAGTTCGATCTGCCTATAGCCTCTGGGATCGCTCTTCGAGTCGAAGCGAATGCAAGCAGCAAGAGGATTATTCACCAGTTCTTTTACGGCCTCAAGGTAGTTCATGGTTGTTTTCTCCTTTGTTGTTTTCATAGCAGTGACGCTTAGTTTCAACTGGTTCATGATCAAAAGTACAAGCACAACCATACTTCGGTTGATGCTCACGTCTACAATTTCGGCGGTGGCACTGTTCATTCGCGCATGTAGGACAGTGCTCGTAAGCCTTATTAGCTCTCATACGGGCTCCTCATAAACTCTGTAGAATCTGCAAGAGCATCTGCTCTGCTTTTTCAGTTGACCAATATTCCTCTGGGAGGTTATGGTATAAGATTCGAAGTGCATACAAATAGGGTTCGTTTGCTTCGGCTACTAGGCTTTGATACAGTTTGTCTTTTGCTAAGCGTCCGTCTCGTTCACTTAGAGCGGGTAGGTCTCTCTTGGTTTTGCTTTGCACAGACGCATCCAACTTAACAGAAAAGCCGCCGGTCAACTTAGCCATGAGCTTCTCAGCATCTTCTGCCTCCTGCTCTGCGATCATTTGATGCAAGATGGTATCTAGATCATCTGATGCATCTTCATCAAGTTGGGCTTCTTGTTCAGCCAGAATCTCCCGGCCTTTAGAGAGAACCTCATCTAGACCGAATCCCTGAAGGTTAGAAGGGGATGCTCTTGTGTCGCTGGTTTCTAGTAACGGTTCGAAATTTGAAGCATTACTAGCCATCATCAACATAGGATTGAAATCGTCGTTACTAGTAGCAGGCTGTGCAGATTGCAGAACCGCGCCAGATTGTTTCCGACCCATTCGAGCGTCAAGGCCGGCAAGACTTTCGCCTCCTCTTCTATTCATATGCAAAGGCTGCTGTTTATGTTCAGCTTTTCTTCTTTCATTCCTGGCTTTGCCTGTTATAGATAGGCGTTCCGCAACTAGATCAAAGGCCTTATCTTCAGGATCAGTCAAGTCAGCTCCGGTTTCGGCCAACTTCATGTTAATAAACAATCCCATCGCTCCGGCTATTGTTGTGTATTCGACTTGGAGACGATCGAGTTCACACATAATAGCCAAGAGCGATGGGTATGAAAGGCGGATGCTGTAGACGGAGCTTCTAGTCCCCATCATAGTCTCGTTTAACTTCCCAGAGTTTTTCCTCTATCTCGCTGAATTGTGTTTCGCCTAGAAGTTCTGTTATATCTATTTCGATAGCTTGGAAATCTTCTCCGGTTATCTCATATATCTCGGCAGAACTTATAACTCGTTCGACCTTTTCGATATCTATCGACTCTGGCTCAGGAGGTTCTTCTAGAGAACCTATGTAGCCTTTACAATAGTCGAATGTTATGTCTAAGTCGAAGCCTCTGTATGTTACTGTTTCTGTTGCCATCTAGATAACCTCCAGATCACCTGCACAACACCACTGAGTTACAAAGCACTCCTGATTGCTGTAGACTTTGTAAGGTTGATGGCCGGACTCAAGATCCGCTTCGTCAATATATACGATAATGCCGGTCTTTGTTTCGTCTGCGAATTTATGATAGTCACTCGCAGCTTTGCAGTTCCTGTAAATCTTAACCGAATCTCCAACTTTCATTTTAGTTTCCTCCTAGTGGGTTTATGTAATTATCGACCAATATCTGCTTCTTCAAACTTTCAACTGGCCCGCCCAGATCAAGATGAAGCCCACACTCGGCACATTTATTCACGTTAGCTTCGCTTCCAACGGCTTTTGTTGTGTAGGTAAGGCCGGAGCACTTTGGGCAGTTGTATTGCTTTGTGTAGGAGTGTTTAGACATTGTGCATCTCCTTTTGTTTATTCTCAATAGAGCAGAGCCCTTTAAAGTAAGCCCAGCCGGCTCTTATTATTAGACTCTTAACTCTGTACATCGCCGGATGTTCTTTATGCGGATGCATCGAGACGATTACTCTACTGAGTTCCTGCTCCGTTGCATAACTCAGGTCCGTACAATTCGTTCTAATTGGCATTTGTTCGATCTCCTTTTATATAGCATAGAATCAATTTGAAATTTGAATTATATCTACAGCGAGAGCCGCTCTGTGAGTCGGCAGGCAAAGATGCTTAAAGGCACACTCTTTGCAATCTATCTTAGACTTATTGGGAAACCTATTGCAAGGCTTCTTACAAGGCATCCCTATATCTCCTCAGGGCTGTTTTAAGTTTCGCTTCGCGAAGGATGATAGATTCCGGATCTGTGCTTTTCATTATATATCCAATGAGTTCGCCCTTATCCCATGTGTCGAAGACAGCTAGGCATTTGAGGCATGTTCTAGATATGACCGTTTGCTTCTGTGTTTTTTCTTCGCAGTCTCGGGAAACTTCCCGAACTAGGTTTTGCCTGAAGCAGTTGGAAGAGCCATCCCACTTCATGTGATATGCTATAGTTGATATAGCATGACAGCATTCGCAGCCGTTTATGATAGTGAGATAGTAATCCGCAGATGGTGCTTTTGTAATTCGCTTTGTGGGGGTTGTTACAGATATAGAGGCCGACGAAGACATGTCTTTCATCAGCTCAGGGTTGGCGAGTAGAAGGCTCTTTAGTAAGTCGTCTATGTTGGTGGGTTTTATTTTTGTTTGTTCTGCTTCTGTAAAGGCTTCAATAGAAACATCCATAACAAACCTCCGGTTGCCCTTATAAAGGGAATAAGTGTTGCATTAAAGTGGGATGTTCAATCCCAATCTCTGTTGAGACGTGTATCAGTTATCATTTGAAATTTGAACGATTAGCTAAGTTTGTTGTTCACCTCCAGAGAGGGCGGCACTTCGTGACCGCGGTTAGTTTTCTTCATCTTTCGGAGGATCTTCAAGAAGACTCACCGCTTCGCGAAATCCTGTGTACTGCCAGCACTCCGTCGTCTCCGGAGTTCCGAACCAGGCGCTATTTAGCAAACTCATGATCTTCGAAACATCCCCAGATTCGATAGCCGCTTCAAGTTGCTTAACCGGCTCAACTTCTTTTCCTTCCGCGACGATCATAGAACAAACAACGTCGCATGCTGCCTGAGCGTTAGCTGCTGTAATCTCGGCCTCCGGCACTCCCAGTCGGTTGCTCGGATGGAAGTTTGCTACGAACTCAACCAATGCGGATTTGTTAGCCTTGGCTTCCTCTAGCCACTCTTGCTTTGTCATACTGTTCTCCTTGTTGTTAGATTGAATGCCGGAAGGTTAAAACAAAAGAATCTCAATTTCAATAACCCATTTTAACACATTTGCATTTAGTTGGCAAGCATTTTCATTAATCCTATGAAGATTTTCTCTAATGTCTTGTTTGTTGTTATAGAGCTTAAAACAAGCGCCTTCGAACAAACGCTCCCCCTTCGGTCGCTGGCCTTAGATTTGCTTCAAAATTTGAATTATTACTAAGAGGCCTTTGCCTAGTTGTCTTGCGCTTCGCGCCCTTTGATACAACTTCGCCAGTTTCTAACATAGGCGACACTGCGTGATCGCGGGATAGTTTGTTGTTCCCTCTAAGATTGAAGGCCGGCACAAAGCAAAAGAAAAGGCCAACAGCATGGTTGCCGTTGACCTTTTTTGTTCTTTGCCCAGTCCGGACGTCCTGCGTCCTATGGCTGTTTGTTACTCATCTTCCGTTATAGACTGATCGTGAATTGCTTATACTACATTCCACCTTTGCACCAGATCTTCCATCTCAACCAGAAGGCCTTTGGTCTATCGCCTTTAAAGAGCCCGGACGCTACGCTATGGATTGTTTGTTTCTACTGTTTCACAATACATCCAGATGCTTCTCTAAAGGCATCTAGTGTAGCTCCCCAAACAGTGCTTCTTGTCTTAACAACTCCGTTGATTCTAGAAAAGAGAGCAACCAGCTCACGGCTACTGATTTCAACAGCTTTCATCTAACATCACCTCCTTTTTACATTTATCACATTCATCGGCTTTTAAAGTATGAAAGAACATCTTAGCGTCTTGCGGCAAGACATCTAGCAGTTGATACCGAACCTTACTAGCTGTTGCATCCCAGATGCCGTTATACACAGTAGATTCTTGCGCACCGCACTTCGAGCACTCTCCAATAAGCGTCATGCGATAATCCGGTCTAGGTGCTGGGCATTGCTTCGTATGACTCTCTCCAATAGCAGGCTCACCATTACCCCTCTTCTCATGCTTCAACGACAGGCTTAACTTCAACAGCGTCTTGTTCAGTTTCACTTTCATAGATTCTCCTTTGTATGCAACTGTATTAATATCCATGATTATACAGGATAATCATATAGATGTCAATACATTGTAACATACTCAGGATGCTTCGCATTAGTTTCAATTCGGATTTTGAAGCATAACTAGAGCCTTGTCCATAAGATTGGATGCGGGATATGTGCTTGACTCAAAACCTCAAATCAACACATTTGTAGCATGTAGTTGTAGTCTGTAGGAACATCATGGGGGGTGTTTCGCCCAATATTCCCAAATACGAGATATGCCCTTCTCCACCCTTAGCCTCTATAAGGTCTTATATATATTAAAAAAAAAAAAGAAACAAAAGACATATAGAGTATATAAGGGTAGAATGATACATCTAATACGAAATTTCCTTACTAAGACCTACAAGGATACCACCCCTATTGAGACTACAGACTACGACTACGGCTACATGTTGGGATGTTAATGTGGAAAGGCAAACGCTAGCTCAAATTTGAGGTTGTTCAAGAGAGTTATGTCCTTGATCTTTATCTCGATCGGATTGGCTGCTTCGCAGCAGACTGTTAGTTTCAATTCGGATTTCGAACGGTTAGGTGTTCTACGGTTGCACAGGGGGATTGGTTGCCGGAACTACGTAACCGCTGATAGCAGTAGCCTCTGCCACACTTTTCCCCATGGATATGAGAATGTTATACATCTGATGACTCTTCTGCTCAGGGGTCATCTTGGCCAGCAGCTTAGTAGCTGCTTCTTCAACTTTCGCCGGGTCTGCAGTGCTTCTGGTTCCACGGCTGGGCACAGCCCACTTGTACTTGCCGTCTTCACCCTTCGTTGGCGGGGTCTTGCTTCTCAGTTTGCTCTGATAAGAAACGACCATTGCGCTGTATGCCCACTCCAGCAGATCGTCGGCGCTAAGCTTCGAAAGGTCCGCTACGACCTTAACCTCCACCGCGTTTTCTTTCAGCACACTGGCATCATTGCGATAGTTGAAGCTCAGTTCAACCTGGTCTTTTATCTCGATAGTTCTCATTATAAATCTCCTTTGGGCGTAGCCCCAATCGAGATAAAGATCAAGAACACAACTCTATTGTCCGATGCAATGTGGCTATGGCTCGACTGGTTAATGCTACACGTTGTCCGTATCGTTTCTGAAATGTTTCGCATGAGCGCCGCAACGCGCACAGATAATCCGGAGATCATCAGATTCGAATATCTGCCCGGTCATGATGGCGTAAAACATCGTGTCGGTTTGTTTATAGACTGCCATCCAGCGCAAGCTACCATCGGCGCGATTCACAGCCGTTTCGATAACAATACAATCAGCATCATTGCAGCCATGGTTTTCAACATGGTCAAACGCATATCCGTTTAAATTCTTTTGCACAGCTAACTCCTTATACGTCGAGCCATAAACACATTACATCGGATACCCAGCTTGCCACAAGCAAGCCTTTTGCCCGTTTGATATCACAGCAATCGGGACTGTATGTCTGTCGGTGTGTTCATGTGTATCCGTTCCATCGAGGTTCGCTCGTTATCCCATTTACAATAGGGCCGCCTGCCTCACGGTGGTCGCACATACGTCCACGTTCCAACATTGTCGAATGGTTCGGCCCATTACCGCACCGTTGCCCCACGTTCATCATGTTACAACCGATACATTGCAGACCACATGCCAACGTCCGTTTGATGGGCAACAAAACATAACAGCCGCCCCGGAGGGGGAAATGGCCACAGTGTGCGCGCTAAGACCTATCGAGACAAATCGCGCCAACTTTGAAACATTTGAGGTATTTGGTGCGAAGCCATCGAGAACAATGGCGGAACATCTAATGCTTCGAAATTCTCTGTGAGGCAGGCTTTTTAGATTGAATTCGAAATTTGAATGGATACTAGGCGGCCTTGTTCTAAGATAGAAAACATCACAATTGAGGGTTGTTTTTCTCTTGCATTGTTTAGTGGCTAATGATATAATGGACTCATGGATAGGGATTGTTCTGTTGTAAGTTATACTGAGCAGCCTGAAGAACCTAATAAGGAGAATAGAATAATGGCCAGGATACCTAGAGGAAAGCATAAGCATGTTAATTTGACCGTCTTGTGGGAACATCACAAGGAGATTGCACGGAGACTCTTGTTGGGGGAGCGGCAGTTTGAGATCTGCAAATCTCTTTCAGTTAGCCCAAGCTGGCTTTCTATTATCACAACGAGTCCGGCGTTCATTAAGTATTTGGATTCACTAAGGGCGAGGACTGAAGTAGGAATGAAGGACGTTCGAGCTGAAATAACAGCTGGAGCTAAGGATTCTGTTACAGTTCTCCGGAGTCTGCTAAAGTCCAGCAATGAACAGATACAAGCCAAAGTCGCTATGGACTTTCTAGATCGAGATGGTTATGCTCCAGCCAAGGTTATGCAGGTGCAGAGTACTACGGTGCATCTCACAGCGGAGAGGCTTGAGCAACTGAAGAGCAAGCGCGCAGAGATGTTACAGCAAAGTCAGATGACTATAGCTATATAACTGCGAGTGTAACGAGTCGTCTGTCTTCACCCATCAATAGTTTCTATTCGAATTTCGAATTGTATCTAAGGCAATCCGACGGCAGGTCGGCCGGACTATTTATGTTAAGCTTCCAAAAGTTTTTGTTTTTATTGATCTTGTTGAGTGCATCTAATAGCTTTGCCGCGACCGTTATAGGTTCGGTTAAGTTTACAACTTATTCTACTAATAGAGCTGCCGAGCATGCCGCACTTGGAACAGCAGCTTATACCTCCACTTCGGACTACGACCCAGCAGGCGCAGCAACATCAGTGACCACGACCACCATCGGAGCCGTGCCGACGAGTCGCACGGTCGCCGGCCATGCTCTGACTTCCAATGTCACTATTACAGCTGCCCAGGTGGGCGCGCCCGCTGGTTCTGGCACATCCACCGGAGCCAATACCGGAGACGTGACCATCAGCACAGCCAACGGGTTATCGCTCTCAAGCCAAGCCCTCAGCTTAGCCGCCGCAACAAACTCTGTCCCAGGGGCAATGACGGCGGCGGATCACACTATTCTTTCGACTGCGCTACAGCCGGGCGGGGCGCTTGGCACTCCATCGAGCGGAACAGCTACGAATCTAACCGGAACAGCCGCTAGCCTGACAGCGGGCCATGTTACGACTAACGCCAATCTTACGGGGCCGATTACCTCGTCGGGGAATGCCACAGCGGTAGCATCGCAGACCGGGACCGGCAGCAAGTTTGTCATGGACACGAATCCGATAATATCAGGAGGTTCTGGCACTCCAAGCCTGACGGCAGACAACGGGCTTTTCACGCTTCACAACAGCTCGACAAACGAACTTTTGCAGATTGGTAGTCTTACGGGCTCCCCTTATTCTTCATGGATTCAGACCAAGGATTCAGGCGGAAGCGGGGGCGGTAGCGGGGCAGCATATCCGTTGAATTTAAACCCGCTCGGAGGTGGTGTGACCGTCAATTCCGGCACCAATACCATCTATTACTGCAATGGCGGGGCAAACGCGGGGTTGCTTGGCCGGGGTAACGGCGGCCCTTGCTCCGGCGGTTCCTGGGTTGCCACATCACTAAAATTGGATTAACCGTAACCAGCAATAGGGGATGCAATGGAAACGAGTGGTCGAATGTACCTCCCATCGTGGACAGCAACATCAGCCGATGTAGTAGTTAGCGGATCATTCCAAAAATAAGGAGCAACCAATGCGTAAAATTATTTTCCAATTAATAGCACTTCTCGCGCTAGCTACATCAGTTCATGCCATGTGTGCAGTGCGAGGGGTCGACGGGAAGTTGACAAATGTTGGCAACTTGTCGACTGCTAATAGTGCTACTACGCTGGCAGGTAAAGAAGTTGTAGTTGTCAGCCCTGAACCCCTCGCATCCAACATGACGTGGCGCGCCGATGCCAAGCTGACCATCGCCAAGGGCGGCTACATCCAGTTCAGTAACGGCGCAGTGCTCACTGTTCTAAGTCCGTTCGAGGGTGCCCGGCATCTGATGTTCAAGGGCAACGGCTACCCGGCGTTCAAGAACATTGATTACGTGACCCCTGAGATGTTCGGCGCCCTCGGCGGCGTGAATACTACCGGGACGCAGGGATTGAGCAAGCCGCTCAGCAATTATTACAGCACGCTAGCCGCCGCCCAGGTTGATTACCCGTTCGTATCCGCGCTTACCGACGAATTGGATTGGGCGGGCTTTCAGGCATGCCTCAATGCCTTGAGTAAAAATCAGCAATCAGCCACAACCAACTTCTCCTCGGGCGCAATAAAGCTCAGTAGAACCGTTTACATGGTCAATTACGGACTTGTTGGCCACGTTTATCAGCTTAGCATTGAGGGAACTATGGCCGGGTGGAACGCCATAGCAAGCGGATCGTCCATTCAGTACAACGGGACCGCAGGGACAAAAGATGCCAACAAGTGGATTCTGGATAACTGGTGCTATAACGAGCTAGGGAATCCGCCATCAGGCTACTTGCCGCAGTCTAACGGAATATCCCTCAATGTGACCCGCGTTGGATTCTACGGGATAGATACATCGGCGACACGAAACTACGTCTCGGGTATACGGCTACGAAATAGCCTTAACTCCCGAATAGCTTATAACAACTTTGGTGGCCTGTACGACGGCGTAAGCATGACAGGCCAACAGCTGTTTACTATAATCGAGCATAATAGCTTTTATGGTACTTACAGGGATTCAGTGTCGTCATCGTGGCAGACCCTTACGTACTCAACCACGATTCACGTAGAACATAATTACTTCGGACTCTACGGTCGATACGCAATCATGCTCTATGGTGGCGGATCTGGAACAAGCAATGTGATAAGAGATAATGATTTCGAGGGGGAATACAACAGCTATTATTTCCAGCATCCGGCAGAGTTCTATCTGGGCATCCCGGCAAGTGTTTTATTGGCCGGGACTACCAGTGACAAGTTCATGGAAAATCGGTTTGAGAACGCTACTTACCTTCATGGACTGATGCTAGCTAACACAGCGTGGACACATATAAACCAAAATGAATTTGTAGGCCCGGCAGTCAACGGCGCATGGCTCGCTTTCACGGAACACGGCCTTGCGAACTCGGCAGCAACTACTTTCCTAGCCGCTAATGGTTACATGGACCTGACAGCCGAGAGGAATTTTACCTTCACAGGAGCAACGTCTCAGGTCAGCAGTCTGTTTATAGATCAGAACGTGTCCTACCAGTCGCCATACTTCGCGTTTGAGTACGGCGCACTGACGCTCGGAGGCTACAACTCATTAATTGATAGCCCGTCGATCATGTACACCGTGCCTATCGTTGCAGGCGCTCCGGTCATTGCCAGCAAGACACTGCTGGACACTTCGGTGCTGATTACCACGTTGAACGTCCAGGGTGGGCAGGGGTCAAATATAGCACTACGCAACCTCAACGTTACAAATGCTACAGTCACCACGTCAGCCCCAAGCGCAGGTGGGGCAGGGGCATTGCCAGCGACGCCGCTAGGGTACTTCACTATGACAATCAACGGGACGGCACGACAGGTGCCGTGCTACTAAAGGATAAAACAATGGCTGATTTCATAACTGCGTTCAATATCACATTGGAGAAAGTATGCTGAAAATTTTACTCATAGCAGGGGCGCTCGTCGCCCTTGCAGCTCCGAGTTGGGGTGGCGCTTCAATAGTTCCGGCATTCTCTAAGTGGAGTAGTGCCGGTATGTCTGTGGACGCAGGTAAACAAGGGACTAACACAATGCAGGTTATTGGGGTTACGTTCTCTAAGCCTGCGGGAAAGCCGACTATGACTATATCAAACTATCCACCGCTTATTATAGATGCTACGGCGACTAATAGAACTGTGGATATAACGCAGTATACTAATATAACTGTGTGTAAGAGCGATGCTACTGTTAACACTGTCACAATCGCAGACTCGGCGCCTAGAGCTATTCCACTAGATCCACTTAGTGTTCAGGGTGAATGTGCTACTTTAACTTTATCTCCTGGCGGAACTTGGTTTGTGAAATAAGATTCAATTCAAATTTCGAAGAATAACTAAGGATCGCTATGCTGAGTTCAGATGAAATAGATGATCTTATTCTTCCTTGCATAGGGTCGACTCCGATAACTGGATTGACTCTATTCCCAGCACATTTTACAAGACCCTTTTGTTCGGTGCATGAGAGGATTTTTAAGATTCTGGATGATGATGATATTAAGATGGCGGCCATTGCAGCTCCTAGGGGGTTTGGAAAGACTACGACTATCGGGCTAGGCTTTGCCGGGCGAAGAGCTTTGTTCAGAGAAGATCCTTATATTGTTTATATCTCAAGCACGGCTACTGAAGCTGCCTCTAAGATCAAGACATTGGCGCATGAGTTGCTTGAGAACGAGATTGTTCGAGAACTTTTCGGAGAGCTAAAAGGTGTGAAGTGGGCGGAAGAGAAGGGGGAGATAGAACTATCGGATGAGGATGGAGCTTTTTGTTTTATACAAGCTAAGGGCGCCGGATCTCAGATTCGTGGTTTGAAGTGGGGGAAGCATAGACCAAGTTTGTTTATAGTAGACGACTTGGAGGATGCAGAAGAAGTTCATAATGAAATGATTAGGAAGAAACTCAAAGAGTGGTTCTTCGCGGACCTTATTGGTGCAAGAGACCAGTCGAGCTCTTCTAAGACAAGGGTTATTGTAATAGGTACATTGCTGCATGAAGATGCTTTGTTGGCAAATCTTTTGGATGAAGGAAACATAGATGATGACGATATTCTCTTAGATGAGTCTTTAAAGATTCTAAAACAAAGAGAGAATTTTGTGACGCTTCGTCTGGAGGCTTGCGACGACGAGTTCAATAGTGTCTGGCCTGAGTATCTCACAAGTGAGGAGTTGAGATACAAAGCTGCTGTCTATGAACGTAGAGGATTGCTTGATGTTTTCTATCGGGAATGGAGAAACATTGTTATCGCCAAAGGGAGTGCTACATTCCAGAAGAGTATGTTTCGTTACTATGATGAGGATGATAAGGATTTTAAGAACTGCTTACCTTCGGTCGAGACAATCATTCTGATAGACCCAGCGAAGACAGCTAATACAACAAGTGCGTTTACGGCAATAGTTGCAGTTGGATTTGACTCGATTAGGAACAAGATATATGTAAGAGACGCAGTTAATGAGAAGCTTACTCCAGATCAGATTTTCGAAGAAGCTATGGATATGGCAGATAAGTTTAATACCTGCGTTATAGGTATTGAGGTTACAGGACTTAATAACTTTGTGACTTATCCATTTGAGCAGGCTGCTGCTGTTCGGAAGAGATTTTATGATATAAAGCATATTAACGCAACCAAGGAGAAGACGCTTCGAGTTGCCGGCCTTGCTTACTTTTATAAAGTAGGATCTGTTTACCATAACAAAGATGTGCATGTTCATGGAACTCTTGAGACACAGTTGATGAGTTTCCCGCGTTCTAAATACTGGGACGTCATGGACTGCCTTGCGAATATGATTGAGATGTTTGAGTTAGGTAATAGGAATTTTACAATGCAACTTGAGGGTGGTTGCGATCCTTCGCAGACAGTTAGAACTATTGAAGCAGAGTACGAGCTTCTATATGCAGAAGATAAGAGAGAGAAACAGATCGAATATCGAATTGTCTAATCATTCGAAATTTGAATTATATCTGATATAGGAGGATTGAGATGAATCTCGACATGGGACTTGTTATTGTAGCACTGGGGAATGTAGGAGCAGTTGGGATTGTAGGTAAGTATCTGTTGCAAAGTGTAGAGAAGAGCAATGAATCTATTCCTGTGCTTTTAAAGTCGGTCGAGACTCATAGTAAGGCCTTGGAGGATCTCTTTAAAACCCGCAATGAGCATGCAGAAGAGATCAAGGAGTTGCAGACTATACAGAGATTGCAAGGTTGTGATCTTCCGCATAGGCGTTTAGATGATATGCAAGTAACAAGGAGGGATAAGTAATGGCAGATCCTATTGATGCAACTCTTCCAAGGGATAGAGATCTGGCAAGCACTTGGCCAGCCTTGTTGAGAGAAACCAGATCTTTGCTTAATGCACTTATCGGTGGGACCGTTATTTTCACTGATCCGACTTCTGGAAAGCACTCCAGTATGCAGGCTTCGATAACTGGGCAGGATGATAATGGAGCTGATATCTGGGGAATTACTTTTACGGAGGTTTCTTAGATGATAGAGGAATTAGTTGGGAGGGTTTTCTGTTATAGGGATTGCGCTCATCTGGCGCATTGGAAGTCTAAATCCTACAGCCAGCATATGGCGCTTGGAAGCTTTTTACGATGGTGTTGTAGAGGCTATCGACTCTATTGTAGAAGTCTACCAAGGCAACTTTGGTTTGATTGGATCTTGCTCTATCCAAGGCAAGACTCCTGCTGATATAGTTAAGACACTAAGAGAAGACGCAGGTTGGATTGTGGCTAATAGGCAGAAGATATCTAAAGGACTTACTCCAGTTGAAAATCTCTTAGATAGTTTGCTGGAGATCTACTTTCAGACTATTTACAAGCTTCAGAATCTGACTTAGATACAATTCAAATTTCGAAGCATAACTAACGTGGAGTATAAAGATGCCAGCTATTATATCAGGGGATTACCAGCAGAGTCCTTCGTTTGTGTCTGTAAAGGACTTGGCTTATGACTATCCTAAGGGGATGGACCTCAAGCCCGGGAGCGCTCTGCATACTAAGTTGGTGCAGAAAATTTCCAGGTTGACGTTCGATAGTTATCGGATCATGTCGCAAAGGCATAGGGTTTGGAATGAGATAGACGAGACCCTCAAGGTTTATATTCCAACATCGGAATACGAAGAACAAGTTAAGAAGAAGAATAAAACTACCCCGACCAGCATTGTAGTGCCTTATAGCTATGCAACTCTTGAAACCATGATGAGTTATATGACAAAGGCCTTTCTGACGGACACAGTTTTTCAATACGAAGGAAGTGCTCCGGAAGATACAGTAGCTGCGAAGCTCATGGAGCTAGTTGTCAATCAACAGGTTAATAGATTCAAAAGTGTTCTGGATATGCACACGAGTATTCGAGATGGCTTCTCTTATGGCTTCGGTGTATCTACGTTGAACTGGACAGAGAAGTGGGGGAAGAAGCCAGTTGTAACGCAGAAGCAGAATTTTACGAGTTTTGGAACTGCTTTGAAGCCAGCACAGGTTAGGGAGAATATATCTGCGATGCTATACGAAGGGAATGAGGTTATAGCGATAGACCCGTATCGCTTCTTGCCTGATCCCAACGTAGCGATTCAGAATATACAAGATGGAGAGTATAATGGATGGCTGGAGTTTAAGAGTCTTTATAAGCTTCTGGCAGATGAAGCTCAAGGAGATCTTTTTAATGTAAAGTATCTACAGGAACGTCAGTTTGTTGAAGTGCAATCTAGGTTTTCTTTGGACCCAAGTAGGAGAATCTTAACCAGAGATCAGAGAAGAACGCCAGTTACTACGCACTACATAACTATCACAAACATGTACATTACGTTGATTCCGAAGGACTGGGGGCTGCCATCCAGTGATGATAATCCTAAGGGAGAGTATCCTGAGATTTGGCTGTTTACAGTAGCCAATGAATTGATTATCTTAAGGGCGCAGCCCTTAGGTCTTAATCACGGAATGTATCCGATTGCGATAACAGCTCCGGATTACGATGGTTACTCTGTAACGCCACTAGCTAGGATGGAAATGGTAGGAGGTTTGCAAACAACACTGAACTTCTTATTCAATAGTCATATAGCTAACGTAAGGAAGGCGATTAACGATATGCTTATCGTGGACCCTTCGTTAGTTAATATGGTCGATATGGAGAATCCTGAACCGGGTAAGCTGATACGCCTACGCAGAAGTGCATGGGGTAAAGGTGTAGAGAATGTAGTCAAGCAGCTTAATGTAAACGATATCACTCGCGGAAACATGAACGACGCCAGTCAGGTTATAGATCTGATGCAGAAAGCTCTTGGTACGAGTGATGCAACTATGGGGATTCAAAGAAGCGGAGGTGATAGGGTCACGGCTACGGAGTTTGGCGGAACTCAGGAAAATGCAATATCTAGAATGGATCATATGGCTAGGCTTATCAGTAGGCAGTATCTTATGGACCTGGCGTATTTTCATGCTAGTCATACACAGCAGTTAATGAGTCAGGATGTTTATGTGAAGGCTGTCGGTGATTGGCCTGATACTTTGTTGGCAGAGTTTAGTGATAGAGACCCGACTAAACCGATGAAAACAAGTCCGCTGGATATCATAGCTGATTTTGATATCATCTTTAAGGACGGCGCGACAGCGACTGCTAATGCTCAAGAGAATGACTTCTGGACTAAGAGTTTCCAGAGTATATTAAGCAGTGACAAACTAGGAACATTCGACGTAGCTAAGATATTCCAACACATAGCTCGCCTGAATGGAGCTAAGAATGTCCAAGACTTTATACAAAAAGGAGGTAATGTAAATGCGCAAGTACAGCCGACTCAGCAAGTTTCTCAGCAGGCTCAAGCTGGTAATCTTGTACCGGCTGATATGCTGGCTCAGATGCAACAGCAAGGCTAGACCAACAGTTAATGGCTCTTTGTTGAGCTACGAAGATTGGAAAGGTTTCGAGAATGGCTGTGTATGGCAAGCGTTTCTTTGGGACATAGAGGATCGGCGTAGATATCTTACAGAACTTCTAGTGCAAGGGGGTGATAAAGATTGGAACGATAGCCATCTTAGAGGGCAACTATTTGAGTTGACGTTTTTTGAAAATCTTCCTGATATGATCAAAGCCTCGATAATGCTCGAGAGCAAAACAAAAACAACAGAAGAAGAGGGGTAAGCTATGCTGACGGTAGAAGAGTTACAGGAAGTGCAGAAGAGTGCGTTGGATGAGATGTATGAGAGCGTTGAGTGGACTGCTCCAAAGGAAACTGTTGAAGTTGCTCCGATAGATCCTGTGGTAGTTCCAGTTACTGGTGATGGTCAAACAGCTCCAGATGCAGTTGATCTAGGTGTAGCCGATGCAGGAGTTGTAGAAGTCAAACCAGTTGAGCCTGTAGCAGAAGTTGTGCCGTCTGTAGAAGATATGCTGCGGTCGCAGTTGCAGGAATTGACCGCTAGGTTGAGCCAGCCAGTTCAGCAGGTTTATCCTACTGCGCAGCCGGCGTCTCCAGTTGCACATGAAACTCAAGTTGCTACTCCAGTAACGCAGCCGGTCGTGACACAAGATGCTTTTGTTCCTGGAACTTATCTAACCGACGAAGAGCTTGATCGTGTAATAGATGATCCGAAGCTCATAGTGATGGCTATACAAAGAGCTCAGCAAGACGTAATGAAGCAGGTTCATAGTTTCAACTCAAATCAACAGGCTTCTATACAGATGCAAGTTCAGCAAGCTGTTCAGCAGCAGATCTTGGTTACTAAGGCTATCACAGATTTCTATGATGCCAACCAAGATCTTAGGAAGTACGCTCAGTTTACGCAGTATGTCCTAGCTGAAGTAGAACAAAAGAGTTTGGGGAGTAACAAGACTTATGCGGATATTTTCGAAGAGACTGCGAATGAAACTAGGAAACGCCTAGGCTTGGCTAATCCAGCGGTTCAGACTATCGAACGCGGCCGAGTGGTGGAGCAGAAACCTGCATTTGCTGGATCGAAGAAAGGCGGTAACGCAAGACCTCAGGAGCAGAAAGAGATGTTTAGTAAAGATGCAGCAGATATGATGGACATGTTGGACTAACCTTAACCTATAGGAGATTGAAAAACAATGGCACCTTTTCTTGGCATGAGAGGAAGTACTGGTTTTGGAGCTGATGGTAGTTTGATGAGAAGGCCGGAGAACTGGAGGGAGGTGCTTCTTATGCTCTACCCGAACGGCTCCTGCCCTTTGACGGCAATCATGAGTCAGTTGAAGAGTGAGAAGACGGACGACCCGATCTTCCATTGGTTTGAAAAGACTCTGGATGCGCAGCGCGCAGCATTGACCGGGGTTTATACTGATGTTCTTGCGACTGCTCTGACAGCTGGCGCTAAGACTGTCGGGCTGACTATGTATCTGAAAATGGCCGCAGCTGACTTGAGTTACTTCAAAGCAGGTCATGTTCTGATCGTGCGGGCGTCGGGCACTTTGTCTAGTAAGTTCTCTGTACTGGTCACGGCAAGTACGGCTAATGGAGCAAGCTCGTATCTGACCGTCACGCTGACGGAGGCTGTAACTGTCCCGTCCGGTCCTCCGACTTACAACGTCGCACAGGTTATTGGTTCGAGCTACCCGGAAGGTGACACGCTGGCTTCTTCTATCAGCTATGATCCGACCGAGAAGAATAACTACACGCAGATCTTTAGGACGTCGATTCAGAATACTCGTACTGCAGCTAGGACGCGGCTTAGAACTGGCGACGCTATTACCCAGGCTAAGAAGGAAGCTCTGGAGTTGCATGGTATCGAGATGGAAAGGGGCTTTCTTTTCAACGGGGCTAAGTACGTAACCACCGGGACTAATGGCCAGCCGCAGCGGATTACCGGTGGTCTGCGGAATTACATCCAGACCAATACTATTAACTGGGCAGCTGCTACTGGTCAGGGTGGTTGGGCGGATACGTCTGCTCACGCCTTTACCACTATGCAGTGGCTGAACAGTCAGTTGGAGGCCCTCTTCCGTTATGGTACGCCGGAGAAAGTTGCATTCTGCGGATCTGGTGCGATTCTGGCGATTCAGAATCTTATCGCTGCTGCTCCGTCCACCAGGATTGAGCTGACCAACGAGACGAAGTCTTATGGAATCTCTGTCATGACCTGGCAGACTCCGTTCGGGACGCTCTATCTTAAGCATCATCCTCTGATGACACTTGAGCCTACGACCAGGAATGAGATGGTTATTCTGGATACTAAGTTCCTCAACTACCGGTATATTGACGATACGCAGTATCTTCCGGATCGGCAGTCTAACGACCTTGATGGTATGAAGGCTGAGTACCTGACCGAAGCTGGTCTGGAACTTCAGTTCGAACAGGCTCATGGCTGGTTCTCCGGCATCGGTCTTGCTCCGGCATCCTAAGTATTAATTCGAAATTTGAACGATAACTAAGCGGGGGCGATAACTTCAAGCCCGCTTATAAGATTCAATTCGAATTTCGAAAGGAAACTAATCATGGCACTCGTAGAGTATTGGATTGGAAGTTCTGGGCCGTTCCTGGCAGATGATATATTGGACGCTGACGCTTTGAATCAAGGTGGGCAAGTTGTAAGGTATGAAGAGCTGGCAGTTTATATTAAACCACCGCCTAATGATGGAAAACTTTATTGTTGGCGTGGTGGAGTTGGTTGGGAAGAATTAGTTATTTCGTAAACAAGGAGCTGCTATGGCTAATCTAGCCGAGTTGATAGAGGAATTCAAAGAGGCTTCCGGGCGAATTGACTTAGATGATGCAACTATAACTAAGCATCTTAATCGTGGAAGCAGACTTCTAGATAGAAGATCACATAGAGATAAGGTTGAAGTGAGGGCGCATGCAGCTCTGCAAGCGGGTGTTTATACTTTTATAACTGATCCTGATCTACGCAGTATAAAGCAGGTCTGGGCTATGACGGATAGTAAGAGATGGCAGATCGGACAACTTAGCCTAGCGGACATGAGGTCGTATTATGACCAAAGTCCTCCGCAAGTAACACCTGGAAGTGTGCAAGCTTATTGCGAGACTTCAGTTAGTTTGGGTCCTGGAGGTGATCCGGATAATCCAAGTTCGAATTACTTCGTACAGTGGACTGGTGATGCTCTGTTCCAGAACTCTGCAGGTTATAGGGGTATAACTGTTTGGCCTATTCCAGACGTTACGACAGTCATTGAGGTTATTGGGAATTACTATACTCCGGCACTTAAGGATGCTATTGGTTATGATACTAATTGGTGGTCTGTAAAGTGTGAGCAGCTTTTAGTTCAGGCAGCTCTTATAACTTTGGACGCTAATTACAGAAATACGCAAGGCGCTAAAGATCTGTATGCTTTTATAGATGCAGAGCTGCAAGAAATCTATTACGACGATATCGAAGAAGATACATATCAAGCATCTGCCATGGGAGGCTCTCAGTATGGACTTTATAGGGGAAACGGAACTGATCTCGTTCAACAGAGAAGATCTGGACAGGATTATTGGTAGATTGCAGAATCGGATCATAGAGAGGGTTCTATGTTCTATTCCCGATATGTTGATACATCTTGCGAAGAGAACTGAGATGATGCAGGGTTTATATAGGGAGCTGTTCAATGATATTCCAGAAGCTAAAGAAGATAAAGAGTTGCTGGCTAAGGTTATTGAGGGAGTTGAGTTACATAATCCAGGTAAGTCGCCTGCGGATATCTTTGCCTTGGTCCCAGAAGCTTACAGGAAAGCTAAAGGGCTTAATGTAAATATATCTTCGATTGATATGTCTAAACTAAACGAAACCGTCAATGGAGTTCTATAATGAGACTTCTGAAAACAACCACTATCCCTGAGCAGATAGGAGAACTAGATGCTTATATGGACGATATTGTTAGAAAGCCCAGGAAGTCGATTGCAAATCTTATAACGCAAATCCCAGGTGGATGCTTGATGGAACCTGTGGTTAGTGGGGATAAGGTTTTTGTTGGATTCTTTACTGTGGCGGGTACAATCTCGAACGTCGTAGCGATGCTTCCATTGGATGCTAAAGTCTGTACGCTGGCTATCGAGAGTGTTTGTGATAATATAACTACAATGACTAGTTTCCAGATATCTAAGGGAGTTACTTCGGTTAATGCTCCTGTAGATATTAAGGCGAATACCAAGATTAGCATTTCAATAACTTCGGATGTTCCGATAGCAACAGCTACTATAGGGTATGTATATACACCTTCGGTGACTTAAATGAGATCCTATAGATTCCAGTATGACGATATCTTCAAGTTTGGCCTTGTTACTGAGAATCCGCAATCGGTAACTAATAACGGATTCGTAAGGATGCAGAATATATATCCTTGGGACGGTGCAGCTTGCTATAGGGATAAGTTCCAGACTGTGGAGACTAAAGATAGTACGGCTCAAGTCATTCAGATTGGCTCTTATATCTATCATGCTTATTCAACTGGAATTGATCTATTGGTAGGTACGGAGTATCAAACTGTTTTGACATTTCCAAAGGTTACCGATACAGCTTGGAGTTACGCTGACTTCGCTAAGTTTGGTATTATAACTAATGGCGATGTTCAGATCTTTGTAGATTCTTTAGGCGCTCTGTCTCTAGTCAGTCCCTCTAATAATCTCCCAAAAGCTAATGCAACTATGAATCTTCATGGCCAGGTTATATTGGGTGGTATCTTGGATGGATGGAATAATCTTGATCAGACATACGTAGCTTGGAGCAAGATCGGATCGATGGACTTTACTGTAGATAAAGGCAACGAGGCTGGTTTTCATTGCCCTAATATCGGTTTGATCCAAGCTGTTAGGCAATGCAATAGATCGTTTGTTGCTATAGGAACAGAGGGTGTTGCAGTCTATACGCCGGCTGAACAGACGTTTGCGTTTAACAAGATTTTCAATATCGGAACTAGGTCAGTTGCCTGCACTGCGAGTAGTGAACAAGAAGTTTATTTTATTGATACCTTGGGATATCTTCGCAAGGTTGCTTTCACACAGGCAATTGATAGAGCAAGCCATGCCGTTTCTCTCTTGGGCTATAGTTGGCTCTTCGAAGGTCATGATTGCAAGATGCATTGGTGCGATGCTGAGATGGAACTACGAATAGTTGTCGATAATCAAAAGACATATATATTAAATCAGTATGGTATGTATGAAACTAATCTAGCTATCGTAGGCAGTATGCAGATAGAAGACGGGAGTGTGTTGTGCAGTGTGTTTGGGGATCAAGTTCTGGGTGATGCATATCTAGAGACAAATCCAGAGAATGCTAATATATCAGGATTTAAATCTATCACTGAGGTGTACATGGTAGACAGTAGTCCATGTGATAAGTTTATATCAGTGGTGTCGGTTGTAGGTAATAAGGAGTATAAATCGAAAGAGTATAAGGTTAATGCTCTGCATGTAGTTACTCCGAATGTATCTGTAGATAATTTCCGAATTGCTTATCGAGTTCCTAATTATCTAACGGATGGAGATGGAACATCTAATGAGGCTGCGATTCATACACTTGCTATTCAGACAGTTAAAACTGATGGGCGCTATGGAAGAGGCTATCAACCAGGGCAGATGCCCACAGGAGGTTAGGGATGCTTATTAAGTTACTGCCAGATCAGGTTGCTAAGTTGTGGGATATTATAAGATATGGATTGCTAAGGACTTGGCCTATCGGAACAGATAGTTGCGCTGATAGAGTTCAAGATGTTTTGAGGAGTTTGCTTACGGAGACTATCCAGTGCTGGATGGCTAAGGAGGGCGAAGAGTTCCTTGGTTTTCTTCTGACAAAGATCAGTGTCTGTGATGTTACAGGGTCTAGGTCATTGAATATAATGAGTATATTCGGCTTCCGAGTTGTTCCGGATAACAAGTGGGAAGAGGGCATGGAGCAGTTGGTTGAATTTGCTAAGGCGAATAATTGCAAGTTTATAACGGCAACTAGTGATAATGCAAAGATCTTGAGTTTGCTAGATAGACTGAAGTTCAAGTCAACTCAGTTCCTAAGTCTGGAGGTGTAAGATGGGAAGTAGTGGCGGCGGATCGGCAAGTGGGAGAACCGACTTTCCTGATTACATGAAGGCTTATCATGGGGGGATGTTAGATGATAACGGTGCAGATCATTTTTCTATATCCATAGTAGACGCAGTTAACTCTGCAAGTGCTGGCAACAGTCCTTATTTTGCCTATACCAGCAATCAACTCGATCCAGATAAGTTGTTTTTCGCTACTGGAAAGACTATCGCAGATGCGGCTTACGCTAAGCCATTTGATTTATTGGCATTGTTGGCTAACTTCGACTTCAAGGCAACAGTTGATAGTCATCAGTTTACGACAAGTAACACTGCCTGGGTTAATAGTCTTATTGCCGCGCAGACAACTATGTTGGACGACGAGATAGCTATTAATGTCACGCCAAAGTTGCATGCAAGTATGCGAGATATTGGAGCTGCTCTATCTAGTGCTTTTGTAATAGCTGATACAATTGTACAAGATAGCAAGCTAAAAGCTCTTGCAAAGACTAGAATAGATATAGAAACTCTAGCTATGCAGAGAGAGGAGTTGGCATTAAAGATAACAGCTTCGGAATATCAATTCAAGCAGAGTGTGGTTACAACTGCAGCCGATTTAACTAAGTACTATCATACCATCCGAGCTGAAGGTCAAGACACAAACGCTGAGTGGCTTGCGAAAGACCTTCTCTGGGACTTAAAGCTTTTTCAATTTGCCTCTAATCCACTTGGTGCAATAAGCGGCTCGGCTTTATCAGTAGATAATGGCAAAGGTTCTAAAGCTGGTAACGCTATAGGTGGAGCAATGGCAGGTGCAGCGATGGGCGCTTATGTAGGGTCTGTAGTTCCTGGTATAGGAACTGCGATTGGTGCCGTGGCAGGTGGGGTTATTGGATTAGCCGGTGGAATTCTCTAGATACAATTCAAAATTTGAATGAATAGGGAGAAATAAAAATGGAACTATTTGATACGCAGATAAGTGGAAGTCCGTTGTTCGCAGCTCCAGCGCAAGGGCCAACCGCGCCAGTTCAGTTTGGATCTAATTATGTTCCACCTAGCTCAGCGGCTCCTGTGATGCCTAGTTTGGCTCCCGGTCTTAGTACTGCTAATCCAACTGGAGCACCTCCGGCAACGCCTCCAGGCATGAACCCTATGACTATGATATCCATGGCAGGGATGCTGGCAGGAGCTTTAACCCCCTATCATAGTAACATAGCAAGAGTAGGTGCCGGGGTTTCTCAGATGGCTCAGACTAATCAACTTGCCGCTGCACAACTTAAGAGAGATCAAGATCAAACTAAGTTCTTGAGTGATGCACTTAAATACTATCCTCCGGGTGCCGTAGCTGCAATGCATAGTATGACTGCTGGGAATACAGGTTTCTTTGGTAATCAGAATACTACTGGAACTCCGGCAGGCCAACCTGGTTATCTGGCTCCGCTAGGTGGAGGTAAGTAATGGCAACTGTTCAGCAGGTTCAAGTTCCTAATCTATACGGAACAGTTGCGAATGCACCGCCTTTGCCTGTGCAGTTCCAAGTTCAACCAGCTCCGATCATAGGTGGTAATGATCTAAAAGCTATTCAAGATCAACATCAGATGGCTTACCAACAGGCTATGCAGTTCGGTCAGATGAATCCAGAAATGGTTATGGCCGCGCTTCAGCCTGGTGGGTCACTATCTAGTAGTCTTGGTTTTAGTAATGTAGGTGATGTAGGAGCGCTTACGCCAGATCAGCTTATGGCACTTACACAAGGTAGAGGGGTTAATCAGTCTTTGCAGGGTGCTAAGCAGACGATGGATGCAGTGACCAATGCGCCTGAAATAAGGCAGATGATGACTCATAGTGCGGATCAGAACTTCAATGTAAATGCCCAGATGCTTGCACAGCAACAAGCTCAGGCGCTGCAAGCTCAGACAGCTAATGCAGGACATGCTATGCAACTTGCAACTGATCAGACTAACTTAAGTCAGAGAGCTGCGGAGTTTAATGCCGGAGCAACTAATACGCATATGAATCAGCTTGAGCAGATTCACAGTAATGAGAGAATAGCAGCTAATAGTAACGCCATTCAGTTACAAGGTCAGAAGCTTCAGTTGCAGATGGAGAGGGAAAGAATAGCAGCTAGCACACAAAGTGCACAGACGATAAAGCAGTGGGATATACGGCAGAATGATCAAGCTGCATTTGAGAAATTGATGACTACCCCGAATCCTACACAAGCTAGTACAGACGACATGAACTCGATTATGAAACGGCAGCCCGGTTTGAACCAGCAGGGGGTTTGGTATAAGAACGGTCATGATAATGTTCTTGGAAGTCATGTACCTATTCCTGTGCCTTTGAAAGCTGGCACCTATATGGGAGTTCCGGTTTGGTTTCAAACTGAGACGGATGGAAAAACTGTTTCGAAAGATGCAAAAGGTAATCCGATTATTCACTCAGCAAGACAATAAGGAGATTTGAAATGCCTATATCTATCACGCCCGGTATGAGTGCGAGCAATGCAGCTGGGGTCTCGTATTCAGAAGGTAGTGCTCCGGTTAGTTTACCGGCCGCTACTCCAGGTCAATCGACGATTAAAATAACTCCGGGTATGTCTGTAGATCCACAGCATGCTCAGTATGAAGAGGCTCCGCCTAGTGCCCTGATGCAAACTGCGCATAATGTTCTAGCTCCGATTACGGGCTTAGTTGATGTAGCAGCAAATCAGGCTAGTCAGTTTATGGCTATGGGGAACCCACTTCAGGCCGTTGGGAATGTTGTAGGTTCTGTGGGTAATGAAGTTGTTAGGCAGCTTTCCCAGGATGGCCCGATTGCTACTATCGAGAATGCTGGAGATTGGGCACTATCTAAGCTAGCTGGTGTTACTGATCCTAGTATACATGCGCCATTAGATATGCAGAGGATCGGCGATACTATAACGCAGAACATCGAAGCCCAGACGCTGCCATTGCAGACAGCACAAGGTGAGCAACTTACTGGCGCACTCTCAGATACAATGGGCGCTATACCTAAGGCTATTGATGCAACTGATGATCTTACAGGTAGTAATCTAAAGAGGAACTTTCCGAGTATCTATGCAGTTTTACAGACTGCTGGAGAGTTAGCTCCGTATGCTGTAATAGGTGCCGGTGTTCATGCTGGATTACCGAAGACTGTAGATAATCCGCTTTTAAGTTCTAATGAGATGGCAAAGCATCTTCCGGAGCAAGAGATAACGATACAGCCGGAATCAGTTTCTGCTGAGATTCCGAACGCAACGAGGACTATCGAAGTTGCACCGGATATGTCTGGGATTGCTGCCTCTGTAGCCGAGATGGTTACGAGCCCTATACTCAGCAAAACTGAGCAGGCGGCTAAAGCAGTTGAGCGGATTAGCCAGATACAGGCCGATCTCGATAGGATGAATATCGATCCTACTACGGCTAGCCCTGAACTCTTGGCTGAGGCCGGTAAGTTGCAGGCCGTTAAAGAAAGGTTGCAGAAGTCTTACGATAATGTTAGTGAGGAACTTGGTGGGGAGTCTTCTGCCTTAGACCAACCGGCACAAGATACAATTCAAATTCCGAAGGAAAACTATGTGGCGAATACTGAAGTTGTGCAAGGTGCCTTAGATCATCTTAGCAATCCTGATGTTGGTGATAGTACTGTTTATCAAAGTCCTAGTCTTCTTGCCCATGGAAACTTTGTAGAGGATCTTCTGCAGAGTTCGGGTTTGAAGAATAAGGTGGCTTTGTTAGATAGGAAGGACTTAGGAGCTGGGGAAGGTGGAACAACAGATCCGATTCTTAAACAACTATCCGATCGCCTAGATGAGACAGGCAACTATGGAGTTGTAAAGAGACTTCAAGATGGTTCCTACGCAGCTGTTTTGAATACTGATGCTATTGCGAAGGGCGGTGGAGCTGCGAAGGCCAGACTTGTAGAAGTTGCTACCCACGAAGCCTTTGGGCATATTGTTGTAGATGAAAGGTATCATAGCGCGGACATTGAGACACAAGGCGCTCTGCAGAAAGACTTTGAGAGGTATAGTAAGTTAAGTCCTGAAGAAGCTACGAAGGCTTTCTATCCTATAAAGACTGGCGAAGTTGCGATCGGAGTTCCTGAAGGTCTCGGTGATAGCCACTTCAAAGAATGGTTTGTGAATGGAATAACCAAGTGGGCTACTAGTGAAGCTGAGCCAGTTGGATTAGCTAATAAGTGGTTTGCAAAACTGGCTGCTGTTTTCAATAAGGCGTTTTCTAAAGAAGGTGCCAGCCAGACGCCGGAGTCTATTCGTAACTGGATGAACTCGATATTCGATACTAGGAGGTTGAGGGATAAGGTTGAGGCACCGGTTGAAGTTAAACCAAGCATCGAACCTCATAGCCCAGTCAAAAGTCTTAGCAAAGCAAAGCAACTTGAGAAGCTCAAGAGTGTTGTTTCGAAGGATGATCTCGCGCCGTATGAAATAGGTAAGGTGGAAGGCAAAGATCAAAGCACTCTAGGTGTCTATAGAAAAGGCACTAACGGCGAGAAGATCTTGCTGGATACTTTTAGTTCGAGTAGCCGCACAAGTGCTAGGCGAGAAGCTGAGTTGTTTTCTTATGCGCATGCTCTTGCGAGTAGGAACTTAGCTGAGCCTATCTCAAGTTCGACTGCTAGAGTTGAGTATTACAAGAAGGCCTTAGCTGATTTCAAACCTCAACTCGAAGCATGGGCTAAGGATAACCAGCAGAGTTTCGAACAAACTTGGCTGAACTTTCTAGGAGATGCTGCTAGCTTTACAGATAAGATATCCAATAAAGATATGTTACTGCAGATGAGTGAGCCTGGTAGAAAGATCTTTAATAGGCTGCAACAAGCTGCAGAACATAATCCAGAAGGATTGAAAAAAGCTATTTTATATGAGAAGCGAGTTGTTCCGGCGGATGTGCAGGAGTTGGTAAAGGCTGAGCCTATTCTTAAAGAGGAGATAGCTGAGGCTCCTGTTAAGGTTGAAGAGTCTCCTAAGGTCGAGCCCCAACCCATAGATACCGTTCAAAATTCGAATTTAAACTTCGAGGATCGTGTTAAGGGTAAGGCTATGGAAACAGTTGAGGCCCTTAACAAAGTTGGTAGCAAGGTTAATCTTGAGAGGATTCAAAGTTCTGTATTAGAGAAGCTTGGCTTGTCCGGTAAAGATTCCAGAGACGCAAAGGCTTTGATTAAGGATAACTATGAAGAGCTGAAAGCAGGAAAGGCAAAGGAAGTAGATTCCGAGATAGAACAGCACTTATCCGAAGGCAAAGTCCCCGATGATGTTTCTCTTGAAGAAGCAGCTGCTTATATGGATGGCCTGGAAGACATGGCCGTTCGAAGAAAGAAATCTGGCCCGATAACTGGGCCTCTCTATGAGAAGGTTGCGAAGGCCAAGAAGAAAGGTCTTGATCTGAGTCCGGGTCAAATCAGTGAGAAGATAAAGAAAAGACTTGCGAAGGAAACGGAGTTCGTTGATCAAACCAGTAAGCTCGAGGCGGAAGCTAAAAGGCAGAACGTCTCTTTAACCGAACTCCTCAGGGCAGTGGGCAAAGACAAAGATGGCAATCCTATGTCTGAGGATACTATTGCAAAGGTACTTAGGAAATATCAGAGGCTTGCGAAGACAATCTTTACCGATACCGAACACATTATTCGTCTTGGCCGTGAGCTGGGTTTGGTAGATGGAGATACAGGAGTTCAAGGTCTAGAGGCGTTTGTCAAAAGTGTTTTCCCGAAAGCACAGGGGCCTCTCAAGCAACTAACTATAACCGGCCGAGATATCTTGATGAAGCATATGCAAGATGCTTGGTTTGCAAAAGAAGGAAAGGCGTTCGACTTTAGGCAGTTTAAATCTATGCGCGAACTACAGGCAGATCAGATAGCTGCTATGTCTCAGAGAACTGGATGGGAGAAGTTTACGCATGGCGTGACTTATTTCATGAACACTGCAGCGGATGAGCTGAATACTACGCCAGCCGGCTCAGCACTTGTTCAACTTATCAAGAATAAGATCGCGACAGAGAATGCACTTTATCTTAGGGATTATCAAAAGCGGCTTAATGAACTTGCAACTCTTGTAACCGATCCACAGGATAGGGAGCATATACTAAATGTGTACGAAGGCAGAGAGACTGCTAGGAATAAGATCTTTCAAGGCGGCGCAGATCTTCTAAAGGAAATCTACACTTCGTATGGAACAGAGATGGAGCGGCTAGGCGTAAGGGTGCAATACAAAGGAGGTTATTCTACCGACTTCAAGTTCGATCCCACAGTAAGCCACTATCCCCATATGTGGGAACCTGGAGCATTTGATAAACCAAGTGAGGAGATGATTAACAGCCTGATCGTAAGCGGCAATGCAGTTGATTCGAAGCAAGCTAGGGCAATCATTAGTCAGTTTGGTTCTAGACAAACTAGACTCGCTGCACCTAGATTTGCTAACATAGAGATGGCTAGAGAAGTGCAGATGGAAGGGTATATAAAAGATCCTATTAAGGTCACTTCGATGTATCTAAATCGAGGTGCGAGTCGGCTTGCTATCTTGAGAGAATTCGGCCAAGCTCCGGAGACTCGCCTAGCTCAACTCGCTTGGGATCACTTCCAGCAATCAGGAGATCCGGATCAATTGAACTTTGCAGTTAAAGTTATCAACTCAATAACCGGTGTAGCAGTTCATGAACCTCTGATGAAGAGAGCTCTTGACATTGTGGGTGTAGCAGAGTTCACAGCGATGGCAAGTGCCTTGCAGCATGCAGCTTTGATACAGCCTTCGATCATTAGTAACTTAGCTGTGACCGCTGGTTGGAAGAATACGGCGAAAGGATTCTATAGATATATAAAAGCTGATCCGCGTAAAGCCAGTATGTCAAAGGAATGGGCTGATGTTCTTGGGGCAAGTGGTCGATCGGTAGGTAAGGAGTTAATGGATCAACTAGGTTCCAATACCAACCTTCAGACGCGGGCGGATAAGCTATTAAACTTCTGGAAGGTTACTAGTGTTGACAGATGGCTGCGAGACGCTAGTTCTTTAGTCGGCCAGCTTCATGTCAATGAGATGGTCGAGCGTGCTATTAATCTTAACGATAAGAAAGCTCACTTGGAGTTGCGTCGCCTAGGGCTAGAGGCAGGAAAGTTTAAGGAGGCCTTAGATGCTGGAGATGATAGCCTTGTGGAAGACTACATCAAGAAGGGTTCTTATGCATTCTCGCAAAGGACAAATCTTCTTACTGATCCACTAAGTAGGCCACTCTGGCAGATGGAAAAGACAAGTTGGGGAGGTTTGCTAACTCTGTTCGGCCGGTTTGGCTTCTTGCAGCATCACTTCTTGAAAGGTCTGATTCAAGATGGAAAGGCAGTCTCAGGTATAGCAGGACAGGCTGAGCAGCTAGGCAAGTATCTAGCTTACGCGACAACTGTTGGCATACCAATCTATACAGCAAGGCAACTAGCGAAGGGGGTGAATCCAGTTGAGGACTTTGCAGAGAAAGGTTTGTTCGGCTTCATGTTCGGGGCTCTCCAGAGTGGCGGTGGATTAGGCTTGTTTATGGATGCAGCTGGGAACGCACTTAACGAGATTGCGACGGGGGCGCAGTCTACAGTGAATGAAAGATTTGGTGGGCCTGTTGCTAGCCTTGGAAAAGAAACTGCAACTGGCATTGGTAAGATTCTGCATGGAGACATTACTAATGCGCAAGCCCTACGACTTCTCATGCGAGCTGGGATTGTTACCATAGCGGGTAAAGCTCCAGAGAAGTTTATACCAGTTGCAGGCGCTCTTGGCATTGCAAGACCTATGATCGAAAGGGCCTTAGCAGATAAACAACAACCTAATAGTATGTTCAAATAAGGAGACATTAAGATGCCTTACTGTACTTACATAGATGGCCATTGTGAAAGTGCTGATAATGCTTTGAAGTGTGCCTCTAATAGCACAGTTCATTGCAGAGAAATCAGAGAGAAGAATATCAAACTAAAGGAGGCAGTAAAAGATGAAGATGAGTCTAAGCGGGCTTAAGATGCTGAAGGACTTTGAGGGTTGCATCTTGTATATCTATAAAGATGTTGCCGGGTATCCAACTATTGGTATTGGTCATCTATTGACCGGCCACGAGAAATCTACGAACATAATCAGCATAGGTGGAATTGATGTAGATGTTTCGAAAGGGATAACCAGTGAACAGGCAATGGATCTCCTTGCTCAGGACATAGTGCCGGCGGAGCACGCAGTTCTTTGCTACGTAAAAGTTCCCTTGAATCAGAATCAGTTTGATGCTCTTGTGTCTTTTACATTCAATTGCGGAGCTGGGGCGTTGCAACATAGTTCTTTACTAGAAGCACTTAATGAGGGTGACTACTCAGTAGTTCCTTCTAAGCTTAGCCAGTGGAACAAAGCTGGCGGGAAAGTATGCGATGTGTTGGTTAAGCGAAGGGCAAAGGAGGGTGAACTGTGGCTAGCTTAGAAATAGAAGTTGAGAAAGCTAAGTTGAATGGCGCTAAGCGGTCTGCTGAGTGGCCTAAGGTGCGTGCTGTGCATCTACTAAAGGAACCCGCCTGCGGTCTGTGTGGAGGAACAGACAAGGTTGAAGTGCATCACGTAAGGCCATTCCATATTCATCCTGAGTTGGAATTAGACCCGATGAATCTAATAACCCTATGCGAAGCTAACAAGGAGGGCTTCGACTGTCATCTTGCTTTCGGTCATCTAGGGAGTTTTAAAAGCTGGAATGTATCTGTCATAGCTGATTGTATTAACTGGAGTGTGAAGCTCCACAACAGACCATTGGAGGAAGTATGAAGATTTTTATGTTTGTAATCTGTTTTGCGCTTCTAGTAGTTGGTATGGCAGTCGCAGGACCTATGACTTGGAGCACTCCGGTTCCTAATGCAACTGATACAAACTACTACGGGACTAATGCAATTCTAACTAGGCAGGCTGCGGCAACTGCTGAGACCCGTGCAAGGATCCAGAAGCTTGGAATATTTGCTGGTTATACGAGCCAGGGTAATTAATAAAAAGGGAGAAACAGAAATGAATCTTACAAGCGATAAGTTGGCAACGATTGCGGGTCTTGGGATGGGGGTTTTGAACTCTGTTGGAACTGTAGCAGGGCAGATGCAGCCGGGAACTAGTATGCATCCCAATGACTATGTTAGTCTCGGCATTTCTCTTATTATGGTGTTCGCAGGTTGGATTACCAACAAGCATGGAGCTGTTAATCTGCAGAGCCCGTTGGCCACTGGTGCGCCGACCACAACTGAACCTCCGGTGGCTTAGACATAATTCGAAATTTGAATTGAATCTGGAATAAAAAGGGAGGTAGACTATGCATTTGTCTACCTCCCTTTTGTTCTTTTTATTTTCTGTGCTCAGTTTTCCAGATCTTCGCAAGTTTGAATCGCGGGAACTTTATTTGCGGAGTTTCTTCTTCAGCGCATTCTCTACAAGGGCTGTCGTTGTATTTAGTGCTGGATTCTACGCACTTAGCGCAGCCGCCTTGTCTGTTTTCTTCCATGCTAGTTTGGATCGCCTCTTCACACTCCACGCAGGTTGCCATCTTAAGATCTCCTTTCAGTGATAAGAGCTTGCAAAAGCAGAAGATAGTTGAGGCTATCGAGAATCTTTTCGTCCCAGGCCTCAGGGCTATGAACCTGCCCAGTTGCTTGATCGTCTATATAGTCGCAGACACTCACAATGTGTTTTATCCACATCCCTTTGAGAGCCTGCTCAGGTGTGATGCCTTGGCAGCCTGCGGCTTTTTTAAAGTTAGAAAGCTTATCACCTCCGCGGGCATATTCCTTGTTTTTGCTTATGAGGATTGAACGGCATTTAGATACCGTCGCTTCGAAGACCTTCTCGAATTCTTTACTTGTCATTGCACTGCCTCCATTGTTTGTTTTGATAGTCTATAGGTCCAATCAAGCTTATCGTTATCATAAGCCATCTCCATTACTTTCCTTGCACAGAGAGTCTTTGTTATTATCTGCAGCGTATACTCATCCAGGTCTGCATTGAATCTTTCTAGGATCGCACTCCTAGTTGTGCTCTTTACTCTAATAAGATAATCGAAAATCTGTGCAGTGAGTTCAGCGTATCGAGCTTTGCCCAGGCCGAGAAAAGCCCTAGGCATCTTGGGTTCAACACTCTCAAGCAGAGAACAAGCCCGATCGAAATCGCTAGGGAGTATAATGCGATCACTACCGCGAGATGCAGAGCAGACCATCGATAGCTTGAGCGTATGAACTGCGCGCCTTTCACAGTACCCAGCAAACATGGGATCTTTGATAGCGGGTGTTCTGCTTTGTGTTGTGTACCACTTTGTATACTTGACCATAGTTTCTTTATCAAATCTAAACTCCCCGGCCATAAGAGCGATCTGCTCTAGGTCATTGATAAGGTGTTGTCGCATGTTAAGGATTTCGATTGGTACAGTCGGATCCGGGACTATCTGTTTCTTGGACTCTTCAACTACGAAGATAATCCTAGATGTGAACCCACCCCCAAATGCTTCGGCTGGAAGTATAGATCGAAGCCAATCAGGAGCTGTTGCCCCAAGAAAGTTAACACAGACGCCTGTGAGTTTATCGGTACCACTACCTTTAGTACGGTAAGTCCATTGGTCGTGGCAGTCGAACCAGTCAGTGAGATCAGCCAAGAATTTGATATTCTGCTGTCCGAGAAAGACACTTAGTTCCTCCGATTGAACTGTGATAGAGCAATGAAACTTTGGGACGTTGTCAGTTGGGTCCATGTATGTGGCTACGCAGTCCCGCATATCTCTGATAAGGGCTTCCCTAGTTACACTCTCACTTGTCAAGACAACTCCGTTAATATCCTGGAGTAAGTCCTTGCCGATCCCCATCGCAGTGCCTTTCCGACAACCGCTGGGCCCAATCAAAACTACATATAAATTCGGATACAGTTTTTTGAAACCCCACTTTAAGTATACCCTTCTTTGTAAGCATCCGCTGATAGCGGAAAGCGCTGTCCAGATGTGGTACGAGGTCGGGGGCTCCGTGTTTGCGGTGTACTTTAAGTACGCCGTTAGAAAGTCTTCGTAATGTCTCGCCACGCTTAAGCCTCCTCATCTTCATCATCAGAGTCCTCCAATTCCAGTTCGATCTCGGTATGAGGTTTGGCTGCGGTTAACTTAGTTATGGCGGCCTGAAGACCTTTTACAATAGAGTCCTCATCCCCCGATATGTCTACCTTTTCCAGATTCTTCATATCGAAGCCGACCTTAGCGTCGGTTCTAATAACGAAGACTCGTCCGTTGGCAGTTAACGGGACTTCAATGAACTGTTTAATGGCAAGCAAGCATTGGGCATATTCTTGTAACTCGTTAACATCGCGCTGGAAGACGACACTGTCATGCACTTGAGATAGCAATTCCAGTTTTCTCAGGAAGCTGAACTCTTGCTCGCCCTGCTTCTCGTGCGTGTCGATAAGGCCTTTGTTAAGCAGCTGTGCAACAGTGCTCTGAGGGATGTACGCGTACGCGGCTTTAAAAAGATCATCTCCCCAGCGGTCAAGGAATCTCCTTCTTCGTCCAAAAAGATTAATGAGTGTTCTATCTTTCCCCAGCTGAGTTCGCACGTGCGAGTGCCAGATTCTAATAGCCGGGTAGGCACGATGGTAGAGATCTGTACATCGCTTAGCCTCTCTGAGTTCAAGACCGTAAGTGGCGGCGAAGCCATTAGCTCCAAGGTCGTAGTTAAGGCCGTGATTACTCTTCTTTCCAGCTTGCCGACAGGACATATTTGGGATAGGGTGGTAGCGTAAGATCTCCGGACAATACTCCTGGCGTTTCGCCTTGATAACTTCTTCATCTGATTCAGATCCAAGGACTTCATCCTCCAGTTTGATAAGCTCCTTCGGTGCGCCGAGCATAAGATGAGCCGTATTAATATGAGCGTCTTCTTTATTCTCTATCGTCCGAATCATATTAGCGTCGCCGCATAAATAAGCAACAACAACCCACTCTGCCTGTGCCTTATCCATCTCACACATCAACATCCCAGTGTCGGCCTCTAAGAAAGCCTTGAATATCTTTGGAAGATTTTGTAAGTTAGTACCTGTTCCAAAGATTGTCTGGCTACTGGAGAGACGTCCTGAGTTAGTGCCAGCGATATTCCAGCTGCATCGAAGGCGTCCGTCAGTGTCAAACTGAATGTTGAGATATGTTCCGATGAGTTTTCTATATGCTCTGACTTGTTGTACAAGGCTTGCCTCCTCGCAGCCTTTGAGGGCTAGTTTTTTCATTGCTTTATTATCTGTTGTGACCTTTGAAGATCGCTCCCCTGTCTTAGGGTCTTTCTTCAAGGCAGTGATCGGTTTATAACCTTTGACACCATAGAAATACTCTTGGCATTGTTTCGTGCTGGCTACGTTCAGGTCAAAGCCACATAGATCCTTGAGTTGCGCCTGAGCCTTTCGCTGCGATTCCTGAGCTTCGATCTTGTGTGCTTGAAGCTTATCTTTGTTGACTTTAATTCCTCGAGCGGCCATGTACAGTAAGGGCTCCATAAGGCGTCTACAGAAATCGTAGGTCTCGGCGTTACCAAACTTGATAAGCTCTTCCGATAATGGTGGATCAGCTTCCATAAGAACGGCAGAGTCCTTGGCATTGTACTCATAGAATTGGTTAATGTTACCATGGCCGCTTCCCTTTAGATCATTGAACCAAGTTTTTCCATCGTCCTTATAGTAAGGTTCTCTCGTAACAACACTGCAGATAAACCCCAGACCTTTCGGAAAGTCAGGATAGTTGAGATGGATCTTTATCATTGTGTCATCTATAATGCCTCTGGTAATAATCTTATTCTGTGTTATCAAGAAGGTCCTATCGAACATAGCATTCTGGAGTTTCTTCCTGATAGAGGCATCTCCTAAGTAACTACAAACTAATCTCCAGAGCTGCCCCTCTTCTTCGATACTCCAACGATCGTCGAAAGGAATAGACATAGATAGAAGTTCAGTAGGTGCAAAGCTAATGCAAGATACTTCACCTTTATATACCTCGATATCGAAAGCTGCAGGTTGCTTGTTGGATATGAGGGTTGTAAGAAAAGATACTGCTTCTTCAAAACTCGGTTGAACCAGCAAAGTGCGCTGTGGTACACGTAGTTCCGGAAAGAACGATTCCTCATTGATCCTCCTTAAGTCGTTGGCGATGTGATATCTTAAGAGGTATTGTCTAATGGCCATCGAAGGAGATAGAGTCGGTATAACTTTCTGTCCTTTGATAAGAGGTGTCTCCAGCATCGAGTTACGCCACTTTGTAATACCTTTTCTTCGGCAGACAGCTTGCAGAGCGATCTCACCTAGCGGAACGATCACGTTCGGTTTTATTTCTAAGATTGCTTCTGTAAGTTTGCCTATTAAGTCGGCACCTGCAGTTGTAAAGCCAGTCTTCTCTGTCCAGCATCCTGTCATACTCCCAGAAGTCGGGTTCAAGAAGAGCACGGACATGGAGGATAGCGAGAGTCCAGCGGTTCCGAGACATTGACCTAAAAGAGTCCCAACAGTACCGGAGAAAGGCTTTCGAGTTTTGAAATCTTCTGGACATGGGCAGTCTCCTATGAGGAGGATTCGACTGTTTGGGTTGATCTGAGATATGCCTTCGGATACAGTTGTTAAGTCGCAAGCAAGGAAGCTCATTAATCTTCCTCCCGGTAGTAGATAAACTTACTGCACCAATCCTCATCCTCTACGAAAGGGAATCTCCACTCACTGTCTGAAGAGCTTCCAGCATTAGCTACTACAAGTATAGGTGGTGCTAGTCTGCAAGTGTTATCACATTCCCACTTACATGTTCTGCATTTCCTTTCCATAAACCCTCCATAACTCAGGCCGTCTACCCAAGTTTCGATTCGAATTTTGAATGATTAGATATGTGCTTTGCACTTAACTCCGGCTTGCATAAAGAGCTTTAGAGTCCCTTGATCTTTGTATCTATCGTCCGAGTTGTCGAAGACAACGGCAGCTATGCCGGCATTGATAATACTTCTAGCACACATAAGACAAGGAAGGCCAGTAACGTACAAAGTAGAACCAAGAGTTGAACAGCCGTTACGAGCTGCGAGATTAATTGCATTCTGTTCTGCATGAACCGAGATACAGAGTTCATATCTTTCTCCCGGCTTTGCATTCTGAAGTTCTCTAGCACAGCTTTTCCTATCCCCACAGCTTTCGATGCCTCTAGGAGCTCCGTTGTAACCAGTTGAGATTATAGCTTTGTCTCTGACTATAACCGCTCCATGATGAGCTCTATTGCAAGTCGCTCGAGTTGAGGCTAACGTAGCTATGGACAGGAAGTATGAGTCCCAATCAGCTCTCATAGCAAACCGCCTGTCTCCATCTCAACAAGCCTTATCAAGAATCTCTTTTTGACTTCGCTATTAAGATCGAAGCCAAAAGCACTATGGCCCATAGAAAAGCCAGTGAGCAGATCGTTGCCAGAGCCAATGAACGGGACGAGAATAGCGCAGCCAGGACTTGCATAGGTTTCAAATACCTCCTTCATGAGGTTCAAAGGTTTTTCCGTTGGGTGGATCTTCTTATCACCAGATAGTTTCTTGTGTCTAAAGATATTCGAACGTCCCCTTTTAAAAATAACTGGCTGACCTTTTCGGCAACTAAAGAACGGCTCATAGCATCTGGCAAGATACAGCTCAGGTTGATTGGTCTGTCCTTGCTCTCCGGTATCCCATATATTAGGTATAAGGTCAATCTTCCACCCCACGCTGGTGAGCATATCTACTAGAGGTTGATACCACTGAATAGCAAACCACCAGGTCATACTGCAATTGTCGTCAGCCAGGCGGAAGCACTCTTTAGCTACTTCAAAGGCGTTGCCCTGCCAGTTGCCCTGTTCGTCCTTGTAGAGAAATTCATTCTTATCCCATTCGATATAGTTATCGACTTGGATTTTTACTTCGCCTCCGTTGTCTCTTTTTATGGCGTTGAGATCTATACCGTAGGGCGTGTCCACGTTGATATACTTGATGTTTTGGTTTTCAGTAAGACTCCGGAGTCCAGCGATCGCATCCCCAATTCGAAAAGATGCGTCAGCCTGATTGTAAAAAGAAACCTTTGCAGGGGCCAGAGCTGGGTTATCCGACTTAACTGCGGTCTGTCCGTCGATGTTGATCTGAGCGGTAGCTCGATGCCGTCTCCCGAGTTCCGCGACGATAAGCTGTTCCTGCATCTGCTTGAGCTTCTTCCTAGCGTCATCCTTCGAAGAGCAAGCTGCGAGTTCCGGAATCTCCTCCATGGCCTTTGCCAGTGCCACGTCCATACTGAAGTTAGCAGGGCTATCACCGAGCTGTTCGGCAACGTCTTTTTGGCTAATACCGCTCGAGAACGCCGCTGCACGGCCTGAGGGTTTGATGCCGTATAGATCTTGCTTGAGTCGAAGGATTTCATTCTTGAGTGAGATCTCCTCTTGCCATGTTAAGTTTTCTCTTTGAACATTCTCTTCGAGTTCCATCTCTCTTAGTTTCGCCGGCGAGATGTCTTTCATTCTTGTAACTGGAATTTGCAGCCAACCGAGTTTCTTGAGGGCTGTCATTCTTCGACCGCCGGCAATCAGGTTGTTATTGTCATCAACTACGGGATACTGCATAAGGCCGAAGTCTGTTATAGATTGGCAGAGTTCATCAATCTTCGTATAGTCCTTCCGGAATCTTTCGCCGATGTTAATAGATTCCACAAAAAGAAACTCGGCTGGTGTTGTTGAAGTGTCTGGGCCTACGTCTAGAATTCCGAGATCCACTATTTTATCTCCTTAAAAGGGAATTTCATCGAAGTCATCTGCCGGCTTAACGGAGAAGTCTCCAGTCGGTTTAGCTACAACAGGCTCGGCATAGTATGTCTGCAAGAAGTCATATAGATCATATACACTATCCTTGATGTAGCGCTTGTCGGCCGCTGTAATCAGGAAACCATTCTCAACCTTCTCGATAACAACCTGTGGTATCGCGTCCACTATAAAGCCTCCTTTTAGATTCGGTTCAAATTTTGAATTGTTAGGTAGCCAAGCCCATCTGTCTTAGCAAGGCAGCCGCAAGTTCCGGAGTCATTTTATTCAGGAGACTAGCTCCGGCATCTTTCTTTTCACGAGCCTTAGTGAGTATGATAGTTTCTTTCGTGCGGTTATGTCTGATATCTCGAAGAGCTTCGAAGAGTTCTTCATCAGTCATTTCGTTTATTGTAGTGACAATGTCCTCAAGTAAAGCCATTTCTATTCCTCCGTTTCCTTCGCCTGTCCAGTTATAAAATTAAACTCTCCATTGACCAAGAGACCTACAACACCTTTGCCGTTCTTTTCTACTGCATCACAGAGCATTTCGACTAATGATCTTACGACATTTTGCCGAGTTCCCCACGGGAGAAACTTTGACATTCTTTCATCTAATTTATCGTCGATCTGAATTGAAAGTCTAGGCATTAGGCCTCCTTCTCGTACGTCATTTTAAAGATCTCCGGTTTGCACGGATAGAGCTCGCCCTTAACACCTTTGATAATGTAGTCGCCTATGTTAGCTTGGTGCACACCTTCGAGGGTGTTGATGAACATCTGGCAGTGATCGGAGCCTGGAGCAGAGAACCAAACTTCGCCAGCTTTGATAGCGTCAACAATCCACGTAGGATCCTCTATCTGATCAGGTCCGTCCGTCCATAAGAATGCCTCGATAACAACTGGTTTCTTTCTATACTGTCCCATCGAATACCTCCGTCAAAAATTTAGAATAAAGAAAGGGCGGCTAAGCCTTAGGAACCTAACCGCCCTCTGTTGTTCTGTTTACTTTGTGGCCAGTAGCCACTTCTCAATCTTTTCTGCTTCGTCCAGGAGATCTCTTGCAGATGTGACACTCAGTCCGATGAGAGCTCGGACCGTGTCGAGGGCGATGCGTTTGGCGTCTGTCATGGTAGCCCCCTTACTTCATCATGGGCAGATTGATAGCGTTGCCGATAACTCCCTGCCACTCTTTCTGCACCAGGAAGCACTTAGCGCGAGCGCCGGGGAAGCGAGTCAGGTCGAGGCCATTGGCAAAAGGAATGCCAAAATGGACAAGGAAGCGTTTCATAAAGAGCTTCTTGTGCTTGATCTTGTTTTCTTCATCACCAGGGATCGGAAAGCTCATGTTGTGGAGAACGTTGGCAGCTCCAGCTTGGCCTTCGATCTCTAGGATAACGAGCAAGCCTTTGAGGTTACCTGCATCGTCGTTCTTCTCCTTGACATCCGTGATAACCAGGTTATACTCGCCTTCCGCTACCGGCTTGTCTTCTTCAATTGCATCCAGTTCCATGTCGATAAAGCTCATTGTTTGGTTCCCTTAGTTAGAGGTTTATTGGCAGTATTGCGCTTTCGGTGAGTTGTGTTAGCGAGATTAGTCGATCTGATTAACCTGCTCACATTCGTAGACTTCGTCGAGAGTAATCTCTTCGAGCTTGCACTTGCCTTCTTCGTTGTTCTCGCAATCGAGAGTTGCGCACTTCACAACTGTTGCCATGTTACTTACCTCCTTCGACCCAAAGGCCTTTTTCTCTCAGGATTTTCCCGAGGCCAAACTTCGTTACGTCTTGCGAGTTGGGAGGAATGGTAACTTCCTCAACCGGTTTCAAACTCATGGAACAGCGAGCAGTTGGATACATTTCCGTAGGCACCGTGTCGAGGAAGAACTTGGGAACCCCACCTACCAAGTCGGCCCGGCAGTGGTAGATATCAGAGAATAGTATAGGTAGCTTCTGCTTAAGCTGTCCTGCGACCATGATCTGATTTGATACCGTCTTGAGTAACTTGTCTTGCGTCGGGTTCTCGTGCCCTGTGAAGAAGACATACATCCCCTGAGCATTAGCGTTACGCACGATTCGCTGTAACGTAAGAGCAGATACTCCGTAATCGCTAAGTTCTGGTGCTNNCGGTGCTTTGCCTGATCTACCATTAATCTCCAAGATACGGTCCATGAGGAGATCGGTAAGAGTAGTAAGCGAATCGAACCCGATGGCATCGAACCCGCCCTTAACCCCGTCAATTTCCACTGAGGGATCGTTAAACCAGTTCTTCGAAAGACGACGCTCAAAGTCATTCTCCCATTGTGTATAAGTATCTGCAGCTCCGTAGTTTGCGCCCTTCTGGTCTTTGGAGCCTTTGAGCGTTGAGACGCTCATCGAGATGATCTCCGGCAAGAACTGCTCGTAGGTTATATCATCTGTCGGATGGATCGAAGACATTCCAGCGGGGTCGAACATATAGAGGAACTTTCTTCCTGGAAGTGTCCTAAAAGCTGTAGTCTTCCCACTTCCGATTCCGCCATATAGGAGGAAGTTTTGCTTAGATGCTGCTCGGACGTTTGAAGCATGTGCCATCTTATCTCCCTTTGTTCTGCTGATTTTCGTAATTAGTAACCCAGCGACAATTAGCTGGTTCGTAATTACCGTTGTTGTCTATCCGATCTATTTGCATTCCGGAAGGCCGTTCACCCATATCTTCGAGGAAGTTTTCAAAGCTATCCCATCGGTTGCAAACAGATATTCCTCGGCCTCCATAGTTCTTATAAGATCGTACGTTGGGATTGTTACACCTAGATCGTATACCTTGCCAAATCAGATTGGTAGGAGTTCCAGTCTTCCCATGCTGCCTACTGGTACAACCGCAGGACTTCCTTCTTCCACTTTTCAGATCGTATGATCGCAGTTCTACGGTTACTCCGCAGTCGCATTGGCATATGTATAAGGTCTTACCTTGCAATACGCTGTAGGTATTTCCAATAACTAGTAACTTACCGAACCTTAATCCGTTTGCTACAGTTATTTTCCTAGGCATGTTAGTTTTCCTTCGAATTTTGAATGATTAGTTTGGTTTGGTTATCGAGATTTCGGCCTGAACTTTACCTTCGAACTCCTTTGCACCTGGATGAATTGCACTAACTTTGCAGTGCAACTCAAAACCTGCTTCGAGCAGATTCGAGATCACTGTTTGCGCAGTCTGTCCCTGTGCAGGCGAGAAAGAATCCGTTTTAATTCTTTGCACCCAACCTAAGTGAGTTCCGTCCGGCATGAGGATTTTGATAGCAAACGGATCATAGGCATTCTCAGGATCGCGCTGTAGTGTGAGTTCTGTGCCCGGCTGTACTTTACTTGCGAAAAGCTTATAGCCAGAATGAGCAAGGCCTGTTACGTTGGTAGTGTAGAGTATCATGACGCCTCCGCGTGCATAGTTATTTGTAGATTTCCGTCTAATTTTTCAGTAATCTCAAACGGTGTCCATGTGCTTAGTGCAAATCCATCTGGGACTTCCTTGTGCTCGTCTGGATTGCTCCAGAACTGGCAGAGCGTGTGATAAGGGCATATGCCATAGTACTGTGTGCAGCTTGTGGTGCACTTAGGAAAGGCGGCCAGATAGTCAGGCTGCAGATGACTGACATTCCGCTGCTCCAGAAGGCGCTCTTCATTCAACTCGATTGTATCAATGAGATCCGTTACCTCCCACAGCCACGAATTCAACTGCTGGATTTGGCGTTGAAGCGGGAGCCTCATGCAATCTATTTTTGTCTTCGAAACAAGACAGCCATCGATCATAACTCCGTGCATCTCATCTCCGTAAGTCATATGCCCAGCGTGGAGATAACCGTCCATCTGGCCGTTGGGACTAAAGGAGTTGAGCCATGTGTTTGCAAAGCTGCTGCTGGTCTTATGATCTAAGATGTTGTAACCAAGACGGTCTTTGTAAACCTTATCCCATTTGCCAATGTAGAATATGTCGGCATTTTCCAGTGAGAGCGGGACCACAAAGGCGGTTTCTACAGCAATGAGTTCGATACTCTCCATGTGACTGCGATAGCGTTTAATATACTCCGTGAGCATATCAAGCATTCTGGCGGGTGTTCTAGGGAAAGTGTCAAAGTCCATCTGATTTTCCATCCCACCGTCTTTCCAGGCTTTTAGAAAGGCCGCCATACCAGCTTCGAGAAGTTGAAAATCGTTGTTGCCGTG
>QGNH01001302.1_pt1 | contig 44116 bp, 61 predicted proteins | sample 1735481 | NCBI WGS metagenome assembly QGNH01 (sample SAMN09239004, study PRJNA386568) | Viral metagenome, whole genome shotgun sequencing project. | reverse complement strand
ATTCTTGCGTCCCTACAGGTGGCGCCAGAAGCACTTCAATTTTTTCAGCGAGTGATTTCAACTGTTCAACCGCCGCGTCCGTTCCATCGCCTATGTCCGCAAATCCGTAGCATTGCAATTCCCAGCCGTAGTTGTCGTTGACGAGCCAGCGACCGGCCTTCCACAACGTTTCTGAAATTTGTCGCCACTCCAGGCGCGGCGCGGGTACTGGCGCAGACTCTTGAAACTCTGGCTTTTCGACGCCGAGCATTTCGTAGAGTTCGTCAATGCTCACTGGGTGCCAGTCGCGTCCGCTCTGAATATCCTCCATTGAGTCGGCCAGCCTGCGAAGAAACGCAGGGTCGCTCCACAATGCTTCGGCGGCTTTCATGTCTCGACTTTTCGGCGGCGCGGGTACTGGCGCAGACTTCAACGCGAGATGATTCACGACGCTGCGGACGCCGGTTATCGGCCACACCTGTATCGTGTCCTCCGACATTCCGTAGGGACGGCGGTCAGTGACTTCCACGTGTGCAAGCGGCGTGAGATTCGCGTGAAGTGCTCTCATCAATTCGCTGGGGTCAATCCCGGTGGGCGCGGGTACTGGCTCTACCAGCGCACGCCAATTTTTGCAATCGCACGCGGGACGCGGCGCGAAGTCAGTTGGTGTCCAAGGAAAGCGGCATGAGAAGTGACCACAATCGGGATTGGCTCCGCACTCCATCTGGAGCAAGTCATCATCGTGCCGGTGAAATGACATCGCGTGACCGCACTTACACGGATCTTGGTCACTCATTGTTCTCTCCCTCGCTCGGTGGCCGTACCCAACAACTCACACGCCCACAGGTTGGTTCGCCGTTCTCGTCAAAGCAACCTTCGTAGTGGCCGTCGCGGGTGCGCGGGTCAACGCAGCGGTCGCGTTCCTCGTTGGTCAGTGGCTTCATGCTCTTGAAATGAGGACGACGACCACGCCGTCTTTGAGCACTTCGATGGTGGTTCCGGTCTTTTCGACCTCATCGACGTACTTGCGCGGGTGCTTCTCAAACTCGCTCAGTTCAATCTCGGTAATCATTCTTCCTCTTTCAAGTCGGTGGACAGTCGCCGTATCTCGTCGTCGGTCCATTCTCCATCGCTCGGTTGCGGCACTACTGGCAGGGAAGCGAGCGACTCGATTTTCGGTTCGTTGCACTCGACGCAAGCGAAACCATCCTCAAAGCCGTCGCTGTATGAGTGTTGGTGCTCGGGGTCAGCGACTACGAGGGGCAGGGACCGGATGAGTTCTAAAACGTCTCGACGTTTAAGCACCAAATATCCGATGCTCTGTGACGGCATGTTTTCGAGCGCCTCTATCACGGCCTTTTTGCTAATGTCGTCAGTCATGACTATATTCGATCACAGGCATCAAGGAACTCGCGCCACGCGGCGATAGAACGCTCCCAGGAGTGATGGCGTTGCTTGCGCCTAGTCACCCAGGTCTTCAGTTTCCGCAGCATAATCCTCCTCGATCTCTTCGATGCAGTCATCACACAACTCGTTGTCATAATCGCTGGTGAGGTCCGAACAGATTAGGCAGTGAAGGGTCATCGGGACCCGGCCCCGTGGCGATCAAGGACCCGTGTTTGCGCCTCAGTCGCCGCCGCGAGGGACAGCACAGCATTAGTGTTGGCGTTGATCGCTAACACGATAGCGTACTCCCCCTGTGATAACTCCCCTTGGCTGGCAGACCGCATGAGTCCCTCGGCCTTCTCTTGATACTCTTCAGCGTTCATGATTCTCCCTTGCTCCAACGCGTCATCTAGTGTATCAGGCGATTTGCCGGGGAGACAAGCATCCTCGCTCCAGGGGGGTTGACGAAAAGACAAGTGGGACATTTAAAGATACCCGATATACGGAGGACAGACCTTGTCTTGTGCCAGACCTTGCCGTGCGTCAGACCCCCGAGCAAAATACCCGCCGCTGGAGATCAGGTCCGGGGGAATATTTAGCCTGCCACTACTTCGAGCGCCGCCTGCTGCCTGATCACGCGTGCTGCGACAACCTTACCCGCGATGACCTGTTCGCTCGTTAGACCTAGTTCGTTCGACATCAGTACAGTGAGCAGGAGTTGTACGATCTGACTACCCTGCTGCTCTACTATATCGAGTTGTTTCTGTTCAATACCTGCGTCGATGGCCATCTTGCAGAGTTTGGCGTGGTTCATACGTTCGCGCTCCCACGCCTCATACAACACGTTCATACGCTCACCTGCGATAGTACGCGTTAACAGTCGATCTGTCGTGAGATCGACGTCACACACTGCACCTAGTGCGCGTGCTACTTGTCCTGACCATCGTACCTCTCGAAGTAGACCATCTATTGGCGTTTCCGGGTCGTCTTCGTCATAGGCCACCAAGTACGACGCTCGTTTGCTGATCTCCGCAAGTGCCACTCGTTGTTTGCCTACTTCGAGTGCTGCCTTGACTGCTCCCCCGTGAAAGCCACAGACGAACTGCCCCTTACGAGGTCGCAACCCACAGGGCTCGCCTGCTCGATTGTGGGCCTTACAGCGCTCGTGTTGCTGGCCTACGAGTGGGCACGACTCCTTGGTACACGCGGGCTTGATCAGTTCAGGTAGGCGAGTTTTCATGAGGTAGGTTTGTCTTCAAACCTCGCTCTGGAATTCGACCAGACTACAACGGGTTCTTTTCCCATCCCGTCATTGTATCACTTGTCTTACGGTCATCGGCTAACAGCCTTTCGCGACTGGCTCCGCAATACGCCACCCTGCTAGAACACCAGCGACAAGCGAGCAGGAGTCGATGTCCGTCGTCGTGCTTGATAAGCAGGGTATGCGTCCCGGCCTCGCACGCTTTCCGCTTTGCTCTCTTACCCCACACGGCTCACGCCCCTGAAGAGCCAAAGCCCGCAACTCCGCGCTCCGTCCCTTGGTCCACCAGCGCCACTTGCACTACGGGCGTCTGTGCCGCGCAGTTGACCATGAGCAGCAACTGTCCCAACCTCGTGCCGTGCGGTATTCGCACCGTGGTCGCTCGGTCACCGTCGCCAGCCCTACCTACGACCTTGTAGCCCAGGAATAGCGGTCCACGCCAACCGGTGTCGATCACCGAGGTTCTGATCTCCAGCCCCCATCGTTCCCTAGTGCTCGATCTCGTGTGAACCATTCCCCACGCCCACGCCGGTAGGTGAACGCCCGCCACTCCCGTATCCAGACGGCCTACCGCGCCTCTCGTCAACAGCACGTCTTCGTACGTCGCGAGGTCGTAACCCGCGTCGCCTTCGTGCGCCAGACTCGGCAATACCGCCCCCGGCTTCAACTGGAATCTGATCACGTCCACGTTGCTCATTCTCGCACGTCCTGCCTCAGTCCTAGCGTCGCGGGCTGGTACACGTAGCACCCGTCGTTGCACACTTCGTCTACTCCTTCTCCCATTTGCCCTTCTTTGGCGTGATTGTGAATCGTCACGCCGTTTCCCGTGATCGCCGCCGATTGCCGCGAGATTCTCTCTAGGTCCGTTCGTGACACCTCATTCGCCACGTACGTGTGCGACATTCCTCCACCATTCATTATTTCCGCTGCTATCGCCGGTTCGGCGTCCATGAAACTCATCCTGGCCACTGCCCTTTCTCTCTCACTCTTATTCCCATGCCCGCGTATATGTGCAGGTCCAACCACGAATCGTCCGAGGGCCTACGTCCTTCCTTGTACGCCCCGATGATTCGCGTGATCTTGCCTAGTGCGTAAAACGCGATGGCGATTTCCTCCGGTGACGCCGCACCATTCTCGATACAATCAGCCAAGACGCTGCCCATCCACGTCAGGTCATCCCCGCCGTATTCGCTCGTCTTGGCTATCGTCTGCTCGATCTCGGATTCCGCTAGATTGCGCCACCACTCCGCTAATTCGCCGGTCAAAGGGTTGCTCCCTCGCTCTTTCTCGGTGTTAGTTCTGTACCCAGTATCCGTTACGGAATTCGAAGGCTCGACTGTCATCGTAGGTCTACCACCGAATCCGCGCCCGTTCCCACGAGTTCAATCGCTTGCCCCACCTCGTGCTCGTACCATTGCAGGTCATCGATGCTGTCGCGCTCCCACGGTGGCCCACCCGCGATGGTCACGTCCCTAAACTCCGGGTGCTGGTAGTCAAAGAACGTTAAGGCCACGTGCACCGCACCATTTGGCCCACCGTTGGCCTTCACGGCGTCGAACGCGAGTTCACCGTCCCACAGTCCTACGCGTCGCGTCTTCTTCGTTACCGTCGTCTGTTCCACTGGGATATGTGACCCATACTCCTCGCGTAGCGCCTCCCACGTGGTTTCGCCCGCGTGGAATGGTCCACTGTTGCCCGCCACTCTTATCGGATTCGTCCTGATCACCACCCAAATCTCTAATTGCCAGAACCCGCCCCACGGCGCGATTCCCGCTTGCGACAGGAAATCCATGGCCGTGCAGTCGTTGCCGGTGCAGTGTGGGTATTCTCCCGCGTGCGTCCCGAGTCCGTAGCCCTGCGTGCCCTCGATCAGCACCGTCCCACCATTCTGCAGGTGATACCTCATCGCGCTGGCGGTGTCGCCTATCTGCGGTGCGTCCTGTACGCCCTCCCACGACAGCGCGAGTTCTGCTTCTCTCGTCATCCGTGCGGCCCTCGCTCTGTTCGTTCCTTTACCTGTCCCACCCCACGCCTCCGAGGATGCGTGAAAGCCCGCGTGTAACTCCGGGTCGATGATGGTGGCCTGTCCGTCTAACGTGTAGCGGTCCCGTACTCCGTACTCGGAAGTTTCGCGAAGTTCTTTCTGAAGTTGGGCCCACTCAACCTCGCTGCCCGCCGCGCTTACGAGCAAGGAATCCCTTCGCTTGACGGTCGCGACGGGTAGGCTTTGGAGTTTGAACTCCCTCCCCTGGTCCCACACCGTGTGGCCCGCGTTCGGACCTCCGACTCGCACGGCCAATAACGGCGCGGATTCTTTCTGCGAAAGATAGCCCGCTATCAGTCCCTTCCCCTCCGAGCCGTATTGGCCTCCCACTACTACGATGATTTTGCCCACCATTCAATCCTCTCCTGATCTTCGTCTTCGGCCTCGTGCCTCGACTCGTTATTCGCTTACTGCCATTGCCATTGCGATGTTGTGCCCTCATTGGCGAATTGTGCGCCGCCAGCGTCTTAATCGTCCTACCCATCATTTGCCTTTCCGATTCGTCGATTCGTGTAGTACCACCCGTGCAACACCGCGTCCGCCGCGTGCCCACCCGATTTCTGCGTCACCGCGAGATTACCTACTCCTCTCGCCGTCATCTGCGCCTTGGCCACCTTCTTGATTGACGCGCCCTGTTCGATCAGTGGTATTCTCTCTCGCTCACACAAGTAACGCACCACGCCGATCACTTCTACGGTCTTCAATTGCGAATATCCCTGCACCTTCGCCTTATCGGGGTAGAGCCTGAACTCCTCGATCACCACCGCGTTAAGTAGCATCCTTTCAATCATGCCGTACAGTGCCGATGGCCTCACTTCGTTCGTTTCGACGCAGACGCCAGCCTCAAATATCGCGACACCGCAGTGCACTTCGCCGGGGTCGATGGCCAATACTCGTAGTACCATCCGACTACGCTACCACAGCATTTGTCTTCGCGTCAGCGTCGCTCTTCCACTGCTTAGCCTCCGCTTGCATCGTCACGCCGAAGAACTCCGTCGCCATCGCGCTACCACGCTCGATGATGTCGTCGCATATGGCCTTTGCTCGTTTAGCCGGGATTTCCACCACTATCGAGTCGTGTATCTGCAAGATCACGCACTCGTGCGTGGCCTCCACGTCAATCATCCATCGCTTGACGAATTGCGCTATCGAGCCTTGAATCACGGCGTTGAACGCCTTGTGCAGGTCCTGCATCTTCTCCAACGCGGTGAAATACCTCCTCCTGCCGTCTAACAGCGTGACGTAGCCCTGCCGTTCCGCAACCTTCTCCGTCTTACGCGCCGCTTTACCGAACTCGGGATACAAACCACGCCACGTGTCCACTAGCCGCTTCGCTTCACCTTCCGACAGTATCAAGCCCGTGATCTTCTCGGTGTCCTGTTTGAACGTTCTGGCCCCCACCCCGTAGATCAAAGAGAAGTTCGCCCGCTTGGCCATCTGCCGGTGCTCGTACTCGTAGTCACCGAACAGTTGTATCGAAGTCTCGGAGTGCAGGTCCCTCACCTCCTCGCTGTTGAACATATCGAGCCACGTCTTGCACCCGGCCACTTTCGCCGCTACTCGCACCTCCGCTTGTGCGAGATCGAACTCCCACAGTTCGTACCCTCGTCGTGGCTTAAAGAGGCTCTTGGGTGCGACTATCCCCGCGTCCGTCAACACCTCCATGCGGAAATCTTGCGGTATCGCCTGTAGGTTCACCCTTCGCGACGCGAATCGCATTGTGCTCGTTCCTGCTTGCCAGTAGTCCGTGCGTAGTCGTCCATCCTCTCCGCACGCGTCAGCGTAGCCGTCGTAATACTTGCCAATGGCGTGCACCACCTTCTGCAGTTGCGCGAATTCTCGAGCATGTGGCGTTCCCTGCAAGATCAGCGACCGCACGCAACACTCCGATACCGAGGGCCCACTCTTCTCCGTCACGCAATGCGGCATCGCACCCATCTGCTTGAAGAAATACCCCCTCGCTCCAGCCGGTGTTGGTTTGAACGGCAGGGCCTGCTGTAGTTGCAATAGTAGTCGCTTAGCCTTCGCGCTCTCTATCCGTGACTGTTCGACGTCGTACCCGATGCCTCGATAGGCCATCTTCGTCAACACCCCCATCACTTGCAATTCCATCTCGCACTGTTCTTCGAGGGAACCCACGCCCTCGCCTTCTTCAAGTATCGACATCTGGTGTAGGTACAGCCGTAACGTGAGTTCCGCGTCCTTAGCCGCGTAGGGCTGCATGATCTCCCACGGCACGAGATCGAAGCGGTTGCCGTTGGTCGATAGGTACGGCTTTAACGCCGCTTGTTCATCCGCTTCTGACTCGCCCCACAGCCTCGCCGCCGTGGGCTTTAGGCTACTTCGTTCTTCGGGCTCCAGCACCCATTGGGCATTCTGCGTATCCCACCACACGCTCAGTAATAGATCAACGCCCGTCCCTCGATACCGGCGTAATCCCGCGTAGATCATCAACAAGTCGAACTTCGCGTTGTGCATCACCACCCGCTGCCGCGCTATCCACTTCATCAGCATTGACCACTCGGCCCTCGATAGGTTAGTCTCGTCCTCCACCGAATCGAACAGGGACGGCGTACTTAGTCCTGGCTTGTCCAGTTGTCCATGATCGAACGGCCACGCGTAACTGCGTATCCGATTTCGACTATCCAGCCAGCCCACACTAACCGCCGAGACCCTTGCCCCTTCGTCAACGTACAATCCCGAAGTCTCGGTGTCTACGCTTATTAGTTTGCCTGACCCGTCCCACGTTTCCAGTAGGTCGTACAGTGCCTGTCGATCTTGCTCTCTAGTCATGCTTCCATCCTATCTCAACCATTTGTCTCGTGCGCACGGGTACGCTGGGCACACCTTCCGGAGAGCGCACCCCCCTTCGTTGTCCCCAATGCGCACGCGACGTGCGCGAGCGCACGCGCTAACGTTCGCTCTCCGGAGTATGTACCCAATGTACCCAAGATATTTTTCTTTAAGTCCCGTCCGGTTCTTGTCGGGTTCACCCCCCATGTACCATTAGTGCACCCAAGAGCCCCTGACTGTACCCAAGACAGCCTCCGACTGGGTACAGCGGGTACAGCGGTGGTACACCCCCACCGTACCCCTCTCACAGCATCTTCCCTTCTTCGACGTCGGCCCAGCCGGACAACTCGACCACGGCCCTACTCTCTTCAACTCCTAGACGTTGGTACCGTACTTTGTGGTCACTATCGGGTCGTACCCGCCGCCCCACTCCTACGCCCTCGATGCCCAGTCGTCGTCGCTGATCTCGAATGCTGTCGAGCGACCCTAGTTGACGCTCTCGCGCTGTCAGTCCATGACGGGCCCGCCACGCATCGGCCAGCGCCTCCTCACGATAGTAGATCGCACCGTCCTTGTCCCTGAAGACCACGGACCCGTGGTTGGAGTTCGCTGGGTACCCGAGTTCCCGCCACATCCACGGCAGTATCGCCTGCGTCAGTAGGTTGGCGTTGGGGTCGTAATCCGTCATCTGGCTATGCGTCCACGCATCCACCGTCGAGATCACGTCGCTCGTGGCTCCCATATGTTCGAGCACACGAGCGCCCAGTCGCAATATTGCCATCGAGTCATTGAAGCGACCGCCTACGCCACCCAGTCGCAACTCCCCCAGCGATTCGACCATGGGCAGGCACTCTAACGCCAGGGACGCGTAATGACCGGCCAGTTGCGTGAGATCACGACGCCACTGCAACTGCAGATTTACGATGTCGTCCCATTGGGGCTTGGAGGAGTCGTTAAGGCTTCGCCGGTCCACTGGTGAGGGAACCGTCAATCGGATGGCGCGGTCCGCTAGCGCCTTTTCGGTCGAGAGTGCCTGCAGTCCCTCCGCGCTCATCACTATCGGACTCACAAAGGTTACGGTTTCCTGGGAGTGTCGATTGTCACCCTTCTTCGAGCGCGAGCCCCCCGAGGTGGCCTGCCTGATGAGGTCCAACGTCGATTCGGGGTTCGATATGTCGTCCACCCAAACGGGCCCATTCTTGTGTGAAGACACTCGATCTCGTAGCACCGCCATGGTGTATTCACCGTGCCCCTCGGTATTGCCGCTCATCTGCATCATTAAAGAGAAGAAGCCGGTCGTCTTGCCTGATTCGCTCGGCGCTTCCAACGCCATGAAGGGAAATAGCGCTGTCTGTCCGATGATCTGCTCTTTGAGAAAGCATGCCGCCCACCACGCGCCGTAGACCGCGCATACTGTCTCGTCGTGGAAGGTCAATACTTCGCGCAGTACGGCCTGCGCTCCCTCGCGAGTGCCAACAAAGCCGTAGTGGTACGGGGCCCACTCCTGCAAGATCGGAGCGGGACGCGTATCTCCGAATGCCGCAGCCTCGATCACGCCTGCGCGGATAATGCCCTCGTGACAAATGAAACCTCCCGCTTCGTCATTCCAACCTAATGCATCGACGGATTGGTAGACCGGTGCATCCTGCGACTTGACGTACCTCAGTAGTCGAGCCGACACTGCGATGCGCGGGTGGTTATCCCCCACTGGGGCGACGATGCTGCATTGGCGCTCAGCCAGCCAGATGATGAGTTCACGCGTCGAACCAATAGTCGCGCCGTTGATCTTGCACTCGATCACCTTGCGCGTGGTATGGAGTTTCACTAGGTAGTCAGTCTTCTCACCCGATTCGATCACGCCCAACACCTCGATATCGAAATCGGACCACGGCAGTAACACCTCCTGCTTCTTGTCGTTTCGCTCGACGAGCGCTGTGCACAGGATGGCGATACCGCCCGAGATCAGGAATCCGTTCGATTCGTTCGGCTCCCCCGCTTGGATACCCTGCTCCCTCAACTGCTCGATGGTGGTGTGGCCCTTGGACTGCTCCATCTCCCACGCGCTGGTGGCTGTTTTGATGACCTCGGCATCATCCAGTGGCGTATCGAGCGACTTATTGGCCTGTTTCACCAGGGCGTGGTAGGCGTCCACGAAGGGCACCATCCGCGCTAGGTGACCACAGACTCTGATCAGCCATTCATTTCGCCCGCCCTCGGTCGGCGGGTTGTTCAGGAGTTGGTCGAGCATACTGCGGACCTGGGGGGCCTCTTCTCCTGGTCCGTCGTCCGGGCCTCCGTTGCCTTCCGTTGTCATCTCGCCCTTTAGGCGGGCTTTCGCCCCTACCCCCCGGTCTTTGAGCCAAGAAGGGCACGGGAGGATTTCTTCGATGTCCACCTCCCAGGAGTAGAAACCGCCGTCCGGGTGCGGGCTGGGTGGCGTCATCACCCCACCACCCTCGGCCTTGAAATCGAGTGAGACTACGCCCTCGTGCAGCGCCCACGACTCGATCTCCTCGCCCGCCTCTAGGCGAAACCAGTAGTGGTGTCCCTTGGACGTCTTGACACGAGCAGTGGCTCGCATCTCGGCCCCGATGTAGCGCTCACAGAAGGCTTCGGCCTCGGGGGAGTCGCAGTCGAGTACCGCCAGTTCCGATATCTTGCCGGTCACGGTCCATACGCCTACGTAGCGCGAACCAGTGGACCACCACGACTCGACCATCGCGTCTGATCGCTTAGTCTGGTACTGCTTCCACGACTCGATGCCGGGGGATTTCTTGCCTCGGCGGGTAGGTAAAACGTTGTAGCCTAGCGACGAAAGCCGCTTGGATTCTTCGAGCACTGAGCCCATTGGACGCCCCTTGTCTTGTCCACTGCGATTGATCTAAAAGACGCTTAGGCCCCGGTCCTGTGTCGACCGGGGCCCAGCGGTGATTCTACACGATGACGCTTACTCCTCGTCGTCGTCCTCGTCTGCATCCTCGTCGTAGGGCAGGACCTCAGACACGGTGTTCGCCGTTTCGCCAGCGCGTTCGCCTTCCTTGATCACGCGATTGCCGATGCGCAACGTGACCCACTGGCCACAGAGTTCATCGGTATCGGTGCCAGCAGGAACGCTAAACGCGTCGAAGACCTTCTTCAGGAACGGTCGCGACTTCTCAGACAGCGACGTGTTGTTCCAGAATCGACGGCCTTCATACTCGTAGCCCTCCGGGATTTCGAACATCCAGACCCAGTAGGGTCCGTTCGTTCCGTCCTTGAGTTCGACTTCCTTCAGCACTGCCGCGTACAACCCCGGAGGAATCGGGGCGAACGAGCCAGCGGCTTCGGTGGAGTCAACTTCCTTGGCTACTTTTGCAGGTAGTTTTGGCATTGGTGGTTCTCTTTCTCTATTGGTGGTTGGTGTATACTGCTATTACTGATGCTGGGCTAGCCTAGCAGGGCATTCCTAGGTGTCGCTAGCCCAGCGTCAGACCTTACGCCCGGATGGGCTCGAATTCGTGTTCTTGATCTTGGTGATGACCGATTCGCAACGCACATCGGGCACACAAGTCATCAGCACTGAATTTTAATTGTCCTGGTACTGGCGGGTGCTTGGCCACCACGTCGTGGTGCTCGATCTCGCCGTCGTGTGCTTCGATGGTGTTGTCGCTAATGGGTTCCTCCGCGAGATACGCGTCAAAAGTGCGTGCGCGTTCGAGAATTATCTCGTCAGTGACTCGACCACCGATGCTGATGGCTAATTGTAGCGCCGCGATTCGTGTAGCCTCGCTCACTTGCCCGCCTTCTTCGGGGGTCGAGCCTTCTTGACTGGCGTGGTCGCCTTCTTCGCCGCCTTCTTCACGGGACGCAATCCGTCCACGTATGGGGAGTTATCATCAGGCTCGTCGTCGCTCTTACCCGCGTCATCAATCGGTTGTGACTTCGTGGCCTTTTTGATCTCGCGCCCCGCCATCTCCTCGTCCGAGTCGAGATCGAGTTCGCCGGTTAGGTAGCCGATGATGCGGTCCGCTGAAGGATTGATCAACTCCGTAGGCAGCATGTGGAATCGGTCACCACCCAGGTACTTGCCCACGTTGCGGAACGTCGCCCAGTATTCAGGTTCCGCGCCGCGCTCCTTGGCTGGCACCGTGTAACAGTGGCCGATCACGTCCACGTAGCCCAGTAGGTCCGAGGCCAACTTGTCGGTGAGATCAGGGCCGTACTTGACAGTGCCGGTGTCCTCATCCTGCGTGCGCTTTTCCAGAGCGACAAATATCGTGTGGCACGCGAGGTCGCGGAATTGGCGCGTTAAGTGGCGCATTTCCTGGGTGTTGATACCATAGTCACCGATCTCGGTGGCGAAGCGCTCGCGCTCCTTGCCTGCCGCCAACGCCTTAGCCGATGTTCGCGCCACCGTCTGCTCTAGCAGTTTCTTGTGACTCTCACTCACGCTGTCCCACACGAGAGCGAAGGGCACGTCATCCTTTAGGTCCCAAAACAGCGTATCGAGGGCCAACATCTCTATCTCGTCGAATGGGACGATGTTCGTGACTGGGATTCCGTGCGCCATCAGCGGGTCCTTTTTGAGTCCCGCTTCCGCATCCACGTAGATCACGGGTCCGCCCAGTCGTGCAATCGCCGCCGCAGCGGTGGTCTTGCCCGACTTGGGCTCGCCGTATAGCAGGATGTTCGCAAAGAACGCCTGCTCGGCTAGTGTTTCTCTCTTTATTGCCATTGGTTTCTCTTTTCTGTTTGGTGTTACTTGAACTGGATAATCATCAAATAAGGAACTATAACCGCCGCTGGGGTCCTCGTCGTCGTAACGCCCCATCAGCGCTTCCTCAGTTTGGCCGGTGGTCGCGCCTTCTTGGTGGACTTGACTTTCTTGGGTGGCTCCCACGACTGCACCTGGTCCACCACTAGTTGCTCCACTCTGGCGCGGAATTCGTCTTTGGTGATGAACTCGACATTCTGCGCCAGCGCCGGTTGCGTTATGAACTGGGTGCCCTCGTACTCCCACACGATAGCGGTGTCGAGGTTCATGAGCGACTGCCACGAGCACTCGAAGGGCACACCATCCCAAAAGGCGTTGATGATCTCGTCGCGCTCGGGCTCGGGGCCTTCACTGTTGATACGTCCACATACGCCGCACCACGTGCAGACCCAATCAGGGTCGCCGGGGTCACCGTCGAAGACGGGGCCGACCTTGATCAGGCCGGTGCCACCGTCGCCGCAGTCGTCATGACGTACGCGTGACAGGTCCACTAGAGGAGCCCCGGTCGCGTCTGTAGGCACACTAGCCCGAGATCACGCCACATCGCCACCACCTGGTCGCGGTCGTCGAGTACGAGTTCGATGTCGTTAGCGTAGGGTTTGATCTCGATCTCGTAAATCTCGCGTTTTACCACCGTATCTTCGCGATTGTCCCCCTCTTTGCGCATGTAAAGAGCGTTCATCAACGTAAACCACGGGAACTGCTTACCCAGCCACTGGCGCGTGGTTACGTAGCAGGTTTCCTCACGCCCTGATACAAAGATGATCTTGTGATGAGCGTGTAGTATTGTGACTAGTCGCACGATGGGCATGATCGGTGTGTCGGTGTGCACCTTGTCCCACTCAAAATGGCCGCGCTCGTCGCCGTGATCGGCTATCGTGCCGTCAATGTCGCAGATGATGGCCATTAGTGGCGCTCCTTGTTGATGCTGAAACCACCCAACGTTAGAGAGTGCTGCAGGTAGCCCTGCGGGTCGCGGTCCTTGCGGGCCCCGAGGCATGATTCCGTGAAGTCGCACTTCCATCGGCACGAGTCGCTATTGGGGGCCCGCTCAGCCTCCCCAGGCTTGATGGCGTAAGCCCGTCGCGCCGTGCGGTACGCCTCGACGGCGATGGTCTGCAACTCCTCGTCCGTGCGATAAAGCATGGTACGTAGGAATCGCTCCGACATCTCCATTGGTCCTTTGTTGCGCTGGGTACGGCAGGCGTTGTGAATCGCGCCCATGACCTTCATGCCCAACTGCTGCACGCCCCAGGTGTAGAGCCCGAACTGGTCATCGAGTTCGAGCATGCGGTCCGTGGGTAGGTTCTTGCACGACTTGTGATCAACTATCCACAGCGAGCCGGTGCGCCGATCTCGTACGATGAGGTCGATCTTCACCTTCATCTTGAAGTTGGACCTGCCGCCACGCTCGGTGGGTAGCCAGAACTCGTTAGCGTACTCAACCGCTATGATCTCCCAGTTGTCGTCGTTACCAAACCTCTCGACGTAACCGACGTACATCCACGCTACGAGTTCCTGCTCGTCTGCGTCGCCTGGTCCTTCAAGTAGGGATGTGATGTTGCGGGAACACCTCTCCAACTCCGCTAAATCCTTCTGGCGCCGGGCCTTCAGGTAACCGTAGTGGTTCTCCATGACAGCATGAAACAGGGTGCCACGCGAGAGTGGCGTACCGGGCGAAGGGGTTTTGGACCAGCGCTGCTTGTAGGCCAGTTCGTGTTTGAACGGGCACTGTCTGAAGCAGTCGATCTCGGAGAATGAAACAACGCGGGTGATCGGCATTTAAGGCTCTCTTTCGGTGGTTGGTGGTAGTGCTACTAGGGACCCAGATTACACCGTTGTTTGCCTATTGGTCAAGCACTGCCTCGATGACGTCCGCGATCTGCGCTAACGTCGGCGTCCCACCATTCTCGTCCGTGACGAGAGTTAACGCACGCCACAGAGCCCGCACACGAGCACGCCAGCGGATGCGCGTAAAGTACGCACCCGCTGACGCCCCGCCCGTGACCGAGAGCACGATGGCTAAAATCACAATTCGTTGACCTCATACTGCGCTATCGCGCCACCCACCCGGCGCAACATCTCAATCTTGGGCTGCTCCGTGAGGAAGGCCAACTGGGTCAACATGTAGTCCGCTAGGACAATCATCGAACGCAGGGTGTCGCTGTCTGCATCTTCGAACAATTCGTCCAGTACGGGCATGTTGTTCGAGTGCAGCGCCGTAAGCATGGCAATGCACGCCTTGGTCGATTCAACCACCTCACGTTCCGTGTTCATGGCTTACTCCCAAAGGCGGGGGGCGGTAACTGCGGGTTGAAGGGGAAGTCCGCTTCGGAGATCAGGAACGGGTCCTCGTGGCGCTCGCACGTAGGCGAGTGCTCGTAGGCTTGGTGCTCCTCATTCCACTGCGGGTCGCAGCATTCGCTATCGGTGCTCACTATTGCCGCCTTTCTTGTAACGGGCATGCCGCCAGTGCGCGCCCTGAACGTCGCCCTTGCAGATTCGAATGGGTATCCCACAAGTGAAGCACGCGGCTCGACCATTACTGATCGAGCCGCGCCTGGGTACTGGTTCGTGTGGGACATCTACCATGGCCGCTTACCCGTGCCTTCACAATCAACGCAACCCAGCCATTCGGTCGAGTAGTCGTGATCTTCAGGGACCACGCCCGAACCGTGGCAGTATTGGCAGGGGGTTGACCCGTGGGACTCGATTACGGCCACCCACAGCACCGCAATCGCGCCCATGACCACGAGGGACCAGCCGCCGATCTCGAGTATGTGGCGCACGATAAACCAGGCTTCGATCATCCCACCATCTCCTCTACTTGGCCCTCACCCTTGCCATCTACTACGTGCTCGATGACGACCTCATTCGCGGGCCAGGTCTTTAACTCCTTGACTGTCGCGGCTAAGATCGCCTCGTAGTTGTCGCGTGTGACCGTGATGCGGTTGCCGGGTTGCGTGCCATTACGCCCCGCCAGTCGCACCTTGTCCGCCGCGTCCTTCATGCCCTTGATCAGGGCAATCTTGTCCTCGGCCTGCGCTGCCTTCTCGATGACCTGCTTCTCCTTGTGCTCGCTGGGCACGCGTACCGCGACGTTGCGGGACTTCTCCAGGAACTTGGTCCAGCCTCGACGCCCCAACTCGGCCTCAGCATCCTTAACCGAGAGCGGGTAACCGCCCTCGCGCAGGAGTGCCGCCTTGATGAGCCCCGACTTGCGCCGCGCATCGTGCCCGATGCAGAACTCACCACCCTTGGTGGAGTCGCCGCATTCACACTGGCACATCTGTGGCGCGTTGGCCTTCTCGCGCTTGGCCTTCGATGTGGGACCGGCCTTGGCCGCTCGCGCTTTCGCGCTCGCGGCTGCGGCCTTACGTACCGAATCGGTCTGTGCTTGGGTACGTGCCATTAGATCGACGCCTCCTCGCCTAACTGTACCTCCAGTAATTCGGGGTGCTTGTCTCGAAGGTGGAAGTAGCCGTCAACGCGAGGGCTGATCACGCAATCCCGGTCAGTCCACGACTCCCGGCAGATCGCGCACGTTACCTTGTATTGTGCCATTAGATCGACACCCCCTTGTCGATGTGATCGCCGCATATGTAGCAGTTCGCGCTACAGACGAGTCGCACCGGGATGCACTCGCCAATGGGCCGATCAAACTCGTCGCGGTTGTTGTCGTACGCGCACTCGTCGCAGACGATGCGTGCCGCCCAGCGGTCAACGCCGCTGTACTTCCACCGGAAGATGAACGCGTCGGCCTCATCGGCGTACGCGATCGGCATTTGCACGAACACCAAACTCTTGTTCGTGTGCCAATCCTTGACTTGCGGCCACGCGAGTTCAAAATTCGCGGGGTCGGCAGTTAACCAATCCACTATGTTCGATGATGCCATTGTCCACTACCTTTCAATCGGGGGAAGCCAATCCTCCCCACGCCTCCAAGTTTACCACACCATTTGACCTCAAGGCAAGTATTGCCTTTGGGATACGCAACGACCCCGGCGCAAGGCCGGGGTCGTCAACGCTCGCTGTGGACAAGGCGAATTATGCGGCCAGTTTGACCTCCGAAGGCTTGAATACCTTGGTCGTGGTGGCCCCGCTCTTGGTCTGGAAGACGACCTCGACGCCCTCGGCGCTTACCTTGGTAACGCGCCCGCGCAGTGGCGAATTGCGATACTTGAATTCGACGGTCGCACCCTCGAAGGGCTTGCCACTGATCGCGGCTGCGACCTTGGTTGCCTTTGCGGCCTTGCTGGTCTTCGCGGCCTTGGCTCGCGACGCCCGCACGGGTGCCGCAGTCAGGTAGTGCTCCCAGCCGAACTGCTTGGCCAGCGCCTGCGGAGTGACGGTCTTGCCGTTGACGATGATCTTCACACCAGCGCGAAATGCGCGGATGATCTGACCCTTGGCCTTGGCGTCGTGTCCCTGCTTGAACACGTTGTTGCAGACTTCCTTGCAAGGCGTGTACGTCCAAACCTTGTTATCGGTCTGCTTCACGGGAACGATGCACTGGCACAGGTTGATGTCAGGCTTGCGCTTGCTCTTGCTGTCCAACTTGATCGTTTCCGTTCCGTCGTGGTTATTCTTGGTGCTCATCTTCAATGCTCCTTGTTTGGTGGTTTAGGTTGGTGCTACTTGTGAAGACATCTTAGCACAAACCGTGTCCGCGTGTCAAGTCGACTCGGGAACCCCGCCAATGACCGACCGAAACTGCCGAGCCGTGAGCGCCGCGAGTTGGTGGGACGCTTTTCCCTTTACTGTCTCCCTCATGCCGGTGTCTGCGCTGCCCCTGGTCCAAAGGTGAAAGACGTGAACGTGGGAGGTCTTGCCCATTACCATCGCTCGCTTAATCGCCTGGTCGTTAATCCACGGAGTCCACGAATGCTCCACGAATATCTCAGTCGATGCGCCCGATAACGTGTGCCCTACGGCGGTGGTCGATAGCGAGCCCACCAGCACGTCGAGTTCGCCCAACTGGAACGCCGCACGTATCGCGGGTCGATCTCGTTTGGGTACGCCACCGTGTATCACGCCTACGCGCAGCCCGAGCGAGCGAGCCAATTCGGCGCACGCTAATGTCGTTGATCGGAAGTGACAAAATACCAAGGTTCGTGATCTCGGCGCGTCGAGTAGCAATCGCGCCAAGGTATCGAGTTTGCCAGAGCCCTTGGCCTGCAGATCGAGCGATTCGAGGCCGGTACTGGCCTTCCATAACAGCGTGTGTAGGCCACCGCTCGACCAGGCACTCACTTCCTCGTTCTGTTCGCTCCACGCGATGTAATCTCTTTTGAGTGCCTTGTAGAGTTTGCGTTGAGCGGGCACCATATCGACCTCGATAGTCTCCTCCGTGAAGGGTACCCCGAGTTCGACGTCGCGTTGGAGCATGCGACCTTCGGGCCCGTCGAGTCCGTTCGCCAGCCAGAACTCCCCCCACGTCACACCTTTGCGTGGGCCCGGTGCCTCGGGGTCAGGCGGTACGACCTTAATGCCGCCCCACGGGGGTTGCCACGTGTCGAACCATCGATCTTCCCACCGGCGTCTATTCGTGAATCTTCGATCTCCGGGGTATAGCAGTCGCAGGGGCATGAGCAACTGCGTGGCCCAGTTCGGTATCGGCGTACCGGTAGCGAGGAAGAGCCGATCACTACGCAAATGAGCGACTGCTTGTGTCCAGTGGGCCTTGGTGTTCACTAGTTGATGTGCCTCATCGCAGATCACGGTGTCCCACTGCTCTCGCAGGTCCTTACGCGGGTAGTCCGTGGTGCGTAGCATGCGGCCCTGTGCGTTGGGTTCTCTTGCGGCGATACTCTGATAGCCGACAAAGGTTAAGTCGAGATCGGGCCTCCACATCTGGCGTTGCGTCGTCCAGGTGTCTTGGAGGTCAGGTGGCGCAACCACCAGGGTGCGACCCTCTGCCGCTAGTAGGAGTTCAGCCGTCTTGCCTGATCTCGGGCTATCGGCTAGTAGGCCACGCCCTACCCTTCGCAACCATTCGATGCCTTCGACCTGGTGCGGCTTGAGTTTAAGCCTGACTGGGCTGTGAGAAGACATTCTCGCGCAACCACTTGCCGAATGTCTTGCGCCGTTCGTCGAGGGACATACCCTTAGCGGCCATCAAACGCAGGAGTTGGTCCTTTTGCTTTGAGGTGAGTGGGAATTCGTCGAGGATGCGCATGGCTAGCGCCGTCGAGGGTACGCGCTCGCCGTTGCGATAGCGCGATGCGGTGGTGTGGTGGCACCCGACTCGGCGGGCGAATTCTACATTGGTCATCTGTGAGATTTCGACTTCGGGTACGGATGTCATAGAGACAGTATACCGCAGCGTTTATGCTGTCACTGCGTCATACCCGGCTTGTGGCATTACGGTGTAGATGTTTATCCACTCGTACAGCCAGCCCGCGTAGCGCAGCGATTCGGCCACGAGCGCCGAGCAAATCCAAGACCGCTTATGGGAGTTGGTCAACGCGGGCACCCAGTTCCAGGAAAGGATGTCAATGGCAATGGCGAGGATGGTGAGCAACGAGTAATGCGTACCCACCTGCCCCCGGTTGAACTCGAGAATCTTATCGCGGTCACACCCCTCGGGCGGGGCCATGGTTACGTACTTGCCCCCCGGTGCGACGTCCGTGAGTTTGCACGTATTGGTTACGCCCCTGATCTCGGCTTGGATGACGTACCACTCACCGTTTTCGAATCGATCGACGATGAACCAGTGATTGTACTCAGACTGGTGAAACTTAATCCATTCACCCAGGCGTATGAGTCGCGCCATCCAGCCTCGATTGTGGGAGAAGCCGATATCGCCTGGGCGAATGGAACAATCAGGCATACAGAGCCTGAACTGCAGTGTACGCAGGCTTGACGTTCGTGTCGCCATCATGCTGAACCGAATCGACGAGACCCCACGTACCTGAGTCGTCGCCGGGGTTTGAGTAGTCGGCGAGACAGTACACAAAGAATGCTTCGACGAGTCCGATAGTCAACTCGATCAGTGCGACGAGTTGCGTCGCTTGCGATGCGGGCGTCATCTCGGGCAGACCGTTGCCTGAGTTCGCCGTCAATGACTGAAAGCCGCCTTCAGTGACCCACGGCGGCTTCGTCACGCTCGCTTCTTTGATGAACGTCTGCGTCAGACCCGCGAGCGTCGATGCAGGTTCGTTGCCGGGCCACGCGTAGAAGTGCCACCCGTCTTTGTCGATGTACCCCGAGAAGTTCGGCAGCGCCGCGAGAAGTGCGACGCGCCACGCGAGTGCACCTTGACTGACGCCCGACACGGGTGCAATGTGAATCTGACACGTCGGGTCAGCGGCCTTGCACTGGTTGTAGACGAGGGGCATCGTTATCGCGTAATCGCTCGCTAAGAAGGGGGTGGTCCCGTTCCACTGGGCGTAACCGTCTGGCTCGTTTGGTCCCTCGATATGAACGTTCGAGTGACCGCGTGCTTTGAGTTGCGCGATGAACCACGCACACGCGTTCGCGTAGTCGGCCGGCAAGTGTGGCGCACCTGGCGTGTAGTTGCCCGTCCCTGCTGGCGGTGCCGTCGATGAGATGAATCCGTCGATAAGGAACAGGGGCGTGATTCCGTACGACTCGCAAAGAGTGAGCGTCGCACTAGCCGCGTCAATGATCGCCGTGTTGAACGAACCGTCAGCGTTGTAAAAGGGAATCCCGTTGTCGGCCCACTCATCGTAATAGTTCCACGTGATCTGCGTACGTACATACTTCACACCGAGCGTCTTCATGAGCGCGAGCGATGTCGCATCCGTACCAGCATTAATGCCGAGCGTAGGTAGCGCGGGTGGTACGACCGAGCATTGCGTCGTAATCACTGTACCATCAGCCAGCGTGGCCGTCAACACGTAGGTGTCCCCCGGCACCAGGTAGTCGAAATCGAACGTGCCCGCAGTTGGCTGATTGGTCAGCGGTCCAGTGCTCCACGGTCCCGAGTTACTGGTGTCCGTGCCATCGCGGGCGAGTTCTACCGGTGAGAAGCCTGACCACGCTACGGTGATCTGATTCGGTCCCGTTTGCTTCGCTGCGAAAGAGCGATTGGGCGGGGGTGGCGCACTGACGTAAGCCAGCGAGATTGGTGGGAACTTCTCGGTTGCTTCGTCGTAGGTGCGAAGAATCGCGCCTGGCACTTGCGCCGCCGCCATTACAGCGGGATAACTGACTACAGCAACGAGGCCAGCCTTCTCTAGTTGCGCTGCCGTTGGGCCTTTAGGCTTGGAGAAGAATCTCATTTCTTGAGGTACAGTTTCAGCGCGATTTCGAACAGTTGAACGAGTTCCTGCTCCGTTTTGCGGTTCATGGCCGCATCGATCACCTTATGAATGGCGGTCATGAAGTCTTTGATCTCACCGGGTACGTTCTTCGCTTCTTCCTCGATACGCTCGCGTACGTGATCGAGCAGAGACTCGAACTCATCGATGTCGCCGCCGATGGCGGTAGTAGGGGCTGCGGCTGGCGACGGGTTTGGGAGTTGCTGAATTGCAGTCTCTAATGCGGCGAGATTGACGCCCGCTGCGTCGGCGTCCTCCTTGGTGATGAAGACTAGTGCGCCACTCAAACACGTGAGCAAGAATTCGTACGTGCACCAAACCACGGTACCCCACGTGGCGATCTTTGCCCGCTGGGTTGCGTCATCGAACCCACATAGCCAGATGCCGTGCCCCTCATTCCAGTTGGGTTGATTGGTGGGAGAGACACTAAGCACTTGACCCTTGAAGAACTGATTCTGCATATCGGGGGGGCACCCGATGGTGAGCAACGCGCCACGAAACTGCACCGCCGCTGCTTTAAGGGCGGTGAGATCAGTGTAGGGAGCCTGCCCCACTGACGCGTAAGCCAGCGCTTGATCACCATGCTCGTACAAGTATTTCGCGTAGGCGTAGGGCTCCGTGCCCTGATCAGGCTGGAAGCCGGGGATACCGGCCCACGCCTCGTAGCCGTAGTAGTCAGCGAGCGTGAACTCCTTGTGGGGTGCGCGGAATCCAGGCTCGTAAGTGATTACCTTGTTGACGAACGAGATCAGCGCCTTGAAGATGCGGCCATGTTGCTCCGCTGCTTCTACGCAGTCGCCCTTGTACATGTTGCCGAGCCAGCCGATCTGATTGGTTAGCCCTTGGGTTTGGTCCCACGAGGTAGGCGGCTCCAGTAACGCGGCGAAGTTGGCGAGATCGACTTCCTTGTGGTACTGGGGGTGTATCGCACCGTACTTGCCGGGGGTTAGGTCGAGGTTGAGTTCTGGCTCGACTTCGTTCAGATCAGACATTCTCGGACTCCTTGTTGAGGTGAGCGTGTAAGGAAGGGAAAAGAACTCGATGCTGCTTCTGCAGCCTATCATGGTGTTCAGCGTTCGTGTGCTTATGACACGTTTCGTAGTGCGTGCCCGCCACCTCGCCCTTACCACGCTTCAACACAAGGCGCGGACACGATTGGCACTTATGGCGACGATAGGTGGTCACGATTCCCGTTATCAGTGAACCAGCAATAACATACTCTCCGAAGTCCGAGCCAAAGCCGCTCCAGAACCCGTAATAGGGGCCGGATTCGTGTACTGTGCCGTCGTGAACCTCTATCCACCACCACAAAGATTTAAGCAGATGGTACATCGTTGGCACGTCGGTCGTGTGGTTCGTTTAGGTTGGGGTCTTTGAGATAGACCCCCTGGGCTTCGGCCATGCGAGCGATTAGGTCACCCGTGAGGTTGGTGTCCCTGCCATTTTCGAACAGTTTAGATATCATGCTCAATATTTTGGTCTGCCCAGTCTTAAGGAAGGCCACGTCCTCCTGTATTGCGCTTACCTTGACGTCATGCTCATCCATTCGTTCGACTATGGCTTTTTGTCCGTTGTCGAGTCGAGTATTGACTGCGGTTTGTTCTTTAATACTGCGGTCGATCTTCAGCAGTCGCTTGGCTAAGGGTACTACTTCGGGGGCGACACCTACTACTTCGGGACGACCCCTACTCAGCATCGACCACGAACGATACGCCATCCATCGCACCTTTACCCAACTCAGTACGCCGGTCAATTGCAAGAGGGTGATGATACCGACTGCGATTCCGATACCGAGGTAGGTGTGCTCGCCCTCGTAGAAAGGGACGCTATGAACTACGTCGAAGATCACAGCACTCGCTTATGGCTTGGCTTTAAACGACGATTCGTGGTGTCGAATCGTAGGTAGGTAACGGGCATTGGCTCTCCCCCATCATCGTAGATTGACTGCACGAGAGCCGATACACTGACGAGTTCTGGCGCACCAGGGCGACCGTCGCTTATGCATAAAGGGTCTGCGCCACTCTTAGCGATAATGGCTGCGTGAGTCTCGCCACCGGGGCCGAAGGTAGCGACGTCGCCGGGTTTGATATCCTGCAGCGCGATGTGCTCGCCGCATTCATACAACGTGACCGAGTTACCGCCTTGGCTGTAGTCGGTATTCATGGGGTCGCGTGCGCCCGCTCGCCAGAAGACGCACTTAACGAACCACGAGCAATCGGCCTTCACCGGTAGTTGTGCGTTGGCGTATCCCGGCCACGCTACAACCAATGGCCGCGTTTCGTCGTACTCCCAATCCACGTGCTGTCGCACAGCAATCTCGGCTTGACGTACGATCTGCTTGCGAACGTCTGGTATGAGTTTACGCAAGAAGTCGAGCATTTTCATTCTCCTATTCTACTACGGCATCATGACGATTTGGGAACCCCCCGGTACCCAAAGGCCCCGATATTGATCACCCGTCAACGAATTGTACCACCCGTTATCCGTTACCCATACGCCACCCGGCCCGTTGAGTGCACATTGAGCCTGCGACAAACTGCCAAAGTCATACTGAGTGGCCACGAGTGTCGTGAGGTTGATTTCGTATACGCCACCGTCATAAGTAGTGACGTAGTGGGGGAATGGAGTATAATCGATGACTCTAGTTTGAGCGGCGTACGGGAACCACAGACTCGTACCGTCAAAACAAAAGTAAGCCCCCATGGAATGCGCGGGTGTGGGGCTCACGGAGATGGGACCAGTGAAGTTGCCAGAGGTGTCCATTTTGTAAAGACGGAAACCATCTGCCTGCCAAAAGTGCGTACCATCAAAAACCCACGGGCCGTAAGTCACATTGGGGAAAGTGGCCGATGCGTTGAGTACGGTAAAGTTGCCGTACTCGTCCATTGCGTAAATAGTGGTCACGCCGGATTGCAATGACGCAAGGTAGAGATAGGTACCATCAGTGCCCAACAGGGTGATTCCCGGTGACGTGTTCCACGCCGTGTTGGGGGGCACCAGGATATTCAGGTTGCCGTTCATATCCATTTGCATGATCTGAGGAATCTGGTGAAACGCGCCTGACAGGTTTGTATCATACACGTATGGGCCGGGGCCCGCTATCAGAAGAGGTTCACTACTGCTGGTGTCGGTTTGAAACGCGTTAAGAACGTTACCTGAAGTATCGCACTGAAAGATGTATTTGTAACTAACGCCGTAGCCACCGAACCATAGACTTCCATCTGACGCCACCACAATCGCCCAAGGTTCGTAACCCCCGTTACCTCCCGGAGAAGGAAAGTCAGTCTCCACACCTGCGGGGGTGATTTGCGTTAGGGTGCCACCCACGGTGCAATAGACGTTGCCATCTGACCCTTCAACCGCATTCTGCTGGCTTACTACTGTAGGAATGAACCCGAAATTCTGAGGCACTAGATCGCCGTGTCGAAGACGAACGTAAGCGTAAGTCCATCGGGGCTACCCGTTGCCGCCGTTACTTGTGGGCGAAACGATTGGCCGTTGGCCACGCTCACCTTACCACTGGGCGTGAAGAACGTATCCGTGGTGGTGACGTTCAACGCACCCAACCCCTGGGCTGAGAGTAGTGACCCACCTTGATAAATCTCGATGGTGCAGGACCCATTGCGTAACGCGCCCCATATGCCCTTCAATGTGCAGTTACTGGTGACCGGCACGTAGAATCGTGGTATGTAGTTGACTGGGCCCGAAGACCACGGAAAGATCAGGCCCGAGATGGCGTACGTGTATCCCAATACCCCACTGCCCATACCGATGGCCCCGATCACGAGGTTACGGTCGCCTATCTTCAGGATTTCTACGATGTCGCCCACTGTGGGGCTATAAGATGAGAGGCAGTCGGCGGTGACGGTAGTTTCCGAGCCGTCGATCTTCACACCCACAAGCCCGCCCTGGTAGGCGTTCCCCACTACGGAGATCAAGCCACGTGCGAGATCGACGGGCCCCATCTCGTTACCGGGTAGAACATCCTGACCTGAGATGTAACGGGCGATTTCCTTTAGGGAGTTGTTATCGGTCATCCAGTGCCTACTGTCTGCGGTCGGTTCGTGATCACCATTTCGGTCATCGTGTCGAGAGGAATGGTCATAGTGGACACGATGTACTTGGTCCCTGACTGGATGCCCATAGCCGAACGTGCGACCGTAATCACGTCGCCTTCTTGAATCATAGGATTAGGAATGGCTGATAGTGAAATAGCATTCATCTGCTGCAGCAACCGCTGCAACTGCGCCTGCGCCACCAACTGCGCGGTAGCGACCGCTTGGGCGTTGGTCTGCCCAAAGGTGGGGAAGGCGTGGGTGACGAAGATGTACGGGACCTTGCCGAAGGGGCCGAGGTAGTAGGTGGGGCTGTTAATGTTCGTATCCCAAGCCTCCGCACGTACGGGGGGCACCGCGATGCCCTTGCCACGTGCGATCACGATTACGCCGCTGTACTCCTTGGTCACATCAAGCGTTAATTGAATGGCGGTGGTTGTGCAGTTCACCCCCTCTTCGAACTGTGCGACGTTCGCGGGCTGCAGTTTGTCGGATGACGCAATAGCCTGCATTACCAGTGTCCCCTCGACGTCGAAGAAGAGTTCATAACCGAACCCCGACACGAGTTTGGTCAGGTCGGTCCACGGGTTGTCGGCGCTGCCGGTACTGAGCCCCCAAGTGGTGTACTGCACAAAAGTGTTGGGCGTGTTAACGATTTTCATGCGCAAGGTCGCCCCTACGCTGGCCATGCGGTTCTGCACCGCAGCAGTCACCGCTGCGCTAAGAGTCGTGCCTTGTACGATGGTGTAGGGCGTTATCCACGGCAGACGCGCCAACCACGATGAACGGTCGTACCCAGTGACTACAATCTCAAAACTGACGTCACCGCTTTTCGCGGTCTTTTCAGTGACTTGTGGCTTCGACATCTGAAAGACGCCCAGGGGCACGACTTCCGTGGTGCCGTCTTGATAGTCGATACCTCGATAGACCCTGATCTCGTGCGAAGCAGCGGGATTAAGCAAGTCCGTCTTGATTCGTGGTATGAGGTTGTCGAGATTATGACCTTGCGATTCGATGGTTAGCGACAGAGTGCGGCGCGTGGCTTGCGTTTCGTCCACCGTCACGTTGCCGTCCACCACGGTGCGCAGTTGCTGCACCACCGAACCATCGAAGTTGCAGACGTTCACTACCACTATTCGCTTGTGCGTCCGGTAGAACGTCTCTTTGAATCGCTGGCTAACCGGGTACATTATGAGGTGGGTTTCAACACCGGGGTAAAGGTGATTGTCACCTGGCGAATGGGACTAGTGAAACGTTGACCACGCAAGATCATCACGGGTCGTGTACCACCGAGCACGTAGTAATTGACCGCCGAAGTCATATCCGAACGAAGAGCCACTGTCTGCTGCAGGTTGCGCATCGCGTCGAACGCGTTCCACTCCGCGTTGCCGATGAATACCAGGTCGAGATCGAACTGCTCGTCGCGAATATCACCACGCACAACCACGGAGTCCTTGCGCCCAAAGGGTTGGAAGATGCCCTGATCTTCGGGACGGTCGATCACCCACACGGCGTCACCGCCTGAGGCTACCGAGTTCGCACCACTGGCGCGTGATGCGAGCCGCAGTTGAATAGCGCCTGAGGGATTGCTGGGTATCCACATCGAGAAGCCTGACGATAGCGGAAGAGATGCGTCCGCTACAGCGAGGGTCTGGCCGGTGAGTGATACTGCTGCCGAGGTTACGCTGGGGCTGAGTACGGTAGTCATTTTAGTGTATGCACCACGCTTCGTAGGTGTAGGAGGTTTGGCCAGATGCTTCGTAGTCGTAAACCACGATGGTACCCCCGGCAGTGATCGCCGCAGGGTTGGCTGGAGTCGCGCCCGTCACGTACACACCATCACTACGCAAGATCACCACACCCGTCGCGGATACGCCACCCGTATTGGTGTCATGCACCGTAATCGCGATGGCTGGCACGCCCGAGATCGGAGTGGTCACCGCCGCTACGTTGATGGTCGGTGCGCTGGGCGTCGTGGCGTTGATGGTGTAGGAGGTGTACGCGTCGTTCTGTTGCAGTCCGGGCGTCTGGATGACGAAGACGTAGGACTGACAAACCGAGCCCTGCAGGAGTCCGTTGGCCAGTGTGTACGAGGTGGCCGTACCGGTGAGCCAACCCGAATCGTCCACGCCAGCGTTTACTCCGGGCACGAAGTCGGGGGCGGTGTACTGTGCCTGCGTGTAAGTGACTACGCGATAGGACGCCTGCGTTGCGCCACCCGTGTAAGTGACTGACCAAGTGACGGTAGGGAAGCAACTGGCCGAGTAGGTGCCAGTGGGTGCGGTCACGCTCACGGTTGGACCAGCCGCGCAATCGAAGGACCCGTCTGCAGCGAAGGGGCCGACACCGCTAGAGTCCACGGAGGCTACGGACCAGTCGTACGTCGTTCCGTTCACGAATTGACTCGCGGGTATCGGGGCTACCGAGTTATTGCTGGGGCTGTTAGTAACCGGTGTGGACGACCAAGAGGAAGTGGCCGCGTTCCAGTACGAGTACGAGCCCGCCCCCACCTTCTGCCTAAACTGATAGCCAGTCTCGGGCGGTGCGCCCTGCGTGTTGTAGTCCCACATGAAGTCGAATCCGCTCGCTGCGGGTATTGACTGATCGGGGAGTGGCGAAGTCAACGTAGGTGCGAGTGGGCCAGTGGGTGTAGCGCCAGTAGGTACGGCTTTGATCAGCGCTGACACCATGGCGTAGGAACCGTTTGCCTCGCCGTAGGCGGCTACGGCAGTGTAGGGCACGCTGGCCGGTCCCACGTTGATGTTGTAGTTGAATATCTGATTCGCGTACGCGCTCCAGCCCTCGTAGGGGTTGGTGTCCGATATCGATGGGTTGCCACCCTCCAGTATCGCCACCGACACGAACAGTTCGTTGGCGATGGAGGGCGTCAGGGTGGGGTAGGGCGCGTCTGCCACAGCGCTGGCGTTGTACGTGTCGCTCACTGAGCCGTCGAGGCTCCACGTCACGGGTACGTCCGTGGTGAACTCTGCAACTTGGATGGTGATGCCGCCTGTGTAAGTGGTGTTGACGGTCAACGCGGAAACGCCAGGGGTCGTGATCGCCCAACACGCGAAGAGCGCCACGTAGTCGATACCGTTATCGACGTGACCCACGATGGCCCAGGTGTTGCCATTGGCATCAGTGACCGAACTCACAGTGTGGCCGGTGCCGCCCACCAGGGTGACGCCTACCAGGACGAGATCACCGTCGTTGGTGGCCTGCATGTAGGACGCCAGGGGTACGACCCCCGATTGGCCAAGAACTACGCCACCCACTGGAGTTATGATCACCGGCCACCTCCGTACGCCTTGACCTGGCGCAGTAATTCGTCGTCGTGTTTACGAATGGCCTCGGTCACGTGCTTAGCGATGTCCTTCCCTGAATGCTCGCCGCCCTTCACGTTTATGGTCACGTGATTGGTTTGGGTAACGCTGCCGGATGTGTGGCCCATCTTGTCGCGCAAATAGTACGCTGCCGCTTGTATTTGCGCGGGGGTGGTGTAACCGTGTGCTTTGTCGAATTTAGCCAACGCTATGGCAAAGGAACCCACGAGTCCGCTCTTGCCGCCAATGTTGGGTTGTGAATTGAAGAGGTTTGCCCACGGGTTATGAATGTGCATACCAGGGATTCGCCCTACTGTGTCATCATAGACCTCAATGATCTTGCCCATGATGTACTCGAAGGCGATTAGCATGCCGTGCCACACGTTGCCCCATTTCACGTCTTTTAGTTTATCGAAGGCGAGCGTCAATAGGTGGACCAACGCACCCGGCAGTGCTCGCAACCCGCGCAGGATGAGACGACCAAAGAACGCACCCACTTTGCCTGCCACGGTTGATAGTCCTAGTAGGTAGTTACCGAAGTTGGTAACAAAGTTTCGTACGAACCCGAGAAGAGAAGAGAAGATATTTTTGACCTCGCCCCACGCGGCGGTCCACCTGCCAGTGAAGATATCGGTAATGAAACCGATCAAGTCCATAAGAATGTCGTATAATGTCTTAATCGTGTCCCACGCTTGTTTAAAGATCGGGCCTACCACGGTCCACCATTCCTCAAACGCCTTTTGTACGTTGGGCCAGTCGCGAATTATTAACGCTATGAGTTTGGCTGCCGCAATCTTTACCTTATCGAAGGCGGGCATCAACTTCTGCCCTAGTTCGATCATCGCGTCGTGGATGCCAGAACGAAAGATTGCCCACTCCGCGCCGAGCGTGTGTTGCTGTCGTGTGGCTGCTTTATTGACTGTGTTACTCTTATTGGCCATGGCGTAGTAGCGCTCGTACGCTTTACCACCAGCCAGAATGATGGCGGTCATCTGGTGCGCGGCTCCACTGCCGAATAGAGTGGTCGCGTAGTTGAGTTGCTGAATGTGATTCATCTTCTCGAACTTGTCGTGCAATTGGTCAATGACCGAACTCCAACCCACGAAGGCGTGATGGGAGTTGAGAGTCTCCACCCCAAGAGCGTGTTGGGACAGACGCGCAGTGATGAGTTGGTCACTGGCTGATTTGTACGCGGCGATCTGATGACGCTGTAGAAGAGTCATTCCCTGCGTTTGGATGGCTAATACGCCACTGCTGAATGCTCCCTTGGCGTACTCCTTGGCGAGTTCACGCATGCGAGGAGTAAGCCCATATAGGGCATTATTTTCCGCGACGCGGGCGGCGACTATGGCGAGTTGCGGTTTTAACAGTGTCTGTGCAGCGGACGATTGTTCGAGAAGAGCGGTACGACCAGCAAATCCCTGCTTAGCCGCATCCACCTGGATGGCGGCGTAGTCCTTGTACCCACCAATGAGATCGCCCATACGCGAGCGCATTCGTTGGAACTGCTGCACGAGCGCCTCTTGTCCGACTTTGACGAGACTCGACGTATTGAATAGAGTGTTCGACGCCCCGCCTACGTCTTTTAGTCTGATCTTGAAGGTGGCCATAAAACCCGACAGCGAATTGGTGCTGGTGCCGAGGTCATCCCCCGATGCTTCCGCCAAACGCTGCGCGAACGTCATATATTCGAGGGCTTGTTTAGCGTTGAGGGCGTGCCCTGCAGTGAGTCCCATTTGGCCCGCTACGGCGGCGTACGCGGTGGCCATGGTGTTGGCGTTGTCTTCGCTCTTGAAGGCTGTACCCTCGAAAGCCTTGCCGATCTTGTCCGCTGCGCGTATCGAGATATCGGCGTTGTTGGCGATCTGTACGTTCGCCTTCTGCATATCGGTGGCCATTTTGATGGCCATACCCGCTACAGCGCCAGCGGCTACGACCACTGCCGCACCTACCGCTATGTACGGATTGTCGGACATCCCGAGCGAGATAATCTTGGAAATCTTGCTGAGCCCACCCGTGATCTTCGACCCTGCTGCACCTACGAAACTGGCCCCCGCGACTTCGCCATCAGTGACTGCCCCCTCGCCAAATATGCGTGCAAAGAAACCTTTACCGGCCCCGCTGTTCTCTGCCCCTACTACAGTGGAATCGGCTAGTTGGGCACCCTTCTTCTTAGCGTCACTAGCGAGGCTCCCACTTAGGACGCCAGCACCACCCACCTCGGCGTCTACGGATGCTGCAGTCTCAGCGGCGAAGCCGGTGGTGAGTGGTCGAATGCGAATGAAGGCGTCACCGATGACGGTAGCCATTAGGTTGCACCTCCAATCGCAATCGACGTCCCACCCGCCATGGTCAGTTTAGTGACTCGCTCGCGCATGGTTTCTTGTTGGGGTGGTTCAGCCAGTTCGTCACGCAGTTCCGACAACATGTTTAGAGGTACGTCTTTCGTGAAGTACCACCATACAAGATTAAGGAACTGCCTCGCGTTTAGGCGCGAATCAGGTCCTCTAGGCTCATCTCGTCTGCCGCTGTCACCGTGCCAGTTGCTAAGTCGACAACCTTCGATGCTATCGTAGTTGTCGGCTCCCCACCAGGCAAGGACGAGAGCGGCCCAGTAGGGCGCGCCGTGTACCATTCCACCGCCTCTTGTACCAAGGGCAATAGGTCCTCGACTGACCACTTCTCGCGACGAGCGAGAGACTTGAAACGCTGCAAGTCCTCGGGCACGAAGATGTCGGCTAAGAAACCCATGAAAGCGGATGACGTGTCCATGATATCGGCGTCTTGTCCTTGCGTCGCCCCCATGGCGGCGAGTTCCATAATCACGAAATCCGAGATCGTGGATTGACATAAGAACTGCTCGCCGTTGATCTCCAGGATTAACGGGTCTGGAGTGGCCGCTTGCTCGCGCTTGGCGATAGTTATCTGACGTACTGGCATTAAGCCGCCAAGGATGCGTCGAAGTAGTGCACGAAGAGCGACAAACCGGTCGCGGGCTGCTCCAACATAAACTCCATCGGGATGGTGTTCATCGCGGGGGCCTTCTTGTGCGTTTGCTTCACGTCACCGGTCTGGATGCACTGCCGCCAGATGATGCGCTCTAGCCCATCGATGCGGTCCCAGCCGATCATCAATCGAACTTCCGAGCCAAGGACGGGCGGTGTAAAGGTCGTAATTCCGGATGCGGTCGTCACGGTACCACCGTTGAACGCGGCGCTGATGTGGCTAGCGGTGATCTCGGCTGCAGCGAAAGCAATCTTCGCCTCGGCGCTTGACGCAACATATCGAACGGGCAGAAGAGACTCGGCTACTTCGAGCGGGTCCATCTTCGGCGTCCAGTCGAACTCGTTACCTTCAGCGGTGTAGCCCAATTGCGTCCACGCGCTGGGCCACGAAACCGTGGTCGCGGGCGAAGTCACTGGTGAGAGCACCCCCACTGCCGGTTCGGGGGTGCCGATGGGTGCGGTCCACAGTGTACCCGCACCTACGGTTACTTGGGACGGATTCGGTTCTGACATTTCAATGACCTCCTATGGTCAAACGGCTTGAGCCTGGATGATGCAACTAACCGAGTACCGGGGCCTTCCGTCCTCTTTGTCCGGTAAGTAAATCGACGAAACGCTCGTCACTCCAAGGGCCCTGGTGTTCTCGTCCATAAGCGTACCACTCGCTAAATCCAATAGAGCGGATATGATGGCTTGCGTGACTCCAGCGCACGTTACCTTCTGGCCAGTGCTACCCCAAACGTCGATCTGCATGTGGGCGAGATCGGCGGGGTAGTCAGCCCCGTCCGGGGGTCCGCCCCCGATGCGAAACAAAGCGACGGCTGGCCACGACGACGGGCCCTCGCGGGGCAACCCGAGATAGACCTGTGTTCCAAGATTCTCGATATTGAGCGAACGTAGCCACGCCTTTAACGCGCCTTCCATATCCGTGTAGGAGTTAGCACCGATCAGGGGCATTAGTCGGACTCTCCTTCAAGCGTGACCAAGGAACCCAGGTCCTCCGAGGGCGCACCCACCGCCTGCGCGGCTGCAGGTCGTAGGTAGGGTGTGGCAGGCATAAACCACGTGCCGAATTCATTGTAGATAGCGTACGTGACGTGCGAGCCCAGGTAAAAGTCTTCACCTTGCATGTGTGAATCGCCAGGAATGGACGACTGCAGGAGGCCAGTATCGACCGGCGCGAGTTTTTGCGCAATACCCGCCGCCCTGGTGCCGACTTTAAGGGTGTTTTTGGCGACCATGCCCTTAGGGCCGTGCAACATCAACTCCAACGGTACGGGGTCGAGCACGACGACGGAATTGATGCCTCGAAAGGAGAGTCCCATTAGAGTGCGCCCGTTTCCTGGTAACACTCCCCGGTGATGTAGCGCAAGTTGGCGAGATTGCGAGTTTGCGACCACAGGACCGTGTACGCTTGGCCGTCGCCCTCAGTCAAGATGTCGTCGCCCAGGATGGTGTCACCCTGGATGGTATCGGTCACGAACTTGTAGACCGTGCGTTCGCGTTCGCCACCCGGCGCGAACTGCCGCTCCCCCGAGCCAAGCGTGAATGTTGCACGCAGTGCCTGCGCGACCGTTATCGTTTGCACACTGGGTGGCGCGTAGTCCGTTTCGGAGTCGAGGTCCATCTCGCTGTTGGGGTCAGCGTTGATCACGCGAGTCACCGTCACGGAGGTGGTAGCGCCAGGGATGGTCATTACAGCACCGGCTTGTAGCGGTAGCCCTTCATCACGTGAAGGTCCGACTGATCGAACAGACCGCCGTAGTGCATATCAGTCGAGAATGCGACATCCCCCATACGCGGATTGCCCACACCGGGAGTCGGCACGTCGAGTTGTGAACCGGGCGTCTGTCGCTGATACATACGAATAGCGACTTTTAAGATCACAGTGCGCAACTCGGATGGGATGGTTTGAGGAGTCCAGCCACCCTGGTAGGTGAGCGTGCCCCACTGCTCTATCCAGGTGTAACCCCAAAATCCGAGCATGATGTCGTCCGGTGGAACGTAGCGCACTTCCACGAAGTCCACCACTTGCGTACCCACGGGAGAGAAGACTTGCTGAATCGGAATAGCGGGTGGGCGAACACTACCGGCTGCACCGAACACCGCGTCTACGTAACCATCGTAAATGATGCGACAGCGATGCGTCCATATCGCGTTGCGTAGTGGTCGCTGCAGATGCTCCTCTACCTTCTGCGTAGCGAGGTCGAGCAGTGCCTGATTGATCTGCCACGTGGGTCCGAATTCGAGTTCGAGATCAGCCTGCAGGACGACGCTGGCAATCGCTCCAGATGCGGCTACTGGTGCGGGTGGCGTAGATTGCCCGATAGGGTTACCCCAAAAGACCACTATTCCACGCTCCCTAGTTTGGCCCCCGGCGTCGTCTTCTTGCGTCGTTTTACCACGCTGACCACCTCGGGGTTGGTGACCGGTTCCATACTAACGTCATCTTCGACGTCGGCTGGTGTATCGGGTTCTTCGTCGAGAACTATCGCAATCGGAATCGGCGGTTGAAATCGCGGTGGCAGTGGCAAAGGTTCAACGAGCCCAAGTTCGGCGGCGTCCTCCCATGGAATGGTCGTACCCTGGGCCAGGACCAGGCGGTTATTGCGTATGATGCGCTCAGTGGTCGTGTAAAAGCGACCCGACTTAAACTTGCCACTGTTTTTAGGCTTCGCCCCAAACTCCAGCGGAATCGACGCCATGAGGGTGTCACCGCATTCGCCCACCGGCCCACCACAAACCGGGCACCCGGTGAGTTCGATGGTCACGTGATCTCCACACCGTTGGGCCCATAGGTTGGCGGTAGTTCCGGGTCGGTGGCGCTTACCACCATCTTGGCTGTGGCCAGGTTTGCCAGATCACCCAGCAGGATGGTGGCCTGCCCAAACTCGGCTGCTTGGCCGGGGTCCGTGACCACGTGCGCTCCTTGCAGGATGGTTTCAAGGCTGGTAGCGATGGCTTGGAGTGAGGTGATCTCGGAACTGATATCGGTATTTCCGAGTAGGGTCATGAGGCCATTCTACCAGCGCTTCAGGCGGGCTCTGAGGGTACTTGACAGTGGGACAAGGGGGTAGTAGACTTCGGGGGACGGGCCGAATAGGTCGGCTCGACGAAAGGCAGTGGACAAGATGAGTAGGGTATCAAAGACTAGGAAGTTGAAGGTGCACCGCAAGGTGCGTTCAATGACCAAACTGATGGACACGTGTGCCGAATACCCGGAGCGCTTGGATACGGTTGTCCTGATTGCGAACCTGGACAACGTGACCGAGTTGCTGAGCGAGTACCGCAGGGCACTCGTCACTGAGGCCAAGGAAACGTGCCCCGAGAAGTTGTCGGCTTACCAGCACGCGGTTATGCAGAAGGCACTCAACCAAGCGGGTGCATCGTTGCAGGCCGCGTTCGATGCGAACCCGGACCTGCTGCTGCGTGACAACAGCAAGACCTTTGATGGTTACGTCGTTGAGCCTCGTGAACTGGAGGCCAAGTAATGACGGCCACCCGCACCGACCAGCACCGACCGGCTGAGTTCGTCCCTGAGGATTATTACGCTGTCGGCTACTACTACAGCGGCACTCCGCAGTTTCTGCTCGATGACGAAGGGCGCTCGACGGATGTTGTCAACCCCGAGTACATGAGGATGCTTCAGTTGCTCACCCTGGTATCGGCCAGTACCACCACGCGCTACCACAACGGCGATCAATGCGATCACTGCGGTAATCGTATCCGTTACGTGGTCGTGGTCAAGCACCTGCCCACGGGCGATCACCTGGCCATAGGCGAGCAGTGCGCTGATGGCCGCTTCACCTACAGCACCGCTGAATTCAAGGCCATGCATGGTCGCATGGTGGCGGCACGTAAGGAGGCCAAGAAGTTGGAGGCGTGGAACGCATACAAGGCTGATCACCCCGCCGATTGGGACGCGCTAATAACGAGCACCAACTCGTTCGTGCAGGATGTCCTGCGCAAGGGTCGCCAGTACGGCTCGCTCTCGGACCGCCAGTTCGACGCGATCTGCAAGGCTGTAGTGCGTGACGCTGAGCGTGAGGAAGTCGTACCTGTACCCAAGGTCGCTTGCCCCGTTGGACGCGTGGACATCGAAGGTCGCATTCTTACCTTCAAGACTGTGGAAGGCTACGGCTACAACTCGTTTGTGACTAAGATGCTCGTGCTGGTTACCACCCCGTGCGGCGAGTTCAAAGTATGGGGTAGCCTACCGCGCAGCCTGGATGACGCCGAACGCGGCGACATCGTGCGATTCAGCGCCGAGGTCCAACGCAGTAGCGATGATGAATCATTCGGTTTTTACAAGCGCCCCACCAAGGCTTCAATTAAGGAGATCAAGTAATGCGAATCACCACCGTTAAGGCTGCAGTCAAGCAGACCCGCGAGCGATGCCTGGAGTGTCACCAGGTAATCGAGCCCGGACAGGGCTACCGATGGATTAAGTTCCGCTACGGCGGGCGTCGAGTGTTGCACACCACGTGCCGCACATTCAAGTCGTCCGAAATGACGAACAACCCCAAGTTGTCCACCATCTACGAAGCGGTGGACCAGGCTGAGCAGGCGATCAGTGCGCTGCAGTCGGGGTTTACGCTCGACGAGGCGAAGGAGATCATGGAGTCGCTGGCCGATTCCATCGAGGAGGTGCAGTCGATGTACGAGGAGAGCGCTGATTCGATGGAGGAGGGTTTCGGTCACGAGACTTCTGCTTCCGAGGAGCAGCGTGCGCAGGCCGAAGCGGCTGAGGATTGGGCGTCCACCGTGCGTGACTGCCTCGACTCCATTGAGGACTTCGACGACACGCCGTTCGATGAGCAGCCCGCCATCGACGAGTTCCTCGAATCCATCGAGCATGACGAGGAGTACGCGCTCTCGGAATTCGACTCGATCGAAGACCAGGCACAGTTCATCCTCATGAAGCAAGCCGAGTTCGTATCGGAGAAAGAGGAGGAGTTCAACGAGAAGAACGACCGCGAATCATCATGGGAGGAGGAGGTCAAGAGCGCAATGGAAGACGCGCTCGCAGAATCGCCCTTTTAACATACGAGTTTCCCCAAACAAGAGCCCCGGCCTTCGCAGCCGGGGCTCTTGCCGTTGGGTTCTTCCAGGGGGGTTGGAAGATCAGTAGTACCGAGTTACGGCACCGTGCAAAGCACGAACCAGTCGGGTCGGTAGACCGCGAGCGCGAAACGCTCTTCGATCAGGACCGCCACCTTGTTGTTCGTGAAGTAGTCAGCGTGCTGATCGCCAACTCGAATGCTCGCCGCCGTGCGGTCGAACAACTGCGCCCCGGTCTTGTAGGCACCAACGAGTGCCTGACCGAGAGCCATTGAACGACTGCGCACGCAGGGCAAACCCCAGATCGACTGAGGCACTGCACCGTAGGGCAGACCTGAGCCCACGCTGGCCGCAACACCGAGTCCAGCGTCGAGCCAGGACGTGTGGCGAGTGGTCACCATGGTCCAGAAGTCGATGGGGTTCATCGCTACGCCATCCGCGTCACCATCCACATCCTCAATGAGTCCGATGCCTGCGCCGATGGTGGCTGGGAATTCGGAGTTCACCGTGGATTGCGTCTGAATGCCGGGAACGTTGATGATGCCCTGGATGTCCGCACCATTACCGGAACCGTTGAGCAACTGCTCCTCTTCGCGGACCTTAATCATGTAGCCGAGGCGGCTGTTGATGTAGGACTGCAGAGTAGGTGCGTCTTCCAAGATTTCGGTCGTGACCGGGACCCACGCGCCGATCTTGCGCACGGGCGCGAGCGCCTGCGTGAACAGAATCGAGACTTCGGGCTTCGGTGTACCTTCAGCAACCGAGGTCGCGCCTTCTTCGTACACTCGCGGGTTGTCTTCACGAATGTAGGGGATGGCCTGCAGCGTCGTTTCACCAGTCGCGAGCAAGTCGCGCATGAAGAGGCGGCGCTGGTCAATGGCCGAAGACGGCAGGTACGGCGTACCACGCGGGACCCACAGACCGGCTGAGCCGTTGGGGTCGAGGTAGGTGCCTTCACCGATCAGGAACGGGTCGCCCGCGATAATCGTCGGTGCACGCACCTCGATGTCGGGGGAGGTGCCTGAACCCTTGGAGCGCTTGGACCACGCTACGAAGTCCTCATTCTCCACGACCTGTTGGCCGATGGAACGGGACTCACCGCGCCGACTGAGGTTGATCTCGGTGCCCTCGGGGCCTGCGCCCTGACGGTTACCGGCCAACTGGCGAATCTGCAACGCGGCGAGATTCCACGTGTCCACCTCGGCCCGCTCGGCTACGCGCAACTCCGCGTCGAGAGCGTACAGCAGGTGGGCGTCTTCACGCAGTTCGTTCGACCAGTTCTCAGATCGCGCTTCCTTGGGCTTGGAGCGCAACTCGTGGATGCGGCCCCCAAGTTCCATTAGCGAAGTCCGGAGTTCGGCGGTGCGCTCGGCCTCCGGGCTTAGTGTTTCTGGCATTTTCGTTTCTCCTGGATAGTAGGGGTATTCTGCTCAGGTGGTCACTATCGGCCCGTTTGATCTTTCCCTGTCGGGCCAGTTTATCCCGAATAGGGCGTGTCCCGTTGGCGTCTTTCCCTCCGGACAAGGGGAGGGGCTATTTTAGTGCCCGGAAACCGGCTCAATGACAAGGGAAGGCCACGGAGGGGCCACCCGAACCAAACCGCTACGGACCCCGGAGGTCTTCGAGGGGGGTTTGCCCCCACTGCGACTGCCACTTGGTCAGGAAACGGGTCGAGTAAACCACGTTCCAGCGCCGATGGTGCCACACCTCGACCCACCGGTAGGGGTTCGTGATCTCACCCCAACAGGTCAGTTGCGAGCAATCCAGGGCCCACCCGGCGTATGCTTCGTTCCACGCGGTTTCTTGCTCGATGGATTCGGCCTTGTTGTGTACGGCAGGGAGTCTCAGTGCCTCGGCACCTTGGCGCTCATAGACCCCGGTGTAGCAGCCATAGTGGCGCTCGTTGTGGTTAAGACAGATCGAACCCTCAGTGTTGTCGATCAGGTCGAAGATCAGGTTATCGATGATTACGTTCGTGTCCTGCAGAAGAACTACACGCTCGGCGCTGGTGTGATCGAAGCACCACTTTAATACTCCGAGTTCGAAGCCATCCGTGGTCACTACGATGTGATCACGCTCAATCGACTCCGAACACTCCCGCGCCCACTCCTCTCGACCGTGCCAGGTCGAGATCACGATTAGGTCATTCATGCGTACGTCGCAGTTCTCTGCTCTTGGGCCCATCGAGCGGGCGACGGGCGTACATCAAGGAGATGTTCTCCTCGTCGAGGAAGTCCTGCGTGATGTTGAGTTGCGCCAGGTAGTCGCGGCGTGCCCAGTCCGAACCAATGACTAGAACCTTTGAGCCCGCACCCGTCAAGACGTGATCAAAGGTTTCAAGAATCCATTCCCCAGTATCGGGGTTACCGTGAGAATCCAAACTAGGGTCATGTATGACGACCTTCCCATAAGCGGCCACACTCGCCATACGTGACTCCTGCGGGACCACCGGGAATTCGCCCTTATAGTGACATACGAACGCATCGCTGTTTACGCCAATGATAACGTGCTTCGCCAATTCCTGGCATCGTTTCAACAGATCACGATGCCCCTCGTGGAAGACGTCGAAAGTACCGATGGTCATGACGCGCATTAATGCCCCTTTTTGTAGTTATCCACTGCTTTAGTCCACGCGTCGGCCCAGCGATGCGCGTTCTTCTCGTAAGTCATTTCGCTCACCGCTTCGAATCCGCGCCGCGCCACCTCCTCGCGATAGGGCTCGTTAGCGAGTAACGATGCCAAACGGCGTTGCCATTCGGCGGGATTCTTGGCAATCAGGCCCGCGCCTTTCTTGAAGAGCCGCAGATACTCGCCCGTGGGCGATGCGATGAACGGCACCCCAAGTGCGGCGTACTCTAAGCCCTTCAACCACGACTTGGCCTCGTTAAACTGCGTTAGCCGCAGGGGTACGATACCAACGTCTAACCCCTTCACGGTGCAGGGGTATTTCTCTAGCACGACGGGTGGGCAGTAGGCTGATTCTTCGGGGTCGAATCCTAAGATGCGGCCAGTCTCGACTGAGCCCACGGCGAAGAAGACGCTATCCGTCTGTCGTACGGCGTGCACCACTGCACGCTGCGTCGTTTCGAGATCACCGGGGTGAGTGGCGGGGTTGCCCGTCCAGCCCACAATCACGCGGTCCTCGAACATCGCCCACGGCGCTTCGGGATTTACTTCCAGTGTCAGGTACTCCTGGGGGACGAAGTTGGGTAGGACGCGAATCGTGGACGTAGGGACGACCGAGAGCAGAGCGGGCGTCGATACGGTCACCAAGTCCGCTTCACGGCACGCCCTCTCCAGGTACTTGACGTTGCGGCGTGGTTCGTGAAAAGACTCGTACGCGATGTTTTGGCGGTCGATGTGCCAGAAATCGTCGTCGAGTTCGATGCAGACAGCCACACCCTGGCGTCTGATCAGCGTTATCGTTTCCGCGATGTGCTGATCGACGGGGCGTTGGAACACGACGAGATCGAAATCGAGAGGGCCCACGCTCCGTACGTGACCATCGACGTAGCCAACCTCGATAGCGGCACCGCCTGGGTCAAGTACCACGTCAATGTCAGTATTGCGAGCGACGGCCATCGCGGGGGCAATCATGCGGTAGAAACCACAGCCGCCCTGATCAGCGTTGACGACGAGGACGCGCATCAATCGGTGGGGTATTGCAGGGGTGGGATACCGGCCTTCGTGCGGGTGTATTGCATAAGAGTTTGAGCCTCGATGGCTTGGGCCTCCGATATCACGTATTCGAGTAGGACGGGCTGCATGGTGACGCCGGGGCCTTCGGGGTCGCGTGTCGTCTGCGTGATTCGCAAGTTCCAGGGCTCGTAGGGGAGATCACGCAAGGCGCATTCCTGCAGGATGCGATTCTTGCAGAAGGCGGCGAATCTGATGCGGGCCTCGCTATCGCGCAGGACTTCCATCTCGCACTCGAGTTTTACGGTTATCGTGATGTCCATGCGACAATACTAACATACAACTCGGGCGTGCGCCCCACGACTGGCGCACGCCCGAGTTGACCGTGTTTTGGTTGGGAGGTCGATCTAGAAGGCGAACCAGGCCAGACCGTCAGAAACAAAGTGCTTCCGAGTGTACTGCGTGGTGACCGTGGTGGACACGCCACCGTTGATCACTGCACCACTGACCGTGGCGGTGATCGACGCACCAATGCTGGCGACATCGAAGAAACCACCGGGTGTGGGCGCAGGGACCGTAATGGTCGTGTTGGTCGCGGCGAGAATGAAATCGCCCACTGCGGCTTGGTACGTCGCCTCGTTGACCGTGACCACGCCGTGGCCGGTGGGGTCGGGGGTCGTGCCTTCAGCGCCGATGATTAGCCAGTACGTGTTCGCCGTGTCACCAGCCGGGTCGTTGCCGGTGGAACCTGACGCATTGATGCACTCGTACTTGTAGCCTTCGTATTCAACTACGTCGTACAATGCGTAAGCGGTCCCGGATGCCCACGGACCCCGCTCGTTTGCGGTATCGTATGCCATACTGCTCCTTGTTAGTCGAGGTTTCCGTTGTGGACCCTACTGGGTTAAGCCTAGCACGCCCTCGGGCGAACCCACCGGCATGTGTTTGAAATCCTCTTCGGGAACGAAGACGGATTCGCCGTCCACGATAGTCCACTTGCCCTTCTCATCACGCGGCTGATCGGGGCTATAGCGCAGTTCTTTTAAAATCTCACGTGTCTCCGGGTCGATGTCAATGGAACGCCGATAGCCGGGGGCTGCTCCCTTGCTTGCGCCAATGGCAGTAGCGGATTGAGTTTTGGCTTCCTCGATCATCTCGTCCATTTCAGACGCGTCGGGCTGTTCATCGCTGTCTTGTTCTTGCGCGTGGGCTACGCCCTCCCACTGATCGGCGGCGTCCATGTGGTGGTCGCCCGCGTCCATGTGGGCGTCCGCTTCCTTATTGCGCCCCAAACCCTTGGCGGCTTCCGACATTTGATAGTGCTGATTGGCCAAGTCCTCGTGTTCATCCGCTAACCTCTGCGCGGAGTCCTTGTTGATCTCGTCATCGAGGTGGTCACTGGTGCGGCTCGCCTGATCAGCAATATCGGCGGGTTCGATCTTATTCCCATTCTCAGTGGTGAAGGAAGTGGGCTTAGGTGGAGTTCTGTCCGTGGCGTCACCGGGACCGAACTTCGCTATCGCAGCGTCGTGTTCTTTGCTTCCAACTCCGTACATTTGTGCAGCCGCGTCGGATTTGTGGATGGTGCCACCCTTATCGGTCTGCACGTATTTGCCGCTACTGAGTTTGGCTGCTTCTTTCGCCACATCGGTCAACGTGGGTTCATCCTTAAACGTGCGGTCGTTCTCCGCTCCAGGGTAGAAACCCTTGGGATTCTGGATTGAGTTAATGGCCACGTCCTTCATGGTGTCCACGTTAACGGGTTCTTTAGTATCGAATGGCGGGGTTTCGTCGCTACCCGACATACTCACTGCGCCCAACTTTACCGCACCACGGAATACGGGGGATTCAACGTGGATTGCACCATTCGAGGTCGTGATCACGTCTACCTTGGCACCACTGGCTGGGTGCACGAAGTGTTCCACTGTGCTGGGACGATAGCCGGGGTCGGATTTTGTGCCCTGGGCGTCGTGATCAACTTGGCTTACCTTTACGAAACCAGCCTTTTGCAGCGTATCGCGTGGGTGCTCTCCTTTGAGTGAGCCACTAGCGTGTTGGTAAGTCTTTCCGTTGCCGGGGTCCTTCTTGCTGGTCGAACCGCCACCCCCACCGGCTGACCACTTGCCAGCGTCATCGCGGGGCTCATCCGGGTTGTAGGTCCGGTTGCCCGAACCGTCAACTTTTGGGTAGGTACCACGGCTTTCGAGATCGGCAAGCAGTTCGCGAGTCTCGGCGTCCTCTTCGGCATCGCGGGATTTAAGCGAACCATCATCGGCCCAGGTGGGTGGAATCTTGCTCGTGAGGGACATCTCTTTCGCACGACCTATGATGAAGTGGCGAATTGCGTCGCCATTCTTGTTGCCAAGCCCCACAGCCATGATGGCGTGATCGAGGTCTTCCTCGTCGTCAATCGGAAAAGACGGTTCGCCCTTCTCGTTCTTCATGGCGTGACCCTTCTTCAAGAGTTCGCGCAATTGCTGGGCGGTGTACTTGCCGCGATATTCAACGAGCCCACCACGGATTTCGTCCGCTAGGTGTCGCCAGATGGTGCGCGGGATGTAGAGATCAACGCGTGCGTCGCGCATCTCGACTTTACCGGTGCCATCGCAATCGGGGCAGTCCATGTTACCGTCATGAATCTTGCCCGTACCGCCACAGGTGGCGCAGTCCTTCATTTTGGCGTCATCGGCGCGAGCCAGGATGGTACGCATCTCAGTATTGGCCTCCTCAACGGTGAGTTGATCGGCATGAAGGCGCGACATCACATCGGCTATGGCGTCGGCCTGGTCGCTGCGCGTACCCGACAATTGCAGGACGCCCGTTCCAGGGTTGCTGGCTTCGATCACGATACTTACCTCCGGTAGTTGATACTTCGAGATCAGGGTGAATTCGTTGTCGTCTGAGCGTTGGTCCTTCTCACGGATAAAGCCCACGCTAAACGAATCGAGGGAACGCGAACGCAACTGTGTAAATGCCTGCTTAGCGCGAGGCACCGCATCGAAGTCGTCGAACTCGAACTTGATGTCGAGCCCCTGCGGCGACTCCTTCCAGTCCACGCGATGACCGAGTACGGCATCGATGCCGCCCTGCATGCCGTGGCCGAACAGCAAAGTGGGGCGATTGGGAAAGGCGTCCATGTACTCCTTGCAACCGCCCTGAGCGAATCGAGTGCCGTAGGTGTCAGTTGCCTTGTAGTTGTTGACGCGAAACCAGCCCCAAGCGGGCATGCCGTTCTCAGGCTCTCGCATCTCTAACACTTCGAACTTCATCACGCGATGTTCGGTGGTCATAGCACTCCTATCGTCTTTGTCCAGTTTAGTACTCAATATTGCTTTCCCCTCGGGCGTCTGCCAGAAGGGGAACACTTCGTCGGGGTCGTAGTCAGTCATCATCCCTCCAGTTTACCAGGTGATTTGTCACGGCGACAAGGAGGCCACTTCGGCCACCTGCTCCTTGGTCCATGACGAGTGATTAGTCTCATCCAGCGTTCGCCCAATCAAACTGTGATAAGACAGTGCTTGATCGGTTGCTGTACTGGAGATGTCCTTTTCCGCAGTGGCTGCCACTTTTGCCACAGCCACCTGTAATGCAGTACCCGTGCCAGGGGTGGTGCCCATTGACCCCAAGTATCCGATGTGCACTGGTCCCGTACCCGAGGGTGTATAAACACTAAACGACATCGCACCCGCTACGTTGCCCTCAGCGTCATACGCCACAGCCACCGATGGCATAGCATCGTCCACTAAAGCCAATTGCATAAAGGAGATACCCATACTCATTCGATCAAGAACCGTACCGTCAGTATTACCCAATGGACCCCCGCCGCTTTGGGCGTAGTCTATTCGATCCATTAGGATATCGGAGTGCTCTTTGAAGTTGTCTTGCGCTGCTACGAGATCAGGCGTACTGAGCGTTTTACCTAATATCTTAATCGAACCTCCCGCCTTGTAGAAGTCATTCACCTGTTTTTGTATGAAGTCGTGCGCACCTTCGGGTAGAGTGCTCGTGCTGGTACTACTCGTCTTTATCTGTTCGATTCCTGCACGCGCAGCGACAGTGCCTTGGTCCTCAGCGTGGCCGAAATATCGAATCTCCACGGGCACCGTCTTCAGTCCAAGCACGCGTGCGGCCTCCATGCGGTGGTTGCCTTCGCTGATCATCGGCTCTTTACCGGGTCCGTGTTCTACGGTAATGAAGATCGGAGTTTTGATGCCGTTCTCTTTAATGTCTTGCACGAACTCGTCCCAGTGCTTTTTTCCTACTTCGGCATCACCCGATAGTTTCTGGTAGTGCTCCTTCGGGTCTTCGCCCATGACACCTTTTAAGTGCGTGACAGCGGCGAGTGGGATGGTTCCCATTTCCGTACGAGTGATGTGATCTTTGTTGCCAGTGGCACCAGTGTAGTTGACGTATTTGAGTTCGGTATCCTTGCCTCGCCAGACACCTTCCTTGTCGGCCTCTACTTTAGCATCGCCAGGAGCGCCAGCGCCCGAGGTCCATTCACCTTTTTCATCGCGGGGTTCGTCAGGATTGTA
>QGNH01001301.1_pt1 | contig 44215 bp, 70 predicted proteins | sample 1735481 | NCBI WGS metagenome assembly QGNH01 (sample SAMN09239004, study PRJNA386568) | Viral metagenome, whole genome shotgun sequencing project. | reverse complement strand
TTTTTAAAATCATTCCATGCATGAGGGAATTTCTCAGTCATAAAATTTCCGCCTCCTCAATTGCCTTATCCAGTTGTTTCGCAAATTTGACGCTAAAATGTGTTGCTACATCACCCCCGCAAATAGAGCGAATCGCATAAAGAACATCCACCATGTTGGCGCAAACGCGGCGCAGTTCTATGTTTTCATCCGCTAAATGGGCTAATCTTTCTAATGGATAATCAACCTGCATCATAAAATCCCCTTTTCACATTGCGCTAATGCCCATTTAAAAATGCNNCGGTGAAATCTCACCGCCTGATATTTATCAATAAGGTGCTGTAATTGCTCAACTGTGGGTTTCCACGGTGAATTTTCACTGGGATTTTCCACATATTTATAAGATACTTTGTAAAGACCGCTATCATTGCTGACCAATACTACTTGGGCAGTATGGATACACTCAAGGTGCGACTGGCAACCCGTAGGGTTTCCTTGGTCGTCTAGCCCGGCAATCTTTTCCAGTGCTTCCCTATACATACTCTTTTCATCAGTCATAAAAACGCCCCGCAATGCTTAATGATAATATCTATGTCGCGCTGAACGCCCGCATTGTGCGCCACTTCATGCGGTGACATGCATTTATGCACGTAACATTTATTGGCTTCGATTTCTGTCAGTGCTTCCAGTATCGCGCATTTTATATCGTGCGCTTCGATTGCATATTCATTTTGAGAATTAAGACTAAATGGCGTTCCGCTCATAACGCCTCCTGCATTAATTTTGCCAGTTCATCGAGGCGCATAGTATGGCCTTCATTACAAGCTGCCCTATGCTGTCTTAAAAATGCTTGAATGGCGATCTCCATGCGTATCATCGCGCTAGCTGCATCTTCCATTAATGCGCTGACTTCCAGTGGCCTATCACAATCGCGCAATAAACGGATTATGCAGGGAATATCTAAGTTTTCAGTCATACCGAAGCCTCTGCGTTTAAATGACGGTCTTTGCCACAAGCCTTGCATTTAATCGCTGGCAATACGTGGTTATGGTAATACCCATCATGATAGCCGCTTTTTAGCTCTTGTGTTTTCTGGCAATGCTCACATTCCAAAATGGCGTAGAAATCATTACGATGCTGAAAGGTGTATTTCTGAATTTTCATATTCTCTTCTCCCAGTAATGCGGCGGCATTCTATGCAAGTAAGCACCGCACCGCCAATTCACACAGCCTATTAATTGCGAGCTATCATCGAACGTGGTTAATTCCGGCTGGCTCCCGCAAAAGGGACAAGGTAGAGAATCCTTTGCTTTTTTGGTAGTATTAGGACGAACGCCATTCAATTCCTTGCGTTCACGCCTAGCAATAGCCTTATGAGCGTCTAATAATATTTGAGACGTTTTCACATTTTTCTCCACTCAGAAGTTGCACACCATTTACATTCTCTTTTATAGTGAATGTTATTTATATTGAGAAAATACATTTGATGTAACGGCACTACCCAATAATGGCCGAATATTTTACAAATCCACTTAATCATACTTCGCCTCGTCCTTGGCATTGTCAGCCTTTGCACGCCACCATTCATCAAACGATAGGGGCCAGCCAACTTTAGTGGTAATCATCCGCATTTTGTGGTTTTCGAGCACATACCTTGCGTAAACAGTTCTCAAACATTTTTCTTCTTGCGGAGTAAATTCCATATCAGTCATAATACAGTACCTCCGGCATGTTTTCTGATTATTTTTAGAGCAGATTCATGGCCGTCATTTATTCCTTTGTGATAAGCCAGATAGTTATTCCTATCTGCTTCTACACGCTGCGCCGTTGTTAAATACTCGCAATTAGCAATTATCTCCTGAATGGCCTCCTGTAAGCCATTCTGCAAGTCATGCAGTTCAATCGCATATCGCCGCGCCCTGGTGGTGTCATCTTCTTGCGCTAACGCCCATTTAAAAATGCACAATTCCAGTGAATCTTCATTATCCGGGTGAGTTTTCACTGAGCCGTATTTATAAATAAGCGATTGTAATTGCTCAACTGTGGGTTTCCATGGTGAAATTTCACTGAGATTTTCCACGTATTTATAGGATATTTTGTATAGGTTATCGTCTGGCACTGGATAAAGCGGCATAGGATTGCCGTCTTTCACTACCAAGGGGCCTTGAGGCGGAAAGCGCGTGTTCCATTTTCTTTTCGCCGCCTCTTCAAAGCCAGACTCACAATCAGCCGGGCCTGCGCACCAATTCCACGTTATTTTACATCCATTGCATGAAATATAGTTTTGAGGCGCGTCATCTTCGTAATCAAGAGATGTGCTACCGCAGAATGGGCATGGTTTTAAGTCGTTCATAATTTTTCCCCATTTGCTATTTCTAAATCGCTGTAGCTACTCATCGCCGTTCCCTCCCATTATTTCCAATTCCCGCATGTTGTACTCAATGAAATCAATAGTTTTTTGTAGGCACTTATTAGCCTGTTGCACGGCTTCCCTATCAACTCCTAAGCGTGAATTTTGACGCATTGCTTTTTCCAAGGCTTGTATGCCTTGGATTAAGTAGAAATAATCAAATCCCTTTACTGGTTGAAAAGTCATATACGTTTGTTCCAATCTTCAATAATTTTGTTGCGTAACCAATCAAGGGAATAGCGTAAAACAGCTTGCGTTTTCTCTATTCCACAATGGCATCGTAGATGGAGCTTATTTTTGCCAATCTGCTCGATATAAGGAATGTCACCGCAGAAAGGACATGGTTTTAAGTCGTTCATAATTTTTCACCTTCCAAAATGCGTATTACATGGCTAATCTCGCTATCCCTTCCCCTGCATTCTTCCCCGCCGTCAATCATGTTGCCAAGGAAGCCTATCGCAAAATCAATGCGTTTTTGCAGGGAATATAAACGTTCGTCAAATTGCTCATCGTCATTTTGTGTAGTCATACCAATTTCTCCTCTATGAAGTCTGTCAGCTTAGCCATATCCCTAATATTATCTTCAATGCTTGAAACGGCTACCTCCGCTTCGTTCCACGCATCGGAAAAACTATCAAGCAACGCTTCGTCCTTAATCGTGCTTCTCAAGTCATCCGCATTATCAAGCGCCTTCGATGCCGATTGTTTCCAGCCAATCCATAGCGGTTGGCTTGGTGAAACTCTCTTCCTTGAATTCACGGCGATTGTAAATCGTCAAACGTTCAGGAGATTTGCAAGCGGATTTATATGCATCACTGGGATATGGTTTATCAAGTATTGGCTCAATTTTTGCCGTTAAAATGTCTAGGTTCAGCATGTCCTATACTCCTATTTGCGTTGATGTGAAAGTTTACCCTTACCGGCCAGTTCAATCATGCCGTCATCGAGTATGCGTTTCACTTCAGCCTTTAACTCGACGTTTGACGGCTCCCGGTTCAGCTTGGTTTTCAGTGCTTCGTAGATTGTGGGTTTACGCATGGTCATTCTCCTCATGTTGTTTCAGTACCCTATTCGTAGTTGATACTTATTATTCGTGCAAGAGAATAGTTGACGTTATGTAAACATAATAATATACCTATGATTATAAACAATTATTTATAGGATATTTTTATGGCTAACCACGCAAAAATGACTAAAGAGCAAAAAACAGAAGCCTTGAATATGATACGGCAAGGCATGTCTCAAAACTCTATTGCCGATTTCTATGGTGTTTCAAGGCAGTATGTATGGAAGATTCGCCGTGAAGCTGGCTTTGCCTATTGCAAGCCTAAACTTACTTTCGATGAAAGTATGCAGCATCAGAAAATAGGCGCTCTAACCCAAAAAGCGATTTACTACGGAGTCCTAATACCAGAGCCTTGCGAGATTTGTGGCGCATTCGGAAAGAACGATAAGGGAAAGCGAAAAGTACACGCTCACCACGATGATTACAATAAACCACTGAATGTGAGATGGTTATGTGAAGAACATCATAGAGAATGGCATAGGCATAACATACCTGTAAAATGTCGTACATAATACGATAAATAAAAATTGTTATGAACTATATTCATATATATCAATGGGAAAAAAGCTAAGTTATTGTAATTCGGTGTTGTTATACGGAAACTAAGGCTGAGAGCCAGTTCTAGGACATAACAGAAAACCCAAACGATATACGTGTGCGTGTGCGCGCGTACGTATATGATAATTGTTATGTCCGTTATGTTTTATAGTTATATTGTTATGTTATTGTAATATAATAATAATGTTGAATAACAAATTCATAACAATTACATAACTAAAACCGACGATTTTCCATAATATCGGAAATTATCTATATGGGATGTTGTTAAGCTATTGAATCTGTTTATTTACAGAGTGCGTTATACGCATTATCAATAGGTTACTCGGCGAGTTGCGCGAAAATATGCGTTATGTTATGGTGTTTTATGGCTGAATCATACGAATTTGACCCATTGACGGGCGATCCGCTACCTAAGACAAACAAGCGTGAATCTGGGACTAATAGCCAAGTCGCTTCTTCGCCATCCGCTCTCTCAGCAGAGGTACTGGAGAGGCTGGAGGGGTGTAGCCGAGAGGAGCTAATCGCGCTTGTACGGCGCTCTAATGCAGACCTCGTGCGTGTTTGTATGATGAGCAAGGAAGAGACGGCTCAGGCAATGCGCGATAAGCTGGCGGAGATTGCGCTTAAGCCTCTTGTGCCTGGCATGAACATCAAGGCGGACATAAGCTCGTGCATCAGCGCCATTGATAAATGGCTGGATAGAGCAGAGGGAAAGCCTGTAGGCGCTGCTACCAACATTAGCATAGGCGGCGGCACTGGCGATAGGCAGATACGTGTGGTGTTCGTCAATGCGGAGGACGTGAGGCGCGAGCGCGAGATGAAGGTGATTGAGGGGCAATCCTAGATATGGTATGTGGATAAGTATGGATTGGCATACTACATATATGGGGTATTGATATATAATGATAATGTGGATAATTTGCTTTCCATAATGTACGTTATGCGATGGTGCAGTGCAGCAAAACAATACAAATCAATGGTTTGACAATGATTTCGCCGCCACTTCTCATTTCGCCGGAAGCACCCCCGCCCCACTCCGCCCCCGGTATGGACCCGCGCAATAGGCTTTCCGTGTTTCTGTATTAGGCACTTCACATTTGCGAGTAGGATTTTCCGATGGTTGAAATAATTAAAACGAACGCGTTTAAGCAAGTTCCGATGACAGCGAGATATAAAATTGGTGACACAATAGTTACGGTAACGAGTATTGGATTTTTGACTTTAGCGGAGACGATATACGCTCTTGAGTGTGCTAAATATCAGGTAATCACGGATGCGAAGAGTTAAGGGGATTTTTTCAAAACTTGACTTTGGAATATGAAAACGCGTAAGTTTTCTGCTATTGAATTTTGTTTTTCATTTAGAAACCGTTTTTATTGCGAGTAAAAATTTTATGAACAATGAGGAGGCGGATTTATTTCGGCGGTTGAAGGAGGAGAACGCGAAGATACCGAAGTGGTGGGAGGGTGTACCTGAGAAGCCGGAGGGTTTTGAGCGTCGTGGGACGTATAATCCTTTGAGTGGGGAGGTTGAGTAGAGGTGGAATTGTTTATAAGTAAGCGTAACGGCGAGAAGATTGTTTTTGGTCGTGGTATAAATTTTGGTATTGAAGTTGTTTCGAATGCTTATCCTGGGGGTGGGTATATGAATGATTGTTTTGAGATGCGTGAAGAGGCGGAGAGGCTTTTGGGTTTTTCTGTGGCTGAGAATTGGGAGAAACTTCTCGAATCGCGTAAGAAGATATGACAGAACGGATTGATGAATCTGTTTGGCAGCCTGAGGTTTTGCCGACGCGGGAGCGCTTAGCGAAACGTGACGTGGATGTGATACATTCTGAGCGTGGTGGATTGACGGTACGGTCGAGGAATTTGAACGATATATTGATGTATTATGCTCGGAATGGTTTTATCACGTATTTGCAGAGAAGGGCTGGGTGTAAGTTTCAGTCGCTATTTTTTTTGAGTGGGATGAAGAGCCAGTATGTTACGTCGAAGTATAGCGAGGTGAAGGGTGGCAGTCCTTTAGCGATGGAGGAGGTTCAGGAGGAGTATCGTCTGGCGCGTGAGGCGATACGAGGGAGTAAGCAGAAGAAGGTTGCGTTTGAGGTATGCTGTATAGGTGAGAAGGCTGGGAGTCGTGACGAGAGTGGTATGGTGACTAGGAACATGGAATATTTGCGGTATGCGTTGGATGATTTGGTGAAGCATTTTGGGTATGAGGAAACTGGGTTAAGGAGATAGTTATGAAATCTGGAAGCAGGTATCATCCATTGGTAGAGCCGTTTATGATTGGGGCTTTTTTTGGATATGCTGTGGTGTTTTTCGTGTATTTTCTGGTGGATGAGATTTTTAAGTATGAGTATGAATAAAATTCGCAGACAGAAAGTGGGGTATAAGAAAGTGGGTGAGTCCGTATGGGAAGGGCGGTATAAGCCTATTGAGTTAAAGCCATGGCCTGCTCATACGGATTTCAGCGATGAAGAAGTTATTGTCAAAAATACCGTTTGACTATTTATAAGCTCATAGTATAATTCCATCATTATAGAATTTTTGCCCTCGCACGGAACCCACCGGTGCGGGGGTTTTTTTTTAACCAAAAGGAGCATTTTATGGTTGCATATGACAAAGGCGTGAACATGAGCAGCAATTTTGAAACGAAGGAAGAGCCGATGGGCTCACAGGCGAAATATCTTGGCATTAAAGATAACCGTGAGCCTTCTGCGGGGCATTTGGATCAGGCGAATAAGCGTGAAGGCGGGAGTCTGGCGCGTGCGGTGAGCATGGTGGAGCGTCATAACGAGCGCGGCACGATGCACGACAATTGTCATCGTATGGATGTTGGAACGGACGGAGAGTAGATTAATGGCACTCGTAGCATCTGGCGTTGCGCCGCCTGCTGCGCCTGCGCCGACTATTAATGCGCAGTTGGTTCCTACGGCATCAGGTGAAAATACGAATTCTTCCAGTGCCGTGCCGATAAAAAGACCGCAGGTTATGCCGCTTCCTATGACAACGCAGAGCCTGAATATTCTTGGTGCAGGCCAGCCCTATCCCGGCGGTGCTTAATAATGGCTGACAATCCGCTTGATGATGACCTGAAAAAATTCGTTCCGGATGAATCCCGATATGATTCTGCGCCGCGCATAAAAGAAGCGGTTGACCCGTTGAACGAAGTTGATCCAGCGCTTCGGGCGAAGAATGGCGTGCGCGATTTACCTATGACCAGTGAATCCATGGATATGCTGGGGGCTGGACAATCTTATGGAGAACAAAAATGACTGAAAACGTAACGTTTGAACGGACTGCCACGAATACCGATACACATCCTTCCGCCATGGATAAAACCACGCACAGGGACATCACGCCTAAGAAGCCTTGGCATACGCCGATGGATTCTGTAGGGCCGGTATCAACGGGGCCGGCACCTACTATGACTCATGCGATCAATATGAATCAGCAGTTGTCGCAGCCGCAGTATGAAGGGCACGGAAATGTTGAGGGACTGAAAGGCGGCTCCGGTATGCCGGAGGGTGAAAACCTGATGCGCCGTGCCGTCAATTACATGAATAAGAATCCATGATAACTTGCAAAGCACTCTGCACTTACGCGCATGTAGGGTGTTGTTTCTTATGCGCGAATAACCTTGGGAATCTTAGAACCCAATTAATATAAGGTATTTATTTATGAGCGGAATTTATACAAACGGACTTCCTTTAGCAACACTTCCATTGACTGGAAATGAAAGGTTTGCCGTAGATACGCAGCTTTCGGCTGGCGGCTATCCTGAAAGCGAAGCCGTTACTTTTTCGCAATTCGCAAATTATTGCGGCACTGGCGCTGTAGCTCCTTATCAGCCATCGCGTTTTTATGGTCTTCCTTTAGGCGCAACGCCGGGTACGCTCCTGACGGTAACAGGCACTCTTTATGCCTATCCGTTGTTCATTCCTGGGCCGGTAACGATTAAGACATTCGGCGCTTACACCACGACGGGTCAAACTGGTGGGGGTGCCTTTATCGGGCTTTATGCTGACAATGGTTCTGGTTATCCCGGCAGTCTTGTTTCTGGCACGTATAATAGCACTGCGCTGCTGGCTACCTCTGGCGCGGCTATCCAGAACTATACGCCGACTGGTGGTACTGTGTTGCAGTCTGGCCTGTATTGGCTGGCTAGTATCTTTACGGCTACTACCACATTCCCGACGGTATCGGATGTTTCTGCGGTGTATCCTTCAGCCACCAACGCCCAGCTTGGCGCTTCAAGTGCCGCTAACCTGATTGCCACTTCTGCTGAAGCTGCAACTGGTATTTCGGTTGCTTCGACGTATGGCACGCTGTCTGGCATCAATGCCGGTGTGTTCCCGTCTTCTGCAACGGTGACGTATAATGCCGGTACGCCGCTCGTCATTCTTGGGACGTAATATTACGCAATTCTATGGAATCTGCCCCGGTATCGTATGAAGATGAGATAAGCATTACGATGCCGGGGTGGGCACAAGAAATAAGAAAGCCTGCCCGCTATAAGGTTTTTTTCGGAGGCAGGGGCGGAGGCAAAAGCCATTCAACCGCCAAATGCTTGTTATTGCTTGGTATTGAGAAAAAATTAAGAATACTTTGCCTTCGTGAATTTCAAAGTTCAATGCGAGATTCGGTGCATAAATTGTTATGCGACCAGATTGAATTGATGCACTTGCGCGATTATTACGAAATTCAACAAAATATTATTATCGGCAGCAACGGAACTGAAATAACATTTGAAGGGTTGCGCCATAATACAAACAAGATTCGTAGCCAAGAAGGTGCAGACATAGCGTGGGTGGAAGAAGCGCAAACGGTATCGAAACTATCTTGGGATATTTTGATACCGACAATCCGCAAAGACGATTCAGAGATTTGGATCACGTTCAACCCTGAACTTGATACCGACGAAACGTATAAGCGGTTTGTTATCAATCCTCCCAAAGGCGCGATAGTACGCAAAATAAACTGGGATCAGAACCCGTGGTTTCCTCAAGTTCTAAAAGATGAAATGGAACATCTGAAGAACCAAGACTACGATGCTTACTTAAACGTCTGGGAGGGGCACTGCAAACAAGCCCTTGAAGGTGCAATCTACGCCAAAGAACTGCGTGAAGCGCAATTCGCTGGACGCATAACAAAAGTTCCTTACAGCGCATCGAAGCCTGTTGAGGTGTTCTTTGACTTGGGTTGGTCTGACAATACATCGCTATGGTTTGTGCAACGTATAGGCTTTGAACTCAGAGTTATAAAATCCTACCAGAACCGCCATGAGACTTTGCAGCATTATCTGCAATATATACAGTCGCAGAAATATATAATTGGCACATTATGGCTACCGCATGATGCCCGCGCCAAGCAGCTTGGCACTGGCATGAGCATTGAGGAAATGGCGAAGGCTTCGGGCTACAATGTCAGGATAACGCCGATGTTGTCCATTGAAGATGGCATCAATGCGCTCCGCACCGTGTTCCCGACAATGTATTTCGATGAAGAAAACTGCGCTGACGGATTGCAGGCACTTCGGCATTATCGGTATAAGGTGGATTCCCTTACAGGCCAGTTCAGCCGTGAACCGTTGCATGATGAAAATTCCAATTACGCAGACTCCGCTAGATATATCGCTGTCTCCATGCACGAGCCGAAAGTGCGGAAGGTTCCCAAGATGATGGAGGCGTTCCGCGATAGTATGATGTCAGGCGCTACTGGATGGTTAGGGGGATAACACTCATAAATAAAATGGAGAATAGAATAAAATGAGTGATACCTACGATGTACTCGAAACACTTACTGGCGATGATAAGATTGTTAGAGAGGCTCGTACTCGACTTGAATACTGTAGCAACCGCGAAGGCGAATGTCGCAAACTGTTTTTAGAGGATATAAAATTTGCCAACGCAGACTCTAACAACGGATACCAGTGGCCGAATGACATCCAGACCAACCGTAACTGCGAAAAGCGCCCTTGCCTGACTATCAACAAAACGCATCAGCATAACTTACAGATTATCAATGATGCAAAACAGAATAAAGCATCCATAAAAATCCGTCCCGTTGGCAATGAGTCAACCTATGAAGCAGCGGAAGTTTACGAAGGCATTATCCGACATATCGAGTACATATCGAATGCCAGCGACGCTTATGATACCGGCGTAAAGTTTCAGGTTGAAGGTGGCATTGGTTACTGGCGCGTGGTTACTGATTATATCGGTGATGATACGTTCGATCAGGAAATTTACATCCGACGCATCAAAGACCCGCTATCGGTTTTTCTTGATCCCGATATTAACGAGATAGATGGTTCTGATGCCATGTTTGGCTTCGTGTTCACCGACATGAAGCGTGAAATGGCGCGTGAGAAATATCCCAAGTTTAAGGATATGATGGGTCAGAACGCTCTTGGTAACTCCGATAATTGGATAGACGATCATCATGTGCGCGTGTGTGAGTATTTCCGCAGGGTTAAGAAAACCGACAGACTGATTACGTTTCAGCATCCCGATACCGGCATCCAGCATACGATGCGGGAAAGCAAGTTACCGCCTAAGATTGCTAAAGCGGTCATTGACGATCCGATAAGCCAATGCCGAGGTATTGAAGATTATGAAGTCGAATGGTTCCTGTTTATCGGGAACAAGATAGCTGATAGGCGAATTTGGCCAGGTACTACGATCCCGCTGGTGCGTTGTATCGGCGAAGAGACGATTATTGATGGTAAGATAGACCGCAAGGGTCATACGCGGGCCATGAAGGATCCCCAAAGGATCTATAATTATTGGTCGCCGCTGGCTTTAGATACGCCCCTTCCTACGCCTTCTGGCTGGACAACTATGGAGGCGGTAAGAGCAGGTGATTGGCTATTGGATGAGTCTGGTAATCCTGTAGAAGTTTCTGGCGTAAGTCCCGTTTTTATTCGTCGTAAATGCTATCGCGTTAATTTCGATGATGGATCGCATATTGTAGCTGATGCTGAACATAAATGGACGGTGGAGGAACGCGGCAAAGCAATTATGGGTGGATGGGAATGGTTGGATAAAACCGTTTCTACCGCTGAATTAACGCCTAAAAAGCATTTTATAAAAACTACAAAGCCACTTGATTTGCCGGATATAGAATTGCCTATTGACCCATATTTGTTGGGAGTGTGGCTTGGTGACGGTGATTCAATGTGCGCTCGTATATGCGCTGGCGCTTTTGATATAGAAGAAATGCGCGAAAATATTATTTCTCTTAATACGCCATACAACATTGGCGTTGCAAGAATGTATAGGGACAGAAGTGCAGGAGTTTTTACAGTTCATGGGTTATTGTCATCTCTGCAAAAACTTGGGTTGGTTGGCAATAAACATATTCCTGAAATATATTTAAGAGCATCTAGGAAACAACGCGAAGCATTATTACAAGGTTTGATGGATACTGATGGGTCTATTTCGGCTCGTAAGCAGTGTGATTTTACAAATACTAATAACGCCATAGCGTTTGGTTTTTCTGAATTACTTAGAAGTGTAGGGATTAAAGCTGTTTTTTGTCGTAGAAAAGCAACAAGAAGGATGTTTCCTAGCGGGAAAGAATATGCGTGTCAGGAGGCAACACAGTTTTCTTTTTCTGCCGATCCAGATCAGCCTGTATTTCGACTTAAACGTAAGTTTAATGTCCAGACGCAAGATAGAATAACGCATTGGCGTAGAACAAAGCGTCACAGAATTAATTCTGTTGTTGAGGTTCAGTCGGTTCCAGTAAAATGTGTTGCAATTAATTCTGCGTCACATTTGTTTTTGGCTGGCGAAGGAATGGTCCCTACGCATAATTCAGCCGCAGTAGAATTCGTTGCTTTGCAAGGCAAAACGCCATTTGTAGGCGCAGCCGCAGCGATTGAAGGAAATGAAACATACTGGCGTGAAGCCAATGTGAAGAATTTTTCAATACTGCCGTATAAGCATGTTGATGATGACGGCAATCCGATTCCACCCCCGACGCGCGCCGAGGCTCCGGTGTTTGCTCCTGCCTATGTACAGGGTATGCAGGTAGCGCAAGCTGAAATGGCGATGGTTTCGGGCCAATATGAGGCTACGTTTGGTGAGAAAAGCAATGAACGTTCAGGCCGCGCTATCAATGAAAGGGCGCGTCAAGGAGACAGGGCTACTTATCACTTTATAGACAATCAGGCAATTGCGATACGTCGGACGGGTAAAATTATTATAGAGTTGATTCCGAAGATTTATGACACGAAACGCGAAATAAACATACTGGCTAACGATGGTGTACCGTCGCGGGTAACGATTGATCCTGAAGCCAAACAATCTTATCTGATAAAGCGCAAGCAGGAAGCTGAAGAAGTAGCGCAAATCATGATTAACCCGAATATCGGGAGATATGATGTACAGGCGGATGTGGGGCCAGCTTATGCCACGCGCCGTCAGGAAGCGTTCAATGCCTTGAGCCAGATACTTTCGCAGTCAAGCGAATTGGTGCCGCTGGTGGGCGACTTGTTGTTCAAGGCTGCTGACTTCCCGATGGCAGAAGAGGTTGCAGAGCGCTTAGAGCGCATGGTTCCTCCGCAGGCTAAGGGAGAAGGAATGACCCCGGCAGTGCAGCAAATGCAGATGCAATTGAAGCAGATGCAAGGTTCCATAGCTGCGCTTATTGGCCAGTTAGCTGAGGAAAAGAGCAAAGTAAAAGCGAAAGATCAGCAAAAAGAGATTGATGTTTACGAAGCTATCACTAAACGCATTGAGGTGCTTTTGAAAAATGTGATTGTTACACCGAAAGATAATGCAACGATGCTGCACGATTTGATGGTGGAAGAACATGCTTCTAGTTTAAGACAGGCAGAAGCGGCGAGCGCACCAGATTTACAGGCAGAAGCACAAAATGTATAAGCCTCCGAAAAAGCCTTTTGATGTTCGTTATAAAGCGCCATTTCAGAAGTTGGTGAATGAAAAATTAAAAGCGCAGAAGCCAGTTAAGAAAGTATCTGTTTTTAAGCCAAGCGGTAAGAGATAATGCCTGAAAAAGTTTTTATAGTAATGAATATCGGAGATGATTGTTATTATCTCTTTAATCCTACTTTGGAATATAAATTGAAGTTACCGGGAAGTCTTACGGCTTCAATAAATGAAGTTTTAAAAGATGTGCCAACTTTCATGTATGATTTGGAAAAAAGATAATGGCTAAATATTCCCACAAACTCGTATCTAAAACTGCGCAGCAAATAGCGGCTGAGTTTTATCAGGATGCAGCATTGGATAATGCATTTTATAAAATGTGGCCGAAAGAACGGGTATTCGTCAACAAGCAATGGGGCAACTTCATCCGCCCTGCTCGTGAGGCTCTAACGCGGATGCTTTCGATGAACAACTATTCTGAAGAAGTAAAAGCGGAAATCTACGAAGCATTGTTACTTGATAGGGCATTGCCTCCGAAGGGCGATACATCGCTACAAAAGGCTACAGAAAGTATGGTTCATTAATACCGTACCTGCCGGTTCGCAGGGATAGCGCACCCGTCGCCTACGGGGATCAATGGAGAGTCTATGACTGAAGAGACGATTGAAAAACCGCCGGAAGAGAAACCGGCTACTACTACCGAGACTGCGACAGAAACCAAAGTTGAACCCGTTGCCGAAAATCCCCCGGAGACTAAAGTTGAGGAGCCGCCCAAAAAAGAAGAAGGAAAGTGGTATATTGATGTTATCACCGGCCTTCGTCACAATGTCAGGGAAACGAAAGAAGAAGTTGAGGCGCTTAAAAAAGAAAACGCTGAACTGAAGGTTGGTAAAAAAGTTGAACAATTGCCAGATGCAGAAATTCAACGTCGCGCTGAACAGTTGGCCGCAACCAGTCGGTTTAACGAGCAATGCAATAAGATTGCCGAAAAAGGCAAAGAAAGTTTTGCGGGATTCGATACTGCTTTGGCTAATTTGAATGCTGTCGGTGCATTAGGAGCAAATTCTAATCCTGCATTTTTGCAAACGGTGGCAGAATTGCCCGAAGCGCACAAGTTGCTTTATCATCTGGGCAATAACCCGGATGAAGCGGCAAGGATTAACTCGTTACCACCTTTGAAGATGGCAATCGAGCTTGCAAAAATTGAGACAAAGATAGCCTTACCACAAACCAAGCAAACCTCAAAAGCGCCGCCGCCGATTACGCCTGTAACGGGAACGGGCGGTGCAAATAACGACTTGGCCAGCCCTGAACTTTCCATGGAAGAGTTTTCACGGATCAGGGCGAAACAGAGAGAAGATCGTTACAAGAGAAGCTAGCCCACTCGGCGGGGATACGCCGTGTTCAAGGCCATAAGTAACCGTATCGGCGGTCAATCCGAGTTCGCCTTATCAGAAGGCTTAAATCTGAGTTCATTAAAAAAAGACAAAATGAATTTCAAATTTAACCGCGCCATCAGTGCGCTTTCTGAAAAGGAATATTTAAAATGGCTAATTCACTTCTTACCATCAACATGATCACTAGGGAGGCCGTTGAACTGTGGAAAAACACCAACAGCTTCATCCGCAACATTGACCGTCAGTACGACGATCAGTACGCACGTGGGGGCGCTAAAATCGGCTCTACTTTGCGTATCCGTCTGCCGAACGATTATACTGTTCGCACCGGCCCCGCTGCAAGTGTGCAGGATACGGCAGAGCAAAGCACTACGCTGACGCTCGCCACTCAGGCTGGCGTGGACGTGTCGTTCAGCACCTTCGACCGCACCATGAGCTTGGATGACTTCTCCGAGCGCGTACTTGCCCCGATGGTGAATAACGTAGCTGGCTATGTTGCCAATACGATTATGAACGGTTCGGAAGGCGGTATCTGCAACTATGTTGCCAATACCGATGCGAACAACAACATTATCAACCCCACAGACAGCACCTACCTGCAAGCTGGCGCACTGCTCACCCTGAACTCGGCACAAAATGCCCGTCGCAAGGTGGTCAATGACCCCATTACGCAGGCGCGTGTCGTATCCAGTCTGACTGGCCTGCTAAACCCCTCGGAAATGATTTCGAGGCAGTATGCTACCGGCCAGATGTATCAGGCGCTCGGATTTGAGTGGTTTGAAGACCAGACCGTCATCAAGCACACCGGCGGCACGTTCTCCGCTGGCGGCACGGTAAACGGCGCAGGTCAGACCGGCACAAGCATCGTAGTGAACGCTATCACCGGCACTCTTGTTGCTGGCGACATCATCACCTTTGCCAACGTCAACTCTGTCAACCGCATCACCAAGCAGACGACTGGCCAGCTTCGCCAGTTCGTAGTCACCGCAAACGTGGCAACCGGCGGCACGTCAATCCCGATCTATCCGGCATTGATTCCGTCCTCAACCGGCGTTGCTGGTGGCCCGTCTGTCCAGTACCAGACCGTGGACAGTTCGCCTGTAAATGCGGCTGCAATGGTGCTTGTCAATCCGGCCAGTACAACCTACCGCAAGAACATTTGCTACGCTCCGCAAGCTATCACAATGGCAACTGCCGATCTCGTCATGCCGGAAAAGGGTGTGGAAGAGGCATGGCGCGAGGCATTTGACGGTATTGCGATGCGTATGTTGACGGCGTATGTGCCTGGAACTGACCAATTAATCACGCGCTTGGATTGTTTATTTGGTTATCTATACACCCGTCCCGAATGGGCCGCGATCGTGGCTGATTCTATATAATTATCAATAGGTTAGATAATTGGTACAAATCTAATTATAACGCACAATATTTATTGATATAACCTCCGTTTCTGTTATTATTTGATTAGCAGTAGTAACAGAGCGGAGGTTAAAGTGGGTAAATATGCGACTAGACTTGAGGGCGAAAGCCTACAGGATTATGAACGTCGTTATTGCACTGAAAAGATGCGACAGCGGCGTGAGAAAATTAAGGACGGACTTCTTCCTCCACCAAGGAAACTTGGTAAAGTCCCTAGTAAATATGCCATAAGAGAGGAGGGGGAAAGTGAAGAGGATTTTCGTCATAGATATGATAGAATAAAACGTAGAGCGTTACGTGCCAAGGTTTATGCAGCGCGTACTGAACCACCAAAGAAACGTGGTAAGAATAAAGCTCCGGGTAAAAATGGAAATCTTACTGTCGAGCAATGGGAATCGCTAAAGATTCGTGATGGCGAAACACCGGAAGAGCATAAGAGGCGGTATGCTCGTGAAATAATGCGTATGTATCGCACTCGACATGGCGAGGAAGGTAAAGAATTGGAACGCGAAAGGTCGCGTATTTTTGATTTGGAATACAGAAAATCAGAACATGGAAAAAATGTAAGAAAAAAGTGGTACGCAGAAAATACTGCTAAAGTAAATTTTTATGCTGCTAATCGGCGTGCCGCAGAAATAAGGGCTACCCCGCTATGGGTTGATTATGAAGAAATAGGTAAAATATATGAATTGGCTGCTCAATTGACTGAAACAACCGGCAATCAATATCATGTAGATCATCATTTCCCATTGCGAGGAAGAACTTTTTCTGGACTACATGTCCATACTAACTTAGACGTAATCCCTGCCAAGCAAAACCTAACAAAAAGCAATCACCACCCTGAAACCCTAACCTAGGAACTCCCCATGGTAAAACCAGCTCTCACCAACCGCTATAGCAACTTCGATTTCCCCGAATACAAATTCGTGGAATTTCCCAAAGCCGTTACGCATAACGGTAAAGTCCATGTGGTGAACGATGCGGATGAAGAGCGTGCGCTAAAGGCCAAGGTGCGGGATTACCGTAAGGAGGCGCTGGATCGTGCTGCGGAACTTAAGCTGGAAATTCCCGATGATTGGAAGTTGGAGAAGATTCAGCTTTATATTAAAAAGGCTGAAGCCGACATTGAATTTCAGCGGTTGGAAAGAGAAGAAGCTGAGCCTGTGCGTGACAAGGACGCATCAAAGACTACGATTGTCAACCAGTTGACTCTGGCGGCGACGAAACGCGGCCCCGGACGGCCTGCTAAAGAATAATTTAACACTAATATTGTCGGAAGGAGTGATGGTAGATGGCTGTCACTGCTTACGAAATTGTGGTTCAGTCATTAAAAAAGGCTGGCGTTCTAGGTGTAGGCCAGACCCCGTTAGCTGAAGATACGAACGATGCGTTTTACGACTTGAACGACATGATAGCACAGTGGGCGCGGAAGCGTTGGCTGATGTGGCATTTGCTGGATGTGGCGCTCGTTTCTACGGGAGCAATGTCCTATACGGTGGGTGTGGGGGGTGATTTTAATACACCACGCCCTGACAGGCTTGAAGCGGCTTTCTTTCGACAGATTGTGCCTTCTCAGCCCAACCAAATTGATTATCCGCTGGAACTGATTGAATCGCGTGAGGCGTATAACAATATTGCGCTAAAATCGCTTTCGACTTTTCCTACTTCGATTTTTTACGATGCCGCTTATCCTACTGGCACTATCTATCCATGGCCGGTTCCGCAGGCGATTATTTACGAAATACACCTCACGCTTAAGGATACGCTCGCACAGTTTACGACATTGAATCAGGTGATAAATATGCCACCTGAATTTGTCGCGGCGATGAAGTTCAATCTGGCGATTCGCTTGCGCCAGTCTTATCAGCTTCCAGAGGACATTGTGCTTGTGGGGCTGGCGAAGGATTCACTGGCGGTTATACGTGGCGCAAATACGCAGATACCTACTTTGAATATGCCGAGCGATTTGATACGTGGCGGCCTATACAACATCTATAGCGATCAGTTCTATTAATAACTTAACACGAAAGGTAAAATCATGGCCACAACTAAGCCCCTTCCCACTGAAGCTAAACCTCTTTCTGGTGGAAAAAGTCTTGCATGGAATGACTATATTGTAAATGGTCTTTTAAATAGCAGTGGCGCAAATTCAACGTATGGAATAACGGCGGCTGGCACTAATCAGGCGACTGCCACTCAACTTAATTCTGTATATAATCAGGTTGATACGGTAGCTGCAAATACGGGTGTCAATCTTCCTCTTTCGACAGGAAAACATAATACTCCGTATCAGAATTGTTATGTTATAAATAATGGAGCCAATACTCTCAATGTTTATGGATACCAAGGAAGTTCGGATACTATTAATGGAACGGCAGGCAGCACGGCAATAACTATTCCGGCGGGTTCTACGGCCCAGTTTATCTCAGCTAAGGGCGGAGCTTGGTTTACAGGGGATGTGGGGGAAACGGGTAGTTTTACGAATCTCACTGTAACCGGTAATTTAAATTTGGGTTCAACCGGATATATTACACCAACTCCGGTTGCCTTTTTACCTGCCTCGGTCACCAGTACAACCGGCACTACATTGACTGCGGCTCAAGTCGGAGGCGGCTTTATAACTCGCACTGGCCCAACAGCAGTATTTAGCGATACACTTCCACTTGCAACTTCTCTGTTTTCTGCTCTTGGGGCTTTTTATCCTGTTGGAACTTCAGAGGGATGGTTTTATGTCAATAGTACTGCTTTTACAGCCACTCTTTTGACTAATACTGGCATTACTTTGAGCGGTGTCGTAACAGTTCCTCCTTTTTCAAGTTTATATCTTCAGCTTTCTTTTACTTCTGCAACTGCGGCTACTATTACTGGTTATAGCACTGCTAATAGTTATATCACGTTACCTGAAATTTTAGTTGGCACGGCAGATAATGGTACTAGCCAAACATTGACAACCGCCATGGTAACGGGTGGCTCTATAACAACGCATGTTTCAACGGGTGGTTCCACGCCTTCTTTAACTATGCCTCTGGCTACGGCAATTATTGCCGCCATTCCCGGATTCGGTGTGGGGGATAGTTATCTATTACGATTTATAAATTCAAATTCTGGTACAGCAACTATCGTTACCAATACGGGTATTACGACTACCGGCACATTGACATTGGCAACAAATACTACCCGTGATTTTGCTATTACGATGACTGGAGCGGCTACATTATCCATGGTTTCTGTGGGTACTGGCACTAACTCTTAATGCGTATGTGCAATGAAAATCGCACTTTCGCAAGGTAGTTACGAAGCAAAATCTATAATCGCAGAGGCGCAAAAATCAATTAACCTTTATCAAGAAAAAAATCCTGAAGATGCCCCTTTTCCCATTACACATTATCTAACGCCCGGATTGATTCGACTTTCTACCGGCGCGTCTCTTTCCAATATAAACCCGGTTCGCTGCACATTCAGAACGTCAACAGGATTGTTGTACGTGGTGATTGGAACGAAGGTTTATTATGTTGACCCTGCTTTTGTTTTTACTTCTGTCGGTACGATAGATGCGGGAACGAATCCTGTTGCGATGCAGGATAATGGACTTGTTATCTTGATTGCCGATAATACTGCCAATCTTTATGCGATTGATATTTCATCAGGTGCGCCCGGAACATTCGCTCAGGTAACTGATCCTAATATCTACGGCGCAACACGAGTTGATGTATTGGACACATTCTTTATCTTGAATGTTCCCAATACAAATCAATGGTATATTAGCCTTTCGGAAGTAAATTTCGACATGCTTACCGGAGTTGCTGGTTCTATATTAACTGGCTCTATAACGGCGGCAGGGACTGGCGGTACAAATGGAACATATACCAATGTCAGCCTTACGGGTGGGACGGGTACTGGAGCAATAGCTACCATCATTATTACTGGCAATGAGGCCAGCACTGTAACGATAACTACCCCTGGGACTGGTTATGTAGTTGGGGATGTGCTTGCGGCATCTCCCGGCAGTCTTTCAGGTTTTACATGGGCGGTAGCGACGGTCGGAGGTACTGCTTTCGATCCTCTCGATATAGCTACCAAGATAACGTATCCTGATGCCATTCAGTCATTGATTGTGATGCATGGGGAAATATGGCTTGTAGGCACTTTGACTACGGAAATATGGTATAACTCCGGCGCGGCGGATTTTACGTTTCAGATTTTGCCCGGCACTTTTATCGAACATGGTACGCTAGCCCCCTATTCCCTTTGTAAGCAAGACTTGTCAGTTTATTGGATTTCGCAAGACGAACAGGGACAAGCGATTGTCATCAAAGGAACGGGTTATCAGGCAAAACGCATATCGAATTTTGCAATCGAAAACACACTTTCGACTTATGAAACGGTAGCCGATTGCATAGGTTTTACTTACCAGCAGGAAGGCCATACTTTTGTCGTATTTTCCTTCCCCAGCGCAAACGCGACATGGGTGTATGATGAAACCGTGGGGCTGTGGCATCAACGTTGCTGGACGGATAATAACGGTAATCTGAATCGCCATCGCCTTAATGTTGGCTGCAATGCCTATAATAAAAACATCATAGGCGATTGGCAAAATGGCAATTTGTACGCCTTGGATTTGGATACTTACACCGATAATGTGGATGGTCTTGGATTGAATGCGGATGGGACATATCCCATAAGCAGGATTCGCAGTTGGCCAGTAGAGATAAACGAAAACAACCGTATTTCGCACAACAGTTTCAGGGCGGATATGCAGGTTGGAAGTACGCTCAATACTCAATCTTCCAATCCTCCGGTTGTATCATTGCGCTGGAGCGATGATCGTGGGGTGACGTATAACAATTACCTTCAGCAATCTTTAGGAGCGCAGGGGCAGTATCTTACAAATTTGCAATGGAGAAGATTGGGAATGGCGCGTGGGAGGGTTTATGAATTATCATGGTCTGCAAATGGTGAAACCGCTCTTAATGGGGCTTGGGTCACTGTAACACCGGCACAGACGTAACATGGCAAATAGTACACAGAACCAAGGCTTTCCGCAAATTAGTGCGCCTATTACAAACGAAAATGGTAATGCCACTCTTGTCTGGTATCAGTTTTTTGTTTCATTGTGGAATCGCACGGGTGGCACAAAAGGGCAAGCCGGGCCGTATGTTCCAAGCGATGTGGCTATTACGGGCGGAACGATTGACGGGACAAAAATAGGTTCCACAACGCCTTCAACGGGTGATTTTACCACGTTACATGCAACGGGAACAGTCACCGGCTCCAATCTTAGTGGCTCAAGCAGTGGCGTAAATACTGGAAATGTTACGCTTGCGGGAGACAATTATCTTACACTTTCCGGTCAACAGATAACTGCCGGTGCAGTAAATCTTGGAACTCAGGTTACCGGGAATTTGCCTGTAACGAATTTGAACTCCGGCACAGCGGCTTCCGGTACTACATTCTGGCGGGGTGATGGCACATGGGCAAATTTTGCAACTACCGGAGTGAGTGCGACAATAACGACAGCAAAGCTAACTGGCGGTGGATCAAATGGTTCAATGACTTTTAGTAATGGTATCCTTGTTTCACAAACACCGGCAACTTGATATGGATGAACGCATGAAAATAATTGACCGTATGCAGGAAGATGATGACTGGGATGTTTTGCCTTATACATGGCAAGAGATTGGTATAATTGTGCTGGGTGTGAGCACGATTTTTACAGTGATTGTCGGTATTGTAGTGTGTTTCCTATGGAAATAGTCAGTATTTCCTGCTGGGGATTTTTTGCGGTAGTGAACGGTTGTTATCGTGCTTTGACGTTTGAAGAGGCTTCAAGCATACTTTGATGGCATTAGTGATAAGAAAATCTTCTATTGCGGAAATGGTTGCATCCCCAAACCTTGAATGCCTGCTAGAGGAATACGCGATTGAATCCGCTATACATGGCTTGCCGCATCCGAAAGCGAAAATAGATTTGTATGAACAACTTGAGGCAGTAGGCGTTTTATATGCGATTTGTGCTTTCTGGGATGGTGAATTGGTAGGTTTTATTCTTATTGTTTCCCCAGTTAATCCACATTATAGCGCAAAAATATCTACAACAGAATCCTACTTTGTCGCTAAGGCATATCGTAAAACAGGTGCGGGGAAAAAGTTACGTCAAGCTGCGGAAACTTACGCAAAAGAAATAGGGGCGCTAGGATTGCTGATTAGTGCGCCTATTGGTAGTCTTTTGGCGCATGTTCTTGAGCTTGATAAGGGGTACAAAGAAACAAACCGTGTGTTTTTTAAGGGATTTAATGGCAAGTGAGTTAAGTGTTTTCCTTGCTAGTTTGCCAGCAATGAACGGTGAAGCTATTGATAGGGTTCGTTCGCTTGAATCACTCGCCATGCAAGCGCCACAAGTTGAAATTGACACATCGCACATTATTCATGGCGGTATGTACGCCCGCACAATAATGATTCCTGCGGGAGTTATGTTGACTGGTGCTCTTATCAAGATTGCCACGTTGCTTATAGTGCAAGGTGATGTTCTGGTTTATATTGGAGATAAAACCATAGAACTTACTGGCTATAATGTGTTGCCTGCAAGTGCCAACAGAAAACAAGCTTTTTTTGCAAAAACAAATACCTTCCTAACGATGATTTTCCCAAGTCAAGCAACGGATATTGAATCCGCAGAATTGGAATTTACGGATGAAACGAATATGCTTATTTCAAGGAAAAATTCTTTTAACAAAATAATTATAACTGGAGAATAATGTGAGTGGAGCAACGACTGCTGTAGCTATAGGGGCTGGAGCGGGGCTTGGCGCTGGTGCTTTAGGAGCTAGTGCAGTAACAGCGGCGACTATAGGTGTTGGTGCCGCAACACTTGGTGGTGCAATAATCTCTAGCAACGCCGCCAAATCCGCTGCCTCCGAACAAGCTGGCGCTGAAAATCAGGCTACTGCCGCGCAGCAACAGATATATGCTCAGAATCAAGCCAATATACAGCCTTATATTGATGCGGGAAATTCTGCTACAACCGAAGTGGAGCAACTTGAAGGGCTTAATGGCGGAACTCCATCCAGCATACAGAATACCCTTCAGCAATTGCCCGGTTATCAATTTGCGAATACGCAGGGCTTAAAGTCCGTGCAGAATAGCGCGACATCACGTGGCCTCGGTGTATCGGGTGCTGCACAGAAAGGTGCGGCTAATTACTCTACGGGACTCGCAGAACAGGATTACAATAATCTTCTCACTGGTGTGCAAAACACTGCGAATATGGGTGCGAATGCTGCGGGTGGGCTGGCGCAAGTTGGTGCAACCACGGGGCAGGGAATTGCTGCAACCACCGTTGGCGCGGGCAACGCTCTGGCTCAGGGTACAATAGGTTCCGCGAATGCCATTGCCAGCGGATTAGGCAATGTCGGAAGCCTTGTGTATGCCAACTCGATTCTGAGCGGGATAAATGGGCAGAGCGGTGGAGCTGGTGGATTTAATTCATCGAATATTCCAATGACTAGTGGTGATTACAATTTCTTGTCTGATGCCACTGCATCTGCTAGAGGTGCTTAATGGCTGACTTTACTCCCAGCATATACCCATCCGGCATGACCCCGTACCAGCCGCCGAACGCATTGCAGCAGGTTGGCCAAGCGGTAGGGATTAAGAATCAGTTGATGCAGAATCAGCTATTGCAGCAACAGGCGCAAATACAGCAATCTCAAATTAGGGCGCATCAAATATTGGCTTCTCATGCTAATGCTGACGGAACGTTTGATTACAATGCTGCTAAATCTGAGGCAGCACAAGATCCGGTGGCTGCTCCCTATATAAATGATTTTATTTTGGAAGCTAACAAGGCGAATGAACGTACTCAATCTTCAATTAATTCACAAGGTCAGCCAATCTATGACAGTGCACAGGCAGTATCGAGTGGCTTTAATCCTGTTGGGAATAATCAACGATCTGCTGGCGGTTCCAATTCCTCGCAACAAGTAATAGCACCGGGAAGTTTGCGTGGCTCTACTATGGACGCACCTTTCGGGCAAAAAGATTTGACCGAAAATCTCACCAAAGATAACCAAAGCTATATAAACAATACTCGCGCTCAAGCTGCCATTTCTGCTGATGCAATTCCTGTTTTAGAGAAAATACGGAATCTGGCCAAAAAAGTACAAACTGGCCCTCAAGCAGATAAGATTCAGAATTGGAAGTCAGGACTTTCTGAGATATTCGGAACAAATGCCGATGACCCGGCGACTTTTGAAGAGTTGCGAAAATATATGCTTGCAAATGGATTGAGCCAAGCGGCAGCCAACAGCGCTAATTCCAATGAAAGAACTGCACATTATATAGCAACGAATCCAAATACTCAAATTTTGCCAGAAGCAATAGAGCCATTAGCTGCATATCAGGAGGCATTGCATAAACAGAATATAGGCGAAGCGAATGGTATGGAAAAGGCATTAGCTGGCGTAAACCAAACGAACCCTTCTGAAATAAATGCCGCTATGACGGGAACCGATCCTGTAAAAAATCCCGGATATAGGGGGCTATTTCGTAATAATAAAAATACGCAGTTTTATGAATATATGTCATTGCCTGATAAAGATTCTAAGGCGCAATATCTTGCTTCTCATCCCGATGTTGCCACAGCCATTGCATCCGGGAAGTTGAAAAAAATAAAGGATATTGGGGCGACGTATCAATGAGTGATGACTCTCTTGACCCTCTTTTAGTCGCTGCTGTGCAGCAGCAAGAAAGTGGCGGCGATCCAAATGCGGTGTCGTCCAAGGGTGCTGTTGGCACTATGCAGACGCTTCGGACTACGCTTGCAAAACCCGGTTATGGTGTAATGCCTGCACAAAATGATTCTGATGCCGAGCGCCAGCGTGTAGGCAGAGATTATTTGCAGGCTATGCACAATAAATATGGCGATAAGAATCTTGCTTTAATGGCTTACAATTGGGGGCCGGGTTCGGTAGATAATTGGATGGCTAACGGACAAAATCCTCAAGCCGTTCCCGCTGAGACAAAAGATTACGTTCAAAAAGTCAATAAGATTCATCAACAATTACAAGGAGGAACGCAAACTGCGTCGAATCAGCCTATGGATGAAGATGAGCAGCTTGCACAGGAGGCGCTGAAGAAGCAACAGCCCGTTGCCGTTTCTTCTTCTACTCAATCTTCCCCCCTAGATGAAGATGAACAATTAGCAAAGAAAGTATTGCAAGACCAACAAACAAAAACCGCAACGCAGAATTCGGAAGCTAAAGATAATCCTACCCTTTCTGAGCAATACGGTTCTGATGTTGATACGGCTAGAAAAAGAATAACCGATTCTATTATACAGAACAAAGGTGGGCCAGACCCCCTTGATGTGGCTGGGGCTATTGGAAGCGGAGTATCAAGCGCTATTGGACAAACAGTAAGTCATTTTACCCCCGATGTTGTTAAGAATGCCTTAACTTCAACATGGAATGGGGTCAAGGGTGGTGCACAAGGCGTAGCGAATGCTATTGATTCTACTGGTGCAGGTCAATCTACTGGGAATGCTCTCATGGGAGCATCAAATGCCACATCTAATGCGTTAACGAGTGCAGCGCAAACTTTTCCCAATGCTGCAAGATATGTTGGGGATGTAGGAGATATTGCTGGTGGGATTGGTTCGGTAGAAGGAGTTGGTGCCCTTGCTAAGGGTGGCACTAATCTTTTAACGAGTGCTGGAAAAGCAATAATAAATCCTGCTCCAATAGCGGCTGATGCCGCAACTATTATCAAAGGAGCCAAAGATAATTTTGGTATAAATACGCCATCTAGCTTGATGTCAACTGGGCAAAATTATCTTCAGAAAGTGGCATCCAAAGCAGATACCGGTGAGCTAACGCCGCAAATAAATAAAGCAGTAAATGATATTATTGGAGCTAATGATAACAAGACATTCCCTATCCTAAATCAGAAATCTTATCTAGAAGCTGCTAAGAATAATTCAGCAGCTTACGATAAAGTGTTTTCTGATATTGGGAATGTTCCCATAGATAATCATATCGTACCTATTTTGTCTGAAATGGAAAAAATCGGCACGCCAACTTTTGACCAAATTGGTGATACCATTCAAAGTAAAATGAATCCTGATGGCACAATTCCTGCTTCTGCTATTAAGGAACTAACTAAGGTTGGTAAAAATGGAAAAGCTTCTGTTTTGCAGCAATTGGCTAGTAACGCTACAGACAGACCTTCTGCCTTGGCCGCGCAAAATATAATAGATGAATTAGAGACAGCATTAAAAAACAAAGCTACTCCTGAACAATATGCTAGAATAGGTGATATTGACACACGTTATAAGACCATGAAAACAATGGAACCAATAGCGCGACAGGTTGGTGGTGGTTCACAAGCGTCTATTCCCGCTATTCAAAATGCTTTGAATTCTTCTTTTGATAAGATAACTGATACTCCGTTGCCTCCGACGCAATTGAGCAATTATCTTAATACGGTTAATCCGGGGAATAAGGTCGAAGGTGCCTTTTCTGGTCTGAAAAATGGAACAGGAGCAAGTGAAAATTTGCTTAATCAATCTGAATTAGCGGGAGCTATTGCCACTGGAAGTCCTTACTTGGCTGTTGCTCCTCTTGTCCAAAAAGGCGCTAAAATAGCGGCGAGTAGGGCCGCATCAAAAATTATAAATACAGATTGGTACAAAGAAAGATTACTTCGCGGTGCGCCATAATTATTTGAAGGATTTTCCATCAAACATAAAATGGTCAATCACAAGACCGCCAAAAACTACTAATAGAAATAAACCCATAACTCTTCTCCTTATCCCCAGTTATTAACACAAATTAACCATTAAGTCAAGCACAATGAACGCTCTAATGCAACCACAACAGGCCAATGCGCTGCAAGGGCAACCTATGCCGCCCCAGCAGCCGCCTCAGCCTCAATTCAGCCCGCAGCAGATACAGGAAGCGCACGGGCATTTGAGTGACTTGCAGAAGACATTTGATGGCTTGATTAAGCTGCCTGATTCGGAACTGAACATGAAGGCTATATTTGATGCGTGTGCGGACTTGGTAACGAAGTATCAGTTATCGGACGGCAAGAGAGGCGCTCCTGCTACGACGATTGCTGCGGAGCTTTCAAGCCCTGATTTTCCGCAGGGCGATCCGCCTCCGCCGAAAGCATTGCGACAGTTTTTGCAGAAATATTTTGACCAATTCGTTTCGGCGCAAGCGAAAATCACATCGAAATTCGGTGCGCCTCAGCAACAAATGCCGCAACAGGGAGGGATGCAATGACGATAACAATTTTGCCTCCCGCGCTCACGCAATTTTTTAATGGGTCTGGTGTGCCTTTGGCCGGTGGTTCTGTCTATATGTACCAGCCCAATAGCACTACTTTTAAAACAACGTGGCAAGACCCCGGAGCTACAATTCCAAACAGCAATCCAATCATCTTGAATGGTGCTGGCGAAGCTGCAATCTGGGGAAGCGGTGAGTATCTTCAGGTTGTGTATGATTCAAGTGGAAATGAGCAATACAGCGCATTAACGCTAGACCCCGGCTATGCGATCATTGCAACGTTCAATGGCACATCCACAACGTCTGTTGCTATAGGTACGGGTTCTAAATCTTTCACTACGCAGACTGGCTTACAATTCTTTCCTGGGGGCTACGTTACGATAGCTAATAGTGCGAATGCCCTTGATTACATGAATGGCATAGTGACAAGCTACAATACAGCAACGGGCGCGTTGGTTGTTAATGTGCTTACCGATGGCGGATCGGGCACATTTTCAAGCTGGAACATCGGTATATCAGGTGTGCAAGGGCCAGCCGGAACGGTCACATCTATTTCTATTGCTTCGGCAAATGGTTTTGCCGGTACATCCACTGGCGGCGGCACTCCTCAGTTGACATTAAGTACCACTGTTACGGGCGTACTCAAAGGCAACGGCACTGCGATAAGCGCAGCTACTTCTGGCACGGATTATATTGCGCCTAACAGCGGAAGCGGCGTTGTTAATGAAACAATGCTTGATTTGAGCAATGTTACCGCAGCTAACGTCACGACTTCCGCACACGGATTCGTGCCGATATTGCCAAATAATGCGCTTCAATATCTAAATGGAATAGGAACTTATACTACACCAGCATTGCAGGCTTTAATCGGCACTTCAACTACATCTAATGCTATCGGTCTAGGATCGCTTACTTTCACTACGCAATCTAATCTTGCCTTAGCTGCGGGACAATTTCTGGTGATTGTCAATTCTGCTAATTCCGCCGATTATGTTTTTGGTCAGGTTACATCCTATTCCAGCACAACATTGGTTATCAATGTCACATCCAGTGGGGGTAGTGGAACGTTCACAAACTGGAATATTCTGGCTTCCGGCCCGCAAGGTGCGGCAGGGACTGGTACTATCAATCCAGGAACTATAGGGCAATTTGGATATTATGCTGGCAGCGGCACCGCATTATCTGGGCTGGGATTAGCAAGCGGGGATATTTTTGTCGGTAATGGAAGCGGTGTCCCGGCAGCGGTTGCAATGTCAGGTGATGCGACACTTTCCAATACAGGCGCTATAACTTTTGATACGGTAAATTCTAATGTAGGTTCGTATACCAATACATCCATTACGGTAAACGCCAAAGGTTTGATAACGGCAGCAAATTCAGGAGTTGCTGGTGGTTTCATCAACAAATTCCGCAACGGAACTTTTGATATATGGCAAAGGGGAACTTCCGGAAGCATAACCACAGGAAATACCGCATATACTGCCGATGGGTGGATTGTGGGTGCTACAGGCGCGACTGTTTCATGGTTACAGTCCACGAATAATATTGCTGGAACTTATTACCAGTTAAATTTAACTGGCAATACCGGCATGACAGATACATTTATCAAGCAACGTATTGAGAGTTATATAGCTCAACAGCTAATAAACCCCTTTAATGTTCCTGCTGATGTCACTGTGCAGTTTATTATTTATAACAATACAGGATCGAGTATCACACCGACTTTAACAGTGAAGCATTGTACCGCTCAGGATAATTGGGGCGCAACTGTGACAGACATTAGTGCAGTAAGTCTTCAAGCGTGCCCTTATCAGGCGTTCACTACTGTAGCTTATACATTCACCCCCAGTGTTGCTGGTTATCTCGGTTTAGAAATAACGGTTGATTTTGGGGCAGCAATAAACGCCAATACCAAGGATATAATAATAGGTCAAGCGGATATACATTATACACCAGGAGTTCCAGGGGGGCTGAATAATAGTCCGCCATTAGCAGAGCTTCGTCCCATTGCAGCAGAATTGCCATTTAACCAACGCTATCTTTGTTCAAGCTACGGCAACAGTATAGCACCCGGTACGGCAACACATGCAGGAATGGTAGCGGCTGCTACGGGCACGTCAGCGTTCGCATTCAACGGTACGGTGAATTTCCCTGTACAGATGCGCGCGACTCCAACGCTTTCCTATTGGGATGGTGCTGGGAATTCCAGCAAGGTATCCGCCACTGAATCTGCGTCCTCTTTCACATTTACAGATAATGTTTCAGCCACACCTACGCCCGGAAATATATCCGTGAGTGGATTTATGGTGGGTAGTAGTGGTACAGTTGGAGAAATTTTCATCCACTATTTATCGAGTGCTGAATTATGACCTATCAACTTACGCAAGGTGTAGAAATTCTGAACATGACAACGGGAGCGATCATTCCCCCTGATTCGCTAAACGCGGATTATCAGGCATATCAAGTATGGCTCGCCGCTGGAAATACGCCAACTGCCGCAACAGTAGCTGCCCCCAATTATGCGGCCAAAGCGGTTGCTGCTTTGCTAGAAAGCGATGTCGTTGCCAGTCGATGCTATAAAGTAGGAGTGGCTTTTCCTTCGGCGTGGCTTACTTACGTCCAGACCTTACGCGCTATAGCGGAAGGTTCGCAGCAAGGCCCGCTTCCGACAAAACCAAATTATCCAACAGGAACATAGGAGACCGCGATGTCATCAATACGAACTTATTCACTAACCGATGTTCAGATTTATCAGGAATATCAGATTTCCAATATTAGCAGTGCAAGCACGGCGCAGCTTTTGGCATTTCAGAATGTCGGGCCGAATCAAACGCCAGATCAGACGCAAATTCTTGTCCTCGAAGCGCGGGGTGATAACGTTGTTTTTAATTTTGGTGGTTCGGGCGTAGTGGCAAGCAAAACAGTAACAAACAATGCGCTTCCTGCGGGCAATTTCAGTATTGCAGAAGGCGCTATTTTTGGGTGCACAGTGAATGGAACTACTCAAAATTATGTCAGTTGCATAACAGAATCCAGCGGAGGTACGGGTATCGTGCGTCTTGGAACGTTAAGGTTGTAAGGAGAAAAAAATGAGCAGCCCAAAATTACTTGCGTATAAAGCTATCATCGAGCAAGCAACGATGTTGCAGGAACTTCTTAAAAATCCCGATGCCATAAAAGATGCGTACAAAGAATACACCGATGGCTTTGCATTATCGGAATCTAAAAAGGCTGAAGCTGAAGAAGCATTGCAGAAAATTGAAGATGCAAAAAAACAATCAGATGCACTCGCAAAAGACAAAAGGGATTTTGATGAACAAGTCAGAAAAACTCTTGAAAGTTTGTCGCAACGTAAAAATGAATTGGATGTTTTGCAATCGGAGTACGAGGAAAAGCAGGCAGCAACCGATAAAATTATTGCCGATGCGAAAAAGATAAAAGCAGATGCTGATAATTTGACAAAACACGCTAACAGCAAGTTATTCGATATCGAAGCAAGAGAAAAAGCTCACGCAAAATCTTTAGAACAATTGAATGAAACTATACGAAAATTTGAAGTTGAAAAAGCGCAACATAAAATCAGTTTTGAAGCTGAGAAGGCGCAACACAAAGCCAATGTTGCACATCTTGCCGCCCGTGAAAATAAACTGAAAGAAGCGCTTTCCTAATGAGCGGATTAAAAGCAGTTGCAAGTAATAATGGGGGTAGCGGCGGGGCAGGCGTATCTTCTCTTAATTCCCTTACGGGCGCACTGTCTCTTACGGCGTACTCTGAAATTCCTTCTGGGACAGTGAATGGAAGCAATACCACATTCACACTTGCAAATACGCCATTGGACAACGGAGTAGTGCAAGTCGTCTTGGATGGACTTACGCAATACAACGATTCATCAAGTGCTTTCTCAGGTGATTTCAGTGTGTCGGGAACGACTATTACATTCGCAATTGCGCCTTCTACCGGCACAAGTATTTATGCGTTCTATCTGGGACTTACGGGCAGTAGTGCGCCTCCCTCTAATGCTTATGTAGCAGAGGATGGTGCAACTTATTATGTCGCGGAAGACGGTGTAACTTATTACGTACAGGAGTCCTGAAATGACAACGTCAAAACTTAGTCAAATAACCACGGGTACTTTCACCCCCGCTACAGATGCGATTGTCGGAGTTAGAAGTGGCACAACTGATTTGCTTCTCACTCCTACATATACGGGCACTGGTAGTACATTAGTATTGGCGAGTGGCCCTTCGATTACGTTGGCTAATGGCACCGGACTTCCTCTTTCGACAGGTGTTACAGGCAATCTTCCTGTAAACAATCTCAATAGTGGTACAGCCGCATCATCTTCTACTTTCTGGCGTGGCGACGCTACTTGGGCGACGCCTTCTGGCGGCGGCAATGTTTCCACGAGCGGTTCACCCACTACTAGCAGCCTTGTGGAATGGGCGAGCGGTACTACTATAGAAACTGGAAATCTGACTGGCGATGTCACTACCAGCAATACCATGGCCACGACGATTGCAAAAATTGCAGGCGTTACTGTTGGAACACCTACTGGAAACACCAATGTAGTATTCTCCAGTGGGCCAAGCATAACGGCAGCAACGCTTGCAGGCATCACTTTATCAACTGGCGTTATTGAAGAGCATATTTATTCAAACGGAAACTCTGGCACTTCTGCGGCCATAAATCTTGATAATGGAAATCTGCAAAGCATTACCATCACGGGTGCGGTGACGATAACTCAAACCACTCCGACTCATCCGGGGAAATATACGCTTATTGTGACGCAGGATGGCACAGGCCATGTATATAGTTTATCGGGTGTAAAATTCCCCGGAGGCACACCACCTTCTTATTCAAGTGCGGCTAATGCTGTAGATGTGATTTCAATTATTTATAACGGAACAAATTACTATGGCATGGGGGGAATTGCGTTCGCATAATTTATGGCATACACAAAAAATTATACGGTCACTTTTCAATCTGGCCAAGTTCCCAGCAATCAGACCAATTTTCCTGCTGTTATATATGGGACTTACAGTTATCTGGCTACGACTGCGCATGGCGGCTATGTACAGAATACTACGACGCTTAATAGCCAGACGGTGCCTGCGGATTTGATATTTACGTCGGATGCAGGCGGTAGCACTCTTTTGAATTGGGAGGTGGCATATTACAATGCCACAACGGGAGCAATTGAGGTGTGGGTGCAAATACCCACTTTATCAAGTTCTTCAAATACCACTATTTATATGTGGGTTGGAAATGCCGCAGTTACCACTTACCAATGCACAGCCACAAGCACATGGGATTCAAATTTCAAGGCTGTGTATCATTTGTCCAATGGCTCTACTCTTAGCCTTCAGGATTCTACCGTCAACAATCAAACCACGAATGCCAATAGCACGGGAACGACCCCTACCGCTGTCTCAGGTAAAGTTGATGGCGGAATGCAAATATATGGTGGGAGCGGCACATCAGGTTCTGGACTCAATATATCGCCTATAAGCACAGTAGGGCCAAATCCTCCATTTACTGTACAGGGATGGTTTTATCCTACTGCTTCTACGGCACAAGCAATATTTGGTAGCACACAATCAGTAGGTGATTTAGAAATTCGCGTTTATTCAGATCAAACTATCAATGTGTTAAAAAACAATATCGCCCAATTGGCTGCTACCACGGCTACAGCAAACTTGAACGCATGGAATTTTGTATCCGTTGCAGTTGATTCATCGGATAACATAATCATCAATTTAAATGGTACTGCCCAGACATTTTCTGGGGCATACAGTAGTATCCCTAATGATGGGGTGAATACCATAGGGTATGATGTGCATTCCGATGTGGGAATGACCGGATACATTGATGAAGTCGAGTGGTCGGCAACGAACCGCACAGCAAATTATATTATGGCGCAATATAATAATCAGAGTTCGCCATCTTCATTCTACACTATTTCCCCTGTAAGTCCGGGTACGGCTTTTAACGATCCTTTATGGTTTGGTATGTCATGTTGAGAATAATAACTTTTATATTGTGCATTTTTGCTTTCAATGCGTATGCGGCATCTCCATTTCCATCATGCAGCGCTGCGGGCGACTACTTGCAATCCACCACAAGTACCAATCCACCCTTACCTATATGCGCTACTAGTTATCCCCTTACAAGCACCACAGGTATTTTGCCTATAATCAATGGCGGAACACCGTATAATGTTATTGTTACGAACATTGGGGCAAGCGGTTACATCGCTCGGGCTCTTACTTCATCGTCGGTATCCAACGGCGCAACTACTATCCCATTGACCAATACAACAGGATTTTATCCTAACCAGTATGTTGTCATCGGCCTTGGTGGCACAAGTGGCAATAAAAATTATTGCGCTTTAATTTCTAGCGTAAGTGCGGGAACAAGCATTACCATTTCCACAACTGCCGTTACGGGAGCGAACCTTAATAATTGCGGCCCTTATGGTACGGCGACAAGCAGCACTAGCCTGACCACTACAGTTGTGGCCAATACCCCCGTTTATTCGCTTGGCAGCACCACCACAAGTTCTTCTTATAGTTCAGGCGCAACTTCTATCGCGGTTGGTAATGCTACGAGTTATTCTGCGGGACAAGGCATATTTATCGCAGGAGGCGCTACGGGTGGCGCGAATCTTGTCAGTTCCATTTCCAGCGTGACGAGCAATACCATTGTCATAAGTCCCGGCATAAGCAACGCCAGCGGAATCAGCAGTGGAACACTGGTTATGCACGATGATACGGCGGCATTTCAGGCGGCAGTAAATCTTGCCAATTATAACCAGAACATCAATATCTTTGTGCCAGATGGGTATTACCAGATTAACGGCCTTCCTACAGGAACAGCAAATGCGTCCGTCACGTTGCCCTCTCTAGACTACTGGCCCGGCGGAACGGGAGCGGGTGGATACTGGATGCCTATGGCTACTATAAAGCTCGCAGGTAACGTCATGGCACCCCAAATGCAAGATTACCTAAATCCAGCTAAAAATGCACATATATCCGGTGCTGTCATACAATCGAACATTCAGACAACCGGCAATATGTTTAGCGCCTATGATACTAATGGATTGCGCAATTTCACCAATATTCAATGGGAGGTAGCTAATATCACCTTTCGTACATCCCCCTCCCCCATATATGTTCCATTGAATGCTTATTATGTTACATCGGTAAAATTCCATGATTTGAATGTAGATACAGGAGAGACTGGATATACCACGCAACCCGGAAACTCCAGTTACGACAACTTTGCCATTATAGGCCCCGCTGGTGAAAATGGTGGAAATAATATTATGAGTAATCTGGAAGTATATGGCTACTACTGGGGCATCATGGCAAGCGAGCATACGCGCTTGGAGCATATCCGTTTCGATAATGATTTCTATCCCATCATGCTTGGATCAGGTGTCAGCCAGTACGGCGTTACCATGCTGGATACTGAATTTGACGGATGCCCGCACGGTATCGCATTGAATAACAACAGCTACCAAATTCCCCTTGATGCGGAAGACATGAATATTGAGCATCAATCAACCCCGTCATGGACAACAAATGTAGATGATGTTTCCGATGGAAACAATTTGCTTGAAGGCATTATATCCATTGATACGCTTTCAAGCCCGATTGTAATATCGGGTGGCACAAATTTGCATGTGGTTAATTATACGTCTCCTTCTTACCCTCTTGCAACGGAAGTATTTTCAAGTTTGAGCAATGGCCACTATGCCACTGCGCCCAATGGCACTCATATATACTGTTCAAATTGCACAGCGACTCCAACTTGCGCGGGCAGTGGCAATGGCGCACTTGCAACAATGATTAATGGTGTGTGGTCATGTAATGGCGGCGTAGGAAGTAGCAACACTCAAGTAAATTCAGCGTTTATGCGCACTCTTCAGATGGGTAGCTTTAATATTCCCGATCAAGAAAGTTACACTGGTCAGATTGTGCGTACAAACAAAGGGCGATACGGGGGAACTCCTACTCAGATATTATTCGGGCCGATACAGTTTCAAAGCACGGCTACTGTAGCTGGAAATTTTACAACAGATGGTACAATCAATACATTCTCTCCAACAGCGAGTGTTAGCGCCGCAACAGTAAGATTCAGCGTACTTGATGCACTTGATACCACATTAACGGCCTCTACTGAAGCGCCTGACGTGTATTTCAACCTTAATTCTAGAAATCCTCGCCAACACTCTACCGGCACATTGGCGTTACAGCGCGATTTCCGCATAACCGGAAGTACACACTCTTTTGTGGGTGCCTCAGCTCTTACGCAAGCTGCTACACTGTCAATTGATGGCCCCCCTCAAGGAGGCACAAATGCAACCATTGCTACGGGTTATGGCCTCTATATGCCCACTGAAGCCGTTACCAATACCACCAATGCTTATACCGCGTTTTTTCAGGCACCAACGGGCGGAACATCGACAAACTATTCTCTAGGCAGCTCCGGCAACGTTATTCTGACAGGACTTGCTGCTGCATCATCATCTGAAAATGATTATATGTGCCTTGATAGTACCGGGAACGTTTATTCCGACACGGTTCCTTGTTTAGCGCTTGCTGGTACAGGTCTTACAGCATCAGGTGCAGTGCTTAATAGCAATGCGGTGAATAATATAAATTTTACCACAGGTGTTCTTTCGGCAATTAGTAATAATCCATTCGGATTTACCAAGATTTCAAAAGCATCCACTGTGGATAATCTTGTAGCATCGTCGCTTTCACTTACCTGCACCACAAATCCTACTATCGCGCTTTTAGAATGTGGAACAAGTACCACCTGTGCCAGTCCCACCACCATAGGTTCCGTTCAGATAACGGCAGCAGGAACAGCAACTGTGGCAACAGTATCCTCAGCGTCAATTACTGCGGGAGACTATATTGCAGCGGAAATAACCGCAGGTGCGTGTACGGTATCGGATGCAGTTATCACGGCTCAAATTCATTCAAACTAAGGAGACTGAAATGCTAAAGAAACTTTGTCTTATTATCTCATTACTGTTTGCATTTCCAGTGCAAGCCGCAGTTACTCCAAATTCCATCATCACTGCGCAGACGCCCAATGAGGGGAAACTACAATTTACTTCTTCTTCCACGCCTGGGACTTTCGTCACGGCTTATACAGCAGGATCAAACGGAACAAAAGTTAGTGGAATATTCGTCAATAATACCGATTCAACCGCAACTCATGTTGTTCAATGCGCCATTTTCAATGCAACCGTTGAATATTCAGGATGGTCAGTTACTACTACATCGCCTGCTGCGGGGGCGCAAATCAATCTTGCATTCTTCACTACATGGCTAGGTTTGCCCGTTGATTCCGACCAAAACCCATTCCTTTATCTGGTAAACGGAGATACGATTCAGTGCACTTACGCAACGGCTGTGACCGCAGGTAAAGCAGTTAATATCGAAATCATAGCATCAGACTTTTAGAGGATTATTATGAAATATTTTTTACTTTTTGTATTACTTGCTTCATCTGCATTTGCCCAGAACATTCCGCAGATTGCAGATACAGTCAATTCAGATGGAAGCGTAACGCGGGTGACAACCCAGACTTTCTCTGCGGCTGATTACCAAAATTTACTAAACAGTCAGCAGGCGCAGTTGCAAACACTTCAAAGCAACATCGCAACCCTGAATACCCAAATAGGAATTCTAACTCCGCAAGTGAATAATTCACAAACTATTGCGCAGCAAGCTCAGGCGATAATGACTAATACGGTTTCACCTGTCCAAACTTCTACGCCGATATTAAATAAGTAAATTGCGGAAACGCATTTGATGACGGATGATGCGCGTCAATATATCCCGCTTGGTAAGGACTTCGCGGCTCACGATACGGTGCGCCATTCTATCGGCGAGTATGTAAGGGGCGGAGCGCATACCAATACGATTGAGGGTTATTTCTCAATCTTCAAGCGCGGTATGAAGGGTGTTTATCAGCATTGCAAAGCTCATCATCTTAAGAGGTATCTTGCTGAGTTTGACTTCCGATACAATGAACGCGAGGGCTTTGGAATAGACGACAATGCGCGTACTACAGCCCTTTTGAGCGGTATTCAGGGCAAGAGACTGACCTACCGTTGGCCTCATTAAGCGACAAAAAAAGTTGACCGATCCCGTCTCTTGATGTAGAAACGAGGCTAACGGTGTGGAATATAATCATTGCAAGTATGGGCGACATATTTGGTTCTGATTACCGCTTACCGTACGATAAGCGCCGTTAGCCTCTACCCCCGTAACGCCAACAACGATAAGGCAGCGGGTATTCATGCGGCCACTGTATCTCCTTGTTTTACAAGAGACATTTGCGGCAATTCTTTTCCTAGAAACTTTGCACCTTCTGCGGTGAGCCTATAAAGAGGGTTTCCGTTTGTCCTGTCATGCTCTATCAATCCATGACCCTTTCCCTCTTTTAATGCCGGTCTTACTTTTAGAGAGGGTAAATCGGCTTTAGCTGCAACCTCAAGGGGGGATAGTTTATCTGGATAGCTCTCATAAAGAGCCTCTAAAACAGCCCCCTTTATGCCGCCGTAAGGTAATTTCTTATTCCCCCTTGGCTTGGCGCGAGTATTTGTAACACGCCGCTTTTGTACTGGGGCATTCGCTTCATTTTTGGAAGATAGCAAATTCTTAAATCGCGCTTCAAGCGCGTCAATCTGTGACAACTCTCTGTCAGCATCAGAGATTATCTGTTCTGCATCAGACTTTCTTTTACTTTGAATTTCGCGGTCACGCTCCAAAGATTGAAGAAACTCTCTTGAGGAAATTAAATCGCTTTTCACAGAAAACCCATACTAAAATCTTACAACTCGCATTTCTAATCCCCCATTGGGAGTTTGTCAAATAGTGTTTTTGGCTTTTAAGAAATATAGGATTGTGTAATATGCTCCTTATGAAAAAGGATGATAAGCGTTCTCAATCGCAAAGATTTATTGAAACAGCGCGCGCGCTTGGCTGCGATGAATCGGATGACTCTTATGAAACGCTATTGAGACAGGTAGCAGAGCAAAAGCGAAATAAACCGCCAACAAAGAAGCGCAAAAAATGACAGGCAAATTATATTATGGCGACAATCTTGATATTTTGCGTCGCAAGATAAAAGATGAAACCATAGACCTCTGCTACATAGACCCTCCCTTCAATTCCAAGCGCAACTACAATCAGATTTACAATAACGTGGGTGAAGAGGATAGGGCGCAGGCTCACGCATTCACTGATACCTGGGTATGGGATGACCACGCTAATGCAGGTTACAGCGAGATTATAGACAATGCAGACGGTCGCTTTCAGCCGCAACTGGTGGAACTTATCAAGGGGCTGCACTCTGTTTTAAAGGAAGGCAGCCTACTTGCTTACCTTGTGAGCATGTCGTTACGCCTGACAGAGATACAGCGCGTTTTAAAACCTACGGGCAGTTTTTATCTGCACTGTGATCCAACTTCCAGTCACTACCTGAAACTGGTGCTAGATGCCATTTTCTGTTCACAAGGGGGCGAGTTTCAGAATGAAATAGTGTGGCTTTATACCAGTGGAGGGAAAAGCAATAGGAGATTCGCCCGGAAACATGATGTCATATTCTTTTATACAAAATCCGATGAGTACACTTTCAATGTTGATGCCGTCCGCGTTCCATATTCTGAGAAAACACTCGCCAATTATAAACCGGGATTAAAGGGTTCAAGCTATACTGCGGACGTTAAGCTGAATGATGGCGGCAAGGTGCCGGAAGATTACTGGCCTATCGCTATTGCTTCTAAAAGCACTATTGAATATTTGGGCTATCCCACACAAAAGCCAGAGGCATTACTTCATAGAATAATATCCGCAAGCACAAATGAAGGGGATACGGTCTTAGATGCCTATTGCGGGTGCGGAACCAGCATCGCCGTAGCAGAGAGATTAAAACGCAAATGGATAGGCATGGATATAACCTATCAGTCTATTTCCCTGATTCTGCGCCGGTTAGAACATGCCTTTACAAAAGACGTATTAAAGACCGTCACAACAGATGGCATACCACGCGATATGAAATCCGCAGAAGCCTTAGCGCATAAGAAAGATGATAGGCTCCGCAAGGAATTTGAAAAGTGGGCTGTGCTTACCTACACGAATAACCGGGCAATCATCAATGAGAAGAAAGGTGCGGACGCTGGGATTGACGCTATAGCCTATTTCAAAACCGGAAAGACGGATAACGCAAAAATCATCTTTCAAGTCAAATCAGGCGGCGTTAAACGCGGTGACATTGCTACACTCAGGGGAGATATGGAGCGGGAGAAAGCGGCAATGGCAGTCCTGATAACCCTTGAAGAACCTACCGCCCCCATGAAAAACGAGGCCAAAGCCGCAGGACAATACAAACATGAAGATATGGGGCGCAGCTATGATAAAATCGGCATTGTGACTGTGCAGGAAATTGTAGAAAAGGAAAAGCGACTTGAAATTCCTATGAGTCTGGAAGTGTTAAAAGCAGCGCAAAAAGTGGAAGAAGATAAGCAAATAAAATTAATCTAACTAATCAATAGGTTGTGGTGGGTTTACGAAATACGCAATCCCCAAAACTTAGAAAAAACATGCCGAACGGAGGGGAGTCAAAATGGATGAACAAGACGTGAAAATAGCAGTCTTAGAGCGTGAAGTTGCCGGACTGCGGGAACAACACAAGGAACATAAGACGGAAATGGTTCTTGCCTTAAAGGAACTTTCCACGGAATTTTTTGAATCCATAAATGCTTTGCGCGTGGATATAAAATACATTTATGAGTTCATCAATAAATCCAAGGGATATTTCTTCGCAATGATGATTATTTGCAGTGTCATAGGTGGTAGTATTGCGGCAATATTTCCTATTATTGTTACGCATTTTTGGAAGTAATATGGATGATTTTGATACGCTTGTTCGCCCACAAGAAGGAAGTCGGTTACGCGTCTATGATGACGCTACTGGGGAATTCATTGTACCCGGATATAATGTTATAGGACATCCTACGATTGGTATAGGAAGGGCTTTAGACACGCACGGAATCAATCTTGACGAGCAAGAACTGCTTTACCAGAACGACAAGCAATCCGTTATTAAAGCGGTTTTAGCAAATCTTCCGTGGATGGCTAATTTAGACCCTGTTCGTGCGGCTGTAATAAATAGTATGGGGTTTCAACTAGGCGTAAATGGACTTTTGTCTTTCCGCGCCATGCTGGCAAGCGTAGAAGAAGGAGATTACGCTGGCGCTGCAACGGCCATGATGAATAGCCAATGGGCCAGACAAATCCCAGCCCGTGCCACAATGCTTGCAAAGACTATGAGTGATGGTATAATAAATGTATCTTTAACGTCTTAAATAGGGGATAATATATGAGCATTTCTACAATATGGACTGAATTTAAGGCTTGGTGGGAAGGTACTACCATTGGACAGGAAATCGACGCAGCAGCAGCGGCTGCTCTTAAAGAGCTTGAGGCTCTTGCTCCTTCCATTCTTCTTTCGGTAACTGAAAGCACTGCATCCCCTATCCTTGCGGGCCTTACAGCGGGCAATAGCACGGCTGAAATCATTTCGGCTGGCATATCTGCGGCTGAGGCAGCTTTCGCTTCTGCTGGTTCCTCTGTTGCCTCTACAACGGTTTCAACCTTTGTATCAACTTTGCACAATTCTATTTCTGCTCAGAACGTGGCAGGTGCAGTCACTGCAACGACAGCGGCAGTAACCCCGGCAGCCTAATGGTCATCTGGCTCTTAAAAGCCCTAGCCTCCTACGTCTTTAGCTGCCTTATGGCTCGTATAGGCCATACGGCAGCCGCAGACCATTTTAAGGAAATCATAGCCATCAGGCAGCCTTTAAAATCCGATATAACCTTATCAGAGGATCGTAATCCTAATCTTACGAATCATTTTGGTGGGTGATTATGATAGAGAAGCCATATTATTACTGGTGGCTTCCAACTTTCTTCTTATTGTCTTTATCTCTATGCTCTTGCTCAGATAATTACGAATCTGACTTCCAAACGGCGTATTACCGTTGCTCGGATTGTATGCCGTCTAAGGTGGGGAAATAGTAAAGCGAATTGCTTTATCCGTATAATTTGCTACACGAATTTCCTGTAAGCCCTCTGTGAGTATGCGGCGCTCGATGTGTGAATCAACGGCATAAATCTCTTCCCGCTTCGGCAAACTGGCCTCATACTCACGAACTGAAGTATAAAGCTGCTCTGCGAGATCGTATTGTTCGGTCGCTGTCAATTCGCCGTTACCCGAATGCAAATGTTCGGACACTTCCAACACAGAGGCGATGAATTTTTTGGAGCCTGTTAACCATATCCCACTAGGGTAGATTGCCCCCTTTATCAAATCAGCAATCGATGAACGCGATACGCCGGGAGCGCCGGGCTGGATATTCTTCCAGATGTAATCGGCAATGCTATCAATCAATTTATCGGTCATATCATTCCCCATCGTCATCGTCGTTACCATCATCCGGTGACGATATCGCAGCCGCTGCTGCGGCTGCCGCAAGTACGCCAGCGATTGCCCCCATGTCCTGCGCGAATGCCGTTGCAGGACTGAGAAGCAGGAATAGGGATAGGATATAGGGTTTCATACTTTCCTCATGTTTTATCAGGGTTAAGATGCTTGTTGCATTCCGCTATATCGCATATAGGACAATGAACGGTCATCGAAAAAGATGTATAATTATTTACAACTTTATCGTTTTCATGGTTACATGTCTTTTCCTTATTGTTAGTTGAGAAAACTTCTTCGTATTTTTTCTCCCATTTCTCCATTATCTCCGGGGATATCAGTCCAGCCAACTTTTTCTGGGCTTCATCCATCGCGTCTCTCCATTGTTTTATCTTGTTCATAATACCATCACTGAATCTGTTAACCAAAAATAATATACCGCCATACGCTAACGATTCCCCAGACAACAAGTAAACATATTAAGAGCGCCGTAATTACTCTGAGAAGGTCTGTGGATTCTTTCTTCTATGTCATAAAACTTCCCGGAATGTCATAGTTTAAGGTAGCAAGTTTCTCTTGACATAAGCATCAGAGGAGAAAATCCATGAGGCTGCATGATGATTCAGAAAACTCTAGCGCTATAGAAGGCTGGAGTCAGAGGGAAGGGCGTTTACTACGCTCGAGCTAGTAAGCGGTCATCGCGTTGAGCCTGTCCGGGCGACACAGCGGATGATCTCCAAACCCTTCCCTCGCTACTACTACACAACAGGTGAATAGTCAATCTTAATGTCGCTTAATTTGTCGCTCGATCAGGCCAACGGTAAGTAAGTCTCTTCCCCTGAATGCCATTCAGAAGAGCGCTTGCCAGCGATTTTATAAGACTCCCCCACATTGCCGCACTTGGGACAAACAATGCCATCAGCCCAGATAATGCCCTCAAGGAAAGCAACTGCGGCTTCTTCATTGTGAAAATGGGGTGCATCTAAGGCGTTCATGGTGTATCTCCTGATTTATGAGGAAATATTACCCGTTGTTACTGTGTGTGTCAAGTATATAATCCCCCAATATTTCATAAATCCCCCAATCAATTGTCGTTTTTTCGGTATGGTCTTGCGTTGTCATGTCTTAGAATCTTTGCGTACTTTCCCATACTACACGGCATAAAATTCCTTTCTCAGATTGATTGTTGGTTAAATTGGAGCGTGGCAAGGGACTCGAACCCATTCTCAGTAGCTTGGAAGGCTACGGCACAACCTCTATACCAGCCACGCATAAAAACACCCTAGGAACAGTCCGTTAATCTTCCAGTTTCAGTTTTACACCCATTGTCTTTGCCACATCGCACAAATCCCGCCATGACATCTGCCTAGAGCCTCGACTAAAACCGTCATCAGTCTGGTCGCAATGAGTATAGAGAAGTCCATAGCGGTTCATAAGCAATACAGATGCATGGTGGTTAAACCCATTTAGGCAGAAAACGTGAGTATCCGTCTGCTTGTAAACCTCGCGTACTATATCATCTAATTGCTCCTTTGCGTTTTTCTTATCTTCCATCGCTTCACCCCCTATAAGTAATACGTTAATTTAACTTCTGTCTGATCTCATCCAAGCTGATAGGCGTCAGATTTATCTGTTCGCAAGACACATTGATGTAACGCTTGTCAGTCATGAAGTTCGTGTGCAGGTGGCCATGGATATTGTACTTCCACCGCTCAAACTGTCCGGCATCTACCGGAATATGAGTAAGCAGAAAATCTTCTCCTATACCGATTGCCCCATATAGCTTCTCAAAATACTTTAGATACTCAGCCGTAGGGTAGGAGTCATGGTTTCCCATAACCAGTTTCTTACGGCCATTTAAACGACCTGCAATGGCAAGATGACGCGAGCCAAAGCAGAAGTCTCCCAAGTGCCATACTAGATCGCCTTTTCTCACAACACTATTCCATCGGCGCACAAGCTCTTCGTCATGCTCTTCAATAGTGGCAAACGGGCGATAGGGTTTCACTACTTCAAAGGTGATAATACCCTTGTGGCCGAAATGCGTGTCACCGATAAAGAACGTGTTTGCCATAGAGATAAGCTGTTAACAATTATCTAGCCCGACATTAAGAAGCCGAACAATCCCTCTAACTTCCTCCTGATTGCGTCTTGTTCCAGGAACTAATTTCAATATATCCCATCCACCTCGCTCGATGGCTACTGCAAATCCCCATTCATCCCGACGCACTTTGAATTTTGCGTTGCCGAGATTTGGCACTTCCTTCTTTATACGTTTCGTGGTTGCCATAAAAACCTATAGATAATTGATTACGCTGCTTCGGCCAGACGCTTCATATCGGCCAAAGCATCTTCATTGTCTGCATAAAAATCGGGTATTTTCTCCAGCTTTGGATCGCTCTTGAGATAAATAAGTGCCGCCGCTGTGGGCGTTCCCATGCAGTATTCCATAGCCGCGCCTGCTGCACCAGCCAGATGCACAACCCACCCAGCGCGGCAGTGCGTAGTTTCACATGTATGCCAAGTTGACATCTCCAATGCTCCGGTTTTTGAAACAGCCTCATAAATAGTTTTGTGGATGTCAGGTATTGAAGGAACCCCTTCAAGATCGTCCGTCAGAACCGCGCCCGTCAGATCCGCGTCCGTCAGAACCGCGCGCCTCAGATCCGCGCGCCTCAGATCCGCGCCCCTC